>Ga0326727_10021865_pt1 | contig 12447 bp, 11 predicted proteins | sample MB2enrmetagenome_FD_207643 | JGI IMG/M metagenome (GOLD analysis project Ga0326727, IMG submission 207643) | Lab enriched peat soil microbial communities from McLean, Ithaca, NY, United States - MB29MY | ecosystem: Environmental > Terrestrial > Soil > Wetlands > Peat | place: USA: New York...
GATCTCTTGATCCCGCACTCCAGAATGCTGCTCCTTCTTCTGTTGATCGTTCATCTTGGCAGTTTCGCGGATCGTCCTGGCCGGCCAGGGGGGCCGGCCAGCAGACCAGGGTCCTGCCCACAAGGGCCGCTACATCGCCGCGTTGAAGCGGTTCTCGATTTCTTCCCAGTTCACCACGTGCCACCAAGCCGCGATGTACTCGGGCCGGCGATTCTGATACTTGAGGTAGTAGGCGTGCTCCCACACGTCCAGTCCCATCACCGGAAACTTGCCTTCCATCAACGGACTGTCCTGGTTAGCGGTGGAGGCGATGTCCAGCTTCGTGCCGGATTTCAGCAGCCACGCCCATCCCGAACCGAAGCGCGTCGCGGCGGCCTGGTTGAACTTCTCCTGGAAGCTCTCGAAACTGCCGAAAGTGGCATGGATGGCCTGGGCCACGTTGCCAACCGGCTTATTGCCGGCGGGGTCCGATCCGGGCGCCTTCATGATCTTCCAGAACATGGAGTGGTTCACATGACCGCCGCCGTTATTGCGTACGGCCGTGCGGATGTTCTCCGGAACCATGGCGCAGTTCTTGGCCAGCAGATCCTCCAGCGTGACGCCTTGCAGGTTGGCCGCCGATTCGATGGCTTTGTTGAGATTGGTCACATAAGCCTTGTGGTGCCCGCCATGATGCACTTCCATGGTCTTGGCGTCGATGTAAGGCTCCAGCGCGTTAAACGCGTAAGGCAGCGCCGGCAATTGGTACGGATAGGAAATTCCCATTTGTATCCTCTGAGTCATGTTGTCTCCCTCGATATAGTGAAGCCGGGCCGGCGCTCAGTTCGCGCCGCCGGCGGTTTCCAGGGCATGCGCGAGCCGGAACATGGTGGTCTCGTCGAAATGCCTGGTAAGCAGTTGCATCCCCACCGGCAGCCCCCCGGCGGTCTTTCCGCATGGTACGCTCATGCACGGAATGCCCGCCAAACTGCCGGTAATCGTATAGATATCGGAAAGGTACATGGCCAACGGATCGTCCACCTTCTCGCCCAGCTTGAATGCCGGAAAGGGCGAGACCGGGGCCACCACGGCGTCCACCTCGTCGAAAGCGTTGGCGAAATCGCGCGCCACCAGCGCGCGCACCTTCTGCGCCTTCAAATAATAGGCGTCGTAATACCCGGCGCTGAGAACGTAGGTCCCCAGCATGATGCGGCGCTTGCATTCGGCGCCGAATCCCTCTCCACGGGTATTGCGGTACATATCCGAAAGAGTTTCCATGCTTCCCGAGCGATACGTGTACCGGACGCCATCGTAGCGCGCCAGGTTAGAACTGGCCTCCGCGGTGGCGATGATGTAATAACACGCAATGGCATGCTCGGTGGCTGGCATGCCGATCTCCCGGACCTCACAGCCCAGGCTTTTGAAAGCCTCCACCCCGCGGCGGATCAAATCGCCGGTTTCGCTCTTCAGGTCCTTTAGATACTCGCGGGGCAGTCCAAGCTTCAAGCCTTTTACCGGGCCCCCGAGCAGTGCCGAGTAATCCGGTACCGGGGCGTCGGCGGAGGTGGAATCGGCCGGATCGCGGCCCGCCATGACCCGCAGCAGCGTGGCGGCATCCTTGACCGAGCGGGCGAAGGGGCCGATATGGTCGAGCGAGCTGGCGAACGCCGTCAGCCCGTAGCGCGAGACGCGCCCATAGGTGGGTGTGACGCCGACCACGCCGCAAAACGAGGCCGGCTGGCGGATGGAGCCGCCCGTGTCCGATCCCAGCGCCACTACGGCGGTGCCCTGGGCTACGGCCGCCGCCGAACCGCCGCTCGATCCTCCCGGCACGCGGTCGAGCGCCACCGGGTTGCGCACCGGTCCGAAGGCCGAGTTCTCGGTGGAGGACCCCATGGCAAACTCGTCGCAGTTGGTCTTGCCGACGATGATGCCGCCGGCGCGCTCGACGCGGATCACCGCCGTGGCATCATAAGGCGGAATGTAGTTGGCCAGGAGCTTTGAACCGCAGGTGGTCTTGACGCCCTGCGTGAGGATCACGTCTTTCACCGCCACGGGCACGCCGGCCAGCGGGCCGGGATCTTCGCCTTGAGCCAGTTGCCGGTCCACGCGCCCGGCCGCCGCCAGCGCGCGCTCCGGCGAGAAATGCAGGTAGGCGCCGGTCCGGGGATTCTCGGATTCAGCAAAGCGCAGCGCCTGGGTGGCCAGTTCGATGGCGCTGAAGCGTTTGGAGAGCAGACCCTCCCGCACGCTGTCGATGGTCAGGGATGGAATGTCCATTTCAATAAAGCGCACTACCGTTCGATGATCTTGGGCACTTTGAAATATCCCGCGCCGCTCTGCGGAGCGTTGGCCAGGGCGGCCGCGTTGCCCAATGGCGGAACCGGGATATCCGCCCGCAGGGTGGCCGTCTCGCCGGCCTCGTAGAGCACCTGGGCCATCGGCTCGACCCCTTCGGTATCGACTTCGTTCAAGCTGGCGACATGTTCCAGGATGCCATCCAGGTCCGCCTGGAACCGGGCGACTTCCGCGTCGGTGAGCTTGAGATTGGCCAGATCGGCCACGTAGCGAACTTCCGTTTCTGTGATCTTCACGCTTGTGCCTTTTTCCGTGACGCCTGGTAGATGGCGCGCAGAACCGGGTCGGTGATGCCGGCGGCTTCGTCGGCCGCGGTCGCCGGCATGGCCGCGGTGGCGCGCCGCGGTTCGCGGCGGCGCGGAACCACCCGGAACTCCAGGTCTTCCACCAGCCCCGCGCCGAGGTTTTTCTCAAGATTGCGCAGAACGGAGCGCGAGAGGCCGTTCAACTGGCGCTGCCAGATGCTGTCTTCCACTTCAATCACCAGGCGGGTCCGCACCAGATGCACCGCGCGCGTGTGCGCCGCGATGGTCTTTCCCACGGCGCTGCGCCACGCCCCGCAAGCCACTTCCTCGGCGGAAAAGGTATCGGTGGGCAATCGCAATCCCCGTATGACTTTGCTGGCGCGTTCCATGTGGTGCGGCCATTTTATCATGGAGGCCCGGCCAAGATACGGCCGCAGACTCTCCGCCAATGGTTGGTCCTGATACATCTCAAGGACCCGTGGAAAGCACAAAGCCGCTACACTTTTCAAGTAAGATCATGCAATTGCAGCAAATGCGATCCCCCCAGCTCGATGGCACGCCTCGCATCCGACAATTCGCCGCTTCCCTCGGAGTCCGGCTCGCCGGGATCAATTGGGCTCTGGTCGCGATACTGGTAGCCGCGCTCGCCCTGCGGCTGCTGCGGATTCTCGACTATAACGCTTCGGTTCCCGACGCCTTCTCGACGTTGGGCGGCGATGAGCCTGGTTATGCCAACCTCGCGCGAGGACTGTGGGCAGGAGATTTTTTTTCGTGGCCGGGCCGGGTTCCCCTGTACCCCGCTTTCATTGCGTCCGTATTCGTGGCGGCGGGCCACGAGTCATACCGGTGGGTGCGCATTGTGCAGTGCTTCGTCGGGCTGATTCCCGTCTGGCTGACCTATCTCCTGGGGAGGCGCATTTTCGGAAAAAGGGCCGGGTTGATCGCCGCCCTTCTGGTGGCCGTCTGTTTCCCGCTCTACGTCGAGCCGCGCGTAGTGCTGAGCGAGAACCTCTTCACGCCCATGCTGCTGGCGATTGCATGGCTCACACTCGACGCCGTGGAGAGGCCTACTGGGGGCCGCTTCGCCATCCTGGGTGTCTCGATCGGGATCGCCGATCTGATTCGGCCCACCCTCGCGCTCTATCCGCTGTTCATGATGATCGCGCTTCCTGTGCTGCTGCCCCGAAAGCGGGCATGGCGGCTGGGGGTGGTGGCGGGATTGGCCGCCGGTATCACGATCTTCCCCTGGACTCTCCACAACTACATCCGTTATCACGCGCTGATACCCCTGGCCACCAGTAACGCGGCGGTGTGGCAGGCCAGCCCGGAGTTCGACCACGTGATCAAGCGGATCGGATACATGCGCGTGTGGAGAGAGGTGCTGTACGGCCCGGGCTGGGAAAAACATGACCCCACATCGGTGGAGGGCGACAAGTATTGGACCGAGCGAGGGTTGCGTTCCATCCGGCAAGCCCCTTTGGAATACCTCGCCATTTCGTTCCGCAGGATCTTCCTGTACTGGGTGGGAGATCCAGGCAATGACTGGAACAACGGGCCCCCGCTCTCCTACAAGGGCCTTCGCGAAGCCGGCTACGTGCCCAGCGAGGCCGGGCTCCTCATGATTGAGCGCCTGGTTCCGCTGCTCATCCCACTCGCGGTCTTCGTGTTGTGGAGCGAGCGCAGGCGCTTCTTCACCTTGTACATGATGCTGTTGTTCGCCACGCTGTTTCACGCCGCCACGATCGCCGTGGCCAGACTGAGCGAACCGTTTCTGCCCTTCGTGATGACGCTGATAGCCTGTGCCTTCGACCGCCTGACCGGCGCGCCTACTCGAACTTGATTTCCGCCAGGTCCGCGGTGGGCTTGGGGAACTCCAGATCCATGCTCTCAAGCGTGTGGCGCACAATTTCCGACACCGCCAGGTCGCGGAACCATTTGTGATTTGCCGGAATCACGTACCAGGGCGCCCACTCCGTGCTGCACTTGCGCAGCATATCCTCGTAGGCCTCGATGTACTGATCCCAGTATCCGCGCTCCTTGATATCGGCCTGGGAGAATTTCCAGTTCTTGGATGGATCGTCGAGCCGCTGGCGGAAGCGCCGGGCCTGCTCTTCCTTGGAGATATAAAGCAGGAACTTGACGATGCGCACGCGGTTCTCGCTCAGCATGCGCTCGAAATCGTTGATCTGTTGGTAGCGCTTCGACCACACCGGCTTGGGAACCAGGCCGTGCACCCGCACCACCAGCACGTCCTCGTATTGCGAGCGGTTGAAGATCCCGATGCTGCCGAGCTCGGGAACCGCCTTGTGCACGCGCCACAGATAGTCGTGGCGCTTCTCAGCGCCCTCCGGCACCTTGAATGGCATAACCGTGACGCCTTGCGGGTTCAGCCCGCTCATGACGTGCCGTATGGTACCGTCCTTGCCGCCGGCATCGATGCCCTGCAGGACCACCAGCAGCGCCTGTTTGGCGTCCGCATACAGCAGGTATTGCAGGACGGAGAGCCGTTCCAGATTCTTGGCGAGCCGGTCGGCCGCCTGGGGCTTCTCCACGCCATGGGTATCTTCCGGATCGACTTGCGCCAGCTTGAATTTGGAGCCGGGAGGCACGGCAAGTTCGCGTACGAGATGTTTCATTCCGCACCATTCTACACTGAAGTCATGCTCGTGCTCGCCTCGCAGTCGCCGCGCCGCGCTGACATTCTGCTCCAGGCGGGCATTCCCTTCGTGGTCCGCACGGCACTCGTGGATGAGTCTCCGCTCGACGGTGAGACGCCCCAGGACTACGTGCGCCGCCTCGCCGAGTGGAAGGCGCGGGCGGTGCCGGCCGCGCCGGGGGAGATCATCCTGGGCGCCGATACCACCGTGGTGATCGACGGCCAGATGCTTGGCAAGCCCGCCGACGCGGCCGATGCGCGCCGCATGTTGGAGCTGCTCTCCGGCCGCCGCCACGAGGTGATGACCGGCATCTGCTTGAAACGCGGCGCCCGGATGGTCCGCGATTGGGCCACGACCGCGGTCTGGTTCGGGCCCATGAGCGCGCGCGAGATCGACGCTTACGTCGCCAGCGGAGAGCCCATGGATAAGGCCGGCGCGTACGCCATTCAAGGTCTGGCTTCGAAGTTCATCGAGCGGCTGGAGGGCTGCTATTTCAACGTGGTAGGGCTGCCCGTGGCGCTGGTGCACAAGCATCTGGGTGAAATGCGCCTCCTGTAAAATCGGGCCGCCTTGTGGATTTTCGCGACAGCCAGGACTTATAATCTAGTTTAAGAACCCTGTATCCTAATTCTTGCAAGGAGGGGAGAGTTGACAGACTCATCCACCACCATTCGTCCTAAGACAACCATCGACGGCAACGAAGCGGCGGCCTTCGTAGCCCATCAAACCAACGAAGTCATCGCGATTTATCCGATTACGCCCTCATCCAATATGGGCGAGTGGGCGGACCAGTGGTCCGCCGAAATGAAGCCGAACATCTGGGGTACCGTGCCGACGGTAATCGAGATGCAGAGCGAAGGCGGCGCGGCCGGCGCCGTACATGGCTCACTGCAGGCAGGCTCGCTTTCCACCACGTTTACGGCCTCTCAGGGCCTGCTGCTCATGATCCCGAATATGTTCAAGATCGCGGGCGAGCTGACCTCGACGGTGTTTCATATCGCCGCGCGCGCCTTGGCCACGCACGCGCTCTCCATTTTCGGCGATCACAGCGACGTCATGTCCGTGCGCGCCACCGGGTACGGCATGCTGGCGTCCGGCTCGGTCCAGGAAGTCATGGACATGGCGCTCATCGCGCAGGCCGCTACGCTCGAAGCGCGCATCCCCTTCCTGCACTTCTTCGACGGCTTCCGCACGTCCCACGAAGTCGCCAAAGTCGAGCAGCTCACGGTTGAAGATATGCGCGCCATGATCGACGAGGATCTGGTGCGGGCGCACCGCTTGCGCGCCATGACCCCCGATCGCCCCGTGCTGCGCGGCACCGCGCAGAACCCGGATGTGTTTTTCACGGAGCGTGAAACCATCAACCCGTACTACCTCGCCGCTCCCGCCATCGTGCAGAAGGCCATGGACAAGTTCGCCGCAATCGTGGGCCGGCAATACCATTTGTTCGACTACGTGGGCGCCCCGGATGCGGAACGCGTCCTCATCATGATGGGATCGGGCGCCGAAGTGGCGCACGAGTGCGTAGATGCCCTGGTCGCGCGCGGCGAGAAGGTCGGGCTGCTCAAGGTCCGCTGTTACCGGCCGTTCGCGGTTGAAACTTTCGTGGCGGCGCTGCCCGCCAGCGCCAAATCCCTGGCGGTCCTCGACCGCACCAAGGAGCCCGGCGCCATCGGCGAGCCGCTGTACTGCGACGTGGTCACCGCGCTGGCCGAAACGGGCCTTCCCAAGAAGGTGATCGGCGGCCGTTACGGTCTCGGTTCGGCGGAATTCACCCCGGCAATGGTGAAGGCCGTTTACGACGAGCTGCTGAAGCCCTCCCCCAAGAACCACTTCACGGTCGGCATTAACGACGACGTCACCCACACCAGCCTGGATTACGATCGCGAGTTCTCGAGCGAAGAGCCCGGCACCGTGCGCGCCATGTTCTTCGGCCTGGGCGCGGATGGCACCGTGGGCGCCAACAAGAACTCCGTCAAGATCATCGGCGAAGAAACCGACAATTACGCCCAGGGCTACTTCGTGTACGATTCCAAGAAGTCCGGCGCCATCACCGTCTCGCACCTGCGCTTCGGCCCCAAGCCGATCCGTTCCAGTTACCTCATCAACAAGGCCAGCTTCGTGGCCTGCCACCAGTTCTCGTTCCTGGAGCGGCTGGATATGCTGCGCAGCGCCGAACAGGGCGCCACGTTCCTGCTCAACAGCATCTACGGCCCGGACGAGGTCTGGGACCACCTGCCGCGCACCGTGCAGCGGCAGATCATCGAGAAGAAGCTGAAATTCTACGTAATCGATGGCTACGAGGTCGCCAAGAAGACCGGCATGGGCGGCCGCGTCAACACCATCATGCAGACCTGTTTCTTCGCCATCAGCGGCGTGCTGCCGCGCGAGGAAGCCATCGAGGCCATCAAGCACTCCATCGAAAAGACCTACGGCAAGCGCGGCGAAAGCGTGGTCAAGAAGAACTTCGCGGCCGTGGATGCGGCCCTCAGCCACCTGCACGAAGTGAAGGTGCCCTCCGAGGTAAGCTCGGCCTTCGATTTCCGGCCGGCGGTTCCCGCTGCGGCGCCCGAGTTCGTGCAGAAGGTGATCGCCAAGATCGTGTCCGGCGATGGCGACGAGCTGCCGGTGAGCGCCATGCCGGTCGATGGCACTTTCCCTACGGCCACGGCGCAGTGGGAGAAGCGCAATATCGCGCTCGAAATCCCCGAGTGGGATGAGAATCTCTGCATCCAGTGCGGTAAGTGCGTGCTGGTCTGCCCGCACGCGGTGATCCGCGCCAAGGTCTACGATTCCAGAGATCTGGAAGGCGCCCCGGCCACGTTCAAGGCCGTTCCGGCCCGCTGGAAGGACATGAAGGACCGCAAGTACACCTTGCAGGTGGCCCCCGAGGATTGCACCGGCTGCGGATTGTGCATACAGGTCTGCCCGGCCAAGAGCAAGAGCGAGGTGAAGCACCTCGCCATCAACATGGTGTCGCAGCCGCCCATTCGCGAACAGGAAGCCGCCAACTGGGAGTTCTTCCTCAAGATTCCCGAAACGGATCGCAAGGTGCTCTCGATGAGCCAGGTGAAGGACGTGCAGTTGCTGCGCCCGCTCTTCGAATTCTCGGGCGCCTGCTCCGGCTGCGGCGAAACCCCGTACGTCAAGCTGATTACGCAGCTCTTCGGCGACCGCATGCTGATCGGCAACGCCACCGGCTGTTCCTCCATCTACGGCGGCAACCTGCCGACCACGCCCTATTGCCAGAACGACGAAGGCCGCGGCCCCACGTGGTCCAACTCGTTGTTCGAAGACAATGCCGAATTCGGCCTGGGCTTTCGCCTGGCGGCCGACAAGCAAAACGAATACGCCCGCGAACTGGTGGGCCGCCTGAGCGGCGCGATCGGCGATAACCTGGCGCAAGCCATCCTCACCGCCGATCAGAAGACCGAGCCGGGCATCTTCGAGCAGCGCCGTCGGGTCAAGGAACTCCTCGAGAAGCTCGCCGGCGTGGATACTTCCGAAGCGCGCGATCTGCGCAGCCTGGCCGGCGCCCTGGTCAAAAAGAGCATCTGGATTCTGGGCGGCGATGGCTGGGCCTACGATATCGGCTACGGCGGGCTCGATCACGTGCTCGCTTCCGGCCGCAACGTCAACGTCCTGGTGCTCGATACGGAAGTCTACTCCAATACCGGCGGCCAGGCCTCCAAAGCCACTCCGCGCGGCGCGGTCGCCAAGTTCGCCGCCGCCGGCAAGCCCATGGGCAAGAAGGATCTCGCCATGATGGCGGTGAATTACGGCAGCGTCTACGTGGCGCGCGTGGCCATGGGATCGAGCGATATGCACACGGTCAAGAGCTTCCTCGAAGCGGAAGCCTACAACGGGCCGTCCCTCATCATCGCCTACAGCCATTGCATCGCCCACGGCTACGACCTCACCTACGGCATGGAGCAGCAGAAGCTCGCGGTCAACTCCGGCTACTGGCCGCTGTTCCGCTACAACCCCGACCTGGTGGCGCAGGGCAAGAATCCCTTCCAGCTCGATTCGCGTCCGCCCACCATCCCGCTCAAAGACTACATCTACAACGAGACCCGCTACACCATGCTCGTCAAGAGCAACCCCGAGCACGCCAAGGTGCTCCTAGACCTGGCGCAGGAGGATGCTACCAGCCGCTGGAAGTTATATGAGAATTGGGCCCATATGCCCGTGAACGGAGGGGAAAAGAAGTGATCGACCTCAGCAAGACGATTGATCTTTCGACCACCTACCTGGGATTGAAGCTGAAGAATCCGCTGGTGGTCTCGCCCTCGCCCCTGTGCGAGGATCTGGGCAACATCCGGCGCATGGAGGATTCCGGCGCGGCTGCCGTGGTCCTGCACTCGCTCTTCGAGGAGCAGCTCGAAATCGAGAGCCAGGAGCTCGACCGCTTCGTGGACGCCGCCTCGGATGTAGGCGCTGAATCGACCACCCACTTCCCCGAGCTGATGCAGCCGGTCAGGGGCCGGGAAGGCTACCTCAAGCACATCAGGGCTTCGAAGCAGGCGGTCGAGATTCCCATCATCGCGAGCCTGAACGGAACCACCAAGGGCGGCTGGCTGGAATACGCCAAAGAGATCGAGCAGGCCGGCGCGGACGCTCTCGAGCTCAACATCTACTACATTCCCATCGACGCCAGCGTCACCGGCGACCAGGTGGAGCGCACCTATATCGACCTGGTGGAGGCCATCAAGGCCGAGGTGCGCATCCCCGTGGCCGTCAAGCTAGGCCCGTATTTCAGCTCCATGGCCAACATGGCCAAGAAGCTGGATGCCGCGGGCGCCAACGGTCTGGTGCTCTTCAACCGCTTCTACCAGCCGGACTACGACCTGGAAGCCCTGGAGGTGGTGCCCAACCTCATCCTCAGCAACTCTCACGAGCTGCTGCTGCGGCTGCACTGGATCGCCGTGATCTATGGCAGCGTCAAGGCCGACCTGGCGCTGACCGGCGGCGTCCATAGCGCCAGCGACGTGGTGAAGGCCATGATGGCCGGCGCGCGCGTCGCCATGATGACTTCCGCGCTGCTCAAGCGCGGAATCAACTACCTCGACACCATCTCGACCGAGCTGCTGGTGTGGATGGGCGAGCACGAATACGACTCGATCAAGCAGATGCAGGGCAGCATGAGCCGCAATGCCGTGCCGCAGCCCTCGGCTTTCGAGCGCGCCAACTACGTGAAGGTCCTCAGCTCCTACGCGATGCGGTAAGCCTCAAGGGGGGCGGTCGCGCGGATCGCCCCCGTTTCTTCCTTCATTTCCCCAAGTTCACCGTAACCGGCCCGGTATCGTCCACCACGCTGTAATCCGGCGGCGGCTGGAAGAGGCTCGCGTCCGGCTCGGAGCGGCTGAGATTGCGGATCTCGAAGGTGCTTTCGCCCGAGCGCGGGTCGTTGGTCTTCGTGAGAATCACGACCTTGAGATCCGGCGACTGCCAGGTCTCCCGGGTCACCACGATCGGCCGGTCGTTGCCCTGGAAATCGGTTGGGTACGTGATTGTGGCTCGGACGCCGTCGCACAGGACGCCATCGATGGTCTGAGTGCCCAGGTATTCGTTTTTGAACTCGGGCTGGGGATGATCGTCCTGAGCCGGCGCTCCCATTAACCGCGACGCTGTGGCCGAAGGTGCGCCGCTCGGGGGCGGGGGAGGGGGCGGAGCGTCGGCACTGAACCATGGCGTATTCCTCTCGATGGCAACCGCATTGGGCTGGTTCGGCTGCCACAACGCAGACCGGTGCGCGACTTTGTTCTGCGCATCCAGCGTGTACTGGAAGCCGGCCACCGAATCGGTGATCTGGATCATCCTGGGTGCGTCGGCATCCGGCCGGCCCGGGATGCCGAGCGATTGCTCCGCGCGCGTGCGGCCCTGGGAATCGCGAAAGAGCCGCCGGCCCGGCATGGTCTGGGTGATGTGCGTGCCGTCGGCGAGCGTCTGGACACGCTCGGTGACCTCTTCGCCGGAGAAGGGCGCCCCGGTCACGGCGGGAGCCGCGAAGCGCGGGCCGGCGGTCGTGGAACCTGCCGCAAGCGAGCCGTTGGTGGCCACGACTGTAACCGCGCCTTGCCCGAACGCTGTTGCGGCGAACAGGCACCCTGATGCAAAACTGGAGACCAGCCGAAGGATCATACGCGCCTCCGAGGAAAGTGTATCCCTCGCGTCCGCCTGCGGCAAGAGTGCCGGAAGCGCCCAGTGGCGTGCACTGATTACTTACCGAAGGACACGGTAACCGGCCCGGTATCTTCCACCACGCTGTAATCGGGCGGCGCCTGGAAGAGGCTCGCGTCCGGCTCGGTGCGGCTGAGGTTGCGGATCTCGAAGGTGCTGTCGCCCGAGCGCGGGTCGCTGGTCTTCCGGAGAATGGCCATCTTCAGCTCCGTTGACGTCCAGGTTTCCTGGGTCACCACGATCGGCCGGTCGTTGCCCATGAAATCGACGGGGTACGTCGTGGTCATCCGCCGGCCTTCGCACAGAACCCCATCGACCGTCTGCGTGCCCAGGGATTCGTTCTTGAACTCAGGCCGGGGACGGCCGTCCGGCTGCCGACCCGCTATCGCCGGCAAGGGAGCGGCGGCGATCATTGCAGGCATAGCCATGCCGTCGGGCGGCGGGGGCGGCGGCGTGGCGCTGATCTCCCCGGAGCGGACCACCATCGCGGGCCGTGCGTTAGCCGGAATTCGTCCCGTCTGTCCCTGGTTTGAAGGCGGCAAGGCAAACCGGTGCGCCACCTTCTTCTGCGCATCCAGCGTGTACTGAAAACCGGCCACCGGATCCGTGATTTCGACGATGACGGGCGCTTCGCCCGCCGGAGGCCCCATGGCCAGCGGCCGCTCCGAGCGCGTGCGGCCCAGGGAATCGCGGAACACGCGCCGGCCCATCGTGGTCTGGGTGATGTGCGTGCCATCGGCGAGCGTCTGGACGCGCTCGGTGACCTCTTCGCCGGAGTAGGGCGCGCCGGTGATCGCGGGCGCCGCGAAAGGCGGCGGGCCGGTAGTGAAGCTTCCCGTAACCGAGCCGCCAGTCGTTACGGTTGCGGTGCCCGCGCCTTGCCCGAACGCCGCCACGGCGAGCAGGCACCCGAATGCAAAACTCGAAACCAGCCGAAGATGCATAAGATGCATATGCGCCTCTGAGGCAAGTGTAGCCCGGGCATCCCCCGGCGGCAAGAGTACCGGACGTAATGAGATAGAAAACGA
>Ga0326727_10021866_pt1 | contig 12446 bp, 5 predicted proteins | sample MB2enrmetagenome_FD_207643 | JGI IMG/M metagenome (GOLD analysis project Ga0326727, IMG submission 207643) | Lab enriched peat soil microbial communities from McLean, Ithaca, NY, United States - MB29MY | ecosystem: Environmental > Terrestrial > Soil > Wetlands > Peat | place: USA: New York...
TTCACTTACTTTTCCTTGTTTGATAATTGGGCTGTTGCGGATAATGAATTAGCATCATCTTTCAACAAAAATAGAAAACCCTTTATCTCGAATGCGCCCATTTCGCATTCGATTCGGCCACTGCACGGACGGAATGCACTGACGGCTCTTTCAATTCCATCTGCTTCCGCATACGCGGTAACGGTCTTAGGGATCGCGATGCTCACGGCTGTAGACGTGCCCGTCCCCTCGTATATTCGCAGGAAAATTTTGCCGTCGCTGCCACGCAAAGCAGATATGAACACATTCTCCTTGTCTAAAGCCCACTCCGATGGCCCGATCATCGCCGATGCAACTCGGCAAAAACTCGGTCTGTTCACAAAATCATGGCCCGCTCTTATCACCTCGGAGAAGCATCCGGCTCTATGAGGCATAACAGCATATCTGAACGTGTGAGGAACCCCTTCAGCAAAAGAGAGCGCGCTCTCGGTCTTGTACTCCATAGCAGCGGCACGGAAGAGCGTCAACAACATGATCCCCTGATCGACGTTGTTGCTTGGTATACCATCATTCAGCAACGCAACCCCCACTCTGTCATCGCCATAGTCCATCCAGTTCTGAGCAACATGCTCTCCCGAACACCGCTCTTGGATTCCGAAGGGTATCTCATGCCTGATGACACCACCGATTATTAAGGTTGGAAACGCTGCTCTTATGCGATAGTGTTTTCCCGAAGGATGAATCGTCGTCTCAAACTCTATTCTCGGAAGGCTCTTATAGAAGGTTATACGCGTGATGAATTGGACATTCAACCTCCAGAAAATAAGCGAACCCATCTGCTCTACAACCAGCATTTCCTCGGATCGGAAAGCGATCTCGGCTCCGGATATGTCGGCATTAAACGTTCCCGTATTCACCAAACCCTTGCCGTCATACCTGTTGTAGGGATCGGGGTGGTTCTGTTCCAGTGAGCTTTCCAGGGATCCGCCCGCCACAGGAGAATCGAAATTCATCCATAAGTCGCCGTTGTCGATCTGCATTCCAAGTGATCCGAATGAGCACGGATCAGCGTTTACCAGCTCGATATCGCCGTTACGCGACACAAGGCTCGAAATGTAACCATCCATACCGATCTTCACCCGATAAAACGCATTCTCGAAACTATAGGGAAGTGATCCGTCGGGCAGAGGTCTTATTTCCGCCGCGTCCGCAAGCTCGGCAAATCCAAAGGCCGGAAGCTTGGTTTGGAGCCAGTTTCCATCATGCTGAATGAACGCCGTTCGGGGAAATGAGAGTGTGTTTGCAATGGCTGTGATGCCGTTTGGGATGTCGAGCTTAGGCATTGCTTCACTGACCTTTGCCAAACCGTTCTCAGACTCATCGAGTGAATCCATAAGCCCTTTGTCGCAGATGGTTCCACAGATCGTATCGTGGAACTGACCTTTGAGTGCAATTCGCCAAATATATGTGTAGTCGTATGGATTGTTTAACAGTACGGACAGCGTTTCCAGTGATGTCAAAGCGCTCGTGAGCCGCCGGTTGAGTTGCTTGACGCGAATATTGGAGGTAAACGAGCCTTGAAGCATACTGTTGAACTCACCCAAGACAACGGGCTTGCTGTCCCAATCGACTGAGTCCAGGAATTCCTGTGGCGTGGACATGCAGATCGGCGGAAGATTTCCTGTCGAGTTGAGGTTTCGAATCAGGTCAGTTCCGGTTGCCTGCGGATGCATGAGATCCCCGCCATTGCATAACAGCACGGCCTCTGATGGACCAAATGGTTCAATGCTCCCCAGCAACTTGCAAAAAGCCTGCTCACTGGAGCCGTCCAGCGCGAGATCCTTGACGTTTGCCGCCTCGACCTTGCCGGGAAACACAACTCCCGAATATCCCCGTGCCAGCCAGTGAGTCCTTACGCTACTCCCGTCCAACCCTTCCCATATGAAGTCGTTCTTAAGGACATCACGCCTCGCCGAGCGCCAGAAGACATAATATTTGTACCCGGTCATGGAGAGTATCTGAGGAATCTGCGAATGATGACCCCAGCAGTCCGCGATCCAGCAGACTTCAGGATCCACCCCCAGATTCTCTCGCAACCAGTCCTTGCCGGCCTTAATCTGCATGAACAGCGATTCTCCCGACGGAAGGTTCATATCCGGCATCACGAACATCCCCGGCGCTATCGCCAGCCGACCGGATTGCGCGTGCCTGACGAGAGAGTCTCTTCTATCGGGAAACAGTTCCCAATACTTCTCCAACAGTATGACTTGCTCTACCAGAAACTTATGTTCAGCATCGTTGTCTAGAATGTCGATCGCTTCATCGATAATCTTCAACCCAACGGGCAGGTATTCATCGTAGGATTTGAGATAGACCACATCGTAGTGAAAACTGGACACTATGTGGACTTGCTTTGTTGTCATAAATAGTCTTTCTTATGCCTAAAGACCTTATCAGCAGGCGCTGTGTCTTACGGCGATGCTTTCAAGTGCTTATCGAAGAACTCAAGAACGAGCGCCTCGCCTCTGGCGTCCAGCTTGGAGCCGTGTTCGCCCTTGAATGTGTACGCGGTGGCCTCGACTCCGGCTTTGCGAAGCGCATCCAAGAGGAGTTGATCTTGCTGAATCGGAACGGTGACATCGTGATCGGCGTAGAGGATCAGGAAAGGCGGGTTGTTCCTGGATACAAACGTGACCGGGCTAGCCATTACGGCGAGAGCTCTCTTGTCTGCCACCTCGCCTCCCAGAAATTCCGTGTAGTAGTCCGGATACTCCGTGGGAAGTCCCTGCTTCGCAAAGCTTTCCGGCACCTTGAGGAAATCCGTTGGGCCTGCCCAATCGACGACCGCGCCGACACTACTTGAGTAGTTCCCGTATCCCCCCGATCCTTCGAGTGCAGGGACTCCAGCCGACGTGCCGAGCAACGCAACAAGGTGGCCACCCGCCGAAAGACCGATAGCCCCGATGCGCTTTGGATCTATGTTGTACTGAGAAGCGTGCGCTCGCAGCCACCTGACCGCGCATTTGCAGTCTTGTATTGAGGCGGGGAAAACAGCTTCCTGGCTCAAGCGGTACTGAATACTCACCACGCAGTATCCATGTTGCGCGAGTTTGATCAAAATCGGGAGGTAGCCGTCCTTACTGCCACTCCGCCAGGCCCCGCCATGGATATAGACAACGACCGGCATGGGAGACACCGATTTGGACTTAGGCCGGAGTATATTCAAACGGAGGGTCTGCTCGCCTGCCTTACAGAACTCAAGGTGGGGGATAAACTCCAAGTCCTTTGGAAACGAGAGCTTTTGATATGTTGTATCCTCAGGCATGATGGCATGGGGAAGTGGAAGCGTAAGGCAAGTCGTCATCACCTGACTTGTGCCGTTTCGCAAGGTATCAGCGCTTACGATCATGCGACTATTCGTAGTGGCGTAGATCTTGGCCAAGCCGCTTGACCGGCGCCATTCCAAATTGAGGATGCGAGTGACATTTCCTGCAGCGGAAGTAAAAGCAGACCAGGTTGAATCCCAAGCTCCTGTAACCTGATCGAATCGGTATATCGTCGCGCCGACGTCCGCAGCTCGATAGTAATTGGATACATACAGGTATCCGTCGCCTCCCGAGGCCAGAGCACACAGGTTCTGGGAACCGCCGTTAACGGGTTCTACAATGTCAAACTCGGGAACCCGGGTCCAAGTCGCCAGGGAGTACTTATAGACATGATAGTCACTGCCCATCAGTTGTGAAACATAGGCATAGCTGCCCGTCTGGTCAAACGCTATTCCTCCGGTTGTGTTGTTGATCGAGCCTCCGCCCAAGGACAACTGGACGGCTGATTTACTGCCGGGATCAACCTGCGTTACATAAGTGGTACTGACCTGCGTCATGTAAAGCTTACCATCAGGCCCCCATCGAAGCGCCGTATTGCCGTGCTGTGAGTTCGTTCCCAGATTACCGACAGTCCATGACGTATCGAGTTGACCGTTCGAGACCTTGATTCTCCACATGCCGTTCAGACCGTTCTCAACGCCCACGCCGTAAAGATAGCCGTCAGTGCCCAGGGCAATTCTATTGACGTCCTTCGCGATTCCAAAATTGTACTGAGTGAGGGCCTTCGCGTGGGAAAGGGAATATACGGCGCCGTACCTTCCTACCACCCAGAGGTTGGTATCTGCGTGAGCCACCATCGATTCAACCAGGCTAAAGGCAATGACTAGAAAGGAAATGACAGCTATTCGCCGGACGTTCAGCACAACGAAAATTGTAACATTCATTGCTCGCTCCTGCTCATCGTTCCATGCATATTTGCTCATATCGCCGGAATGGGGGAAAATACTAGAAATCGTCGCCAGACTGGTACCAGGCCACACCAAGAATTGAGTAGTCCTGATCCTCCACAAAACCGTCGCCGTTTAGATCAGCCCTTGAATCATAGTTGTAATCACCGACCGCAGAATACCAGGCCTTGCCCAAGAGAGAGTAGTCCTGATCCTCTACTACGTTATCGCCGTTTATGTCACCGTTCAACAGGCTGAAACTCACCCTGCCGCTGCTATTGGAATCGAGTGTCAGAGGCATCGCCTTTGCGAGCCAGTGAGAGGCTTTGGCCACCGCGCTGTAACTCCCCGATAGGCCAGTGGAAGTCACGTTGAAAGAGTAGTTTCCTGCGCTGTCCAGACTGACCGTGTGGGTCTCGATTATCGATCCGCCGGTATTCCGTATCTCAATGTTTACAGGCACCTGGGTACTATCGGCTATATAGTCTTGAAGTTTGACTGTCCCGCTGACTATACCCGGACAAACAGTAATTGTGGTCTTCCAATCAATGTTGTTTGTGGATACGAACCAGGTCACTCCTTCCTGAACCATGTCCAAATGCATATCATAAGTACCGCTGGAAGTCGGCGCCGCGATGTTGAACGTCATTGTTGTAGTCTGACCGGGAACAACACTGCCGGTAAGCTGAGGTCGAGGGTATGGATTGAAGTTTGTGCTGGTTGGAACAACTCCCTGTGCAACGAAGCAGTAACCGAGATCATACTTGTTTGTTCCGGAGTTCCCCCAAGTGTCCCATCCGTCGTTTCTCACCTGCACCGTAATAGAGTAAGTGTGGCCCGGAGCCATGACCGTAGGAATAGTGTCTCCCGACCAAGTGCATCGATAATAATTTGCCGATTGCTGATTTCCGCTCAAGGAATAGCGAAGAAGATAGTACCATGTGGGCGCATCCAGAAAAACATGAGGGTAGTTGTACGTAGCGTTCTGCAGTGCGAGTATTTGAGTCGGTGTCTGATTGGCTGTACGGTACCACAGGAAGTTGCGCCCCGAACCGTCTGAGATGCTCCGCCCACTGATGCTTAGGTCGTCGGTCATCTCAGAGCAACCGATATAGTCTCTGACTTGCTGTCCAATAGTGCACAAACCCCAGTTTGTGTCAACACCCAGGCCGTTCGGACTGAAAGGCGCCGCGTTATCAATGTCGGTAGTGTTCAGCGTGTTTCCGGGAGCCTGAGGATCAGGGTTCTGACATCCGCTCAGAATCCATCCGGTTATGGTATAGTTCCACTTCCTGTACCAGTCCTTGCAGTACTCCTGCCAAGCCGGAATGATGCTTGGATATCCGGTGCCATTGCGATTGTTCCCGTTATCCGACCTGGGATACAACTGATCGACATGAACGGCCCCAGCCCCGCAGTCCCACGCCATGAAAGAGTCTCTTGCCGACTTATGCCTGTACATGTAGTCGAATGCCGAAAAGGTTCTGTCGGAGAGGTTTGGATCTAGTGCCCAGTTGCAGTACACCTGGCCCCGGTTTGCATCATCAAAGGTACTGCCATTTGCAAGCTTGTAAGCGGCCCAGGATGCTCCATCGTAGTCTCCGAGGGCCAGCATAACATAGTTCTGGCTAGGAACTGTTCCGTCACTATTGATCAACCCTCTGCTTTGCATATTTACATATGTTGGGAAGGGATTCTGCACGTATCGATGAGCCTGCAACCAAGCGGGCATAAGAGCAGCACAGAAGGAGGCATTAGCAAGCGTCTGAGGTCCTACGGCATCGGAATCAAAGAGACAGTTGTACGAGGCCATAATATTACCTATGCAGCGCTCTGTGGCAAGAGGAGTGTGAGACCCACCGACGCTTCCATAGTTGGTGTATTTCACATTCCAACACGGGGCGCCGCAAAACCGTATAATCTTGCTATCGCTGTTTCTCGCGTTCAGACCGCCTAGTATAGTAGTAAGAGTGCTAAGGTCGGTTCCCAGAGGTTGAGTAGGATCATCGTTCGGTTTCTCATCTCCCCAAACGGAGAGATCTGCGCAGAAAAGCTTTCTTTTCACGGCATAATCCAGGTTTGGTAGTTCCGTATTCTGGTACTGCCACATGTCCAGCGTATACATCATCCCCGTGGGATCGCAGAAGCCCGTGTCAAGGTAGTTGACCTTCGCCCAGATGTAGGCGTCGCACTTGGCGCTACCGGTAGACGGAACGTTCGTACCCCAAATCGTTCCGGTTCCGGTGAACTTGCGGGTCAAGTCAACCAATACAGGAAGGTGATACGTGTTCACAAGGGTGTTGTACATCGAACCCGTGGTTGTATCTTTTCTCACCGGTATGGCGCCGAGGCAAGCGGCCGCCGTGACGGCGGCCAGGCTCGTAGACCTATCCGACTGAGTCTCGTCCGACTCAAAGAGCACTACGCCGTTGATCAGAGAGCGGTATTGCATTATAACGGCGTTCATGCTCGCGCAGTCATAGAAAGAGCATCCGGCGCAAGGACCGCCTGATTCCGTCATGTGGTTGAGCAGATTGTAGTCGCCACCGCCCTCGCCGCTTGAATAGAACCTGATGAACAGATTCGGTCCAGATCGGTTAGCCAGACCTTGAAGACAGGACATTGCGAGATACGCGTCGTATGTCTGAGCCGCAGTGTAACTCTGACCGGCGCAATAGCCGTTTGCATCGAAGAGAGTAACGAATGGAGCAGACGGCGAAGTATTCATCGCCAACCCTGGAACGGTGGTGTTAGGCGTGGCAAGCGTTACGAAAGTGGTCATCACTTGGCCTGTGCCGATCTGCGAGGCGTCTGCGCTCAACACTTTGGCGGTATTGGTCGTGGCATAGATTGTAGCCAGGCCACCTGCGCCGCACCAACCAAGATTACGCACTCGAGTTACGGTTCCACCCGCCGCTGTGAAGGCAGTCCATGTTGAATCCCAGGCGCCCGAACTCTGATTGAACCTATATATGGTTGTTCCGCCATCACCCGACCGGTAGTAATTGGACACATACAGGTACCCATCACCACCCCCAACCAGGGCATAAAGGATTTGCGAATTGCCGTTTACCGGCTCGACGATATCAAAGCCGGAAACCATCGCCCAGTTTGACAGGGAGTACTTGTACACATGATAAGCGTTGCCCACCAATTGCGCAACATAGGCATAGGCGCCTGATTGATCAAACGCTGTTCCGCCGGTTACTGTGTTTATCGAGCCTCCGCCCAACGATAGCTGGGCCGTTGATTTGGTTGTGGGATCAACTTGGGTGACATAGGTGGTACCGCTTTGCGTAAGGTAAAGCTTCCCATCCGGACCCCATTGCAGCGCCATGTTGTTATGCTGTGCATTGCTTCCGATATTGCCGACGGTCCAGGATGAATCCATCTGGCCGCTTGATAGGTTGATTCTCCAAATACCATTGAGTCCATTGACAACTCCAAGGCAGTAAAGGTAACCATCCGTTCCTTTGGTCATGTAGTTTATGGTGATAGTGCTTCCATAGTTCACCTGAGTGAGAGTCTCGGAACTGGAGGCAGAGAAAACGCTGCCGTAGTTACCAACCGTCCAGAGAACGGTATCCGCGCGAACAGCAATTGGCCGCAGCACACAGAACACGGCCATTAACGTCAGAATGGCCGCTATTCTATAAGCATGCCCCAACCTGAACAAAACAACCTTCATAGCGTGACCCTTGCCTGCGCGCTCAGAGCCGGCTGTTTGCCGTCATCTCCTGCGCCTGTATTGTCCTCCACGCCACAAGGATCCCCGAAAACTTCCGGCCTTTCCGGCACACTCTTGAACAAGCTTGCCGGAGTCACCCGACTTGAAAGCGGACGCAGCAACACGGAAAAAGTAAACTCTTCGGCGTGCAGAAGGTATTGCGGCAACGGGCCAGGACCACAACTTGCGCTTCCCAGACCATTCTGCCGATAATCCAAGCTAAGAGTGATGTCTTCTCTTGGAGCCAGATCAAAGGTATGGCGGGCATTCTCCAGATCTTCGACAGTGAATCTGTGCGCACTGAAATTCATAGTGGGGTTACCTGCCACCATCAGCCCTGACCCGGCAGCGTCCATGAATGCCGCCCATCGAACATCACTGCGGTTGCCATTCTCCTGCGGGAAGACGTATGGAGTGTAAAGATCGTCCACCCCCATAGAATAAACGCCAAAGCGGCCGGCCTGCTTACTGTCGATGTAGCTTTCGCCAGGACCGCGACCAAGCCATTCTACCCTGTCAAACCTCCCAGGAAGCGTCATCTGCAAACCGATTCTCGGCAAGGTGTCCGGCCAATCTCCATGCGGTAGACCATGAACGCTGACCTGGACATCGCCATTCCCATAAATCGTGTATAGATACGAGCATTCATAACCCATATTGCCGGCCGGGGGAGCCACGCGCGAGCGCATTTCAATCTGCACCGCGCTATCGCATATCCTTCGGAACTCACAGCCGTCCGATCTGTGCTCTATGATGCTAAGGAAGGAATCTCTCCATGCTTTTGCGTTGTCACCGGCTCGGTCGTTATCAGTAGTGGCGCGCCAAAGATTCAATCTCGGCCCTGCATTCACTATCTCCCCAACGTTAGCGCTCCACTTGGAGATAAGGCCGTGGTTGCGGTCGAAGGTCAATTCCCAATCTGTCCCCGACAGTATGATAATATTGCCGGACTCCTCAGCGATCACCGAGGGCATGTCCTGTAGTGGAATAACTCTTGCCTCAGGCAGGCTTTCCGGGAGCAAAAACTGAGACCACGCCAGTTCATGTCCACAACTGGCCCAGGTTTCATCATCCCTCAAGACGAACGAGAGGTTGAGGAAATACTCCGTTCCCGGAGATGAAATCGGCGAAGTGTAAGGGATTTCCAGCCTTGTCGTTTCGCCTGGATCGACGTATGGGGTAGGGAGAGTCCCTTTCTGAAGCGTCTTTCCGTCAGCCTCTAGCGACCAAAGGATGTCAAGATGATCGAGCGAAAGAAAATCGTATCGATTCGTAATTTTGAATACGCGTTTGCTGAAATCGGGCACTTCAACCTTCACCGGCTCGATCACTTTCTTGTATTCGATCAGCCCTGGCGACGGCTTTCTGTCTGGAAAAACGAGACCATCGCAGACGAAATTGCCGTTATTCGGCATGTCTCCGAAATCGCCGCCATATACGAAATACTCTCGACCGTCCTTAGTATGCCTTCTAATACCGTGATCGATCCACTCCCAGACAAACCCGCCCTGCAAACGAGGATACCGGTAATATGCTTCAATGTATTCAAACAGACCACCCGGGCCATTGCCCATGGCATGAGCGTACTCGCACTGGATAAAGGGCTTGGAGACATATTGTTCAGGAGTGGGACGACCGCCGTATCTATCGTGTGCCTCGCCTCGGCCTATCTTGATAACGCTTTCCAGGTCGGAGTACATCTGACTGAAAACGTCGGCAACCTCGAGATCCCTGTCGCCTTCATAGTGAAGCGGACGTCCAGGATCAATTCGATGAGCATATTCGGCCATCGCTCTGTGATTACAGCCAAAATCCGATTCATTGCCCAGCGACCACATTATTATGGATGGATGATTCCTATCGCGCGCCATCATCCTCGCCATACGATCTACGCAGGCGCCCTCCCATTCTGGATCATTCGCCGGATTTCCTGCCCAATTAGGCAGATGGTAGAAGCAGTGAGTCTCTAAATCGCACTCATCCATCAAATAGAGCCCATAGCGGTCACACAAATCGTACCACCTGGGATCGTGCGGATAGTGCGATGTTCTGACAGCGTTGATATTATGCTGCTTCATGAGAAGAACATCCTGAAGCATGGTTTCCAACGGCACCGCTCGACCCAGATTGGGATGAAACTCGTGACGGTTGACACCCTTAAGCATTATCGGCACTCCGTTTACGAGCAGATTGCCGTCTTTGATCTCCACCTTTCTGAACCCTACTCTGACGGGAGTTACTTCAGTGATCGCACCTGCGGAATCACGAAGTATCACGAGCAGTGTAAAGAGATTGGGGGTTTCCGCAGTCCATTTGCGAGGATCGACCACAGGCATTTCGGCGACGGACGTTGACTCGGAATGACCCGGCACGCTTAGCTTGACGCTGTGATAAGCCACAACCTTCTTCGCGTCGTCCAGCAATACGCTTTCCAGATGATAGCCATTAGCAGTATCCGTGCCATAGTTCTGAACGGTGGCTGTCAGCTTGAGAATGCCGTCGCGATACTCGACACCCAGTTCGGTGCCTGCCGAAACGTCCCAGACATGCACAATTGGCTGAGAGATAAGGATAACATCCCGGAAGATGCCGCTCAACCACCACATGTCCTGATCTTCGCAATATGTGCCATCAGACCATTGATAAACTTGAACCGATATGCTGTTGGCACCTACTCGAACGTACGGACTGATGTCGAATTCCGCCGGCAGCCTGCTTCCTTTGCTGAAGCCGACCTCCTGCCCGTTCACCCAAACATTAAACGCGGAATCAACCCCCTCAAACCGGAGCACGGTTCTTCTCGATGACCAGTCTTGCGGAAGATCAAAGTCGCGCCTGTATGAACCCGTTGGATTCTCGGTAGGAACGCGTGGCGGATCGACAGGGAATGGAAGGAGCGAGTTCGTGTAATGAGGCTTTCCGTAACCAGACAATTGCCAGTGACTGGGAACCGTTATGTTATCCCACGAGCTTACATCACAGGATTTAGCATGGAAACCCTTAGGCGCCTCAGCGGGAGTCTCAGTGAAACAGAATTTCCATTCCCCATTTAGAGACTCGACCCAAGGCGATGCGTCCCTGTTATATGCAAACGCCGAGGCCTCGTCCATATATGGAAAAGTGTAGGCCCTGGCCTGCAGCCGGTTGCGATGGACTACCTGGGGATTTTCCCAATCATTCATGTTATGTATGCTCCTAATTTCGCTCTCTCGCTCACATATGGTTTTCAAGCCAGGTTGCAAGTTCTTCTACTTCGTCGATGCTGGACGATGCCACGGTATACATCATTCCTTTTGGTCCCATTTCCTTGTGAATAGCCTTGACCTGCTCGCTGTTGCAATGATACATTTGGAGGCCCTTGCCGGCAGCGCGGCATTTCTCCAGAACCTCGCTCCACTTCCACATAACCGGCTGACCGTCACCCGGAACCCACTGGATCGCATCGATAGCTTTAATGGCGAGTATGTCATCCAGGTGTCTCAAAGCGCCGGGGCCATCGAGGTGAAGAACACAGTGATCCAGGAACGATGCCTCTTCTTCAAGCGCCGGAATGATGTATTCTCTGGAGATCTCGGGGCTGACCATACAGATGAAATCACATTGAATTGTCGCAAACTTGCCATCACTCCAGAGAGGGGCCCATCCGACTCCTCCGGATTCCTCGCTTAGCCCGGATGCGTTGTACAACCCGTCATAGACCGGTTGGTACAGTTTTCGCACATCAGCCATTGCCTTTGCCACCCTTGCAGGCTGATCGTAAAAATCCATGCATAAAGCTTGTGGACTCCTGAGAGCGCTGAGCGCGTCTCCATTAGAATGGAGGTCGCAGATCCCCACGAGATACCTGCCCTTGGCATGTTCTGCGTAAAGCTCAGCGAGTTCCTGAATGCTCTTCCAATATCGATTCTCTGGATCCAGCTTTACCTCGAAATCGGCCCAATCGCTCACGATCGGTTCGACCCAGTTCGTGTGCCTGGATTCCGAGGAAAAATGAAACTCAGCGCCGAGGAATGCAGCGAATTGGTCAGGACCGAAATCAGGACAAAGATACGGCATGGATTCAGCGGCGTAGTATGTGTTTTCAAGAAGAGCATCGTTTGCCGCCAACTGCTCTTTCCAATCCCCCATCACATGCCGATAGTACCTGCCACGATGCACACTGTTCATCAACGCGGGCTGGATGGCAGGATCTTTAGGTACGTCGCACACGATTATCGGGCGCCTCCATGTCTCCCCAGCCCAGAAGTGCCGCCACGCGTCCTTTGTTTCTTCGAAATTAGGTTTATATTTGAGTTCCATTATATCTTCTACGCGTCCTTCATCACTTCATCATGAAACGCCAGGTAGTTCTCCGTGGGCACGTTATCCTCAAGCTCCGTGGAACTACCTATCAGCAGCCTGCCCTCAGCTCCAGTCTCATCGATCATTCGTCTGGTTTCCGCGCGAACCTGAGAGGCTGTTCCGAAC
>Ga0326727_10021867_pt1 | contig 12446 bp, 15 predicted proteins | sample MB2enrmetagenome_FD_207643 | JGI IMG/M metagenome (GOLD analysis project Ga0326727, IMG submission 207643) | Lab enriched peat soil microbial communities from McLean, Ithaca, NY, United States - MB29MY | ecosystem: Environmental > Terrestrial > Soil > Wetlands > Peat | place: USA: New York...
AACTCAAAATACCTGCAAAACTCACTTATTAGGCTGAAAGTTCTACAAAAAAGAGTAAGTAAAAAAGTTAAGGGTTCGAAAAATAGGGATAAAGCAAGACTACATCTGTCTAAACTCCATGAAAAAAATAAGCAATCAAAGAAACGATTTTCAGCATAAAACTTCATTTAGAATAATTAGCGAGAACCAAGCTATTGCGCTGGAAACTTTGAATGTTAAAGGAATGCAAAAGAATCAGTGTTTAGCACAGGTTATAGGAGATTCTGCTTGGAGTAGTTTTGTAACAAAGTTGGAATATAAGGCCGAATGGTTAGGAAAAACTATTCTTCGAATAGGACAGTTTAAACCATCTTCTAAACTTTGTAATGTTTGCGGATTCCATAATTCGAATCTAACCTTGAAAGATAGATGGATATGTACCGATTGCAAGATAAAGCATGATAGAGATATGAACGCAGCAATCAATGTCAATAAATTATCTCTTCAAGATCAAAATCTAATAGTTATATGACACCTATGGAACGTGGGGAAGAGATTGGGGACTTGTGAACAAAAGTTTAAGGGATGAACCATGAAGCTCCTTCCTAGCCTTCATCAGAAGGCAGGGAGGAGTAGTTCACCTCAGTTCTCTTCGCAAAAATCTTCTTGAGAGATAGAAATATTTCTTTGCTTTGCAGTGTATCTCTCTGGCTCTGTGTATTCGATGAGTTTTCCATCTTCAAGTACGGATACCGAGCCATGCCTACAGCAGATCAAGCATTTTTTGGCCATTTCGAGAGAGCGTGCCCTATACTATTCTATGAACTCCTCGCCCTCGCCTTTCCATTCTCTCGAACAGTAGCATTTTTCTATATAACCAGCCACTTGCATAGAAGTAAGATATCTGGCCCAGAGCTGGGATTCCTGCAATGCTAAGGAAATATCCATTCCAATAACAACATGATTGGAGTAGAACCGCTTCATCAATATGTTTGTGGAAATATCCGGTAACGACTAGAGACTGACTACCACGCATGGAATACTTGCAAGCATAACCCTGCAAGTATGCTAACACATTCATATACCCTATAACATTGGTAATCCCTTCTTACAGGCAGAGAGTATCACCAATCTCGCAGTACGAACAGGATGAAATCGATCCAATTAAAAAAGTAGAACAGGAAATAAGCATATTTTTGAACCAGGTAGGCTCAAGGAAAGGTTCTCATTCGCTGGCGAGAGGAGGCTGAAATCCACAAAATCAATTCTAAAATCACTTTAGAGATTTTAGACTGCATTTCTATTAGATGGTTTAGCAACCGTGGCAGGACGGATTATAAGAATATATTTTTATAATTTTTATACAATAAATTATTTTCAAAATATCAAACATGATATTCAAAGTTTAATCTAGGAAAATAGCAGGTTAAGCCTTCAGCTGCTTATGGATAGTGCAGAAAAAAGTAAACTTTGGTGGCGATTTTGGTAATTCCAACTACAATTCTCCAACCATATATAACTTATCTAGAATTTTACTCCTAATTGTATCTGTATCACGGATTATTAACTCGACATTTACATTTTGATTCTTTGAAACAACATTCATTTTACGATATTCACGTCTACCGTAGTCTTCAGAGAAACGTCGCTCCAAAATCTACATGCAAACCTGGCAATTTCCAGCTGCAGCTGCATCATTTAACCGCTCAAGAAGTTTCCTAGCTCCGTCTGCATTGCATTTTTGGATATGTTTGAAAAACTGATTGTACATTCCAGATTTCTCTGTCTGCCCCCTTTTTAGCCATGAATTTAAACTTTGGTAGGTTACACCCGCAGCTTCGGCAGCGAGAGAATAGGAAAGTCCTAAAGCAATATTTTCACCGATCTTCTGTTGTATTTCAGGCGTGAGTTTCGAAGGACGTGACATGATAACACCATTTTTTATTTTCAATAGTTGATATTAGTGAATCTTGTATTAAATGTTTCTTTAGTTCTTTTATACACTAAGGCGGGGTTTTGACTAGATTAATTAAAAATGAGCCATTCTCAGGTTTTTAAGACGTTTTTTTGACATAGGTGATTGATTATTATAGGACTCTAAATAAAAATCTCATTAGTAGCTCCAGAGTAAGTTATTTTTTGACCAAATTAAATCCCCATGATTTCACTACCTTAGAACGGTAAGTACCTTTGAGACATTTTTCATATATTTTTATTAGTTTAAAATGATAAAAATCATGTAATAAAATTTAGTTACTTAGATCTTGAGATTAGGATTTCACATAAATTTCTTATTCTTTAGTTTAAGGTCGTGAAATAAGAATATACTCAAAAAAAGTAAAACTGCTTAATAGCCACAGGTTTATTATGAGTATAGGGCAAAAATGACAGATTGTGGGACGATTTAAGGCATTTTCTTGAGCGGGTTAGGGGTTAAACTTAGGATGAATTATAAATCTGTTGTAGGGGCTGAGATTAGGTCATTCTTTAGCTCAAATGGGTAAAAGGATTAGCAATATCCCAAAAGCTCATAAAATAATGCAAAATGAATCTTATTTTGAAATTTTAGTATGGAATCTCCAAACATTATATCTTGACGATTATATTAATTTATGAACGTTCGCTACGGATAGTGCTACAATGGGTAAGGCAACCAAAGCACCATACAATCACAGATCTGTTGTTAATCTTCGAGGTCGATTCTGAAATAGTACCATCAGTTTTATTCATTTTAAAAAATATAATTTAAGTTTATATGGATTATTATTTCGATTTTTAGATAGGAAGTACACTTTTAGATCTAGTTGAGTTAAAAAATGAAGGGTAGACTTTATGGGACAACTAATTTGGTCTGAATGGTTGGTAGATGATTTGGTGACCGTAGTGCCTATAACAGAGATCTTAGTAGAATCTTGATAGAGTCCATGAGAGATACAGTGTTTCGATTTACAAACCCAACAATTTTCCCTTTTCTATTTGTCACATAAACTTTTTTTCCATCAGGAGTTACTGTAACTCCGTAAGGAAATATTCCTACAGGTATCGTGGCAATAACAGTATTAGTTGCTGTGTCTATAACTGAAACAATGTTATAAACAGAGTCAGCCACATATACTTTTTTTCCGTCTACAGTTGCTGCAAATGCCAAATATGTTAAAATTCCATCCTCCAGCAGAAAAATCTGCTTCATTTGACATCCGATCCACAATTTCAGAAATCATGGGGTCTGTGCAGTCATTGATGCTTTTGCACTGGAGGCAAACCAGATGCGCGTGTGGCTTCATATTGGGATCGAATCTGGCCTGATCTTTCTCTAAATTCAATTCCTGGATCAAACCTGCCTCTTTCAAGATTTGAACCGTTTTATAAATTGTTGCAAGACTGACTGTTGGATAAACCTTCTTGACTTCGCTATAAATTTTCTGAGCCGTTGGGTGGGCATGATTGTGGAGAACAAATTGACCGATCGCTATTCTTTGGGGCGTAGCCTTGTATTCTTTTCCGCGGAGAGCTTTGATTATGGATGAGTCTGAGTCCTGAAGGCTATTCACAGCTCATTATTATTTAATAATCAATATTAAATAGATATCCGTGGTTATAGTAGTTGAATATTGAACTGGAATAAGTTCTTCAAGGATAGTAAAATATTAGTAATGATTAAAGGAGGAAATATAGACAGAATCGGAGTCTTAAGACCTAAAGTAACGAACTTCCAGGATTGGAAAGGTAAATTCGACAAGAGGATGACGGTTTGAAAGAATAGCGGATGGACTTTACATGAGCTGTATTATGATGAAGCCTATTAAGAGGCTTATGTCGTTCATACCTTAAAAGATGACAAATTGGACATGGCAAAACAGCATTTAAGAATTTCAAGCTCATGGGAAGCGGACCGAAATTAGGCTCTCTGGCAATCGGCACTCAATTCTTCCAAGAGGAGACAAGATTGAAGAGATTGCATACTAGAGATTTGGTCTTGAATTTTTAGTCAATGATAGGTAACGTTATGACTGACGACAGAAAGTGCCCTGTAATGGGCAGAGCAAACAAACAAGCAACCGGTAGAGGAACGTCGAACCGCGACTGGTGGCCGAACCAGTTGAAGATCGAGATCCTGCACCAGCATTCCTCCAAGTCCAACCCGATGGGCGAGGACTTCAACTACGCAAAAGAGTTCAAGAGCCTCGACCTGGCTGCTGTGAAGAAAGATCTCGCGTCTCTGATGACCGATTCGCAGGACTGGTGGCCGGCGGACTTCGGCCACTATGGCCCTTTGTTCATTCGCATGGCGTGGCACAGCACCGGCACCTACCGCGCCGGTGACGGCCGCGGCGGCGGCGGTAGGGGGCAGCAGCGCTTCGCGCCTCTCAACAGTTGGCCGGACAACGTCAGCCTGGACAAGGCGCGTCGCCTGCTCTGGCCGATCAAGCAGAAGCATGGCCGAAAGATTTCATGGGCTGACCTCATGATTCTTGCGGGCAACGTCGCCCTGGAAACGATGGGATTCAAAACGTTCGGTTTCGGAGGCGGTCGCGAGGACGTCTGGGAGCCGGATCAGGACGTCTATTGGGGCTCTGAGGACACATGGCTGGGCGATAAACGCTACTCTGGCGACCGGAACCTCGAAAATCCGCTCGCTGCCGTGCAGATGGGGCTGATCTACGTCAATCCGGAAGGCCCGAACGGCAACCCGGATCCGATCGCGGCGGCCAAGGATATCCGCGAGATTTTCGCTCGCATGTCCATGAATGACGAAGAGACCGTTGCGCTCATCGCTGGCGGTCACGCCTTCGGCAAAACCCACGGCGCCGGTCCTGCATCCCATGTCGGGCCTGAGCCAGAAGCGGCCAGTATCGAGGAGCAAGGCCTCGGTTGGAAGAGCAGCTTCGGCACCGGCAAAGGCGGTGACGCGATAAGCAGCGGCCTAGAGGTCACTTGGACCACCACGCCAACGAAGTGGAGCAACAACTTCTTCAGGAACCTGTTCGGCTACGAATGGGAATTGACGAAGAGCCCGGCCGGTGCACATCAGTGGCAACCGAAGGGTGGCGCAGGCGCCGGCACGATTCCGGATGCCCACGACCCGTCCAAGCGTCATGCGCCAAGCATGCTGACCACTGACCTTTCCTTGAGGTTCGACCCCGCCTACGAAAAGATTTCAAGGCGCTTCTACGAGAACCCGGATCAATTCGCGGACGCATTCGCACGCTCGTGGTTCAAGCTGACGCACCGTGACATGGGTCCACGCGCACGCTATCTCGGCCCGGAGGTTCCTGCCGAAGAGCTCATCTGGCAAGACCCCATCCCCTCGGTCAATCACAAGTTGATCGATGGGAAGGACATTGCCTTCCTCAAGAGCAGGATCCTTGCCTCAGGGTTGTCGATCTCGCAACTGGTTTCGACCGCCTGGGCGTCAGCGTCCACCTTCCGTGGCTCCGACAAGCGTGGCGGTGCGAACGGCGCACGAATTCGCCTCGCGCCGCAGAAGGATTGGGAAGCAAACCAGCCGGCTGAACTGGCGAAAGTGCTGAACACTCTCGAAGGTATCCAGAGCGAGTTCAACAGCGCGGCCTCTGGCGACAAGAAGGTCTCGCTTGCTGACTTGATCGTTTTGGCTGGTTGTGCAGGCGTCGAGCAAGCTGCGAAGAAGGCTGGTCACGATGTGACTGTTCCCTTCTCGGCGGGGCGCATGGATGCCTTGCAGGAGCAGACCGATGTGGTCTCCTTCGCCATACTCGAATCGATCGCGGATGGCTTCCGCAACTACCTCAAGGCCCAATACACCGTATCGGCCGAGGCGTTGCTGGTTGACAAGGCGCAATTGCTGACGCTGACCGCACCAGAGATGACGGTGCTCGTTGGCGGCATGCGCGTGCTGAACACCAACTTCGGACAGACCCAGCACGGCATTTTTACCCAGAAGCCGGAAGCGCTGACCAATGACTTCTTCGTGAACCTGCTCGACATGGGCACGGAGTGGAAGGCGGTATCGGACGCCAAGGACATGTTTGAAGGGCGCGATCGCAAGACTGGCGAAGTCAAGTGGACCGGCACGCGTGTTGATCTAATCTTCGGTTCGAACTCCCAGCTCCGGGCTCTGGCCGAGGTCTACGGAAGCGCGGACGCGCAGAAGAAGTTTGTCCAGGACTTCGTGGCGGCCTGGACCAAGGTGATGAACCTTGATCGCTTCGACCTCGCCTGATCGTAGCATAAACGTCTTCAAGGGCTTGAAGATCTTCAAAACAAACGACTTTGCTCAGGCTGAAGAAAGGTATCGGTCGCTTGACAAGACAGGGGAGGAACATATGATTAGCAACCTTGTGGCCGACCTGAGCCATGTCACCATTCCAGCATTCTGAGACGTGCAATCGAGCACTTATGGCAGGCTGATGAGACTTTGGCAGCATCTGTAGCAAAAGGATTGGGCCTTTAGATGTTGAGTGGAGTCTGATAGACTTGGCTGATCTATGAAGCAGCTCAGATCATTCAAGTTCCTCTCGATTTATAAGCCTTGAATTAGATATGGTGAGAGAATGAAGAGCTTAAAGGGAACTAAAGAATGTATTGCTGTCCTTCGCCGGAGAATCTCAGGCCAGGAATGATACAGTTATTTTGAATTTCAGGCCAAAGAAGAAGGCCATGAGCAGATAGCAGCCGATTCCTGGACGGCAGACAATGAAAAAGAGCACGCCAAGATATTTTTCAAGCTTTTAGAAGGTGGAGAAGCGAAGATCACAGGTGCATTCCCTGCCAGAGTAATCGGGAACACCTTGGCTAATCTCAAAGCTGCTGCTGCCATGTTTTCACACTTCATTTTATTCCACAGTTCCTGACCTCTAAGATAACAGCGTGTCCTTTAGGATGCACCTGTTGCCAAGCTCCGGGAGGTTCTGGATCCCAATAAGAGATAGCTTCCTCAGGGTGATAGATAAATGCTTTAATAGCCCCGCTGCCCTCAAGATCGAAGCTGTTTTCTAGGGCTTCAAGACGTTTTTTTAGTCCTCTTAAGGATTCATTCTATCCCCTCAAAAATTGAAGTGGGAGAAAGACCAATCCTCGGGTTTCCCTGAGAGTTTTCCAGAGCGTCAAGCCTTTTTTTAAACTCATCTAATTCGGTGTCCTTCATGATTGCGTTTTGAGCCTGAAGTGCTTGAATGAAGATCCGCATAAATGCAAGCTTTATGCCGTCTCCCTCCTGAGGCCGAAAGCATTTTGCCTTTAATCTTTCTTGCAACTGCAGGATTAATTCAGCATTGGCATTTAACAGTGATTCTCGGAACATCAAATTTAAAGGAATTTCCAGGATACTATTATTGCTTTTCATAATATCTCATTATAAAGATGTGGCTCTTATATACACAATATTTTATTTAGAAGGTTATATACATTCTCATTAATTTTGTGACGTGAATATCGTTATTCTATTGTTTATGCTTGTGTTCTTAAAGTTGGATACTCTTCATAACAATTGTCACATAACACAGTTACAGTGGGACTTTTACCCCGTTGTCTTACCGTTTTTATTATCCCACAATTTTCTAACTCATCCAAAGCTTTCGGAAAATCCCACTCTGGGATAGGCAAAAATGAATTTATACCCTTCATGGTTACTACTAAATATTTCGATTTTTTCACCCCTTTTAAATGCCAGATATACATAGCCATCCTATATGTATGCCCCACTGAATTGGACGGTAACTTCACAATCAATTCTAAAGGCATTTGAGCTAGAAAGATCCTTTTATTTTATCTTTAGGATTTACCAACATCATACCAACATCATCTTACCCCATTATAATATTATTATTAAATATTAAAAAGAAATAAAGAAGATATATTAGAGAAATATAAATAGTAAAACAGATATCATAAGACTTTAGAATTTAGCTGTACAGCTAATTAATTTTAGCTGTAGAGCGAAATATATTTTGCTGTGCAGCTAATTAATATTGCTCTACAGGTAAATTGGAATTTGGCTCTATAGCTAAATGGAACAGTCTGCCAAAGATTTTTGAAAACCCTTTTGTGATGATTCAGCAGTTCTTTTGCATAAGGTGTAGGCTTACCAATTTTAAACCCAAGTAGACTCTGCACCCAGGCCATACTGAACACCAAGTACACACGATTTAAAGAGCTGTCTTACACTACTATGCGTTTCTTTTGTGGCATCTGCTGGAACTGCACCTGCAAATTTTGCAAAAGCCAGATATGGATCCCGCTCTTATATGCATCAATCATATTGGGGTCATCAGAGAGAACTGCAGCAATAAAGAACTCTTGTTGCGAGTAATCAATATAAGCAAGTACTTTTCCCTCAGTCGGTTTGATAAGACTTCTCAGGCAAGCAGGAAGTCCAAACATAAACCTAACTCTTAATTCTCCTCTATTCTTTTTCTCCTCGTCATCCTTAGGGGCATTTCTACCGGTCTTCGTCCAGAAAGGAGAGATTAAGGTTCGACTTCTATCATCTGAACCAGCCATAATAGACTTGAAGTTTAACCCACCGATGAGAGCTTTTAATTCTTTCAAAGGCCCGATTTCAGGATGGATTTCTGCCATTTCCTTGAAAGTTTCCTTATCTATTTTTGGCAGACCTGTCTCGGTTCTTGGCTACATCCAATTATTGACTTGAATAAATCTCTCAAAATTATTTATCTTGAAACTGGTTCCTTCGTAAATTCCAAATTTGTCAATATTTTTTATTAATTTGAATTTTATTTTTTCCCAGTTTTCTTGTAACTCGTGAAGTAAATCGGTATCTATTGGCAGACCATAATATTCGATTTCTGCCACAGATTTCATATACTCTCCTCGAAAGAGCAAAGTAGGTATGTTGAAATCAGGGACTGTAAGAATCCGTTTGAATAACTCTGCTGCTTCAAGCACGTCAGATTCACAATAACGCATAATATATTCTTGATCTTCTTCAGAGTAAGGGGCTCCAGCTAAAATAAAATCTCTCGCAGCATCTTTCTCCACTTTGCTAATAGTATCTATGCCAAAAGCTTTGCACGCATCCAGTAGGTTTGCACCTCTTCTTTCATAAGAGTGATTAGTAAAGCATCTGTACTCTACGAACGTATCAATCACATTGAATGGCAAGGGCCAGTTTAAGACCAGGTGACACCCCCACTCTGCTGAACTCATATGAGCAACAAACAAGTCATTTTCACTTATTGAGTAAGGCGGCTGTGGATTGCTTTCTTCAAAAAGCCACAGTCTTTTAGTTTCTCCAGAATTGATCTCATGAGAAACTACACAGACAGGTATCTGATGTTCACTAGGTTTTGCTATAAATTCAAAGTCGATCACGTAAACATGATCAAAAAATGGAAGGGGGAGCATTAAAGTTCCCCTCGGAGTTTCTTCAAAATCGGATGGTTGTGGTCATCGATGAACTTGTCCTTGAAAGCTAATTCGAGAGCTTTTACCATATTCTCTGGTTCCTCAGGCCATTCCGGCTCCGGAAGTTTACTAATTGCTAAAACAGTATCATAAGCCCAGATTGAATCATTTCTTTGAAGTTTTACCCATTGAGTCTCTGCTGCTTTGTAAGCCAACCTTCTAGTGCGGTTAAACTCATGATCCTTACCTTCGGCGTCAGGTTGAGATATGTCTGAGAGAAAGATTTCACTCGATCCATAGGTAATACCAGTGAAAACTGTGACTAATTTTAGTTTTTTTGTCTCGATTACCTCATGGTACAAATCTAGATGGAGAAGGAATTTCCCTTCCCCATCAACTTTCCCACCTAAATCCAGGACATAGGTGTTAAATTTCCATTCTGACCCCTGCCGGATCCTGAAAAATTCCACACCAGAGCTAGGCTTCTTGACAGGAATTGAATTTACTACCCGTTTCACAACAATGGGTGTGGCTTCAGTCACTCGGAGAGCCTCAAAATTAAAAGCCATTTAAAGCCCCCATTGTTAAATAAAAGGTCGCGAGGCTGTACATGCAACCGTTGGTTGCAGAGCTGAAAAGGGAAACTATATTTGATATGGAAACTATATTCTTCATGATGCATCGCTTTTTATTTCTGGGTTGATCTTTTCTTGTGGGTCACTTGTGGTAAAAGTAGGCATCCTTAGGAGTGTTTTGCGAAATTTCCGACTGCTTGGCCGCTGCGGTATTTTCAAAACACTTTCATCAACACTTTTGATTAGTATGATTTTTGCCTTTTCAGCCCCTCTCTCTAGGCTCATATACCTTTTTGAAAACCAAGAATATCAAATTCTGTTTTGAGTGTCAAAGCAACCCCCTCTCTCGCTTTACAGCTTCAAAAGTTGTTTCTCCTCTTTCAACAGAATTATTTATCTGCTGGAGACGATCCTGAGCCATTTGCTCAATTTTGAGCATCGTTTGGAATGCTTTCGGCATATGTTGATCCAATTCGTCGTTTATGCATAACCTCTTAGTATATTCGGAAACAGTATTCTTTGGCATTCACCGCTATGTATATGTTTAATAGTTGCTGTATCTTGTAGGATATCGCCAGCTATAATTCTCAGTCTTTTTTCGCTGTCCATCTCTACTATCACAGTTTTCAAGTCTGAACCCATTGATTTCATCCACTGCATAGGAAGCGAAATCATATAGCTTCCACCTTGTTTGATTACAGTTCTTTTTCCAAATATGAACATATTCACCTCTTAACTAATGTTGTAATGCAGATTAGAAGATGTGATTAATCGTATATATTTATTTTTTATATATAATAAAAGTCAAAATACCTATATTATAGGTAAATTTCTACAATTTACCTACTATTAACAGGCCAGTTACCAATATCTCTTAATAAAGGTTTGAGCTACCTATAAAATATGAAAACAGAAACTAACAAAGAACTAATTTTAGGTAGTTTATTTGAATCTCCTAAAACGACCGGACAATTAGCACGTGAACTAAACTATGTTGATACAAAGGGCATTCCAGGTTACAGTTCAGTAGGGGACGATTTACAGGACCTCATAAAAAACGGATATATTGAAGATGAAATAGTAAAATTTAAGGGGAAACGGGGCCCCCCTTCAACATTATATTCAAGTGTCACCAACATTCAGAATCTGAAACTTATACTGAAAGAGTATCCTCGTTTGATGTCAAAAATGCAAAAAAACGCTTCAATTTCCGAAAAGATATTATCTTATTATTTAGATATAATTTATGGTTCAAATGATAGTGAATATTGTAGCACATTTGGGGAAAATGGAAATGAAGGCTGGTCTGTAGCGTCTAGGGAACTATTTATCCACGCCGTATATTCATTTCCTGATCCGCTTTCTGATTTGCTTAAGAAGGATTGGGAGGAAAATTCAGGAGATAAACTTTTTGAAAAAACAAAAAAATATTTTGAAAAAAATTACAATTGTCTCCTGAATTTTTCAGACTTTTTCTGACCAATGACAAAAATAAATTAATGATGGATATTAAACAACTTGCTGAATTGTCAGAAAATAACATAATATACCTAACGGAGTGGGACTATGATCATCATCCAGATAACTTACTATCAATATTCGGAACAACTTTATCCATCAACATAGCATTCGAAGCATGCGTTTCCATGGATATAATAAAAGGACAATCCAATAGAGAAGCTATAAAATACTTAACACAAAAAAAGAACGAAATATCAGATGCAGAAATTGCACATTTAAGAAACTATTAATATGCATACTAAACTTGCACCTGAGTTTCTTAAAGGAAAAAAATTAATTCCCATCAAGAACCCCAAACTTGAAAAGATAGAACGAGAATTCGAAGACCATGGAGGAGATTACATACTTTATTATCCTCCAATAAACCAGGGATATAAAAATAACAGGACAATCTACTAGAATTAAGATTTTGACAGTCGAATTCTTTATACTTTTTGTTTCCAATTCAGATGAGTAAATCCCATATAATGAAAAATTTATTTTTAAGTCATTTTAGCTAGCAATTCATTAAGTCTTGCTTCAACTAACTCGTTAATTTTTGCTTCCAACAATTCATTCAGACTATCATCAACAGGCTTCACTTTTTCCTCTAAATCCATGGCAGTTTTTAGCGTCAAAACAGCACCGCATTTATAACAGAAAAGATTGTTCGGCGTGTTTATGTTCTTACATCTTGGGCAAACATTAGTTTTTGGTTTATTTTCATCTTCTTTAATTTCAATACCATTTGCCTTCAGGATAGCTTGATCTACATCTCTGCCAGATAAGTGAACGTAAATGCTAGGCATGTTAGAACCCTGGACCCATCCAAAATGCATATTCATTTGAGCTTCTGTCAGATGATTTGCCATGTAAGTCGCCCTTGAATGCCTGAAAAGGTGAATATGAACTCTTTTTTTAATTCCAGCTGCTTCTGCTGCCCTTTGCAACTGCATTCTTATAGCGTCATATCGCATGCCTTCAAGGCCCTTTTTCCTGCGTGAAAGATTGAACCATAAAGGAGCTTCTAAATTATCTTTTTCAGGA
>Ga0326727_10021868_pt1 | contig 12445 bp, 7 predicted proteins | sample MB2enrmetagenome_FD_207643 | JGI IMG/M metagenome (GOLD analysis project Ga0326727, IMG submission 207643) | Lab enriched peat soil microbial communities from McLean, Ithaca, NY, United States - MB29MY | ecosystem: Environmental > Terrestrial > Soil > Wetlands > Peat | place: USA: New York...
TCCCCTTGATCGACTGCTCCACGATCGCCTCCGGGCGCCGCGCCAGCAGCTTCACAAACGACTCTTCCCGCAGCCCGCCGGGAAATCCCGTGTATCGGCGATAAAGCTTCTTGTCCGGCTTCAACCCGGTCAGCACAATCTTCTCGCAGTTCACCACGATCACGTGGTCGCCCACATCGATGTACGGCGTGTACAGCACATTGTTCTTCCCGGCGAGGATCGACGCCGCCTGCGTCGAAAGCCGGCCCAGCGTCTTGCCCGCGGCATCCAGCACAAACCACTTGCGCTGGATGTCCTTCGCCTTCGGTACCGTGGTGGTATTGTTCATAAACTCTCGTTACTCCCTGGTTCTGCCGTCTTCCTTCTCCAGCCCGGCATCGTACGGAAGAGTTAGCTGCCGTGGTGCATTCAACTGCCATGCGTGCCGTCAAGACCATCGGCGGAACGCCAATCTCGTTACTCCAGGCCCAGCAGAACAGCGCGAGGCAGTTCGGAGCCAAGCTACAGCCCAGAGCCAAATACCGGCTCCCTGCCCAAACGCGGAGACACCTTACCGCCTGGAAGTCGCGCATTGCCTGTGCCAGCATTGCCTGTGGTTGTGGGTGCATTCAGGGCAGCCGCTCTTGCAAACTGCTCCCGGTCAATCTGCTCCCGGCGAATCCACGATCTGCCCCATCTTGCTGCATCGCCACAACATGCCGCGCCCGATTAGGGACACAGCCTACCGTTGACGTGCAGACATAGAGCTGCGCGAGCTTCCAGAATATCCCACCTCCCCATCCCGAGTCAACGCACGGCGCCAAGGGGCAGTGGTCTACTTTGAATCTTTGCGTAGGATCAGGCCGCCTATGAGCGAAAGCACGCCGACAGCGATTTCTACACGATCATTCATATCCCATCCGAGCGAGCCTTCTAGTTGGGCTGGCTGACCGAACTCAGCGCCCCGCGTGTTAGTGTCAAGTCCCCCGCTAAAGCCGGAAATTCCGAAAGCGGCTAATCCGCTGCCAAATAGTATGAGGAGAACCGCTATCTTTTTCATGCGATCAAGGATGCGCTCATCCGCTCTCGGCCGCAACCCCTATTGAAAAGCGAACTTTACCAGTACCAGCAAAGCGCGCTGATAGCATGGCAAGATGCAAGACTTCAGCGGAATCGCCGAGAAGCTAATACGGGCCGAAGAGAACATCCATAATCTCAATTTCGAGATGTGGAGTTTCTTTCAGAAATGCGACTACCCTGTTTTGCCACAGAACAATGGCAAGATTCTCCTTGAGGCAATTGAGTATCATAAGAATCTGGTCATCCCACCACGATTCGGAGTGCTCGTTGGCGAAATCAATCACCAATTGCGGTCTTGTTTCGATCATGTCGTTTGGCACTTCTCTCTTGGCTCTATCAGCAACATAAAGAACATTCGGCAAATCGAGTTCCCTGTGTTTGAGACGCGGCCCTCCAATTATGACAGCCGTGCCCTTTTTGAACGAAAAATACAAGGAATCAAAGACCCCGAAGTCCGGTCACTTATCGAACGACTTCAACCGTATAACGCCACCTATCCGCTTGACGACCCCCTCTGGATCATTCACGATTTCGACATCGTCGATAAACACAGAGATCTGATTTTCTGTGTCGGTACGGGGTCTACAGTTTTTCCCCGTGAGATGCAGGGAGTCTTGGAAAGATATCAGCGGGAACATCCCGAACTTGACTCCGCCCAGGTTGCACGTCACTTCAAGAGCTACGGCCCCACGCATCCCTGTATATCTTTCAGGGATTTTGGTCGGCGGGGAGTCAAGTCTGTTACCGAGGGATTGATTGAGCTGTTCAACTACACGATCAGCGCAGTCGAGGACTTCAGAGCTATTTGACACACTCCCGTCATTTCTTCATCGTGGCGGGTGGCCCAGGTCTGATGAGTCACGAAATCGGGTGCCATAGCCTGCCCTGAGCCTGCCGAATGGGTCTCGATTCTGAGATATGGGTTTTGGCATCGACACCCCATTCCACCCCGCCGAAAAACACTTTCGCGGATTTGCTCAGCAAAATCGCTTGTCAAGCCTCATCCGCCGCCAGCGGAGGCACCACCGTCCCATCCTCCAGCACCTCCTGGCTCTCCACGTAGAAGTGCCTCAGCTCCGCATTACCGAACGAGGTGGTCATCGCCACGTCCGCCGCGTCGCGTCCGGTAGCCATCAGCACACGGCCCGGGCGGGCCTCGTTGTGGCGCGCGTCCATCGTCCACCAGCGCCCCTCCAGCCACACCTCGTACCACGCGCTGAAGTCGCCCGCGCCCGTATACGTCCAGCGAATGTCGCCCAGGTAGCCCGTAGCATAGCGCGCCGGAATGTTCTGGCAGCGCGACAGCGTCACCGCCAGGTGCTGGAAGTCGCGGCACACGCCGACTCGCTCCGTAAAGACATCCATCGCCGTCTTGGTCGGCCGCGCCGTCTGATAGTCGAAGCGCACCTTCTCGTGCACCCAGTCGCGGATGGCCGCCGCACGCTCCCATCCCGGCTTCATCCAACCGAAGAGGTCCTGCGCCACCGGCACAAAGCGATCCACCTCGCAGTACCGGCTGGGCAGCAGGAACTGCAACACCTCGCTCGGCAGCTCTGCAATGGGAGCCTGACGAGCATCCGCATCTCCCAGCTCCGGCGCGCCCTCCACGTCGATGGTGCTGGTCCCGCTCAGCCGCAGCAGCCCCTGCGGCGCCACAAACCGCGAGCAGCGGTTGCCGAAGCTGTCCTCGTACTCCAGCGTCCCAATCAGCTCGCCGTACCCCGGCCGTACGCCCTCCTTCAGGTGCTCCACCACCAGCACATTGCCCTTGCGCACATATCGCTCCAGCGACGGATGCAGGTGCAGCATGGCCACCATCGCCGACGCATGCTCAAAGTAGAACTGAATGTCGAACTCAGACTTGATCAGCATCCGCAGCCCTCGTTTCAAAGAGACGTGATGAAGAGTGAGATGCAATTGCAACCGGGTATCACAAGTCTAACCCGCCACCATCGCAACCTCCGGCTTTCTGCCCAGATGCCCCATCCTGTGGAAGATTATCAGCAGCAGCGTTCCCACTGCCGCGCTGCACAGCGCATCCACCGCCAGCATTCCCGCCAGCCCATGCGTGGTGTGGAAGTGGCCATCCACCGCCGTCATATAACTGATGGGCAGGTTGGCACTGGCCGCCAGCAGCGCCATCTGGGTGGAAGCCAGCGGATTGCCCGGCCCCACAATCTCGTAGCACAGCGACGAAAACGCCGTGTAGTTGATTCCCTGGCAGAAGGTGTATGTGAGCACTCCGGCTGCGAACCACGGCAGCGCATGCGGCGTGCAGATCAGCCCCAGGGCCGCTGTCGCGCCGCCAAATCCGGTCAGGATATACACCATCCGCCGCGGATACCGGCTACAGAACCAGATCCCCGCCAGGCAGCCCAGCGAGCACGCGACTGCCACACCCAGCCCGGTCAGCGCCGTCACGCGATACTCCGGCGTATGGAAGTCCGCGCCTGTTCCCGAGAACAAATTCGATAGCGCAAAACATGCCGTCGGAGAAACGAAGCAGATCAGCCCCAACACGCAGCCAGGGCGTTTGCAGACGACATACAGATCGTGGAAGAAGCTCCCGAACGTCTCCGCAACACCTCGCACCGGCTTGGACGGCAGTGGAATATAAAACAGCATCGCCGTGGGAAGCATCACGGTCAGCCCAAGCAATCCCGCAGCGGGCAGAGCGGGCAGCGTACGCACCAGCACCACCGTCAGCGTCGCAAACAGCCCAGCCGCGCCCAGGTTGGCCACGTTGGTGGTAGCCCCCACATGCGAGTAGTGCTGGTCCTGGATCACGTCCGGCATCCATCCCTGGTGGGTGTTGCCGAACATCACCGCCGCCGTACATCCCGCGGTCAGCACCGCCGTATAGGCCGCCAGGTTCGCCGTCAACAGCGTCGACAGACCCAGGCAGACTGCCGACACGCCCGCGAAGAAGAGAGCGTAGGTCCGCTTGCTGAACCGGACATCGAGGACCGGACACAGCAGGAACGCCCAGAAGGTCGGTGAAAATGCGATCGCCGACACCTCGGAGATCCTGCCCACCGAGACGTGACGCGCCGCCAGCAGGATCGGCGTTGCCGTCGCCACAAACCCGTAGTAGAACCCAAGCGGCGCAATCGCCAGGCCCATCGCCCAGGGTGGCAACCGCCGCCGCATCCCCGCTCCTCCGCCCATTCCTCCACCATACCGCATCGCGCTCCTGCGACCGCTGCGGTCCCATTCGCCCATGAAAAACGGGCGAACCCAAAAGAGTCCGCCCGTCGGTCTGGCGTGAAAAAGTCCTACTTGGCTGCGACCGCCTTGGCAACGCCGGCCTTCAGTGCAGCGGCCTTGTCCGTCGCCTCCCAGGTGAAGTCCTTGCCCTCGCGGCCAAAGTGCCCGTAGGCCGCGGTCGCTTTGTAGATCGGCCGGCGCAGGTTGAGGCTTTCGATGATGGCCTTCGGCGTCAGGGCGAAGTTGGCCCGCACCAGCGCCTCCAGCTTGTCTTCATCCACCGTGCCCGTGCCGAAGGTATCCACCAGCACGCTGACCGGCTCGGCCACGCCGATGGCGTATGCCAACTGCACCTCGCAGCGCTCCGCCAGCCCCGCCGCAACGATGTTCTTGGCCACATAGCGCGCCATGTACGCGGCCGAGCGGTCCACCTTGGTCGGGTCCTTGCCGCTGAACGCGCCCCCGCCATGACGCCCCATGCCGCCATAGGTGTCCACGATGATCTTGCGCCCCGTCAACCCCGTGTCTCCCATCGGCCCGCCGATCACAAACCGTCCCGTCGGGTTGATGTGGTACTTGGTCCCGGCATCCAGCAGGTTCGCCGGAATCACCGCCTGGATCACATGCTTCAGAATGTCGGCCCGCAGCTCCTCGTTGCCCACGTTGTCGGCGTGCTGGGTCGAGATCACCACCGCATCCACGCGCACCGGCTTCTGGTTGGCGTCGTACTCCACAGTCACCTGGCTCTTGCCGTCGGGCCTCAGGTACGACATCAGCCCGCTCCTGCGCACCTCACTGAGCCGTTTGGTCAGCTTCTGCGCCAGCGAGATCGGCAACGGCATCAGCTCTGGAGTCTCGTTGCTGGCATAGCCGAACATCATTCCCTGGTCGCCCGCTCCGCCCGTGTCCACGCCCTGGGCAATGTCGGGCGACTGCTTGTTGATGGTCGAGATCACCGAGCATGTGTTCGAATCGAAGCCATACAACGCGTTGTCGTATCCGATGGCAGCAACCGTCCCGCGCACCACGCTCTGGAAGTCCACATACGCCTGGGTGGTGATCTCGCCCGCAATCACCACCAGCCCGGTGCAGGTCAGCGTCTCGCATGCCACCCGGCTAAACGGGTCTTGTTCCAGACAGGCGTCCAGGATCGCATCCGATATCTGGTCGGCCATCTTGTCCGGATGGCCCTCGGTCACGGATTCACTGGTAAACAAAAAACGGTCACGCTTCGCCAAATCATTTCCTCCGATTGCTGATAGCTCTAAATTTCCTGCAACCCTCTGATTTTACCCTCGCAGTGCGGATGCTGCAAAACCTGCAAGCCCTGCGGCGAGAACTAAACCGCGAAATGCGAGATCCTGCATTGGCTGGATGTGGCGTCATCCGTCAAGCGGGCCTGGTGCGGCCTGTTCGCGCAACTTAAAATGAAAACGGCGCCTGTCGCTTAGGGCAGGCGCCGTTCAGTTGGATTGGGTTAGAAGTTGATCTTGCCGGCAAGCTGCAGGATGCGCGGGTCGCGAGTCGACGTGACCCGGCCAAACTGGCTGTCTGTCGCAACCGTATCGATCGATCCCCAGTTGACGTGGTTGAGGACATTGTATCCCTCGCCGCGCAGCGTGAAGCTGGTTCCGTGAGGGAGAATGAAGGTGCGGAAGATCCCGAAGTCCAGTTTGTCGATCCCAGGGCCAATGATCGCTCCGGGTCTCTCGTTGCCTAGCTGGAATCCGGGGGCCGCGGGGGCCACGAATGCCGTCGGGTTGAAGTAGAAACCGGCAGGCCCCATCGTCCTCAGATTCACCTGATTGTAACCCTGGTTCGGGTTCAACACCATGCTCGGACGAAGAGGCGCCAGGCTCCCTTGCAGGATTCCAAGTCCAGCGGCATCGGATACCGGGCCACCGTTGTTTGCATTGTTGTACGTGCTGATCAGCCCGCCGTAGTTCACCGTACCGCCAGCGGCCATGGTGGCTGTAAGCGGTATGCCGGAATCGATGGTATAGATACCAGACAGCTCCCATCCGCCGAGGATTACGCCAATTGCGTCCTTCTGATCTTTCATCCACGGAAGCTCCCACACTCCGTCGATGGTAAGAGCGCTGTTGCGGTTGAGGGGGCTGGCCCCGTACTCAGACGACAGGTTGTAAGTGTTCTGCGCCGCCGTACCGGTATCGAAGGGTGAGTTGGTAAGGCCGCGGCCCCATGTATAGTTGGCGTCGATCAAGCTCTTTCCGCTGAACCTCTTGGTCACCTTGAACTGCAGGGAGTTGTAGTTCGAGTTGAAGACGTTCTGCGTTGCGTTGATCGCGGTGTAGCCGAGGTAGGGACGAATCTGGTTCACCGGCGCCTCGCACGCCGCGCTGCTAAACATGATGCAGGACCCACCGCCCTGGGAATAGCCGATGCCCTTAATGGCAAACGCGCCAGGATAAGCCTCATTGAGGTCGACGTAACCCTGCAGATGGGTTCCATGGTTCCCGAAGTAGGCCACATCCAACGTCGTCGTAGGATTGATCGCCGCCTGCACATCCAGCGAGTACTGCTGAACATACGGCGTCTTGAAGATCACCGGCGTAGCATACAGCATCGGCGGAGCCAGGTTGAGCGAAGACGCGGTGGGCACCGAATCCAAGGGCGATGTGGTATAGGTGCGCGAAGTGATATAGGGAGGATTGTTGAACACCTCTTGCTCGTACTGGCTGAGGGGCGAGTTGGCGTACGCTATTCCGTAGCCGCCGCGCAGCACGGTCTTGCCATTGCCCAATAGGTCATAGGCAAAGCCGACACGGGGCGCCCAATCATGCTTCTCCGCCTGACCCACTGCCTGGCCGAAGGGAGATCCATGGGTCTCAAGCGATTGCGCTTGCGATGGCGTGCCTGTGCTCACCGGCTCCGTGAACGGGTAATTCGTATTATGCACATTCTGTTCGGCCTTGATGAAGTCCGGATTGCCAAGGATCATGCCATCTACAGGATCGGCCAGCGTATTCGGCTGATACGGGTTCAACCCATTCACGTTGGGGCAGTTGGCCAGTGTGTAGGTAACCGACACGCCGGTCGAGGAATAGGTGTACACAGGCGTCGTCTGCCCGGCCATTGTGCATAGGCTTCCGGTGCTGGCGATCGTCTCCTCATAGAAGGTGTTGAAGAGGGCTGGATCGAAATTGCTCAGTTCCTTGCTATTGTCAGACGGCTGGGCGAAGTAGCTGTAACGCACCCCCAGGTTCAACGTCAAGCGCGGAGACGCTTTCCAATTGTCCTGCCCGTACAGTTCGATCAGGTTCTCGTTGATATCTGCGGTCGGATCCACACTTGCCTGCGTGAAGCCTCCAGACGCATTGCCGATCAGGAAATTTCCCCACTGAGAATCGTACGTGCTGGGCGCCACCACACCCGTGCCAAGCGCGGTCAGTTGGGCGGTCGTGGGAGCTAGCGCGGTAGTAAAGCTAAACTGGCCCTGTTCGTTGCTGTTGGTGTTATTCTCCGTTCGCTCGTAGTGGGTGTAGGAGAGGCCGAATTTCAGCGTGTGCGGTCCTTTAATCTTGGTGAGGCTGCCAAATCCGTTGTGTGTGAAATTGTGGTCGGCGTAGAGGCCGTTGCTCGTGATCCCTGTTATATTGCCCACACTGAACGAGATGGACGGGACTACGCCAAGCTGGGAGGGGAACGGAAGCACGGGAGCGAGACTGGGGTTTCTTTCGGATGCCACCTGCCCGAACGGAGTGCTGACGATTTGACCATTGGTGTAGCCATAACCCAGATCCACCAGGAACGTAGGATGAACGGCAATCGTCATGTGTCCCACTTCCTGGTTGCTGGGCGACTTGGTATGCGTGGTCGATACCCCAGGCAATCCGCCGTTTACGAAGAGCCCCCCGCCTTCTACCGTAGGCAGGCTGTCATGCACGATCCGGTAGTAGAGATTGGTCCTGGAGTTGAGCGCATAATCGATACGCGCAATCTGCTGCGAGTCGTTGAAGAGGTTGCGTATGCTGTTGATCTCAGTATGCGGGTCGAGTCCAACCAGGACGTCCGCAGCGCTGTTTGGCACTGGAACTGAGTCGTAGATGCCGCCGATGTAGGCCAGCGCCGTGGGCGAAAGAATACCGCTGGTGCCGGCGAAACTCGTTGTGTAGTTGGTGCATGGTCCCTGGTTGGGGCCCTCGCACACAGCCACCGGGCCTTGGACCCATGCGCCACTTGCATTCTGATACCAGGAATTGGTAAAGATTCCGTTCCGTTCATCGGACGTCGGGGCATAGGCCGTCACGGACGCGTACTGCACCTCCCGCCGGAACTCCTGCGAGAAGAAGAAGAAGAGTTTGTCCTTGCCGTTGTAGTGGTGTGGAATCACCACCGGCCCGCCCACGGTAACGCCGAAGTCGTTATAGCGCATCGGGGACCGTGCGACGCCGGTCAGATTGTTGAAGAAATTATTGGCGTTGAAGGTGTCGTTGCGAACGTACTCATAGACCCCGCCGTGTAAGTTGTTGGTGCCCGATTTGGTCACCACATTGATCTGCCCGCTGGCGCTGCGCCCATACTCCGCCTCGTAGGCGCCGCGCAGGGTCACCATCTCCGAGATGGCGTCCACGCTGGGGTACGACAGAAGCTGCAGGTTGGTCCCGTGGTCCACATTGTCCCCGCCGTCGAGGGTCCAGCTATTTTGCGACGGGCTCAGTCCGTCAATCGAGTAGAGGACCTGGTTCGGCACCGAGGTCGATGAGTATGCCGGGACCGATAAGTTCGGCTGGCTCGCGCCCCTTGTATCGTAGGGCAGCGACTTACCGATAAACAACTGGTCGCTGCCCGATCCGGCGTACAGCACGCCGGGCTGCAGGGTCAGCAACTGCTCATAATTCCGGGTCACCAGCGGCAGGTCGTGGACCTGCGTGCCCGTGATCAGGGCCTCGCTCATGCCGTTTGTCAGATTCACTTGCGCCCTGTTGGCGACAACCGAAACCGTCTCGGTGGCGCTGCCGGCCGCAAGTTTCCCATCCACCTTGAGCGCATCGTTGGCGTGTAAAACAATGCCCGTCTCGGTAAACGTTTTAAAACCCTGCATGGCGACGGTCACGGCGTAGCTGCCCAGAGGAAGCGATCCAGCCGAGTAGAAGCCGGCCTTATCGGTCTTCATGGTGCGCTCCACGTACGCCCGGTCGGTGTTCGTCAAGGTCACGACAGCGCCGCTCACACTGGCCCCTGAGGCATTCACAATCGTCCCGCTGATGCTTCCCGAGACCTCCTGCGCACGGGCCAGAACCGAACCCACCATCAACAGTACAACCCACATAGCACCGCGAACCCAGCGTCTAGACAGCGTCATCATCATCTCCTGAAGAACCTACTTACATACATCCGACGGGCTTTGCCGGCCTTATTGTTCTACGTTTACCTTGAACTCGCCGGCCTGCGATACGCACAAATGCCGAAGAGCGGTCATGCCGTAAATGCTACGCGCGTTGGCAAAATAATTCTCAGCGCGCGGTAACAGACAATTTCAATCGAGGAAACAGTAAATTACCTGGAGGGGGCATTGTCAACAGAAGACTTCAAAACCCTCCAAATCGGTATCGCGGGAAGCAGCCCCCGATGGGTGGCCAGTCGCCATCCGCACCACCCCGCCAGGGCCAGAACTGCCAGCGTTACGCCCACTCCGGCCCATCGCATGCCCATGCGGCGGCGGGGCACAATCCGGTTATTTTTCACGTTTTCAGCAAATTCCGCCCACTCCGTATGGGTCGGCTCGCTGACCCCGCTTTGCCGGCAACTCTCCTCGAATCGCCTCATCCAGGGGCCTTCCTCCAGCCCCAAAGCGCCCAGGTAGCTGCGCACAAAACCTCGCCGAAAGACTCCCCCCGGCAGTTCCCCCAGCGCTCCCGCCTCCAAAGCGTCAATATGCCTGGTGGACACCTTGGTCGCGTCGCAGATGGCTTGCACCGTCATTCCACGCTGTTCGCGTGCCATGCGCAACTGTTCGCCGAATGCCTCCACTCCGTCCTGTTGCGCCATGAGGATGCTCTTCATCAAAACACCATCTCTCCTTTTGAACGATATGCGATTGCAGGCGCCAAATCAAAAGAATTTGCCCGTCTTTTGTATGCAGGTACCTAGGTAGCTCCTCCCCGCCGCCGAGCTTATGCTAGCCTTCGTTATCGGCTGGCCTCCCGAGAGTATCTCCGGGCATGGCAAAGTTCGACGGAATGGACGGTATCGATGGGCATACTCAGCCCTCCAGATCACACCACGGAGCACTCCCCGTCCCCTGCGACGCCCTTCCACAGTCCGTTGCTGAAGCGCGAGATGCCAGGGCTGGACGCGCTTCGCGGGGTCGCGGTGCTTGCCGTGGTCCTCTACCACGGCCTCCATTGGTGGCTTCCCCCGGCGATCTCGATCTCTCCCGGCGTGAAGTTGCTGTCCTTGCTTGCCTCCCCCGGCTGGCTGGGAGTCAACCTCTTCTTCGTGCTCTCTGGATTCCTCATTACCGGAATCCTGCTTGACACCCGCGCCCGCCCCAATTACTGGAAGAGCTTCTACACCCGCCGCGCCCTGCGCATTCTTCCCCTCTACCTGGTCGTCCTGCTCATCCTTCGCTTCTACAGCGGCGTCAGTTGGATGTATTTTGTTCTCTGCCTGTTCTATATGGCGAACTTCGCCACGGCCCGATTTGGGCTGGGCTACGGTCCACTCTGGTCGCTCGCGGTGGAGGAGCAGTTCTACCTGGTGTGGCCGTTTTTGGTGCATCGCCTGCGCCCCCGCACACTGGCCATCGTATGCCTCGGAAGCATCCTTCTCTCCCCTCTGCTCCGATATCTCTCCGTCAGCGGAATTCTCCCCATGGGAAACCCGTATTCGGCAACTTGGCTGGTGACCGACAATCTGGCCGCCGGGGCGCTGATTGCCGTCTTTCTGCGAACTCCATACGCAATTCACTCCCGTGTGCGCGCAGCTACGCTTGGCGCGGGTCTATTGAGCGCGATTCTTCTCCTGCTGGGATCTCTTCTGCATCTGATGAGCAAAACCACAGCCGCAGGGGCTGCCTTTCAGCCCGAGCCGTTTATCCTTCTCTTTTCCGCCCTGCTCCTGCTGGCTCTGCTGGCCGGCAGTCATCCCCGCGTCTTCCGCCTCACCCGGCCGCTGCGCTTTTATGGATACATCAGCTATGGCCTCTATCTCTTCCATGTCCTTGGATTCAAGCTCTACCAGGACCTTTTCTCGGACCTCGGACACCCCCTGGTTGAGCTCACCGCAGGCCTTCTGATTTTGCGTTTTTGCGTCGTGCTTGCCTTCGTCACCCTGGTCTGCTTCCTATCGCGCCGATACTTCGAAGAATACTTCCTGCGCCTGAAAGATCGCCTCGTCCCCTACACCACGTCCAAACGCGCCGCGCCGTAAACTGCATAACGAGGCAGACATGGCACAATCCTCAGATGCAGACGTATGGAGGCAAGACCTACGATGAAGCTTTTCCGCAGCCAGGTCAGGGCGTTTGGCAATCCACGAAGGACCTTCCCGCGCGAGCTGGCAATATTTCTTCTTGTCGTATTCCTGCTATGGACGATCAGCCTGCTTGACGTCTCGCACCCGACCGGCGCATTCCATCTGAATGTTCGTTTTATCGGGCTCCTGCGCTGGGACCCTCAGGGAGATCTGCTCTGTTGCAGAACAAACTTCTCTGTACTGCACACTACGCAGTTCTTCAACAAGGGATTCACCTGGAATTATCCTGCTCCGTGCATTCTCATCTACCGGTTCTTCTACCTGTTTCAGTACTGGGGCAGCAGCGCGGTGGTGGCTGCCTACTTCATCGTGGTGGTCGTACCGATTGTCCTTGCAGACGTCCTTTTGCAAGCCGCGCTGTACCGCAGGGGACTCACGCGAGCGCAGGCGATCTTCTTTGTAAGCGCAGCCACACTTCTCTCCTGGCCGATCTGTTATTCGCTAGCACGAGGGAATATTGAAGCTCTCCTCTGGCTCGGCCTTGCGCTCGCCGCCGCCCTCTACTTTCGCGGACAGTGGATGTCTGCTGCCGTCCTGATCGGCATCATGGCCGCCTTCAAGATCTACCCGGTCCTCTTCTTCGCTCTCTTCATTCGCCCACGCCGATATCGCGAGATGGCTGTGGGTTTTGCAGCTACGCTAGTGACCACAGTCAGCTCACTGCTCTATCTTGGCCCCA
>Ga0326727_10021869_pt1 | contig 12445 bp, 16 predicted proteins | sample MB2enrmetagenome_FD_207643 | JGI IMG/M metagenome (GOLD analysis project Ga0326727, IMG submission 207643) | Lab enriched peat soil microbial communities from McLean, Ithaca, NY, United States - MB29MY | ecosystem: Environmental > Terrestrial > Soil > Wetlands > Peat | place: USA: New York...
CGGGGCCTCTTCAGGCGTGCCGGTTGCGGATAACCCCCACAGCAACGTCGCGCTCGATGCAATGGGGACGGGCGAGATCGTCGGCACTGTAGACGGGAGCTGGTCCACGTGCGGGCATCGTCGCTCTGGCCTGGTTTCGTTCTCACGTGAGCCGTCGGCGCGGCTGACGGAGGGCACTCCAATCGACTAGACCCTATTGAGAGGTGCGCGCTCGCCTCCTTGAGCATATTCAGAGCGCATTTTGCGGAGCATCGCCATGTCGACTAGTCCACCCGAACCCCAACCAGGACCGGCGGAACCCGGATACACCACGACCGAATTCTGGCTTACGGCGGCCAGCGCCATCATCGCGATGTTGATCGCGTTCAACATTGTGAACATCACCACCTCTCAAGTGCAGAGCATCATGGGAGTTCTCGGAGTAATGGTGCCGATTGCCATCTACACTATCAGCCGCGGGCTTCGCAAGAATGGCACTCCCGGGTAGCAGCAAGTGACTTCGACACCTGCCTGGGAAGATTCGCTGCAAGACGCGGATAACGCTCTGCTCCAACGGCGTGTCGCCGACGCCTCAGCAAGCTACGATGGTCTGCGAGTTGTCCTCGAGCGGAGCGGCACTCAGGACACGCTGCTTCCCAGAGCCGCGCTCGCTCACCGAATTGGAGTGGTACGCCTCCTCGAAGGTAATGAAGAAGAAGCGGAGCGCAGCTTCTCGCGCGTCGCCGACCTGACCCACGAGGCAGAGCGCCTAGCCACGAGCGACCCACGGCGTACCTACGCTTTGCGCCTCCTCCATCAAAGCCTCGACCACCGAGCCGCCGTGGGAAGCACCCTGGGAGGCGGGATTGATCTTGATGGTGTTCCCGACCCCGTCTGGAGACGTACTGTCTTGATGGTCGCCATCTGTGAGCATGGCTGCCCAAGCATCACGCCTGACTGCGGCTACTCCGGCCCACACTGCTAGACGATGGATAGCCTACATTGGTACTTGCTCGCCGTTGTTATCGCAACCTCGCTCGGACGACTAGCATGGTTTCTCGAGTTTGCCACCATCTCCCTACGCCGCGGCGACGCTGAAGGAGCAGCGACGGCCAATGGGCTGAAGGGCCGCTTGAACAGAGTGCTTCTGGATGGCAAGCTGCCAGTGGAGCAACGCGGGAAGCCGGAGCAGCAGAAGGGGAGGTACGACCTCTACGGCACTCAGGTCACTGGCGCGTACACCCTCGGTGGTCTGGCACTTGCGGGGTGGAGCGTCCTTGCTGCAACCTCATTGCCGACAAACCGATTCGCACTTGGGATGCTGGCGGTGACGGTACTAACCTCCGTCGGTTGCACAATCGTCTTCCGCTATGGAGGTGGCGAGGTAACTCGGATGGGCTTCGAGTCAGGACTCGCGATCGCAGACCTCGCCCTCGTTATTGCGATGTTGTCCCTGGTGCTTCGAGTGTTTGGAGACGGGAGCCTCGTTCTGTGTGCAGCACTCGTACTGCCCGGCGTGCTGCTCTGGAGGGAAGGGATCGACCTCCTCACCCAGATGAGGCTGACGAGACACCTGTTCGACAGGCCCGATGCGAAGCGACTGGAGCCGGCCACTGACTAGGGACGTGATCCCCGGGGATCAGCCCACATGAGTTGCGCGAGGGGTGAGCGAGGCTGCCACGCGTTTCCCGGCCAGTGGAGCGGGAGACGGGGCTCGAACCCGCGACATCCAACCTGGAAGGAATGCGCTCGGATTCGTATTCAGAATCGCCACTTGGCGACCCTAGAGAACGTCACTTCAGCTTCTGCCGGTAGGGCGAAGCTGGATGGGTAGTGGACCAGGAGTCTGGCCCCTGATTGCCGACGGCTGGAGGGTCACAGCCGTCGACATTCAGGGGCAGCCGGCGGCGCTCCGGATCAGGCGGGTGCGCGCTCCAGGGTGACGACCTGCCAGAAGTGGCCGACATCAATGACCGCGGTGATCAGCCCATGCTGTCGGGCTACCTCGAGGATCCGCTCTGGCGGGTGCAGAAACATCTGGAACTCCCGCCGCCCAATGCGCAGAGCCAGGTTGCCGATCCCGACAGCGAAACGGGTCCACCACCGCTCGTTCGGGAAGCTCATCACCAGGATCCGTCGCGCGTGATCGGCGGCCGCGCCGGCGAGCGTGGGCATGTCCGGGTAGCAGCAGATGACGCGGTTCAACACCACGATGTCAGCGGGCGGCACCTGTCCGCCGTCCTGCGCGAAATCGAGCACCCGGCGGTCCACCAGGTTGTCGAGGCCCGCCTCCCGCAGCAGGGCCGCCGCCGCCGCTTCGTAAGTTTGTGTCAACTCGACGCTCACGGCGCTGCTGATCCCTGCCTTCAGCAGCTCGATCTGGATCGCGCCGACCCCCCCGCCCACCTCGAGCAGGCTGCAGCCTTCCAGGCTGCGCTCTCGGAGCAGTCGCACCAGCCGCGAGGACACCGCATCGAGGCCTCCACGCCGGTACCGGCGTGCTTGGCCCTGTGCGCTGCGCTCGCTGAAGGCCCACCGATAGCCCTTGGGGGTGCAACAGTCCATCGATCCCTCATTGTCGTGACTCGCTGGGCTCAGGCACCGCCTCCCCCGCACCTGCGTCCGAAGTACTCCTCGAACGCTCGTGGAGCGGGAGACGGGACTCGAACCCGCGACATCCAGCTTGGAAGGAATGTGGCGGACTCGAATTCACAATCGCCGGATAGCGACGCGGGAGCACGTTACTTCAGCTCCTGTGTCCGAGGCGAAGATGGCTGGGTGCTGAACACTCATCAACGCCTCCGGCTCGCGCGCGAGGCCGGCCTGAGCTCAGGGCGCCGACACTGGAACGACTCGGAGCCGGGCAGCGATCTCCTCAACTCCAGCGGTGCTCTGAGCGGTATCCGTCACCAACTCAAAGGCGGCCTGGTCGTCGAGCTCGGAGGCATGCAAGTTCAGGTCCAGGAACACAACCGTAGCCAGCCACCCCAGCCGCTTGTTGCCATCCACCAGAGCGTGATTGCAGACGAGCGAATGGAGGAGCGCCGCTGCCTTCAGCTCGAGGGTCGGGTAGGCGTCAACTCCGAACGCGCTCGATCTCGGCCGAGCCGCCGCCGCATCTAGGAGGCCGACATCCCGCACTGGCCCGACTCCCATCGCGCGGACCAGCCCCAGCACGTCCTCGAGGTCGAGGTACTCGACCTCGGTCACGCCCGGCCGAGGCGCTCCAGGACGTCCCCCCAGCGGTCGAGCATTCGGTCCGAACTGGCCTCGACCCTGGCAAGGTGGGCCCGCCGCTCGTAGCGGTCCAGCACGGCCCGGCGGATGATCTCCTGCCGGGAGGCACCCTCCGCCTGGGCGAGAGCGGTCAGAGCCTTCTCCAAGTCAGGGTCAGTGCGAACGGTCATGGCCACCATCCGATGATACCACTCTGGTACCGACCTGACCAACCTGGGCTCCGCGGGCAACTGGTTGTAGTGCTCGCGCAAACCCTAGAGCCATCGCGCCGGAACGCAGTCACCTTGGGCACCAGAGAGGGGGCGAAGCTCGCCGCCAGTGGGTTGCCGGCCTTGGGGCGTCACGGCGGAGATCCAGTGTGCTTTCTGGCGATCAGCGTCTCCATACCGTCGAGGATGCACCGCGTGCCGAACCCGAGGCCGTTGGTATCTTCTGCATCGAGCGCACCCTCCTCGACTGCGGACAGCAACGCTGGATAGCGCTGACTGTCCTCCTTCACGAGCCTGACCGTAGCCGAGTTCCAGTCGCCTCCGGCCGCCCCAGCGTCGCCGCTGCGGTTCGTGGCGTATTGCGCCATTGATCGAACGTGGCCGGCGAGGACGAGGACGGCATCCAACCGCTCGGGCCCGCTCAGCCCGGACCCTTCGAGAAGGCCGACGGCCTTGTCGACCCAGCTGAGCTCGTTAGGCCCCATGAGCCGGTGGCGGACGCTCGCTTCGATCAACCACGGGTGCTCACAGAAGCCGATCCAGGTTTGCTCGGCCCACCAAGACAAACCCCGTCTCCAGTTCCCTTTCGCGTGATCGCGACGAGAGCGCTCTCCGACAGCCGAGTCGACCATGAGACCCACCAGAGCCCTCTTGCCCTCCACATAGCGGTACAACGCCATCGTGCTAACGCCGAGACGGCGGGCCAGGCGAGGCATGGAGACGTTGGCGAGGCCGTCCGCATCGGCGATCTCGATCGCTGCGGTCGCTATCACCGCCAGTGACAGGCTCGGCTTGGGCCCCCGTCGCCGGCCCCTGGGCGCCTCCCGCCGGGGCGCCGACACCCGCCGCGCATCATCGCCGACCACCCGCCCGGTGGACCCTGGTCTAGGCAACTCGGCGCCCCCCATCCTAACTGTGTAAGACTTACACGATTATAGGGCACGCCCTTGGCGATACCAGCGAGGAGGGAGCGCGATGGGGAGACTCGGAGGAAGGACGGCGCTGGTCACGGGAGGATCCCGGGGCATCGGGCGAGCCATCGCCGAGCGCCTCGCGGCGGATGGCGCGTTCGTTGCGCTCCACTACGCCAGCAACGATGAGGTCGCCGACGAGGCCGTGCGCTCGATCGCGCGCTCCGGCGGAGCGGCGGTGGCGATTCGCGTCGAACTAGGTATCGACCTCGACCTCGACGCCCTCTTCGCGGGTCTCCTCGACGCCATCGGACCCCGACCACTCGACATCCTGGTCAACAACGTTGGGGTTGGCGGTCAGTCCGGTTCGATCGAGGACGTTACGGTCGAGGAATTCGATCGCCTCTTCAGCGTCAACGTCAAGGCACCGCTGTTCATCATCCAGCGCGCTCTGCCTCTCATGGCTAACAACGGACGGATCATCAATGTCTCATCGGCGGATACTCGTATCGCCCTGCCTGACGAACTCACCTACTCGATGACCAAGGGCGCGATCAACGTACTCAGCCGAACGCTTGCCGACGCGCTGGGTGTAAGAGGCATAACGGTGAACGCAGTTGCCCCAGGAGTCACCGATACCGGTAAGCTCGCCACCCTTGAGGCCCACCCGAAGCTGAAGGCGGCGACCGTGGCCATCACAGCGCTGGGTAGGATCGGTCAGCCGAGCGACGTCGCTGATGTCGTTGCGTTCCTAGCCTCAGATGACGCTAGGTGGGTTACCGGACAGTTGATCGATGCCAGCGGCGGCACTTTTCTCGGGCCAACGGGCCTCCGCAGGATGATGGGCGCATCGGCCGGTCATTGACTGGTGAGAGCCGACTAAAGTCCATGGAGCGGGAGACGGGACTCGAACCCGCGACATCCAGCTTGGAAGGAATGTGCTCAAACGTATATTCAGATTCGAGGTCTGCGCCGCTCAGAGCGCATCACTTCACATCTTGACATCGCAGCGAACCCCGTTGCGACTCGACTGGGGCTTCGCGTGACCCATGCGGCCGACATCCCGGCCAGTGGCAGGGCGCACCTCGGGCCGGGTACCGTGTGGGGGTGCCCCGAATCAGCGCCTTCTATGGCATCGTCATCTGGATGTATCGGCCCGATCACCCTCCGGCGCATTTCCACGCCCAGTACGGGGTCACGTGGGCCCAGGTCGCGATCGAAACCCTTGAGATCCTCGAGGGCGAGTTGCCGCCTCGGGCGCTCCGGCTCATTCGGGAGTGGGCCCAGGAGCATCGGCCAGAGCTGCTCGCCGACTGGGATCGGGCCCAGAGGCGCGAAGAGCTGGTCCCGATCGCGCCACTCGCGTAAGATCGAGTCATGACGGTTCGAGTCACCGTTGTCGAGCCCATGGAGGCCTATCGGGTGCGGCTGACCTTCTCCGACGGGGTGGTTACGGAGGCCGACTTCTCCGACGACCTATGGGGGCCGGCTGCTGAGCCGCTCCGCGATCCCGAGGTCTTCCGCCAGGTCCGGGTGGACGAGGAGTCGCGCACCATCGTCTGGCCCACCGGCTTCGACCCCGACCCGGAGCTGCTGCACGGCGACTACGAGCCGGCGCCGCCCTCACGGCTCCGGGTTCGGCGCCTGGCCGCCCTCCCGCCGTACACGGGTTGACGCCCGCCGAGGGCCAGCCGCGGATCGTCCCGATTCGGTCCTGGGACGAGGTGCCGAAGTTCCAAAGCGAGGCAGAAGAGGCCAGGTGGTGGGAGACGCACCAACTTGGTCAGAAGGTCCTCGATACCTTCCAGCCTACCTCCCTTACCGACCAGGAGATCGGCTACCGCCGAGGGGGGACCCTGCCGGTCGCAGTTCGCTTCGACGAGTCGACCCTTCGGCGCGTACGTGTGCTGGCCGAACGTCGACACAAGGGGTACCAAACGCTGCTCAAGGAGTGTGCGCATAATCTCTGCCACAGGAGCGCCTGCAACGTCGACCGGAGGGAGGTGCATGCAGAACCGATCACTCGATGGGGTCCACGCCTTCCTGGCCAGCTGGATCAGCACAACAAAGGATGACCTCGACAACCTGAACACCGCTGAATGGCTCACTCAGTTCGATCACGACTATCGTGTGGTGCTCGCCAACGCCGAGACCAACCTCGAGGGCTTGACTAACCGCCTAGGAAGCCTCGTTGATCAACTCGATGAGGGAAGAGCCCCCGCCGACGAGCTCATGTACACGTACATTCAGTCTCTGTCGGTGACCATCGATGATGAGGAGATCTTCCTGCCGAGCTTCTCAGATCGATGTCTCAAAGATCTGGCACGGCACCCAGTCCACCCCGGCGGATTGTCGCCCTTCCGCGGACTATACTACGCTTGGCAGCTCGGTGAAGCATCCTACGATTTTGCCCTCTCCAACCACTTGCTCCACCGGCGTTCCCCGATGCACGCACTTGCTGTCCATTTCCGCTCCGCAGGCTTCAGTAAGATGCGTAAGCTCCTAGCCGAGCAGCTCGCTTCCGACTTCGCTCAGCAGCAAAGAAGCAACTACGCTGAGTATGCCGCCTCACTCGAGGTTGCCGACGCCATTGCGACAACACCAGACGCCCTCGTTCAGCAGATTGGGAAGGTGAAGAGGGCGTTCAACAAGATCACTTCGCGACTCAAATGGCGGTGGATCCATCTCATTCCCTATCCGTGCCGCAGCTCTACCCATTTCTACCTCTCAGGTGTCCGCTTTTACACGAATGCGTTAACCTCACCTGGCTCAGTCGACTGGACTGACGCTGACAGGTTTGCCGTTAACTCTACCGACAGCGGGCTGATGGTGCCTGCCGAACGCTACGGAATGCCGCTGCCAGACTCCAGTGACTTCGACCTCACCGCCGCCCTACTCGAAGAGCTTCCAATCGGGAGTCTGACGCTAGACTTCTCCAGCGACGCATCAACCAATGCCGACTGCCTCAGTCTGCGGTACTTTGAGCGATGGAGTCGCCTAGTGACTGCCCGCGCGTACTCGGCCGTGACACAATCGTTGAACCTTCTCGATCATTGCCACGCTCCCGGGCACGGGGAGACGCTGGACACGGAGCTTGCGGTCGGCTACTTCATGGACGCTGCCGCGAAGAATCCGATGCGAACCTTCTACTTTGACAGCGGATTATTGGCCGCCGCTGCAACGTCGAAAGCGGGCGGGCCAAGAGTTCAGTACGTGACTACTCGACGGTCCCGCGCCTCGCGAGATCCTCGGGACCCAGCGCGAACGATGATCCAGGATCTTATCGAGCGCTACGGCGACGGCCTCGACCTACTTATGACCTTTGAACAGGACTGGCCAGCGGACAAGGCATTCCTTCGCCGCTGGACCCTCACGCCCCTCGGACCCAATCTCGCTCACCGGACCTGCTGCATCTGGTCAGAGAGGGAAAGCTCGGTGAAGAAGATATCCCATGGTTATGAAGGGATGCTCTGGCAGGGACTCGTACAGCGTACCGCTGAAGGCTTCCGACCAAGTGTTGAGCTGGCACTCTTCGGTGGCGCAGCGGCATTCGAGGTTGCCATGGGTCAATCTGAGCTCGCCCTGGCGACCATCCCACTTGCCCTTGGCGTGCTCGGACCGCTGTACGGTCGAGTATCGGGTCAGCTCCAAGCCGACGCGCCTGTCCTCGACTCGCTGAAGTACCCACAGCGGTTCGCGGACCTGATCCCGAGCGGTGAGGACGATCGTCTGTTTGGCTGAACGCCCATGTTCTCAGTGCCGCAATTCCCACTCGAGCCTGTGTGCCCAAACGCGCCACTCATCAACTGCTGACGGTTAAGCAGCGAACAGCTCCTTCCTGTGCCAGATCAGCGCGGCGGGATCGGGACGGTCGGCCGGGCGTTCGGGAGGCGAGACGGGGGCTCCGTCGAGCGCGTAGTACTCATGGCCATTCTCCCACTCCTCCTTCAAGCGGCGGCTGACCTCCACCCGAAGATCGGGGGTCACGTTCAGATACCCGCGGTCGAACAGGGTGTGGAGATCGCTCCGCAACAGGAGACCGTTGCTGATCTCATGGCGCCCGCCCTCGCCGTACGGCACGATGTGCGCCGCCTCGAGAACCGGAAGAACGCGCTCCCCAGTGATGGCGCACCGGCGCCGGTAGGCATCCGTCACCATGATCCGGAAACTGCCCTGGCCGACTCGCGGCCGAACGAGCACCGGCTCGCCATACCGGGGGACCGGAGACGCAACGGTCGCCAGCCGGGCGGGTTCTGAGAGGCGTTCTTGGACCTGACGAAGCAGGTTCTGCCCCTCGGCGGTCGCCAGAGAGTATCCCTTCCCCCGCACGATGTTCTGCTGCCAGCCCGGGGCCGGAAACCAGTCGTCCTCGGCGAAGAAGAAGGGCTGCTCGATGAGCAGGCAGCCAATCTGGAACTTCCGGCGGGCAAGCATGTCGAGAGATCTGAGCGCGGGCTGATAGCGAGCGAGGCGCTTCACCATTTCGTCGAGCCCGTCGACGCCGTTGCGCTCATGGAAGGCATCCCAGGTCAGATCCAAGGGATAAACGGAGTGGTGGGCGAAGATCCCGCCGCCGACAATGGCGTCCTCCGGGTAATGCAGCTTGAAGAGGAAGAGGCCGCCTGGATTGAGGGCATGGAACGGATCGGCACTGGGACGCCAGAAGTTGACCTCGTCTGGAGCTCGGAGAGCTCGCAGTTTCTCGTACCAGCCGCGATCGGTCACTCCAACGTAGATGTCGGCCACTGCCCGCTCACCCAGCCTTTCGGAACAAACCGAACCGCTCTTCCAAGAACGCCACCGACGGCCGGAGCGGCACGGCGCGTGGCACGAGGATGCGCTGGTTGTGAACGCCCTGGAGGCCGTGGAGGAGCATCGGACCGTCGATCTCAACGAGCACATCCGGCCGGATCTCGATCGAGTAGTCCGGCCGGATGCCCATGATGTTGGCGTCGAAGGCCGCATGATGGATCTTGCAGAGAGCCAGCCCGTTGGGCACGACGGGCCTTCCCTGAGGGTGCCCGTCCGGGAGGATGTGGGCTGCGTCCAGAAGCTGCTCGTGCCGGAGATGGCAGACGGAGCACGTCGTCTGATATGCCCGCAGCACGCGCTGTCGGAAGCTGTGCTGGTGCATCCGCTGGCGGACGGCGCGGAGTGCGTAGGCGCGGCGGATGTCGTCGCTGGAGTCGAGGAGGAGGTCACCCTGTAGGATGCCCGGGTCATCAGCTTGGACGGTGAAGGAGTACAGCGCCGGATCGTCGGCAACCACGTACACCGGCCAGATGGCCATGTACTGACCGGGCACCAGTCCGTAGAGGTAGACGAGGGGCACCTGGCGCTCCATGGCACGTCGGAGTCCGACGTTGTCAGGGTGGTTCGGGTCGGTGCCTCGGTATCGGTACACCAGCCCCTCGGCCGTCCATTCGTCCTCGTACGGAGCCTCCCGCCCCTCTACGGGTGGGACGGTGAGGATGCTGAGAGGCACCTCCGGGAGCGCCGCCGGCTTGAAGATCCCCTGCGGTCCGACCAGGGGGACCCGCCTCCCCTCGTAATCGAACCCGGAGGCCAGCAGCGCCCTCGGCAGCACCTCGCTGCCGTGTAGTCGGACCTGGTCGGCAAGCCAGGCAAATGCCGCGGTCCGGACGACGGCATCCCGGTCGACCCACGCCATGGCCGGATGGTAGTCGAAACAGCAGCCTTCCGTTTCCAAGCGCCGTCACCGTCGCCCGTCCAATATTCCGGTCCTGACACATCTGGTCGTGGGCGTGGTCTGAACTGGGGCGGCGGAGCGTAGCATTGGCCCATAACTCCGGATGGCAGCTCGATCGACCGTCGCCGCACCCCCGCACGCCCGCGGCGCCTGGTGCTCTACTCGGCTGCCTTCCTCGTCGCCATTGCTCTCGCCGCGGTGATAGCGAGTCTCGCCCCGGCCGCGGGCAGAGTTCTGCTCATGGTCGTGATCGTCGGCTTTGCCGTGGCTGGCGGAGTGGTCGGATCGATCCCAGTGAGACGGCGGCTCCGAGCGTCGGCCCCGGCCCTCAACCGGCCCGCCAACCCGGCTGTGACACGTGTGAGGCGGTGGATGTGGACTCTGTTGGCGTGGACATTCCTTCTCGTGTCGGGGCTCGGAGCCCTCTGGGCGACCGGCCACGCCTTGATCGCCATCGTGGTGCTCATCTCATATGCCCTGCTCACGTATCTGCTCCCGCTCGTTGTTGTCCTGGAGCGCTTCCGCCGGAAGCTGCGCTGATTGTTGAGCTCTCCCAGTTGAAGGCCCAGCTCGTGACACGGCCTCCAAGCGTACCGCCGAGGCCAAAGCCTTCAAGGCGGACGAGCGCGGTGGGTCAGGGAACCGAGCTCCGCTGAAACGTTGGGGTGCGCCAATTGCAGCGACCACCAAGACCTCGTAGACTTCCACTCGTGGAAGAGGAACTTTGTCCACACGGGATCAGGCCGGAATGGTGTGCTGCCTGCCGCAACACAGGCACCATCTTCATCTCCTCAGGCGGGCAGGCTTTCCACCGCACCGCCGATTGCCCGGGCCTGCGCGATGGCCAGCGACGCGTGGAGAGGGCGGGCGGCGACGCTGCTCCAATCGAGGCTGTGCTCCTGGCCTCTGATCGAGTAGCCGGCCGCCGCGCCTGCGGCGTGTGTCGGCCACCGGAGCGCCGGTGAGTGAGCTGGCCGACTACTACGGCGCTCGCTCAGACGCAACGATCTGACGCTTGATCCACGGTCGCCCAGATCAAGCCACCGCGGCTACACGTCAGCGCCGACGAGTCTCTCTGCCTCGAGCATTCGGATGCTCCTGAGGCTTGTGACGTGATCGTCACCGACCCGGCACTGGCGGCCACCGCCGCATGCCTACGCTGGCCGCAGATGGCTAGTTCCGCCGTGCGCGCGAAGGTGGCCTTGAAGGCGCACGAAGCCGGCGACCACAACCTCCGCCAAGCGACGCGTCGCATATCGGTTGTTGTCACGGCAATCGCGCTGGCGCTCGTCACCGTCGGCTTTGCCGGTGCCAAGGGCGGACTGATCGGCCTCGCGATCGAGGGCGTCGTGGTTGTCGGCTTCCTCGCCTTCCCTCTCGTTCAGAGAGCCAGCTGGGCCAACCCGGACACCTGGCTCCTCGGTCTCTTCGGCGAGGCCATGGTGGCTCACCTCTTGGGAATGTTGCCGGCCACCTTCCACTGCATGCACGACATCACCGTGAGATCGAATGGGAAGCGATCAAACATCGACCACCTCGTTGTTGGACCGACCGGCATCTGGGTGATTGAGACCAAGAACTGGAAGGGCGAGTTTCAGAAACGGGACGGTGTCCTCCTGCACGACGGGTACGACCAGTCATCTCTCATCCGGCGCACTGTGGCATCGACGTTCGATGTTCGCGCTGCCCTGGGCGCAGCACACGACGACGTGAGGTGGATCAACGCTGTGATCGTGTCGACGAAGGCCAGAGTCCCGGAGCGCCTCGACTTCGGCAAGGCCGTCGTCGTGGGAGCCTCAGACGTCATTCCGCTTATTCGGGGCGGAAGACAGGTCCTGACTCTCCAGGAAATCGACAGGATCGCCGGTTGTCTGGGCATGTGTGGCCCGGCGTCTGCGTGCTCGGACTGGGGATCGCGGCCAGCCTAGTGGCAGTCTGGTGCTGGGATGCACCCCGGCCGTCGGTTGTGCTCAGCCCGGCGCTGGAGGCACAGCCTGGCTGAGGAAGGGGGAACGCCGCAGGTCACTCGCGCCGGCTGCGGTCTCGATCGTGTCGCGCGGTTACCTGTCCAAGACGGCCGATGCGCGCGTCACACCAGTGGCACCATTGGCGGTGCAGTGGCACACGCACACGCGCGCCCCCGCCCTCGCACTCGGAGTCCGAGGGCTCCCCGCCCGGTGATGGTGCGCCTTCTCATCTTCCCCGTCGTGGTCTCTGCTGTCCTCTACGTGGGGATGCGCTTCGTCATCCCCGCCATCATCGGCGCGATCTGGAGCAGCCCGACCAACGTTGCGGGCGCGACCTTCGCCTCCTTCGATGCCGCCATGGTCCACGGGGCTGCGACGGCCGTCGCCTACGCCTCCCAGTTCTTCGCGCCGTGGGTGGTACTGCTCATCGCG
>Ga0326727_10021870_pt1 | contig 12444 bp, 13 predicted proteins | sample MB2enrmetagenome_FD_207643 | JGI IMG/M metagenome (GOLD analysis project Ga0326727, IMG submission 207643) | Lab enriched peat soil microbial communities from McLean, Ithaca, NY, United States - MB29MY | ecosystem: Environmental > Terrestrial > Soil > Wetlands > Peat | place: USA: New York...
GTGGCGAGCGGCCTCATCGGGCCAACGCCCCGTCGGTGAAGTCGCGCACCGCGGCAACGCCCTGTTCCGGGCCGGGCTCGAGCGCGAACTCGACGCGGTCGCCGCTGCGCGCGAGCAACGCGCGCGGGTCGCCGCTCGCGTCGGCGGCGTAGACCCGGCGCTCGCCGCGCAGGGTGAAGTAAACCGTGCTTCCCGCGGTCGCGATGCGTTCGATGACGCCGCCGCGCCGCACGCCCGCGACCGCGGGCGGCGCGTGGACGACGCCCAAGAAGGCGGCGTATTGCGCGAAGGCGTCCTGCTGGGGCGAACGGCTCGCGGCCGAGCCGACCACCACGTGGCCGTTGGCGGCTTGGACCAGCGCCAGCGTCTGATATTTTCCGGTATTGGCCACGAGCGGAACGACCCACGTGTTCTGTCCGAATGCGTTGTACAGAATCGGTTGGGTGGGGAGCAGGCGGCCTTGCCGCACGATCGGATTCGAAGCCACTGCATCCTCGGCGCCGCGCGAGTTGAACTCTCCTCCCGACGACGTGTAATACACGAGCGTTCCCTCGAGCGAATCCATGTAGGTGAACCCCGTCATCGACTGATCCGACTCGGGTGAGGTGTGGTCGACGAACCAGACGAAGCGCCCGCCGGCGAGCAAGCCGAAGACCTCCGGACGTGCCGGAACGTGCACGTCGCGCTTGACGATCAGATAGTTCCACAGCCCGTGGACGTAGGCGCCGAACCATTGGTTGTAGCTCAGCGCCAAGTCGGGCGGATAGACGCGGCTCACCCAAGGCGGCAGGCGCGCGAACTCGTCGCGCGCGTAGTGCGTCATCGCGCCGGTGTCCGGGTCGACGAGCACCACGCCGGTCACGCGCTGTCCCGACCAGCCGATCGTCGGCCGTCCGAGCGTGGCCAGATAGCGCGGATTGCCGTCGGCGTCGAGTTGCAGCGTGGTTTCGAGAATCTGCTCGGCGCCGTAGGTCAGGTAGACGTGGCGATACAGATTCTCGTTCAAGCGCGCCGAGGGAACGTAGCGCATCGGCGCGCGCCTGCGCAGTTCGGCCGGCGCGTCGGGGTTCTCGGCGTCGACGACGATGACGCCGGGACTGGTGCGCCGCGAGAGCCACTGCACCAACCCGTTGAATTCGAGCGGGGCGACCCAGACCAGTTTCCCCCGCTCGGCTTGCACGTTGAAGTCGCCGACGCGATAGTAGGTGCCCAACTGGCCGACGACCTTGTTGCCCGCGAACTCCGCCGACTCTTGGGGCACGACGCGGACGTGCTGCAAGTCGGCGCGCGGCGGCAACGCGTTGGAAACGCTGACGTCGGCGACGTCGCGCAGTCCGCTCGCGTCGAGCACGGGCGCCGCCGCCAAGCCGAGCGCGAACAAGCCGCAGGCGCCGAGCGCGATCAGATAGGGCAGCGCCGGCGGCCCGCGCCGGATGGAGACGATGCGCCGCGACATGACGGCGCTGCGCGCCGCGAGCAAGAGCGAATACGCCGCGTTGGGCACGAGCGGGATCAGCAAGAATACGATCGCCTGGGGAAAGACCAGCGGCGGCATTTCGACGTACGCGTAGAGCAACAACAGCGGAAAGCCGATCGCCAAGCGCCAGAGTTGGCCGCGCCACCAGCCGTGGCCGAAGCCCAGGTTGATCAAGCCGAGCGACATGAAAGCCGCCGCCGCCAACACGATCACGCGCGCGCCCTTGCCGTTGCTCCGGCGGCGCGTGATGCAGCGCTGCGATGGAGGTTCGATTCGCGGCGACCGTCACCGGCGCGCCGCACCGCTTCTTCGGCACCGCCACGCGCAGCGAACACGAGTCGTTTCCGGTGCGCACCGATGCCGGCGCGCACCTCGAAATCGTGGCCAACCTGTCGCTCTCGCCGTGGCTCGAGGTCCGTCCCGGCGACCGCGTCGTCGTCGACGGCGAACTGGTGCGGCCGCCCGGCCGCGAGGCGCTCGTGCACTGGACGCATCACGACCCGGCCGGGCGGCACGCGGCCGGGTTCATCGAGTGGAACGGGCGACGGTATGCTTAGCCGCGTCGCGCGCCGTGTCGGCCAGGAGTTGGGGAATGGTCACGAAGCGATAACCGCGCGCGCGTAACGTGTCGATGATCCGGCGCGTGGCCGCCACGTCTTGCGCGCGGTCGCAGGTTTCGAGCGGCGCCGCCGGCGGCTTGGGACCGCAACGCAAGCCGCGATTGCCGTCGTGCAGCACGATGATGCTGCCGTCGCCGACGTGGTCGACCACGCGCGAAGCGATCGTCGCATCGCCCGGCATTTCCCAATCCTTGGGCAACGGCACCGACCACATCACCACCCGATAGCCCTCGGCCTTGGCCTCGTCGATCACCGCGAAGTCGCGCGCGCCGAACGGCGGCCGCATCAAGCGCGTGCGCACGCCGGCCGCCGCGAAGATCGCGTCGTCGGTGCGCTTGAGTTGCGCGCGCATCGCCGCCCGCGACAGCATCAGCATGTGCGGATGGTCCCAGGTGTGGTTGCCCAGCGCGTGGCCTTCGCGCGCGATGCGCCGCACCGTCGCCGGATTGGCCGCGACCGCGCGGCCCACGACGAAGAACGTGGCCCGCACGCCCTCGTCTTTGAGCACGTCGAGGATGCGGTCTGTGTACGGCGGATTGGGGCCGTCGTCGAAGGTCAGCGCCACCTCGCGTTCGTCGGCGGGACCGGCAACGACGGTCGCGCCCCAGAGCTGGCTGCCGGGATCCTCGGCGACCTTATAGGCGACGTATCCGGCCGCAACGACCAGCGCCGCCAACAGCGGAATGCGCCACGCGCCGGCGAGTTTCAACCGCGCCGGCCGAGGACGCGCAGCTTGGCCGCGGCGACGTCGTTGCGGAACGCCGGCGAGCCGTACGACGTGAAGTCGTCGATCAGCAAGCCGTACCGCGGCTCGACCACCGTCGTGCTCGACATGCGCAGCAAGTCGGGCACGGGTTTGTTTCTGTCGAGATGGATGACGAACTGGTGGCCGCCGGTGGTCGCCCAATAGTGCGGGTCGTTGAAGGTGAAGGCGTGCGAGCCGTGCTTGCCGTCGTTGAGCTGGTAGACGTCGATCGTGTAGTGCACGCCCGAGGTCCCGCGCGGCGGCCGGTTGCGCAATTCCCAAATCCCGTCGCTGACCGCCTTCTCGAAGAAGAACGAGACGTCGTACGTCTCGCGCGGCGCGCTCTTGACGTCGACGTTGAGGCCGTTGCGCCCGGCGATGTGGTATTCGCTCGTCGAGATGCCGTTGCGGTCTTCCATCCGGTAGCTCTCGCGCAACACGGGGCCCGAGTCGTAGTTCACCACCATGCCCAGCCGGATGTCGGAGAACGAGGCGGCCACGCGCCGCGCGGCATCGTAGCGTCCGGCCTCGGTCTTGGCGAACAGCAGCCAGCCGAAGCCGACCGCCGCGAAGGCGGCCAGGGTAACGAAGAGCGGAACGAAGTTGCGGGGTCGAGACACGTGAGTCAGGCTTTCGTTCTACCCGTCGGGCCGCCCCGTTCCAGCGCCGCGGCGTCGAGGCATTGGTTGACCACCGCGTCGGCGAGCTTGTTCTGCGCCCGCGGCACGTGCGCGATGTCGACCTCGTCGAAGCCCGCGAGCAGCCGCCGCGCCTTGGCGTGCAGCGGAATGAGGTCGGCGTGCTTGACCCGGTAGACCCCGGTCAACTGGCGGACGACCAGTTCGCTGTCGAGCCGCACGGCGAGGTTTCGCACGCCGGCCGCCGCGGCGGCCTCCAGGCCTTTGAGCAAGCCGTTCCACTCGGCCACGTTGTTGGTCGCGATGCCCAAGTAGACCGAGATCTCTTCGAGCACGCTGCCGTCTTCGGCCACCAGCACGGCTCCGCCGGCCGCGGGCCCGGGGTTTCCGCGCGAGCCGCCGTCGGCGAAGAGCGTGACCTTCGCCGCCTTCATCCGGCTGACGCGGCCGGTGCGTCGTCCTTCTGTTCGAGCGCCTCGCCGTCGACGACCAGCTCGCCGTGCTGGTTGCGACAGGTCGTTCGGCAGCGCAAGCGCCGCTTCTCGGCGAGGATCTCGACGACTTCGCTGCAGGCGGTGATCGTGTCGCCCGGATACACGGGCTTCAAGAAGCGCAGCGTCTGCGCGAGCGAAATGCCGCCGGGCTTCTGCAACAACATTCCGTTGGTCGCCGAGAGCAGGCTCGCGGTGAGCAGCCCGTGCGCGACGCGACGCCCGAAGCGCGTGGTCTTGGCGTACTCTTCGTCGGCGTGCAGCGGATAGTTGTCGCCGCTCACCGCCGCAAAGAGCAGGATGTCGGCTTCGCCGATGGTCTTGGTAAACGTCGCCCGGTCGCCGACCCGAAACGCTTCGAAGGGCTTGGTTTCGTAGAACACGAGCCTAGAGTTCAGAACTGAGCGAGAAAGTCCGCGCTGCGCTCGCGTTCGACCCCGGCCCGTGCGTAGCGTTCGAGCAGCGCCGGCGCGCCGGGTGCCGGGGCGGCGGTCAGGATCGCGGCAGGACCCTCCGCGACGGCACGCAGCCGGACGGAGCCGAGCGCGGCCGGCACCACGACGGTGCGGTAGGGCCGGAGCACCAGGGGCGTTCCGTTGCTTTCGAGCGCGACGGGCCGGTCGAGACTGGTCACGACCAGCGGCAACCCGCCGCAGTCCAGGCTTCCCCCGGACGCATCGGCATTGAGCCGTTCGAGCACGAACGACGCTCCTGCGACGAGCGTGGTACGCGCCAGACCGTCGAGTTCGTAGGCCAGCGTGCGCAACGCTCCGCCCCGGCCCGCGCGATAGTCGAGCACGTCCGCCGCTTTTTGGACGTGCAGTTCGCGCGGCCGGCCCGACGCGTCGAGCCTCCCGTAATCGTAGATGCGGTAGGTCAGGTCGCTGGTCTGCTGCGTCTCGTAGAGTACGATGCCGGCGCCGATCGCGTGCAACGTGCCGGCGGGCAGGTAGAACGCGTCGCCCGCGCGCACGGGGACGCGGCGCAGCAAGTCGTCGAGGCTGCCGTCGGCGACGCGGGCCAGATACTCCTCGCGCGAGGTCGCGCGGTTCCAGCCGAGCACGATCTCGGCGCCGGGCGCGGCCTGGAGCACGTACCAGCACTCGGTCTTACCGTTGGGCTGGCCCTCGACGCGGCGCGCGTAGGCGTCGTCGGGGTGCACCTGGACGGACAGGGCGGCGCGCGCGTCGATGAACTTGGTCAACAACGGAAACGGGCGCTGCGGGTCGAGGCGGCCGAGCAGCGACGCCCCGAGTTCGCCGCGCAGGTCGGCGAGCGTGCGGCCCGCGTACGGACCCTCGGCGACGCGGTCGTCGTCCCAACACTCCCAGGATTCGCCGAGCGTCGCCTTCGGGTCGCCCGGCTTCCCAAAGTGCTCCACCAGGCCGTGGCCGCCCCAAATCGCCGGCGTGAGCCGCGGTTCGAGCAGCAACGGAGCGAGGTTCGCGCCGACCTCCGTCGCGCCGGTCATCCCTGCAAAAGGGCGTCGATGCCTGCCTGTGCCACCAGCGTGTCCTCCTCCGACGTTCCGGAGCTTACCCCAACGCCGCCGATCGTCTGTCCCTCGACGACGATGGGCAGGCCGCCGCCGATGCCGGTGACGTTCGAGCCGGAAGCCAGAGCCAGGCGCACCTGCGCGAGCCCGTCGCCGCCGGCTTCGTCGGCGGTCGGCCGCCGGCGCCGCGCCGCCGAGCGCGCCTTGACCAGGGCGATCTCGATCGAGCCGGGCCGCGCGTCGTCCATCCGGGAGAAGGCGAGCAACTCGCCGCTCGCGTCGACGACGGCGATGCACTCGGGCACGCCCAGTTCCAACGCCTTCTTCTCGGCGGCATGCACGACGACGTGGCCGCCCTTGCACGACAGAGCGATGCGCTCGCGGCGCACGAACGCGTCGTTCACGGCAAACGCACGATCAGCTGCTGGTGCGCGCTGACGCCCAATTCGCCGCGCGAGTCGCCGTGCTGCTTGCCGTCGCTGTGATAGACGAGCACGATCGCGTCGCCCGCTGCGAGCGGCTGGTTGGTCACCACCGCGAGCTTTGCGCCGCCTTCGGCTCCGGCCGTGAACGTATTGCTCGTCGCGCTACCGTCGAGCGGCGTGAAGACTGCGCCCGCAGGCGTGAAGGCGATGCGGAAGAGGCTGTAGACGCCGAAAGGCAACAGCTTCGAGAAGCTCAGGGCGATTCGCTCGCCGCCGGTGTCGAGCGGTTGCAAGACGGCCGTCCCGGTCGCGCCGAACCAGGCGCCGAGCGAAAAGCCGAGCGCGCGTCCGCGCGCGTCGTACACCGGGAGTTCGGGGACGTCGTCGAGTTGCGCCGGACGCTCGCCCGCCACGTGGGCGATGCCTTGCGGCCCCGTGCCTTCGGGCAGCGTCTCCTGGCGGATGAAGACTTGCGGGTCGATCAGCGGCGTGCGGTGGGTCGCGCGCGAAAAGAACTCGGCGTGGGTGACGAAGGTGAAGGTCTGGGGCGCCGGCGGAGCGCCCTGCGCCCGGGCCGGGCCGATACCCGCCAGCAGGGCGAGGACCAGGGCCGCGGACGAAATCGAGCCGCGCTTACGTTTCATCTCCGTCCTTTCTAAAACAGTCGACGAGGAGCAGCCTACGATCACGCCCGATCTCGCCTTCCAGCATTGCGCGAACGCCGCTGCCGCGGTCTACCAGCAGGCGCCACCTTTCGTCACCTACCGGGTCGCGACCCACGTGAGCGCCCGTTCGCTCAATCGCGAGCGGGACGTGATTCGCGAGGTCAGCGTGCGGACCCGCGACGACTTGGCCGTTCTGCAAGATTTGCCTCGCGGGAAGAACCAGATCTCGCACGCTTTTCCGGTGCTGCCCACGTTCGACGCGCTGGCCTATTTCGAGTTGAGCTGGAAGGTGGGCGCGCACACCGAGGTGACCGCCTACGTCCACGACATCAAGCCGCTGACCTACACCGACCGCGGCCCCAACAAGGACGTCGACGTCGTGGTCAGCCGCCTGCGCGACTACAAGGCCGAGTACGCCCCCGATTCGAGCGACGCCCCGAACGGCAAAACGCACCTCACCTTCGCGCCGTTCCAATTCGTGCGCGACCGCAACAACGCCGACACGACCTTCTACTTCAGCGACGTCTACATCGACAACGCGACCGACCTGCCGACCCGGGTCCGCTTCGCCGGCGCCAACGACATGGAGTTCGTGGTCGACTACGGCCACGTCGACGGACATTGGGTGGTGACCCACGCGCACTACGAGGAGACGTTGCACGGGCCGCTGCGCGTCGGCCGGCTGCACGTCTCGGCCGACGCGGTCTACGACAACTTCACCTTCCCGGCTGCGGCGCCCGACCCGCGCCTGGCCGGCTGATGCGCGCCGCGCTCTACACGGGCAAGGGCGGCGCGGAGGTGATTGCCTTCGCCGACGTGCCGGAACCCGCAATCGGTCCGGACGACGCGCTCGTCGAAGTTGCCTATGCCGGACTGAACCGCGCGGACGTGCTCGAGCGGATGGGCCGCTATCCGGCGCCGCGCCTCGACCCGCCGGTGCCGGGTCTGGAGTTTTCAGGCGTCGTGCGCGCAGTCGGCGCGAACGTGCGCAACGTGACGCCGGGCGACCGCGTCTGCGGCTTGGTCGCGGCCGGCGCACATGCCGAGTTCGTCGCCGCCGACGCCCTAACGCTGGCTCGCGTACCCGACGGCCTCTCGCTGCGCGAAGCCGCGGCGTTGCCCGAAGCGTTTCAAACCGCGCACGACGCGCTCTACGCGCGGGGCCGTTTCGCTCCCGGCAAGAGCGTGCTCGTCCACGCCGTGGGAAGCTCGGTGGGCTTGGCCGCGATCGCTTTGGCCAAGACCGGCGGCGCGCGCATCGTCGTCGGCACTTCGCGCACGCCGGAGAAACTCGAGCGCGCCAAGCCCCACGGCCTCGACGTCGCGCTGCCACTCGACGACGCGTGGCCCGAAGCCGTACGCAGCGCCGCCGGAGGCATCGACTGCGTGCTCGACTTCCTCGGCGCGCCCGCCCTCGACGCCAACGTGTCCGTGCTCGCGACGGGCGGCTACGTCGTCTCGATCGGTTCGCTCGGCGGGACGCGCGGCAGCTTCGACCTCGGCGCGCTGATGGGCCGGCGCGCGACGATCGTCGGCACCGTGCTGCGCTCGCGGCCCGTCGTCGAGAAGCGCGAACTCGCCGCCGCGTTCGCGCGCGAGGTGTTGCCCGCGGCGGCCGAAGGGCGGCTGCGCGCGGAGATCGATCGCGTCGTTCCGCTGGCCCAGCTCGCCGAGGCGCACGCCGCCATGGAGGCCAACGCCAACTTCGGCAAGATCGTCCTCGCGGTCAATCCCGCTCTGAACTAAGTGCGGCGCGACGCGTCGTTGGCCGCGGCGTAGCCGAGCGCGGCCGCGTGCAGATCCTCGTGCGCCGCGAGCGCGCTCGCCATGAAAAAATCTGGCGGAGAGGGAGAGATTCGAACTCTCGGAACGCTCATCACGTTCGCCCGCTTTCGAGGCGGGTGCCTTCAACCACTCGACCACCTCTCCGCGGGTCTTGAGGGCCGACCCGGACAATAGGACGCCGGACCGCCGGGTTCCCCTCAGGCCCGTCAACGTCGTGCGGCGAAGAACGCCCGCAGTTGCGCCGCCGTCTCGGCTTCGAGCAGCCCGGCCTCGACCGTCACGCGATGGTTGACCGCGGCCGAGCCGAAGACGTCGACGACGCTGCCCGCGGCGCCGCCCTTGGGATCGCGGCAACCGAAGACCAGCCGCTCGATGCGGGCCGCGACGATCGCGCCCGCGCACATCACGCACGGCTCCTTGGTCACGTACAGCGTCGCCTCGGGCAGGCGCCACACGCCGAGCGCGGCCGCAGCCGCGCGGATGGCCAGGATCTCCGCGTGCGCGGTGGGATCGGGGCGCGCCTCCTTCTCGTTACGCGCCTCGAAGACGCGGCCGGCGCACGTGAGGACGGCGCCTATGGGCACGTCGCCCGCTTCGGCCGCCGAGGCCGCCAAAGCGACGGCGCGACGCATGTGCGCCGCGCCGTCCGGTTCGAACATTCGGGGCTCGTTAGGGATCGACGCGGATCTTGGCCATCATCCCGCCGTCCTCGTGGGCCAAGATGTGACAGTGATACACGAACTCGCCGACGATGTTCTTCTCGCGGAAGTCCATGCGTAAGGTCACCGCGCCCGGGATCATCTGGTCGCCCGAGGTCTGGCCCGGCTGCGGGAAGACGCCGTACGGGACTTGGACCATGTCGAGCATCTGTCCCAAGCCCACTTCGTAATTCTGCGCTTGCAGCACCAAGAAGTGAATCTGGTGGATGTGGAACATATGCGTCTCTTGGGTATAGTTGAGGATCGTCCAATCCTCGACCGTGCCGTCCTTGACGACGACCGAGGGCGGGCCGCCCATATAGGGCGTTTCGACCGCCTTGGGATTGCTGATCTCGGTGATGTAGAAATCGCCCTGCGCGTTGTACTCGGTGAAGGCGAAGTAGCGATGACGCACGGGCTTCACGTTGTACAGATCGCTGAAGCGTTGCTTCACCGGGCTCACCGACGGGGCGATCTTGGCGATCTGCTGCTTCCCTTGCGACGCCGTCACGTTGAGCACGAAGAGGTTGCGCTGCAAGGTGATGTCGCCCCAACAGCCCGAGTCGATCGTCAGCGTGGTGAAGACGATCTGATCGCCCGGATTCGTGCCGGTAACGTAGAACTCGAAGCGCGAGGCCGGCGGCAACAAAATGTGATCGAACGCCACCGGTTGGTACGTCGGCTGTCCGTTGGCGTACATCAGCGGGACGCTATCGCGCGTGGCGACCATCAGATTGACCGGATTGCCGTTGACCGTCGCGACCACGTCGAGAATCGTATCCGACGAGGTATTGTTGAGCCGATAGTAATCGGTCTCGCCCGCGGCGATCGTCCCGGTGGGCAGGCCCACCGTCGAGTTCGGGTTGGGCGGCAGCGGGATGTGGTTGATGGTCAGCTCTTTGGCGTCTTGCGGATTGTTGTTGGGCGGTGGGCACTGGTCCGGATCCTGGTACGGGTAGCCGCCCTCGCGATGGTAGGAGTTCTGGGCGGCAAAGAGCTGCCGCGCCAACGCGATGCGCTGCGGGCTCGGTCCGCCGCCCCAGCGCGGACGGGCTTCGCCGGCCGGCCCGACGTCGCGAACGACGATCACGTGGTTGGGCAGCGTGTCGGGAATCGACTTCTTCACCGAACTCACGATGATGACGCCGGTGAGGCCGGAGAGCAGTTGGTGATCCGACTCGCCGTGGGCGTGCGGATGGTACCAATAGTTCCCGGGCGGCTCGTTGGCCGGAATGTCGAGCGTGTACGTGTACGAGTTGGCGTGCGCGAAGTCGGTCACCGGACAAATCAAGACGTTGACCACGTCGTCGCTGGGCGCGAGCGGCGAGACGTTGAGCCCGTGAAAGTGCATGTTCGTCTCGTTCCACGGCGTGCGATGGTAGCCGTAGATGCGTCCGGTCTGCGGATTGGGCGGCGGCGGCGTGGGCGGGACGATCGGCTGCCCGCAGGGCAGTTGCCCGTTTTGCATCGCCTTGTCCATGTTGTCCAAGCCGCGGTCGGTCTTGGCGCCCTTCTTCACGTTGCGCGAGTTCATCTTGGCGTTCATCTGCGCGTCCATCTGATCCATCGCGCTCATGTTGGCTTCGCGGTCGACCGCGAGCGGAGGCGCGACGGACGAGGTCAAGCGCGCTTGGTGCACCGACGAGCCGGGAGGCTCCGAAATCGTGTTGACCAGCTTCATCACGATGCGTTCACCGGCCTTGACGTGAATGGTCGGCGGGTCGCTCAGCGTGACCGGACCCTTCGACGATTGATACGTCCAGAGATAGCACATCGTCGAGTTGAGCGGGTCGTTGGACCCGGCCATGGTCAAGGTGACCGACGCCACTCCGTTGACGCTCTTTACCTCCGGCGGATCGAGGATGTTGAGCGAATTGGGCACCTGGCCGCAGCCCGTGATGTACCGGGACTCGGTGTGCACGTCGTGCGATTGCAGCGGCGGCATGGCCATGAGCGCCGCGACGAGCGCGAAGAGCGAAGCAAAAGCGGCGAGCACGGGCATCGAGGAGTCCCCACTAGTGACGGTGCGGGTTTGGTTGTCGGTTGGAACGCCGTAACGCCGGGCGTTAGGCGCGGCTAAACCCACCCGCAAAGTTAGCCGCCGCGAATGCGGTCACCCCTGCGTTCGACGCTCGGAGCGGCCCTTCCGTGCCCGCTCGAACGCGGCCGGGCGTGGGTCGCCCAGCCCGATTGCAGCCCGCATTAACGAACGGACGCCGCCTTCTTAACCCGGCTCTAACGTCGGCCGCCTAGCCGGCAGCTAGGCGAGGGCGCTGATCTTCGTCGTTGCTTGCTCCCCGAAGGAGTTCACGATGCGTGCGATATCGCGTATCACCTCGGCATGTCTCCTGGCGCTGTTCGCGCCGCTAGCTGCCGCCCCGGCCCAGGCGGCACTCCGTAAGGACGTCGTCGTCGGTGGCGGCAACGGTCAGCCCGGGCTCCTGCCGACCGGCCAATACATTACCCCGACGCTCGCCCCCGGTTCGACGTACCAAGCGCTGAGCACGGAGCGCGCTCCAGATGGCGCCGTCGGCGTCGGCGTTGCCGTCGGGTCGCAGTCCTGGAATCGTAGAAGTTGTCGAGGACGCCGAACTGCAGTGCGAGGGCGTGGGCGTTTTGTTCGAGCGCTTGACGACGGTCCTCGACCCCAGCCTGTCCTCCACGGTCGAACCGGGGCAGAAGGCGGTCACCGACGACGAAGGCACGAGCGACTGGACCGCGGGCCAAACCGGCGGGTACATTTGGGACAGCCTCATCCGCGCGGGCGTGTCGTTCCGGCACTACGGTCAGTACGACGACGAAACCAACTACATCCAGGGCATTCCCGTCTATCTCCCGATCGTCCGCAACCCGCAGCCGTCTTCGGGCGCGATCCAAGGCGTCCCGCGCTACCAGGCGCTGTTCAACAACACCGATCTCTACTTCCGCGGCTGGGACCTCAACGTGCCCGACGAGTACCGCTTCGAACAGTGGAACCGCGAATTCAACGCCTACGTCGCAAACGGAAATCTGCCGAGCTTCAAATTCATGACGCTGATGCTCGATCACACGGGCGACTTCGGCTCCAACGTGGGCAACCTCGACACGCCCACGCTCGAAGTTTCCAGCAACGACCACGCGATCGGTCAGGTCGTCGCCGCCGTCTCGCACTCGCCGTATTGGTCGAGCACCGCGATCTTCATCGAGGAAGACGACGCGCAAGCCGGACAAGACCACGTCGACGCACACCGACAAGTCGGCTTCGTCATCTCGCCCTGGACCAAGCACGGCGCCGTGATCGATCGATATTACAACAGCGAGAGCGTGCTGCGCACGATCGAAGATTTGCTCGGCGCGGACCACCTCGGCTTCTACGACGCCAACACGCCGTCGATGGACGACGTCTTCACCAAGAAGCCCAACCTG
>Ga0326727_10021871_pt1 | contig 12444 bp, 13 predicted proteins | sample MB2enrmetagenome_FD_207643 | JGI IMG/M metagenome (GOLD analysis project Ga0326727, IMG submission 207643) | Lab enriched peat soil microbial communities from McLean, Ithaca, NY, United States - MB29MY | ecosystem: Environmental > Terrestrial > Soil > Wetlands > Peat | place: USA: New York...
TCCGGTAGCCCTCTTGGTTCTCGCACAGCAGCACCAGATGGTTGTAGCGATCCGTATCGGAGCGCGTCTTATGCCCCTGCCCCGATACATAAACTTCGCACCCCAGCACGGGACGAATCCCATTCGCTTTGGCCGAATTATAAAACTGCACCGCGCCGAAAAGATTGCCATGATCGGTCATCCCGACCGCCGGCATCTTCTGCTCCGCGCAAACTTTCATGAGCTGATCGATTTCACAGGCGCCGTCGAGCAGCGAATAATCCGTGTGATTGTGAAGGTGAACGAAAGGGGTGTCTGCCATTTGACGATACGGCGGGGGAGTGCTCTTATTTTAACCTGGTGGGGCAGATTTCCGATCTGCCGGATACTCAACGGACCCGAAATCCTGCGCGGTATGCCAGTGGACTGGTTTGCATCCGTTTCCGGAAATGATGCCGCAGCGTGAAGGACGAACCGAAGCCGCATTTTTCCGCTACTTCTTCCACCGACAGCGCAGTAGTCTCAAGCAACTCCTTCGCCCGCGCAATACGAAGGCCGGCGACCCAATCCGCCGGGCTCGTCCCTGTCGTCTCGATGAAACGCCGCGTCAAAGTCCTCTTGCTCACGCATACCTGGCGCGCCAGGCTGTCAATCGTCAGATCTTCCGCAAGGTGCCGCTCGACCCATTCGAGAAGCCGGGACAGCCAGGGACTGCCCTCGTCCGCGACCGGCCGTTCGATGAACTGCGCCTGGCCTCCATCGCGGTGCGGCGGCATGATCAAACGACGCGCCACCTGGTTCGCCACCAGGGTTCCGAAATCGCGCCGGATAATATGCAGCCCGAGATCGATACCAGCCGCGCTGCCTGCCGAAGTCAGAATATCGCCTTCATCGACGTAGAGCACATCCGGTTGAATGTGAATCTCCGGGTACCTGCGGGCCAGTTCGCCGGTGTAGCGCCAATGGGTGGTCGCGCGCTTGCCGTTCAGCAATCCCGTGGCGGCAATCACGAACACGCCGGAGCAAATGGAAACCAGTCTTGCCCCACGCCGATGCGCGCGCCGCAGGGCATCGATCAGGCGTACCGGAGGGGTCTCCCGATGGTCGCGCCAGCCGGGAATAACGATCATGTCGGCCCGATGCAGTTGTTCAATCCCCTGCGCCGGCGTCACGGTTAAACCACCAATCGCGCGTAACGGCCCCGGCTCGAGTGCGCAAACTTTGAAGTCATACCAGCTCTTCATGGTGGGGCGCGGAAGCCCGAATAACTCCACGACGATGCCGAACTCGAAGGTGCATAAACCGTCGTATGCCACGGCCGCGACCGTCCGCTGACGGATCTGTTCGTTCGGTCTTCGGCGCGTTGGCACTATTTGTACGGTAGTTGACTCTCATGCCACTCGTCAATATCGGCGTTTCGGGCGATTCTGGAGGTGGAGATTCTATGACGCCTGCCATTCCGACACCCACCAGCGAAATCCGCGCCAATCCAGTTACAGAGGTACCGCCGGCTGAGTCCGGCGCCGCCTTGCTTCACTTTTCACGCAAGCTGCAGTTTGAAACCGACTGCTACGATGTGCACACCGCGCTGCGGTCGGAGTCCCCGGGGTTCGTACTGATCGACGTGCGCGGGCGCCAGGATTATTCGAGAGGACACGTCCCGAAGGCTGTCAATATTCCCCATTCCATTCTCACCGCGGAACGTTTGCAGGCCTGGCCGGAAGGCACGCCTTTTGTCGTCTACTGCGCCGGGCCGCACTGCAACGGCGCCAACAAAGCGGCCATCCGGCTCGCCCGGCTGGGCCGCCCCGTCAAAGAAATGATCGGCGGAATCACCGGCTGGATCGATGAGGGGTTCGCGCTGACGGAATCGTAAACCATCGCCTGAATGCGGCTTGATATTCTAACTGTTCATGATGAAACGCGTCGCCGCAGCGGCCACCGTGTCAGTGGCGGCTCTGATATTTTTCAACGCCAGACCGGTATCCGCGCAGGCCAACTTCGTTCCGGTAACGGAGCAGACTATCGAGAAGCCAGATCCGGGGGACTGGCTGATGTGGCGCCGCACCCAGGATAGCTGGGGCTACAGTCCACTGACCCAGATCACCAAAGCCAATGTGAGCAAGCTCAAGATGATCTGGACGCGCGGCATGGGCCCGGGAATCATGGAAGCCACCCCCCTGGCCTACCGCGGAATTATCTATCTGCCCAACCCGAGCGATGTAATTCAGGCCATCGATGGCGCCACCGGCGATCAAATATGGGAATACCGGCGCCAACTGCCCGAAGATATCGGGAAGATTTTTGGCGCGTACACGATCCACCGCAACATGGCCATCTACGGCGATCAGGTGATCAACACCAGCGCCGACGATTTCGTTTACGCCGTGGACGCGAAGACCGGCAAACAGACATGGGAAAACCGCATCGTCGATTACCGGGAGAACTCCGCCCAGGAGACTTCCGGGCCCCTCATCGCCGCGGGTAAGATCATCTCCGGACGCGGTTGCGAGCCCAAAGGCGGACCCGATGCCTGCGTGATTACCGCGCACGACGCCAAGACAGGTAAAGAGATCTGGCGTGTTCACACCATCCCCAAACCGGGCGAGCCGGGCAATGAAACCTGGGGCGACATCCCGTACGATCAGCGCAAGCACGTCGGCTCGTGGATGGTTCCGAGCTACGATCCGGAACTGCATCTGATCTATATCGGTACATCGGTTACTTCGCCCGCGCCTAAGTTCATGCTGGCGGGCAATGACAAAAAGTATCTCTATCACAACTGCACGCTGGCTCTCGACGTAGAGACCGGCAAGATGGTCTGGTATTACCAGCATGTGGTCGATCACTGGGATTTCGATCATCCCTTTGAGCGCTATCTCATCGATACCTTAGTCGCGCCCGATAAGAGCCAGGTGCTGTGGATCAATCCAAGGCTCAAGCCAGGCGAGCGCCGCAAGGTGGTCACCGGTATTCCTGGAAAGACCGGGATCGTTTATACTCTCGATCGCCAGACCGGCGAGTTCCTGTGGGCCACTCCAACCGTGCGACAGAACGTAGTGACGAAGATCGATGGAGCTACCGGGGAAGTTACCGTCAACCCGGAGACTACCTTCAGTCACAAAGGCGAGGAGCGCTTTGTCTGCCCCACCACTGCCGGCGGAAAGAACTGGGAGGCCGGTGCTTACAGTCCGCTGAACAACGTGATGTATTTCCCGTTGCAGAATACCTGTATGACCGTGATGCCTATCTCGGACAAGCCGGTTCCCAATTCCTACTACGCGATCAAATACACTATGCAGTTTCCCCAGGGCGAAGACAAGCTGGGAACCATTTGGGCCATTTCCGTCGAGACTGGCCGGACTCTCTGGAAATATGAACAGCGCGCCGCTCTGATGTCGCTCGTGGCCACCGGCAGCGGACTCCTTTTCGGAGGGGACACCAATGGCCACTTCCGCGCTTTCGACCAGGACACCGGCAAGATCCTTTGGGATGTGAACCTCGGTTCGGCTGTTTCCGGCTTTCCGATAAGCTATACGGCAAACGGCAAGCAGTACATTGCGGTGTGCACGGGGAACGCGCTCCAGACACCGATGCTGAACCGCATGACACCGGAGCTGCATCCGAGTAATTCGAATGCGATCTTTGTATTTGCGCTTGGGGAGTAGAACGATGAAGTACAAGGTCACTGTCATCCTCCTCATCTGCGTGGCGCTGTGGGGGCAAAAGCCGCGCAGCGTCATGGATGGCGTCTACACCGACGAGCAGGCGAAGCGAGGCGCGGATACTTACACCGCTAAGTGCGCCATGTGCCATGGCGGCAGTATGCAGGGCGGTCCCGAAGCGCCTGGCCTGGCCGGGGCGGAATTCCTCTTCAGCTGGAATGGCAAGACCGCGGGCGCGCTTTATAGCTACATTCGCGCCACCATGCCCCCCACCGAACAAGGCACTCTAAGCGATCAGCGCTACGCCGATCTCGTCGCCGCTATCTTTAGGAAGAACGATTTCCCGGCCGGTCAAACGGAACTGCCGACGGATCCCAAAGCGCTGCAGGAAATCCTGATTCCGAAAGACAAACCGTAAATTATTTGGCCATCCGCTGAATCGCCCGATGATCGAAATCGTTGGCGAATTCGATGAATTCATCGGTAACCACCTGCGATGCCGGAATGACGGTCTTGATCACACCCGCATCCGCCATGAGCTGGATGTAGGCCTGCGTGCCAGTCAACGAGATCGCGCCGATCCGCTTATTATCGGGATCCGCCGCCGGAAGGTCGTCTTCCCACGCCGTCAATTCCGCCGTCTTGCGCGCGACGTCCGCATCGCTGAATGGTTTTCCGTCCGCAACCAAAAGGGCGTGCGCGGCCACCGCGGGATTGTAGCGAACCAGCAGCGACGCCTTGACGATGGCCCGCGAGAAATGCCTGAGCGCGTCTTTCTTGCCGGCAATCACCGACGGCGCGGCCGCATAACCGGAGTTCGGTACGTCCCCCAGCGTGGGATGGCGAAAGATGCGCAGCTTCGTGCCCGCCACAATAAACGGAAGCATCTCATATAACGGCAATCCCAGCGCCTCCACCTTGCCCGAGGCCAGGGCATCGAGCGCCTGCTCGTTCAGGCCGGCCGTCACCAATTCATAGTCGCCCGCCTTCAGCCCCAAGGCCGAGAGCTCCGATTCCGTGGCAAAAGTTGCTGATGTCCCTGTCGCCGAATGCACGCCGATTTTCTTCCCCTTCAGGTCGGCCGGAGTCTTGATCGCACTGTCCGCGGGCACGCCGATCACGTAGCCGAATTTCGAAATGCGCGCCAGAAACATCTTCAGCTGGACGCCGGTAGCGGACGGCGCGACCAGCGGTTCCATGCCGACGGGGCAGATATCGCCCTCACCGCTCGAGCAGATTCGCCGCGCATCCACCGGGCCGTCACTGGCCACGGTGGTGACCTTCAGGTGCTCTTCTTTGTAAAAGCCCGCGCCCTCCGCAATCAGGTTCAGGGCATTCATCAATGGCGGCGTCCTTCCATCCTTCACCACCGACAGCGCGCTGTCGCCATCTGCCGCCAACGCCGTACCGCAAACCAGCAGCAGGGTCGCGCACACACCCAGACCGGCGCTGCGCATCGAACCGAAACCTGTTACAGACACCTGGGGCGTTTCCTCACTTTCCGATTGCTCAACGCCAGTATGATATACGACCTGGCGCGATACTAATCCTGAGGCGGGGAGAATGCAAAAGCGCAAACTGGGAAACAGCGGCCTGGAAGTTTCAGCCCTCGGGTTAGGGTGCATGGGAATGAGTTTTTCGTACGGCCCACCCAGGGACAAGGGCGAGATGATTTCCCTTCTCCACGCGGCGGTGGAACGCGGCATTACATTCTTCGACACTGCCGAAGTCTACGGCCCATACCTCAACGAAGAGTTGGTGGGCGAGGCGCTGGCGCCTTTCCGGGATCGAGTGACGATTGCCACTAAGTTCGGGTTCGACCTCAGCCCCGATGCCGATCCTCGCGGCATGAAGGGTCAGCCGCGCCTGAACAGCAGGCCGGAGCACATCGAACAGGCCGTCGAAGGCTCGCTGAAGCGGCTTCGCGTGGATGTCATCGATCTGCACTATCAGCATCGGGTCGATCCGGAGGTGCCGATCGAGGACGTGGCGGGCGCAGTGAAGAAACTGATTCAGCAAGGCAAGGTGAAGCATTTTGGTCTTTCCGAAGCGGGCGTTCAGACCATACGCAGGGCGCACGCGGTACAACCGGTAACGGCTCTGCAGAGCGAATACTCCTTGTGGACGAGAACTCCGGAGAAGGAAGTGATCCCGACTCTGGAAGAACTCGGCATCGGCTTTGTTCCTTTCAGCCCGCTCGGCAAAGGCTTTCTGACCGGCAAGATGGACGAAAACACGAAATTCGACAGTACCGATTTCCGCAGCACGCTGCCGCGCTTCACGCCGGAAGCCCTCAGTGCGAATCAGGCGCTGATCGATCTGCTGGCCGGCATCGGGAAGCGGAAGAATTCAACGCTGGCGCAGGTCGCATTGGCCTGGCTGCTGGCCCGGAAGCCGTGGATCGTGCCGATTCCGGGCACGACAAAGCTTGATCGCCTGGACGAAAATATCGGGGCTCTGTCGGTTGAACTGGCGCCGGACGATCTGCGTGATATTGAGGACGCGGCTTCGAAGATCACTGTGCAGGGCGCCCGCTATCCCGAAAAGCTGGAGCAGATGACCGGCCTCTGAGGCTTCGCGAGGAGTCCTTTTCTTGACGGGCTGGGCCTGTTAGGATAAATTCCAATACTATGGCTGAAACAGGTTGGAAGAGTGTCCGAACCATTGTGCTGGCGGGCTTGCTGGGCTTGCTCGTGTGCGCGAGCGCGCAGACTCCCGCGGATATCGATCCCGAGTCCGGCAATCGGCTCCCCTTGCCGAAGCGCGAGGAGATGAACCCCGCCGACCAGAAGATTTTCGACGAGGTGATGGGCCGGCAACAGACCGGGCTTTCGAGCCGCGAGAAAGAGCGTCCCCAGGTACGCATGCACAGCCCTGGGCTGTCGAAGGGCCTGAACGAAGCTCACCACTATCTCAAATATGACGCGGGGATCGGGGACCGGCTGATGACCGTTGCGGTCCTGACCACTGCGCGTGAACTGACCAACCAATTCGAGTGGACACAATGGGAAGAGCATGCGCGCACGCCGAAAGATACGCGCTACGTAGAGCCCAATGTCATCGACGCCATCAAATTCTGCAAGCCGGTGACGGACCTCAATCCTAAAGACGCGGCGGTGATCACGTTTGGCCGCGAGCTGTTCGGCGCACGCAAGGTGTCGTCTGAAACCTTCGCGAAAGTTCTCCAGTTGTTCGGACGGCGCGGCACCGTCGACATCGAAGAACTCATGGGGCTTTACGCCGCCACCGCGTATGAGCTGATCGCCTTCGATCAACAATTGCACGCCGGCCAGAAGCCGCTGCTTCCCGCCAACGTGAAGAGTTGCGGAAAATAGCGTCAGCGCTTTCTTGCCGGCGGAGCGAAGATCGCCAGATTCACCGCGTCGGCCATCGCCTGGTAACCCGCATCGTTAGGATGCAGGTGATCGCCGGGATCGAATTCGGCACGCACCTTGGTCGGATCGTTGGGGTCGCGCACCGCAGCATCGAAATCGACCACCGCATCGAAGGCGCCACTGGTGCGGATCCAGCTGTTCACACCTTCGCGGACGGGCTCGCCGGCTTCCCTCTTATAGGGCGCGCCGAGGAAGGGCGTCAGCGTACAGCCGATGACCTGAATGCCGTGTGTGTGGGCCTCGTCGATCATCTGCCGGTAAGCTCCGGTGAGATCGTCGACAGTGATCGGATCGGTGGGCCTGCCGGTGCCGATGTCGTTGATGCCTTCGAGCAGCATCACCCACTTCACTCCCGACTGGCTCAACACGTCGCGATCAAACCGGGCCACGGCGCTTACGCCGGCTCCATCGCGCAGGACCTTATTGCCGCTGATCCCCATGTTCCCGACGGCAATATTCGCGGTGTCCTTGCGAGCAGCCAGGCGCGCGGCGAGCAGGGCGGGCCACGAGTGATTGCTGTCCTCGGTTGAGCGGATGCCATCGGTAATTGAATCGCCCAGCGCGACGATGAGGGCCGCGTCGGCAGGCGCGAGCACGTCGACACCAGCGAGCCAAGCGTACGACTGGACCGTGACGGCATCGGCGATAACCGGCTGACCGGAAAAATCGCCCTCTTTCGAAATGTAGTTAGTATGCAGGGCGGCGCCGTGGCTGGTGGGACGCGTGGTTTCGCCGGGAATGTAGAGGCTGACGGCGAGATCGCCCAGCGCCGGGACTTTCAGATCCACGGGATCACTGACCATCACCATGCCGTCGCCGATGGTGCAGCCCGGCTTGCCGTTGAACGTGAGAGCGCGATCCGATTCGGGAACAATCTCCGAGTCCTTGAAGCGCACTGCGATGTGCGCGGCTCCAACCACCACGGGCGCGGCGCCAAAGGCGTTGGCGAGCTTAATGCGGACGCGGCTGCCCGCAATACTCGTGCGGACGATCATGCGAACTGTTCGATTGCTGTAAGATGGCCGGGGCGCCTGCGCAGGGGCCGGCGGCGGTGCCGGGGCGGGCGGCGGCTGAACGCGCGCGAGGTCCTGCGCGGTCGTCCAGGTGGCTACCCAATGTTCGCGCTGCTGAGCCTCGACAAGGGCGAATTGCGCGAGTTGCGAAAGAATAAAAACGAGCGCTACACGGTGTTTCATCAGAGTAGGTCTCCGCATTAGAATCTTGTATCAGGTTACATTGAGAGAATGAACGCCGGTATCGAACGCAGGAGGAGCACTCGCGCTTACATTGACGCCGCCGCGGAAATGATCTGGAAAGACGAAGCCGGCAATCAGCAATACGAGAACGGGCGAATTATCGATTGCTCCACCACCGGCGCGTCGATCGCTTCCCCCCAGGCGCTGCCGGCTTCGTCCCATATGGTCATGCGCGCCACCGGAATCGGCATTCTCGCGTTGTCGCTGGTGCGCAGTTGCTCCTGGTACCGCACGCAGTACCGGTTGGGAATCGAGTTTCTGGAGAAGGCCGTGCTCAAGCCCACCGACACCACCGCGGAACCGGAGTATCACGAATTGCTGCGCGCGGGCGCGGCGGGCGAAGGGCGGCGGCTGGACCAGCTCTACGGCCAGTTCGAGGCACGCTACGGCCCTGGCAGCAAAGAGAGCGGCCACGCGGAAATTTTCAAGCGGATCAAAGAGGCCTACCGGATTCTTAAGATTCCCAATCCCTATCAGCAGGCCGAGTCGGGATTATCCAAACCCATCGTTGGTTTCGGCTGGCCTGAGGGACTGCGCGAGTTAAAAGATAAGCGCCTTGCAGTGCTCGGCCTGCTTTATAAGAAGCGCATGAGCGACCACAAAAACGCCAGTCTTTCGGCGCGCGAACTGGAGTCGCTGACTGGCCTGAGGGACGACGAGATCGGCTTCATTGTCTGGTACCTGCGGGAGAAGGGTGCTATTGCGTTGAACGACTATAGCTCGGATTACGCGATCTGCGCGCCGGGCGTGGATATTCTGGAGGCGGCCCAGGCAGAGATGGAAGAACCTGCCGCGGCCGGGCAGAATCTCGGCGCCGAGCCGGTTGCGGCCACCGAACATCCCCGGAAGAAAAATCGCGCGGCGCGATAGCAGCGATTCGCATCCCATATCAGGCGGCTCGGCCCGCTTCGTTGAGGTTGACGGCGGCGTTGGTTGCACAGCAATTCACGTATAATTGGCCGGAATTGCACGGGCAGGGGGTGATGGCGAGAATGGCCTCGATTTCCTCACTGGTCAACGTCGTCAGGTCGGGCCGGGATTGGGTCGGTTTTGTTGGGGGAATTTTGGGCTGAATTTCGGCGACACGATCTTCGCTCAGGCGATCCTTACGCAGGCGGCGCAGTTCGGCGGTGGCGCGGAGCAGAAGGCTATGGGCCTGGATGCGGGCGCGGTCGATGGATTTCTGCTCTTTCCCGGGATCGACGGCGGAGTCCAGCGCTTCTTCGAGAGCGGCGCAGCGGCGCAGACGCCAGGTGGCGCTGACGACTTCGGCGGTCTGGATTTTTTCCATAAGGGTGGCGGGATGGAGGTCGGACCAGAGGGTGTCGCGAATTTCGGTGTACTCGGCGGTTTCTTCGGAACGTACGAAGTCGCATTTGGAGAAGAGGCCGGAGGAGAGGGCGTTCTGGGAGGTGCGGGCTTTGCCCTCGATGGTGCGGGGGCCAGTCGAGGACAGGGCGTTAATCCTATTAGCGGCAATTTGAGCTTCGGTGGTTGGCATGGCGGTTCCTTTTCCTTTTCGAAAACCGTAGATTCGACTTGAGGCTACGACGTGGGTGTGATGCTTTTGGGCGGTGGGGGCTGGATGTTGTGGCAAAGGCTCAGAAAATAAAATTGTTGGGTTTGTGACTCACCCAAAACAACCTGGCCTTGCGGCCTTAAATTGCCCGGATGCGATTGTTACGCGGATTCTCTTCCACCTCCGCCAGCCCGAGCTTTTTGAGGACCGGGGGAACGTACATGCCAAAGCGGCCGCGATAACCCTTCCTCAGGCCATACCAGCCGCCCACGGGATTCCTGGGCGATCGGCCCCATGCCTCCACCGTGCCCTCGGCGGCCGTCTTTTGCTCATCGGCGCTGCCGAGCGGCATCCAGTCGCCATGCTGCTTCAACATCGTGTGCAGATCTTCGATGCAGCACAGGTGGTAGCGGAGTTGCGTGGACCCGACTTGGACGACCAGCGCCGGAGGATCCGCAGCTTCATCCTTATAGGCTTCAAATTCGGATGTGCCCGGAGGCGTTTTCAGTTTCCAGGGGTGGTCCTTGCTTCCTTCATTAGTCGGCATAGTTCCTCCTAAGCTCCCTGTGCGGCGCGTTTCAAGTCGCGCGCAAATTCATCGAAGGCGGGCTGCAAATCGGGGACCAAGGCGCCGATCAGGGGGGCCAACCATCCCGTGTAATCCTCACGCATGGAAAATTCCACGCCGTCCGCACCCGGTTGGAGCGTGAACGTGCGCTCGCCTTTGAAGAGCCCGAGTGGCATGCCACCCGTCCAGACCATGCGCCGCGACGGTTCAAATCCAACTACTGTTACAGCGAACGCCGTGCCGGGATCGATTTTCGGACGCACCGTGATTCGTTGGCCCAACGCGATTGTTCCCTCCACCTTCTCTACCGAATTGTTCCATTGAGCATAACCGGCAGCGTCGGTGAGTAAAGCCCAGATGCTTTCAGAAGTGGCGCGAATGGACGTCCTGACGGCGAAGGATTTCATGCGCCCACTATTGTCTCGTTGCCTTTTCGGTCTGTCAACGCACCGCAATGTGCGTTAGGTTTAACGCTGGGCGAGCAGCGCTGTGCCCCAATGCAGCAGTTCCGTGAATACCGGCATCAGTCCCTTACCGAGCTCAGTAAGACGGTAAGGGGTCACGCGGCCAGGGTCGCGTGTTACCAATTTCGCGTTGACTAACTCGCGCAGATTTCGCGTGAGTTCTTTGGCGCTGATGGCCGTAACGGTGACCAGCAATTCGTTGTAACGCTGCGGACCGTTAAGCAGCAGTGAGCGCAGGACCAGCAGTTTCCATCTTCCGCCGACCACCCGGATCGCCTCTTCGACGGGGCACTGCGATATGGATTGCGGCATGGGCGTGGCGCGCCACCTGCTAACTATTGGCCATCGGTACTTAGTGCCAGCCTGCCAGGGGCGCTCAGCGAGATTACCTTGGTTAGCTGGGGTCTGTCAACTCGGCGCTGACGATTGCCGCTCGCATCTTCTCAAATCCCTGGATTTCATGGCTGCGGACATCCTTACAAAACCTTTCGCTAACGATCGGCACCTTCAACTCAAAGTACCGCCGGCGTTGAAGCGATTGAGTATAGCCCCTACCATCGGGTTGTACTACCGATCCGAGTGGTACCAAAGGAAATGAAATGTCTATCGCGGCGGTAAAACGCTTATCAGGAATACAGCGGAAACAGAGAAGTCTCCCGGCGGTTGCCAGTGTCGCGCTTGTGGCGCTGCTTGCGTGTGTCACCGCGGCAGCGGCCGATAACTCCAAAGTCGCCAAAGATCTTGCGAACTCCAGCGGGGATGTGGACGTAATTGTGCAGTTTATCGAAGCGCCGACGCCGTATCACCATCAGCTGGTCGCAAAGCACGGCGGTGCGTTGAAAGGCGATCTTTCGCTCGTGAAGGCCGGCCACTACAGCGTCCCGGCCGACCAACTGGCCGAACTCGCCAGTGAGCCGGAAGTCGTCTACATCACGCCGGATCGCCCTGTTAAAGCGTTGCTCGACTATGCCAATCCGACCGTGAATGCAAATATTGCCAGAACCAACGGTTACACCGGCACCGGCATCGGCATCGCGCTCATCGACAGCGGCATCGCCCTCATTCAAACCGCCGGGCTCGGCGTGTTCGATTTGAGTGCTGCGGTGAAGGCCGGTACTCTGAACGCGGCTTCGCGCGTTGTCTACAACCAGAATTTCACCACCACGGATGTGACGCCTGTCGACGGTCACGGACATGGCACGCATGTGGCCGGTATCCTGGCCGGAAACGGTTATAAGTCCGTAGGAACCGAGTACACACACTCATTCATCGGAATCGCACCGAACGCGACTCTCGTCAATCTGAAGGTCCTCGACCATACCGGGGCGGGCACAGACAGCACCGTAATCGCGGGAATTCAGGAGGCCGTCGCGCTCCAGTCCAAATACAACATCCGCATCATCAACCTTTCTCTGGGGCGTCCGGTCTACGAAAGCTACGCGCTGGACCCCCTTTGCCAAGCCGTGGAGCAAGCCTGGCGGGCGGGAATCGTGGTTGTGGTGGCGGCGGGAAATAATGGCCGCGATAACACTTATGGAGAGGACGGTTACGGGACGATCATGGCGCCTGGGAACGATCCGTACGTCATTACCGTCGGC
>Ga0326727_10021872_pt1 | contig 12444 bp, 12 predicted proteins | sample MB2enrmetagenome_FD_207643 | JGI IMG/M metagenome (GOLD analysis project Ga0326727, IMG submission 207643) | Lab enriched peat soil microbial communities from McLean, Ithaca, NY, United States - MB29MY | ecosystem: Environmental > Terrestrial > Soil > Wetlands > Peat | place: USA: New York...
ACCGGGAACCTCGACTCCAAGTCGGGGGGTGAGCTGCTCGCCTTCCTGCGCAGGGCCGTCGACGACCTGGGCCAGACCATCGTCATGGTCACCCACGACCCCCTCGCCGCCTCCCACACCGACCGGGTCATGTTCCTGGCCGACGGCCGGGTGGTCCAGGAGATGCGCTCCCCCACCGCCGACTCCATCCTGGCGGTCGTGCGCCACCTCGGCGAGTGAGCCGGCAGCAGCCAGCGTGTTCAAGGTCAGCCTGCGGAGCCTGCTGAGCCACAAGCTCCGGCTCGTCCTCACCGCCGTGGCGATCATCCTCGGGGTCACCTTCGTGGCTGGCACCCTGGTCCTCACCGACACCATCCGCAGCACCTTCCAGGGCGTGCTCAGCAACGTCGACAAGGGGGTGGCCGTGGTGATCACGGGCCCGGCCCCGGCCACCGCGTCGGGCCGGGGCTCGGGGGCGACCCTGCCGCTGCCCGAGTCCGTGCTCAGCAAGGTGAAGCAGGTGTCCGGTGTCGCGGACGCCGTGGGCGTTCTCGATCGCACCGGCCTGGCCTTCCTGCTCAACGGTCAGGAGGTTGGCAACCCGAGCCGGGAGGGGGTGCGCGGCCTCAACTGGATCTCCGACCCCCAGCTCACCCAGTTCCAGCTCGTCTCCGGCACCGCTCCGCAGACCTCCAGCGACGTGGTCATCAACGCGGCCGCCGCCAGCGCCGCCGGCCTCGGAGTCGGCCAGCAGGTCCAGGTGAGCTTCGAGGCCTCCGCCGCTCAGGCCTTCACGATCAGTGGCATCGCCACCTGGGGCGGCCAGACCAGCATCGCCGGGGAGGGCTTCGCCCTCTTCACCGTTCCCACCGCCGAGAGCCTGCTGGAGGCGAACAGCACCTTCGACGCCATCGACGTCAGCGCCCAGTCCGGGGTCACCGCACTCCAGCTGCGCGACCGGATCGCGACCGCTCTGAGCGGGTCCAGCGTCCAGGTCCAGACCGGGGCGCAGAGGTCCTCCCAGGTCGAGCAGAACGCGGTCACCGAGATCAACGAGTTCATTGGGACGCCGCTGCTGGTCTTCGCCTTCATCGCGGTCTTCGTCGGCAGCTTCCTGATCGCCAACACGTTCAACATCCTGGTGGCCCAGAGGACCCAGGAGCTCGCGCTCCTGCGCGCCCTGGGGGCGACCCGGGGCCAGGTCTTCACCGAGGTGATCACCGAGGCGGCCGTGACCGGCGTCCTGGCGTCGCTGGCCGGCTTCCTCTTAGGCATCCTGGTCGCCGACGCGCTGATCCACATCTTCAGCTCGACCACCAAGCTGAGCGTCCAGCCGGACGCCCTGATCACCTCGCTGCTGGTCGGCACCATCATCACGGTGATCGCGGCGGCGCTCCCGGCCCGTCGCGCCACCCGGATCGCCCCCGTCGCCGCCCTCCGCGAGTCCCAGCCGGAGATCCAGGACCTCCCCATGACCCGGATCGGCATCGGCCTGGTGCTCTTCCTGGGCGGCATCGCGTGGCTGCTGGTGATTCTGTTCACCGCCAGCGCGTCCGCCGGCCCCAACCTCGAGGGGCTGGGGGTGTCGGTGCTCGCCATCTTCCTCGGCACCGCCCTGCTGGCGCCGGTGCTGGTCCGCCCGATCGCCACCGTGCTGGGCTGGCCGGCGCGCTTCCGGGGGGCTCCCGGCCAGCTGGCCGGTGAGAACGCCCGGCGCAACCCGCGCCGCACCGCGCTCACCTCGGCGGCGCTGATGATCGGGCTCGCCCTGGTCACCGCGGTGGCGGTGATGACCGACTCCGTCGAGGCCAGCATCAACCAGGCCATCGACGGCACGGTCAAGGCCCAGCTGGTCGTGCTCGACGAGGGGAGCGGCGGCTTCAGCCCCGAGGTCGCCTCCACACTCCGCCAGGACCCCAAGCTCGCCGACGTCTCCGAGATCCGCGGCACTGACGCCCTGGTCGGCGACATCTCGACCGGGGTCACCGGTCTCGACACCAGCAACGTGGGGAGCATCTTCAGCTTCAGCATGACCGCGGGCTCCGCCAGCAGCATCGACACCACCAACACCACGCTCGTGGACTCGACCGAGGCCGCCACCGAGAACGTCCACGTCGGCAGCGTGGTCACCATGACCTTCGCCAACGGGGATCAGGTGAAGATGAACGTCGGCGGCATCTACACGCCCGACGCCCTGATCAGCGGCTACCTGGTATCGCTGAACACGCTCAACCCACAGCTGGCCACGGTGCGGGACGCGGACGTCGCCATGAACCCCGCGCCGGGCGTCTCGCTCTCGGCTGCCGACGCCTCGCTGCTCAACGATCTGAGGGCGTATCCGGAGCTGAGCGGGCTCACCAAGGCGCAGTACAAGAACCTGATCAGCGCCGGGCTCAACACCTTCCTTAACCTGATCTATGTCCTGCTCGGCCTGGCCATCATCATCGCCGTGGTGGGCATCGTCAACACCCTGGCGCTCAGCGTCATGGAGCGCACCCGGGAGCTGGGGCTGCTGCGCGCGGTGGGCATGACCCGCGGCCAGACCCGGGAGATGATCGCCTGGGAGTCCGTGATCATCGCCCTGCTGGGAGCCGTCCTCGGGCTGGCGGTGGGCGCGGGCCTGGGCATCGCCATCGTGAGCGCGCTCCACAACGACGGGATCAGCCAGACGGCGGTGCCGGGCAACAACCTGATCCTCTACGCGGTGGCGGCCGGTCTGTTCGGGATCCTCGCCTCCATCTTCCCGGCGATTCGGGCTTCCCACGTCGACGTCCTCAAGGCCGTCACCAGCGAGTAGCCGCCGGCCGGGAGGCGCGGCGCCTGCAGCGGGGCCGGGAGGGGCGGCGCCTGCGCTCGGCACGGACGTCCGACGCCTGTCGGCGTCGGCATCCTCGTGCTCGGCGCGATTGCATCTCGCGCCTGCGCAAGGCCTCGCTCCGGCCTCAGCCCCTCCCGGCCTCCCCTGAGGCAGACTGATCGCATGGCCGACAGCGCCGACCGGCAGGCGTTCGCCGAGCGGATCCGGCTCCAGCTGCAGTCCCGCTACCACGGGGTCGAGGTCGCGGTGGATGGCGCCGCCTTCGCGCTGCGCCTGCGCGGCGGCGGCATCGACGTCGCCCTCCCGCTCGGCCCTCTCCACCACGCCTGCTTGCGCGAGCCCGCCCGCAGCGACGCCCTGATCGCCGAGTACGTCCGCGGGGCGGAGCGGCAGCTGAGCCCCCGGACCGGCACCGAGATCAGTCCCGCGCGCCTGCTCTGGTGCGTGCGCGGCACCGGTTATCTCGACGGCCTCAACCGCTCCGCCGAGCTGATCACGCGCCCGCTCGGCGCCGCCATGGTCGCCTTCGTCGCCGAGGCCCTCCCCGGCTCCCTGATGCGCGGGGTTCCCGCCGCCGACCTGATCGCGGTGGGTCTGGACGAGGCGTCCGCCCGGGCTCGTGCGGACGCCAACACCGCAGCGCACTTCGCCTCGCTCCCCGAGCGCATACGCGGCGCGCCCCGCATCCCCGCGGATGGCTGGCGGCTCAGCAGTGACACGCTCTTCCAGGGCAGCGCGCTGCTGGTCCCGGACGTTCTCGCCGCCTTCGCCGAGCGTGCCGGCGGAGAGGTGCTCCTGGCGGTTCCCGACCGTGCCGAGGTGCTCGCGCTACCCGCCGGACTCCCCAGCGCGGCTCGCTTCCGGATGCGCGTGGTGCGTGCCTGGAGGGAGGCCATGAACCCGGTCTCGCGCGGCGTCCTGGTGACCGACGGGGCCTCGCTGACGGAGGCGGAGGGTGGGTCGCGACGTCGCGGCTTCGAGCTGCTCGGCTGGCTGCGCAGCTGACCGGCGGGTGGGTTCAGCCGCCGGCCGGCCGGCGCTGGGGAGGCGGCGCGGAGATTGCCTCCACCGGGCGCGCCGCCATCAACCGCCGCTTCTGCTCGCGCTGCGCCGCGAGGGTGGAAGCGGCGGCGACCGCCGCCGCACCGATCAGGGTGACGCCCACGCCCGCCGCCACCCTCCAGGGCGAGCGGGTCAGCCCGGGTGCGGGCAGCGCGGGTCCTTCGCCCAGCCAGACGGTGATCGCGGTCTGATCCGCCGTCTCGCCGCCGCGCCGGGCCCTGGACCGCTCCACCCGGACCGCCGCCGGCGCCAGCGGATGGCGCTCCCGGCCGGTCAGACCCGCGCCGCGGAGCAGGGCGCTCAGCAGTGGCGAATCGGCGCTGCGCAACTGGTCCAGCGATGCCATGGCTGGACAGGATACCGTTCGCGCATGGACGGCGACGAGGCGGTTCGGGACCAGCCGCCGCCCCTCGAGCTGCCTGCCGACCCGGCCAGCGCGCATGGGGCGCGGATCGAGGCGGCCTTCCTGGGCGCCCTCGCCGGCGAGCGCGCCGCTCAGGCCCCGGCGGCGGCCGGCGACCTCCTCGAGGTGGCGGACTCGATCGCGGCCGTCGGCGGGTTCGATGCCGAGGATCTGCGCCGCCGCGGGCTCGTCGGCTCCTCGCAGGCCGGACCCGCGGGCCTCCTGCTGCGCGCCGTCCCCTACGCGCTGCTGGCGCCGTTCGACCGTCCCCGGGTACGCCGCGACGCCTACCGCGTAGCCGCCCTGGCCGGCGCCGACGAGGGTACCGCGGTCGCGGCGATGGCCACGGCGCTGCTGGTCGCCGACCTGACCCGCTTCGACCTGGCCACGGCGGTGGTGCGGGTGTATCAATCCCTCCTCGAGGACGCCCCCTTCGCCCTCCTCGAACGCCTGCGGATCGGTGGGGCCGTCACCGCGGCCGCGAGCGACGACGACCCGGGGGTGGCTCTCCAGCTGGCGATCGCCGGGGCGCTCGGCGCCGAACAGGTCGAGGCGGCCATCTCCGGCGCGTCGGCGCCGGGGCGCAGGGCCGCTCTCAGCCTGGCCGGGGTCCTGGCGGGGACCCGGCTCGGCAGCGCCGGCTTCGACAGCGCCTGGCGGGCCGCGGTCCCCCACGCCCACCGGGCGGCCACGCTGGCCGCGGCGGTGGCGTCCCGGGCGGCGGAGCTGGCGGAGGCCTCGGCGGCCCCGGGGTAGACTGGGGCGAAGATGACCGAGAGCCGCGGAGCTGGGCGCCGGATCCGAGTCCTCACCGCCAAGGTCGGCCTCGACGGTCACGACCGCGGCGTGATGGTCATCTCGCGGGCGCTCCGGGACGCCGGCGTCGAGGTCGTCTACACCGGTCTCCACCAGACCCCCGAGATGGTGGTGAGCGCCGCCATTCAGGAGGGTGTCGACGCCATCGGGATCAGCATCCTGAGCGGCGCCCACATGACCCTGCTGCCGGCGGTGCTCGGGCTGCTCCGGGAGCGGGGCGCCGAGGACATCGTCGTCTTCGCTGGCGGGGTCATCCCCGACAGCGATGTGGCCGACCTCGAGGCCCAGGGGGTGGCTCGCGTCTTCACCCCCGGCACCTCGCTCGACCAGGTCGTCGGGTGGGTCAGGGAACGCTTCGGGGGCACCGCACCGGCCTGACCGGCTAGAGTCCTGGCTTCGTGGCAGGTCTCGCCCTCAGCGCACACTCTCGTTCCGAGCGCGGACGTCACGTCCGCGCCATGCGCCGGCATGGCCAGGTGCCGGCCGTCCTCTACGGCCAGGATCTGCCCGCCGAGGCGATCACCGCCGAGGTCGGAGCCCTGCTCCGGGTGTGGCACCACGCCGGGCGCACCCACCTCATCGATCTGAGCGTCGACGGCGCCGGTCCCCGCAAGGTGCTGTTCCAGGACTTCCAGATCGACCCCCGCACGGCGAGGCCGCTGCACGCGGACTTCTTCGTCGTCAACCTCCGCGAGCGGCTGGCGGTCGATGTCCCGGTCCGGACCGTGGGCGAGGCGCCCGCGGTCACCCAGCTGAAGACCGGCACCCTGCAGCAGGTGATGGTCACGCTCCGGATCGAGGCGCTGCCCGATCACCTGCCCGACCACCTGACCGTGGACGTGAGCGGCCTGGACGAGGTGGACAGCGCGGTGCGGGTCCGCGACGTGGTGCTTCCCGAGGGGGTGAGCCTGGCCGGACACCTGGACCTCGAGGACGTGGTCGTCAAGGTGGCCCCGCTCCGGGTCGTCACCGAGGAGGTCGCTCCGGCCGCCGCCGAGGCGGAGACGGCCGCCGCCGAGCCGGAGGCCCCGGAGCCGGAGTGACGCCGGCTCTCGCGCTCCGGACACGGCCGGATCACGGAACTGCAGCACACGCCACAACCCCTGGGGCAGTCGCGACGGAGCTTCACGTTGTTTAAACGCGTGGTTCGGGCCATACCACTCACAGCTACCATCTGATATGGCGGCCCGCTCCTCCGGGAGCGTCCCGCCCGGATGACGCCCCGTGGGGGGGCGGCAGTCTGGCCTGGAGTGGGGGGTGGTGCCGCCACGCTGGCGCGCCACCCCAACGGGCCTCGCCCGCGGCTCCCGGGCCGGCCCTCTCGGCCGCCGGCCGACCTCAGATCGCCGGAGCTTCCGTCTCTCGTGGGTTCCCGGCGGCGAGCCTGCCGTCGGAGGCGGCCCAGATCCGGGAGAGCAGCTCGGCGCTGACCGTCTCGGCGTCGTGGACGCGGTACTCGAGCCAGTAGCCCACGGTGACCAGCCGCCGCCCCTCGGCATCGACGTGGGGACGGACGGTCGGCGCCGGTTCCGCCGAGATGGCGGCGATGCCGCTGACCGCGGCCCGGGCCGCCTCGACCACCGTCGCGGGATCCCGCCAGGGCGGAACGGCGAGGCTGAGGCTGTAGCGGCGCCGATCGAACACCGTCGAGTTGAGGATCGCGCTCCCGAACACGGTGAGGTTGGGCAGCACCACGAGGCGGCCGTCGTCGGTCCGGAGCGCGGTGGTGCGCAGGGAGATCGTCTGCACGACGCCCTCGTAGCCGGCGATGGCCACCTGGTCGCCGATCCGGAACGGCTTCTCCAGGAGGATGAAGATGCCCGCCAGCACGTTGCGGAGCAGGTCCTGGAAGGCCAGCCCGATGGCCAGGCTGAAGATGCCGCCGAAGGTGAAGACCCAGACCGGATTGAACCCCCCCGCCACCAGACCGCCTGCCAGAGCCAGGAGCCAGATCAGGATGGACGTGACGTTGCGGGTCAGGGTGCGGACCTGCTCGTCACCGGCACGCTCCAGCGCGGCGAGCGCGACCCGGCGCAGCAGCCAGCCGGCGATCAGCACCAGCAGGAATACGACAATAACGTCCAGAACGACCTGGACCAGCGGCCCCAGGACGCTGCCGCTCCCGGCTCGCGCCTGGACCAGCTTGCAGGCCCACTGGAGCGGGTTGTCCAGGCAGCTCGTCGACGTGGTGGCGAGGAGGAGGGACATCAGTCGGGATCGTAGCCCGGTGGGCGCGCGGGCGGCCGATAATCGGCGCCGTGCGCTTCGACCTTCCGCTCGGATTCAGCAGCGGCGATCCCGCTGGCTTCGCCGCCGCCGCGGAGGCGGATGGCCTCGACGGGATCTGGTCGCAGGAGGCCGGTCACGACCCCTACCTGCCCCTGCTGCCGGCGGCTCTGGCCACCCGGCGGATCCGCCTCGGCACCGCGATCGCGGTCGCCTTCGCGCGCAGCCCGATGGTCCACGCCCAGGTGGCCTGGGACCTGCAGCGCCTCTCCGCCGGGCGGTTCGTGCTGGGCCTGGGCGCCCAGGTGCGCGCTCACAACGAGCGCCGCTACTCGGTCGCCGGCGACCACCCGGTGGCACGGATGCGCGACCTGATCCGGGCCGTCCGGGCGATCTGGGCCAGCTTCCAGGGGGGAGACCGGCTCGAGTACCGCGGCGACTTCTACACCCACACGCTGCTGCCCCCCTTCTTCAACCCCGGGCCCCTCGAGGTGCCCCCGCCACCGATCTACCTCGCCGCCGTGACCGAGGCGATGCTGGGGGTGGCCGGCACGGATGCTGACGGGATCCACGTCCATCCGCTCCATACCGAGCGCCATCTCGACCAGGTGGTGATGCCCACCGTCCAGGCGTCGGCGGTCGCCGCGGGCCGGGATCCCGCTGCGATCGCGGTGGCTGTTCCGGCGATGATCGCGACCGGACGGAGCGCCGATGAGGTGCGGACCGCACGCGAGGCGATCCGCGCCCAGATCGCCTTCTACGCCTCCACCCCGAGTTACCGGCGCGTGCTCGAGCTCGAGGGGAAGGCGGAGGTGGCCGACCTCCTCCACCGGTTGAGCGTCCGCGGCGCCTGGGCGGAGATGCCGGCCCAGGTCGACGACGAGCTGCTCGACGCCGTCTGCACCAGCGCTCCCTGGGACGGCCTGGCCGCGGCCCTGGTCCGCCGCTACCGGGGCCGGGCCAGCCGCCTCATGCCCTACGCACCCACGGCGGGGACGCCGTGGCCCGAGATCGCCCGGGAGCTGAGGGCCGCCGCCGGCTGAGGCTCGGCGCCAGCCAGCCCCCGCGGGGTAGGGTAGGGGTGTGCCCGAGGTGATCCTTGTCGTCGCCCTGGTGGTGCTCGCTCTGGCGGTGTGGGCCGGGGTGGTGGCCGTCCCCGTGCACCTCCTGCTCACCTGGTTGCTCATCGGTCTGATCGCCGGCGCGCTCGCCGGCCGGCTGGTGTGGGGCAAGGGGCTGGGCTGCCTGCTCGACATCGTGGTCGGCCTCGCCGGGGCCATCATCGGCGGGCTGATCGTCCACCAGTTCGGTCCCTCGCTGATCGCCGGCGGCGGGCTGCTCGGCCTGCTCGAGGACGTCGTCGTCGCCTTCCTGGGAGCCGTGATCCTGCTCCTCGTGGTGGGCCTCCTCACGCCCCGACGGGGACGCCGCCGGCTGGGCGGAAGCGCCTGACCGGCCGGGTGAGCGAGACGCCACCCCCGGGTCTCGGGGCTCAGCGGGTGGTGCTGGTCCGGCACGGGGAGACCGCCTGGAGCCGCGCCGACCGGCACACCGGCCGGAGCGACGTCCCCCTCGATCCCGAGGGCGCCGAGCAGGCGGAGCGGCTGCGGGGCTGGCTCCGGCAGTGGACGTTTGCCGAGGTGCTGTGCAGCCCCCTCCAGCGCGCCCGGCGCACCTGCGAGATAGCCGGCTATGCGGCCGTCGCGCGGCCTGACCGGGAGATGGAGGAGTGGGACTACGGGGCCTACGAGGGGCTGACCTCCGCGCAGATCCGCGCCGACCACCCGGGGTGGACGATCTGGAAGGACGGTGTGGCCGGCGGCGAGACCGTCGCCGACGTGGGGCGGCGCGCCGACTCCGTCATCGGACGCGTGCGCGAGGTGTCGGGGGATGTCGCCCTCTTCGCCCACGGGCACTTCCTGCGCATCCTGGCCGCCCGCTGGTGTGAGCTGCCCGTCCTGGTCGCAGAGAGGCTGGCCTTCTCGCCGGCAGCGGTGTCGGTGCTCGGCTACGACCGCGGCGATCCGGTCATCTGTCTGTGGAACGAGACCTGCCACCTCACGGACGTGAGCCCGGCACCCTGAAGCTCTCCTCGCAGTCGACCTCCAGAGTGGCGAGCAGCTCGCCGGCGAAGTAGACGGGGCCGAGGGCGAGGACGCGGTGTCCGAGGGTGTCGAGGTCGACCGCCTCCAGCCGCATCACCGCGCCACCCCCGTGCACCCCGGTCGGGGGACCGCTGGGTACCAGGACCAGGGGCTGGCCGTGGAGGGCCTCGAGCAGGGGCGCTGGGTCGCGATGGCGGGGGATGAAGGTGAGCACGGCGGTGGGCGGACCGAGCGTCTCGGTGACGTGGGCGATGGCGGCGGCGATCGCGGCCGGGTTGGTGGCGCAGTCGACGATCCACTCCTGGCCCCCGCGACGGTGCCGGCTGAGCCGGCCGGGAAGGCGGACGCTCCCCAGGGCCCCCTCCAGCGCATCGGCGGGTGGCCCCGGTCGCCCTGCCAGGTCGAGCAGGGCGAGCGCCGCGGCGATGCCGAGGCGGGCACTGGTCGCGCCCAGACCGGGGGCCGTTCCCGCCCCGCTCGCGTCTCTCTCGGATCGGCCTCCCTCGCCGTATCGGCACCCGTGGAGCTTCGCCACCGCCCGGATCGCGGCCTCGGCGCCGGGATCGTCCTGGCGCGCGGAGATGACGTCGCGGGTGCTCGCGGTGATCACCCCGGCCTTCTCCGCCGCGATGGCCGCCACCGTGTCCCCGAGCACGCCGAGGTGCTCGGCCAGGACCGGGGTGACCACCACCACCCCGGGTGCGACCAGCGACACCTCGTCGGATGCCCCGCCCATCCCCGCCTCCAGCACCACGGCGTCGCAAGCCGAGTCGGCGAAGTGGCGCAGCGCGGTGAGCGTGAACAGGCCGGTCGGGGAGAGGTAACCGTCGTCCGGCAGGCGGGCGGACACCCGGTCGAGCACCCCCGACACCTCCTGCACCAGGGTCTCGTAGTCGGCGCGGGAGATGGCGGCCCCGTCCACCCTGATCCGTTCGCGGTTGCTGCGCAGCCCCGGGCTGGTCAGGGTTCCCACCCGGAGGCCGGAGGCGGCGAGGGCCGCCGAGGCGAACGTGGCCGCGGTGCCCTTGCCCTTGGACCCGACGACGGTGACGACCCGCTCCGGATGGCCTCGCCACGTATCGAGGTCGACGCCCAGGTGGGGCGCGAGGGCGCGGGCCCGGTTGGTGCTGCGCCGCCGACCCGAGGCCCGGCCGGAGATCCTCTCCGCGAAGAAGGCCTGGTCGGCCGCGATCCGCTCCCGTCGCATCACGCTCCGACCGTACACGGAACGGCGAGCGCGGCTCGCCGAGTTGCCGCCGGCGACCTGGACAGGATTGCAGGTATCATCCCGACCATTGGGGCCCGGCCGGCGGGGAGCGGCGCCGGCCTCGACGGTGGGGGTTCGGGCCGGCGGCCTCCGCGTGGCAGCCGGCGGCGACCGTGCCGGCTGTTGCGGCGCCACCAATCGGAGGTTGGATCGCATGAGCCAGGGTCGCTCCCCCGGGGGCCCGTCGCGCCCCCAGTGGACGCCGGCCGGCCCCCCCGCGCCCTCGCCGCCCACCCCGGCCCGGGTGCGCCCGCGTTCTCGCCGCCGCCGCCGCGTCTCCCGCTACCGGGTTCCACTGCCCCGCTTCCGCAGCGTCGCGCTCGTCCTCCTCGGCTTCCTCCTCTCCGGTGTGCTCGGCGGGGTCACCTTCTTCTGGCCGACCATCACCGCCGCAGTCGGCGCCACCGGCCACACCATCCAGGTGACCGCCCCCAGCGCGGTGCCGGGAAGCCCGACCTCCATCCCGACGGCCACCCCCTCGCTGGCCCCCGGCTCGGAGGCGCCCTTCACGGTGCTTCTGCTCGGGTCGGACAACGACGGCAAGTTCGCCGCCGCCGGCGGCACTTCCGGCTTCTGCTGCACCCAGTCGATGATCCTGGTCCGGGTCGATCCCTCGGCGGGCAGCGTCACCATGCTCTCCATTCCCCGCGACCTCTACGTCCCGCTCTACTCGCCGGCCGGGGCGTACGAGTCGCCGGACAAGGTTTCCGAGGCGTTCGGCTACAACGGAGGCGGCACCAGCGGGATCGACGCCGAGATCGCGACCGTGGAGAACGACTTCGACGTCCACGTCGACCACTACGTCTGGATCGGGCTGCAGGGGCTCATCAACCTGATCGACGAGGTGGGCGGCATCGACGTCGTGGCCACCCATCCGGTGATGGACGACGACTACCCGTACGACGTCGAGGGCAGCACCAACCCGAATGCCGCCGACCGGGTCGCGGTCCTCCCTGGGGCGCAGCACATGGATGGAGTGGAGGCGCTCGAGTACGTGCGCTCCCGGCACGACGACGTCTCCGAGGACCTCGGTCGCACCGTGCGCCAGCAGCAGGTCCTGGTCGCGCTCCGCCAGAAGCTCTCCCAGCTCACCATCGGCGACGTCAACAGCATCGCCGCCGCGCTGAGCGGTCAGGTGCTCACCGACGTCCCGCTCACCCAGTTCCCCCTGCTGCTCGGTCTGGGCAAGGACATCGATGCAGGGAACATCCAGCACGTCTTCATCACCGAGTACACGGGTGGCACCGACCCGAACGGCGAGGACGTGCTCTACCCCGACATGGGTGAGATCCTCTCCGTCGTCCACCAGTACTTCCCGGCGACGTGAGCGGCCTGCGCAAGCTCCTCACCTGGCTCGTGCTGCTGGCCCTGATGGCCGCCTTCGGTGTGGGGGTCAACCGCTACCTGGCCAGCCATGACGGTGCCGCCTTCGCGGCGGCCAAGGACCCCACCCAGGTCCACGTAGCGTCCCGGCTCACCCTTCCCGGGACCATCTACTTTGCCGACGGCGGCGGTCTCTTCGCCCTCACCGGGAGCAAGGTCACCCAGCTCCAGAAGCAGGGCCAGGGCTGGACCCAGCCGGTGCTCCTGCCCGATGGGAGCGGGCTGCTCGCCGTCAAGGTCACCGCCAACTACTACTCCGACCTCTACGAGCTGAGCCTGACGGGAACGGTCGAGGAGCAGCTGAGCCACAACTCCGGTCAGGTCACCGTCACCGAGCTGGGCAACGACGACTGGATCTACTACCCGGCCGTCGGTCCCGGCAACA
>Ga0326727_10021873_pt1 | contig 12443 bp, 12 predicted proteins | sample MB2enrmetagenome_FD_207643 | JGI IMG/M metagenome (GOLD analysis project Ga0326727, IMG submission 207643) | Lab enriched peat soil microbial communities from McLean, Ithaca, NY, United States - MB29MY | ecosystem: Environmental > Terrestrial > Soil > Wetlands > Peat | place: USA: New York...
GGGTTCTTCAAATCACCAACGATGCTTCTTTCGCCGATGGTTGCATCGACGACCTGTCCGGCTGCCAGTTTCTGCTTGAACTCGCTGTACGGGATCTCGCTGTTCCGGGTCGACTGATTCAAAAACAACAGCGGGAACAGCCACAAGACAAGCGTGCTGGCAATCAGGTAGGTGATGGCGAAATGAATCCGGCGCCGGTTTTGCTCCTGGCGCTTCTTCTCATCGTCACCGCCGCTTTTCCCGGGTGGTAATGCTGGTTCTTTCATGATCCGCCTCCTCGACTTCACTGCTTCTTGATTAGACTCAGGCCAAATAACAGTACGGAGATGATCACGATCGTGGGCCCGACCGTCACCGTCTTCAGAATCATCGTACTGACTACAAACCCCGCAACTACCGAAATCAGGCTCGCGCCACAGGCGAGAAGAATGAATTGGGCCATGCGGTCGGTAAGATGGCGCGCCGTTGCCGCCGGAATGATGATCAAGGCGCTGGATAGCAATGCCCCCATAAAGCGCAAACCGACCAAAACCGTCAGGCTGAACACGAGCAGAAATCCGAGGTCCACCCTCGCGACCTTTACACCGGTTGCCTCAGCCAGCTCTCGGGAAAAAAGCTCCAGAATCAATTGATCTCTCATTTGATAAATATAGAAGACAATGAACACAACGGCGGCGGCCCCGAGCAGAAAGCCGACCAGTGAGAGCTTCTCGAAGGTGCCGAAGAGTGCCTCGAGCATATCTTCGTTCGGAGTCACAAGGGCGCCGATTCCGAGACAAGCGGCGAATACAACACCAATGGAAGAGTCTGTTGCCAACCCTGTCTTCTTTTGCAACTGCCAGACAAGGATGGTTCCCAGGAATAACGTCGCACCCCCGCCGATGATCGGGTTGAACTTGAGAAGATACGCGATTCCGAGTCCGGGAAGAGCCAAGTGAGAGATGACGTCACTGGCGAGCACCATACGCTTCATCAGGGCGACAGATCCCACAAGGCCGGCTGCGACGGCAAATAGCGCAGCAAGCATTACCGCGTAACTGTGGCTCGCATCCATGCTGAATAGGTCCTTTCTCTTCCGCGAACAAATAGCCCCTGCGTAAGTCAATGCTCCTCAATGTGACGATAGAATTTCAGCGGAGCCCCATAGACTTCCTCAAGCATCTGCGGTGTCAGGACTTCCTTGGGTGGTCCCATGCACAGGTTGCCCTTGCTCAAACACAAGACCTGGCTGGCATAGCGATACACCACGCTTAGATCGTGAGATACCAGAATGACGGTAATGTTTTTCCGCTGCTGTAACTGATGGATCAGCTCATAGATACGTTCTTCGCTCAGTTCGTCGAGACTCGCTGTGGGTTCATCAAAGAGGAGCACGTTGGGATTCCCGAGCAGCGCAAAGGCAATCAAAGCCTTCTGAAATTGTCCGCCCGAGAGAGTGCCGAGCGCTGCGTCCGCAAACTCCGGCGAGAATCCCAATTCCGATGAAACCTGTGCCGTCTCCCGCTCATCCAGATGCCGAAACCGAACCTTCGCTTCCAGCAATTCTCCCACTCTCAGGGGAAGCTGCCGGTCCGCTGGAACTCTCTGGGGAACATATCCAAGGTGCGCATCTTTGCTCCAATCAATGACTCCTTTAAACGGGATCAGGTGCTGCAGGGTCTTCAGTAACACGCTCTTTCCGGCTCCGTTCGGTCCGATGATGGCGAGGCAGTCTCCGGAGTTTACTTCGAAACTCAAGTCGCGAAGCACCACACGGTTGCCGAATGCAACCTGGAGATTTCGAACCGAGAGTAAGCGGTCTGGCATTTCCATCTCCTGTTTAAGCAGTTGCGCCAAGCCTGGAGCGCAGCCCCCAGCCGCCACTTGAGTTGGGGCGCGTATTGTGGGTTGCTCTGTGCAGCAGAACCCGTTTTACGGCTTCGACCAGGAGCAGATAAACCACGGTCGCGGCGGCAACAAACACAAAAAAGCTGAAGGGCAGCGGAGTGAAGCCGAGCACCTTTGCCAGCGGGCTGAACGGCAGGTACGTTCCGATAGCCACCACTGCAAGGCAGGTCGCAAGCAAAGGAACGCTGGGACGGCTGCGCAGGGGATTCTTCGTTGTGCGAATGACGAAGACGACCAGCGTCTGTGTGGCCAGCGACTCGACGAACCAGCCGGTGTGAAACTGCGCCTGGTTTGTATGAAGGAAATGCAGCAGGACATAGAAAGTGAGGAAGTCGAAGATGGAACTGATGGGTCCGATCAAGACCATGAAATCACGGATGACGCTGATATCCCACCGCTGGGGCTTGACCAGGTAAGTCTCGTCGACGTTGTCCGTGGGAATGGTAATTTGGGCCAGGTCGTAAAGGAAGTTGTTCAACAGAATCTGTGTGGGCAGCATGGGCAGGAACGGCAGAAAGAGCGCAGCCCCGGCCATGCTGATGACGTTTCCGAAGTTCGAGCTGATGCCCATCAGCAGATACTTCATCACGTTGCCGAAGGCTTTGCGCCCCTCGATAATGCCGTCATGCAGCACGCGAAGGCCGGGCTCAATGAGAATCACGTCGGCAACATCGCGCGCCACATCGGCGGCACTCGATACGGAAATGCCGACATCGGCCGCGTGCAGCGAGGGCGCATCGTTGATGCCATCGCCCATAAAGCCGACGGCGTGCCCGTTGTGCTTGAGCGCCAGTAGAATTCGGTTCTTCAGCGCCGGCGAGATGCGGGCGAAGGCCTGCGTTTGCTCGGCGTCGTGGGCCAGCGCCGGATCCGTCATATTGATGATTTCGTCGCCCGTCACGACATGCCCGGCGTTCAGCCCCACCTGCGCGCACACGCGGGCGGTCACAAGGTCGTTGTCGCCGGAGATGACCTTAACTTCCACTCCATCGTGTTTGAGCGAATCAAGTACCTGGGCGGCGTCCGGCAACGGCGGATCGGAAAAAGTAAGGAAGCCGGCCAGGATCAGGTTGCGCTCATCTTGCACCGAGTAGTCCGCGCGCGGGGGGACAGCGACGTACGCCACGGCCAGCGAGCGGTACCCCTGGCTGTTCAGGTCGTTGCTCGCCTGGCGGATTGTCTTGAGAGCTTCCTCGCCAATGGGTTGAACCTTGCCATCGGCTTCGTACGCGGAGAGCAGCGGAATAATCCCTTCCGGGGCGCCCTTGGTGATGAGCGTCCGCTGGGACTGCTGCTCCACCACGACCGAGAGCCGCTTGCGCTCGAAGTCGAACGGAATCTCGTCGCACTTGGTGTAACCCTCCGTGTTCGGCGGACTCTGATGTGCGATGACGTCGTCGAGTGGACTACGAATGCCGGTCTCAAACTTGCTATTAAGAAACGCAAGTTCCAGCGCGCGGCTGGAGGGTTTCCCAAAGGCGTCGAGAGAGCGATCGAACGACATGATCCCGGTGGTGAGCGTTCCCGTCTTATCGCTGCACAGCACATCCAGGCTGCCCAGGTTCTGGATGGATGAGAGATGCTTGACGATCACCTTCTTGCGCGCCATCGCGACCGCGCCTTTGGATAGGGTCACGGTGGTGATCATGGGCAGGAATTCCGGGGTCAAGCCGACGGCCAGTGCCACGGCAAACATGAGGGATTGCAGCGGATCGCGATGCCGGAGGATACCCACCACGATCAGAAAGAGCACAAGGAAGAAGACCGTTGCCGCGATGAGACGACCCACACCCTTCAAGCCGCGGTCGAAGGCTGTTTCTTCCGGCCTCGCGGATAACCGGGCAACGATGTCGCCAAAGGCGGTTCGCGGACCGGTGGCGACCACCTCCGCGGTTGCCGTTCCACTGACCACCGACGTTCCCAGAAAGACCATGTTCTGCGCGTCGGCTTTTGTTGAGGCCGGCTCCGCTGTTGCCGCCTTCGCGGTGGGAAGCGATTCGCCCGTCAACGCCGCCTGCTGCACATAAAGATCGCGCGCTTGCAGAAGGCGCGCGTCCGCAGGAACCAGATCTCCGGCGGAGAGCCGGACCAGATCTCCGGGCACCACATCGCGCCGACGAATCTCCTGCCACGTGCCGTCGCGTTGCGCGGTTGCCGTCGGCGACACCTGATCGCGCAGCCGTTCGACGGCGCGCTGCGAACGATAGGTCTGGCTGAAATCCAACGTCGCGCTCAGGAGAACAATGGCGCCAATGATGCTCGCATCGATCGCATCGCCCAGAAATGCCGAGGCGCCTGCTGAAAAAAGCAGGATCAACGTTAGAGGATTCAAAAACAGGTGCAGGAGATCGGCAACTGGGTTGTAATGCGTTGTGGTCGCAGGTTCATTGGGCCCGAATTGGCCGAGACGTGCCTCGGCCTCTTGTGCCGTCAGGCCGGAAGACGCGGCAGGGGTACCATGATCATCAGGCGGCATGGACAGATTTCTCCTCGCGGGACAAAGCGTACGCCCTACCCAGCGAGTGTTGCAAGCCGCGCGCCAGCTTGCGCCGCGTACGAAGAATCTTCGACTTCAATGTGGCTTCCGGAATGCCAAAGGTCATGCTCGACTCCGCGACGGAATGACCGTTGATTGCATAGTGCAAAAACACATCTCGTTCCGACTTGGGGAGTTTGAGGATCTGCTCTTTGATCAGCGCATTGAGTTCAACGGCTGCGCAGATTCTTTCCGGATCGGGCCGTTGATCGACGGCCATTCGCACCGGCCACGCCTCCGGATCGTGCACGATCTCATCCAGGGGGTATTCCAGGTGAATGGCCCGCCTCCTCTGCCGGCGAAGAGCCATCAGAGCCGTGTTGATGACGATGCGGGTAAGCCACGTCGAGAACGATGAGCGGCCCTGAAAGGAGTCCAGACGAAGATAGGCCTTGCACAAACTGTCCTGCAAGGCGTCCTCCGCGTCTTCCTTGTTGCGAAGGATGGCGTATGCCACACGATAAAGTCTGCCTAAGTTGGGCGCGACAAGAAGTTCCAGGGCATTGGCGTCCCCGGCCATGGCTTGCTCGACAAGAGCCCATTCATCGCGCCCCGCGCACGGAGGAACATCAGCGCCCGATTCAATCTGCCTCGGAGTGCGTGACTCCAGGCTCCGGTGCCTTTCAATCTCCGTGCCTGGAAATTCCCGGAGCCCACAGGCCGAAGATAAGACATCGGATTCAGATACGAGCGACATGTTCATACTCAACCTCCTCAAGGTCGATCTCCGCGCGTTTTCCACCTAAACCTTGCGAACGGCAAGGGCCAGCGCGACCCACGCCCAACCCGTGCAGATCAGATCGATTCCAATGAACAGACCGATCGCCCAAAGCCCGGAGAGCGGCCACTGAAACAGCAGTAGCAATCCCATGAGCGAAGAGATCACTCCATCAAAGGCTTGCCAGCCCCAGCCCGACTGATGGGTCCAACAGGAAGCGATGAACTCGTACAATCCGCCGATCAGAAAGAACATCGACATCACAAGGGTTAAAACCTCCGCGCTGATCGTCGGTCTGATCAACAGGAGGAAACCGGTAACGACAAACAGGATCGATATGAGCAAGTGCAGGAAAAACCCGCTCCAGTGCCCCACCATAAAGGCGCTCACGAACTCGACAACGCCGGCGAACAGAAGCAGCCATCCGAAAAACATCATGGACGCTACCGTGGCCGCGAAAGACCGAATCACTGCGATAACGCCAAGCAGCGCCAGCACAATTCCGAATGCGAGAAGCCATCCCCACTCATGGGCCAGCTCCGAGTTGACTTGAACGATGGCTAGATTGATTCCATCCGACATGGTTATTTCTCCCTTCACACTTCACAAAGTCCCAATCGATTTCCACCACGGCCCAGAAATGACGTTTCTCTCCAGGCTGGATCCTTGGCGGATCCTATTCGGAGAATGTCCCGCGCGTTTCCACCCCCGAGTGCGTGAGCCGGCCTCGTGCTGCCGCTCGTCCGTCAGGGTCGCGGGACGGAGTTCTCGGCCCGCCGCCCGGCCGTGAGATTCGTTGCATCGCGCTCAGCTACCTTCTCCATCCGCCGCACCTTGATGCCGGTGAGCGCTGCAGCCAAAACAAGGCCGAGTTGCAACACAAAGAGAGTCACGAAGAAATGCACGATCGCTGTCATATCTCCCCCAGAACCTTGCGAGCCTCCACTGAATACATCAGCACGGTGACGCCGGTAAAGATCAGGTTCACTCCGAGGATCACTCCGATGGCCCAGTTCGAACTGGACGGCCAGGGCAGCGCGACCAGGACCGCCAACGCCAGCGTAACGATGGCGTCAAAGAGAACCCAGCCTGAACCCGTAAAGGTGCGGAACTTGAAAAACATGACCAGATCCAGCACGCCCTCAAAGGCGAAGATCACAGCCATCACGACGGTGAAAGACACCAGCGCGAGCTGCGGATGGAGTCCCAGATAGCCGCCGCCCAGGACGTAGACGAGCCCGATCAACAAGCGCCAGATGAATGCTCCGGCGTTGCGGCCGGCAAAAGCAGACGCCACGTATGCCAGACCGGCAACCACGATGAGCCACGAAACAATGACGGACACGGCAATGCCTGTTGCGAAGGGAAGAATCACTGCCAGAATTCCCAGCAGGATCATGACGACTCCCCATCCAATGGATGCCCCCGTAACTTCCTTGATTAAGTTCTTTACAGTTGCCATGATGTTGTCTCCTTTTCTGAACTTCACATGATGCGAGGGACGTGAAGCCGCACATCCCTGCGCGAGTTTCACTGAAACGGCCTGGCGAGGATGAGAATTGTCTTTCGGCTCTTAGGGCCTACGCACATCTCCTTGCCCTCCATACCAACCCGGTAACGATTGCCCGGCCTGGTGGCGAGCGCCGCTGGCGTGCGTGCCTATCAGTGCGTCTTGACCTTCGCTTCGATTTCCTTGATCGCCTTCTCGAAAGCTGCGATCCGCGTTTCGAGATCCTTTTTCACGTATTGCCAGTTGGCTTCGCTCGATGCCTTCAACTCCCGGAGCTTCTCATGGATCTCCACCTTTTGCATTGCAAGGGCGGCAATCGCCTTGAGCTCAAGGTTGGCCTTCGCGACCTCAGCCCGTGCTTTCAATGTGTCAAGCTGTGCCTCAGCGGTCTTGATCTGGGACTCAAGCTTGTCGTGGATTGCGTTTTTCGTCGTACCTACCTCAATGCTCATTTCGTATCCCTCTCGTTTCAGATTTGGATTGGCAGTTCGATGGTTCCTGAACCCCACCCTTCCTATTGCACGGCGTGGGCCATAGCTAAACCACTGATAATATTGGAGGAAGCGGATCGCGAGGTCGCGGTTCCCTCGTGAATTCGCGAATCTGCGGGAATCGTTTGGGAAGATGATTGGTGCGAGTGGGCGCCCTCGCTATTTCCCACAATTAACTGGCCGTTGGCCGGGCTCCACGCTTCGCGCAAAGGCAACAAACTCACTTTGCCCATAACGCGGCGGGTAGATTCTCGCGGTCCAATATGCTCAGATCCAGGTCTTTGAAGTCGTCTGGGTTGACGATTGCATTGCAGAAGTTAGTCTCTCGGTCAAACTTCGCTCCCTCGAAACGAGCTCCCTGAAGATCGGCATAGCTGAAATCCGTTCCGGTCAAAATGGCTCTGCTTAAGTCGGCGTCAAATAGGCTTGCGCCGCGAAGTTTCGCCTTGCTCATGTTCACGCCGCAAAGTTTGGCGCCCATCAAGTCCGCCTCGATGAGGTTGGTTTCGCAAAGCGTGGTGTCGCGCAGGTCGGCATACGCGAGCTTGGCGCGCTCCAGGTTTGCCTTGTCGAGCTTTGCCCCGCGGAATCTGGCCCCCCTCAGGTCGGCGGCGGAAAAACTGGCGCCCTCCAATTCCGCGCCTCGCAAATCGGCGCCCGTCAGATCCGACCCAATCAGGTCAGCGCCATTCATCTCGTCATGCCTGAGATCGGCATCATTCAACTTCGCTCCCGTGAGCACGGCATCATGCGTATGAATGCCTCGAATGGATTCTCGCGAAAGATCCAGGCGCACACCCTCAGCTCCGTTGGTCTTGAGCCAGAGCTCATGCAATGCAAGTCTCTTTGACAGCGGCAAGTCTTTCATTGTCCTTCCCAGCAGCTTCTTCGATGCAATTGAATCGCCGATCGCCAAGCATCTGAAAGCACTGGGCCGTCCGCGTCGCGAAATCGCAATCTCTTCGCGGATTCGCGAAGTCGCGAAGAAATCTCTGCGAAGGTAGACGCAGTCCGGCACAACAGGCGGAGACTTGCGGAGCGAGGCGTATCTGTCCAAGCTCAAAAGAGTTTTCCCAAGGAAACGAAGACCTTTCTTCGACCCGCGTCACCCACGCTTCCGGCGAAGGTGATCAAGCCCAAAGGCGTGTCAGCGACCAACCCGGAAACGACGTCCTGGCGCAGGTAGGCCGGTTGTTCGGGCGTCCAGACTTCTCCGCCCTCATATGCAGTCGTGAAGTAAAGTCCCTGGGCCAGTCCTGTTGGCAAAGCGGCCAACCGGCGCAGGTAACCAAAGCGAACAAGATAGTCGTCGGTCGCGCGGTATTCATCCGTTGAGGAGGCTGAAAGACGAAACGGTCCGCCCAGCGTGAAGCGCAGCGGATCGGCAATGTTGCGGCGCAGATAGCTATTCGCATCGACGCTCAGGGCGAGGAGGTTCTTTGGGCGAAAGGTGAAGTAATTGACGGTGTAAAGCTGGAGGAGCGGTGCATTCTCACTGGCTGCGGTGTTGAAAATAGCTCCGGCGGTCAATTCGACGCGGTGGCCCTTTGGCGAAATGGTCCCCGACTGGGTGTTGTCGTAATCAAAATGGGCGACGGCAGTCTGCGATGTGCCGGATATGTTGGTGGCGGGAACACTGCCGGCGGTCAAGTGCCATCGAATTTCCTGTTCCTGGAACTTGACGGCGGCCTGGAGATTACGACTGAATGTACGGCCCAAGTCCAGCCCTCCGCCAGCTTCTTGCTCAAACCAATCAGAAACGCGCTGCTGGTTGACCCACTCGTAGACCGGTTCGCGAAGCAGGTCGAGGTGCGGCTGGACAAACCAGCCAGCGGGAGTAAGCAGGCGGTAATACTCGCCCGAGGCCTGAGTGAGAAAACCCAGGCGAAGATCGCCGCGGAGTTCGGAGCCAAAACCGCCCACATTCCGGTCGACGGCGCGAAAATCGAATTCCGTGCGCGTGACGTTGGAGGTTGCCGCAGATAGATCGATGCCCACCATAAGAAAGGTCGGACCGTTGGGAACGGGGGTAAGACGGACAAGAACCCCAGTATCTGAACCAGTGGCTGGAACCGGCGCAGGCTGAGGCGCAGCTCCCGCGACCGGCGCGGCTGGCGAAAAGGTTTCAAACGCGGCTTCAAAGCTGCCGCTTGCCTCGACCAGGCTGAGATGGTCAGCGATTTGGCGCGGCTCGATCAGCTGTTGTTGCAGCGGCGCAAGATTGAAGGCAACCTGGCGCTCGGCGCCGGCAGCGCCGGGAGCAACTTGAGTGGTTTCGACACGCAGCGCCTGCAGGAGTCCGGGGTGGGGATGGATGCGCGCCTTGCGGGTGGCCAGGTAGGTCTCCCAATCGGCATCGCTGAGCGCATAACGCATGAGTTGCGCGCGTTGCTTTTCGGCAGCTTTGTAGCCGGCGTCAATGAGTTCCTGCGCCTTGCTGTAGTCCATGGTGGTGAAGGTCTTGAGTTCAGGCTGCAGAAGAATGTCGGCCTGCTTCAGGCTCTGCTCGACATTTTGGTACGTGGCGGCGCTCAGCGCGCGCACCAGAACACCAGCGATGGAGCCAACGTCTTCTGCGGAAAGCGGCGGGTCGTTGAGATCGACGGCAATAATGACCGAGGCCTGGAGATCCCGCTTGGCGACGCTGACGGGTAAGTTATCCACAATGGCGCCGTCGGCGAGGTAGTGGTGATGGTAGTCGACAGGAGCGAACACACCCGGAATGGAGATGGACGCGCGAACCGCGGTGGGAAGTGGGCCGCCGCGAAAAATCAGGGCGTTGAGATCGGTGAGATCGGTGGCGACGCAGCGAAACGGGATGGGCAGCTGGTCGAAATCGATGGCGTGGCTGTTGTAAGCGGCGAACTCTTCTCGCAGAAAGTCGTCGAGTGTGCGATCCGTCAGCAGCGAGTTGCGCATGTTGACGCCGCGCTTGAGCCCAAGCTGGATTGCCTGGGGCAGGTCGTGCCGATCTTCGCGGCGACGGTAGCTCACGTCGGTATAGGGAACATCGATGGTGAAGATGGTCTCGAAAACGTTGCCCGTGGCGAGCGTGTAGAGTTCCTCGACGCTATGCCCTGAAGCATAGAGTCCACCGATCAGCGCACCCATGCTGGTTCCGGACAGGCGATCGATCGGAATGTGATGCTCCTCGAACCACTTGAGGACTCCAATGTGCGCGAGGCCAAGGGCTCCTCCTCCTTCAAGAACCAGCCCAATCACCGGCCGACCGGCGGGCGTGACGGCTGGCAAGTTTGCCGTGACAGCGGGTGCACTGCCGAAACTAGCCTCAGAGGGTTCGATGCGATCGCTTGCCTGACCGCTTCCGCTCTGCGGCGGGACGAGATCAACTTTGTATGTCCTTTGGCTTTGAAGGCCGGATGGCGCTGTTTGAGACTGGGTCTGGTCTCCGGTTTGCGCCGGGGCGGCGGACCGGAAGGCCGGCACCGCCACGAGCAGGAGAATCATACGAGCGAAGCTGCAGCGGAATCGTCTCATCGCTTTGCGCAGTCATGTTTCGGGTTGGTGGTGCTTAGCATGGTTTCTTCTCAACACGAACCTCATAGAGTGCATTACTGTTCCAACCCTGCATTGCCAAAACCCGGACGGTTTTCGCGAATCCGTTCCGAGAAAGCGGGGTCCTGATTGGCAGCTCTGGCGGCAGGGTTGATATAGGCACGGCGCTTGAGCTCCGCGAACGGCATGCGGGGAGCGGACGGGGGCTGCCCGGGCAACTCGGTCGCAAGTTGGCCCTGCTCGTAGAGCATGGCGTCGGCCTTGCCGTTGAGCAGAATGCGCCAGTCAAAGGGGTGTCCCTTCATTACTTTGAAGGTGAATATCTGGGTGGTGCAGTTATGCGTAATGGCGTTGTACCACTGCGGGCGAACGTGCAGTTGATTGGTGAACGCCACATAATCGAGCAGCAGGGAACGGGCAAATGCCGGTGACGCCGTGGTGTGATAAAGATAGAGATCCTCGTTGTGGCGATAGTCCGTACGCAGCCGAACCACGTCACGCTCGTCGCTGACGACCGAGATGAGAGTGAACTGACGAAAGAAGCCGCGAATGCTGGAGTACGATTGCCCCACCCGCTTACGGGCTTCGATGGAGAAGGCGATATGGTCAACGCCGTTTGCATTCTGTCCCGTTGGCTCGGGGCGAAGATCGAAGCTCACGATGGTATGCGCGATCCAGGGCGAGCCCCAGTAATCAAAGAAGATATCGACTCCGACGACATCCTCGAGATCGATCTGCCGTGTGAGCCACCGGCAGGCGTAATCGAACTGAGCACGATAGTCGCAATTGCGGAGGTTATGGATGGTGATGCGCGATCCGTCGATTTCCGCATATGCGGTGTGGGAAACGTCGGCCTGCCACTGTCCTTCGTTAGAGGGAGTCAGGCTCAGCCACCACAGGAGGACAACCCCAAAACACAGCACAGAAGCAAGCAAACGCTGGAACGGGAGATGGAAGCGGATCAGCAAGCCAGCCCATACAGCCAGATAGAGGAGGACCGCGACGAGCCTCAAGCCCGAGGGATGAAAATCGAAGAAGAGCGCCAGCACGGCCCAGGCCGACAAAAGGAAGATCGTGAGATAGCAGAGCACAAGCTTTAGCACGGCAATCGGGCTCCGCGCACGGGTTGTCGGAGTGTGCGCCAGATGTAAAGACATCGGATGCTCTCGGTGAACAACTTCAGTCGATCTTTTCCGGCCCGCATCTCCGATTGCTCGCTCCGGAGTTCCAGAATCGATCGTGTTAGCGGCTGCAAGGACTGCCAATCTGGGAATCGAGGACGGAAGGTACCTTCCGTCCTCGCGAAACTCCCGCCAGACCGCAGTTGAGATGGCCGCAGTCGCACTCGATCTCGTCCGCATTCTCCGCGGTTGAACAGTGGATACTGCAGTACTTCTGTTCGGGGTAAATCATGCATTCGCACGGCCCGTGCGGGCACTTGCGAAGGCTTTCTTCAGCCGTGGTGCTGTCCATTTCCAGTTCCACTCTCCCAGCTCCAACTGCGATAGGCATTCTGCGTTGCGGGGCGATGCGGGTCCTAAACGTGTACTTCGGCCGCCTTTGCTTTCTGCGCCTCAGCTTTGGCCTTGAGCACTTGAGCCTTGGCCTTTTCCTCGCGTTCCGCTACCTGGCGTTGCTCTGTGGCCTTTTGCAGCCGTGCTTGAATCTTGGCGTCGAGCTGGTTGATCTTCTCCTGCAGCTTTACCTTTCGGTCGGCGCTGGCCTTCGCCTGCTCTGCCTTCAACTGCGCCAGGTCGGCTTTCATCGCCTCATTCTCCGCGGTGT
>Ga0326727_10021875_pt1 | contig 12443 bp, 10 predicted proteins | sample MB2enrmetagenome_FD_207643 | JGI IMG/M metagenome (GOLD analysis project Ga0326727, IMG submission 207643) | Lab enriched peat soil microbial communities from McLean, Ithaca, NY, United States - MB29MY | ecosystem: Environmental > Terrestrial > Soil > Wetlands > Peat | place: USA: New York...
TCGTACTTCAAACGGCTCGATCACGGCTCATCTCCTCCAACTGTCGAGAAAAGATCTCTTCAAGGGTGATGAGGTTGAGCACGTCTTCCTTGTTATACTCAAGGAGCAGCTTCAGGGCGCCCATCTGCCCCTTCTTGACATATTTCTCCCACAAGAGTATGGCTTTGTAACCGTCTATCCCCTCGGTCTTTCTCTTTATGCCGTACATCTTCTCCAGCTCCTTCAGCCCGCCGCGCAGTCCGAGGTTCTTCTTCACCTTGAACAGATCGAGGGAGGAGCAGCCCCCCTTCAAATCAAGATTGAAATACTTATCGAGCGTGGGCAGGTCGAAGAGGTCCCCGTTAAAGGTGACGATCGTCTCCGCCCCGGAGAGCACCTGCTCCAGATTCCCCGCCGTCACCTTGTCGCCGTAAAACTGGACGAAACCGCCGGGCTGGCAGAAAATGCCGATGACGCACACATTGCCCTGCCTATCCGTTTCAATGTCGAGGTACGCCTTCATCAGTAAAAAAATCTCCTTTCCTGCGGATTCCACGGGCAAGTCCGTGGCATTACAGCTGCGCGAGCCGATTTTAGGTCCTCACCGTCACTATGCCTATGATACCGAAAGAGAAGAAGAGCAGATTCGCGAGCCAGGCAGCGAACAGGGGCGGGAAGGTTTCCTTGTAGCCGAAGGAGAGCGCGGTCGAGTGAAAGGCCCAGTACGATATTCCGAGGCAGACGCCCGTGAAGATACCCTTTGACACATTCTTGGTCTTGGAATAGCGCAATCCCACGGAAAAGGCCACGAGCACCATGATCACGTTGATGAAGGGGAAGGAGAGCTTGTTGTACAGGTCCACCATATATCTCCTCACGTCGTGTCCGTTCCGCTTCAGCCTCTCTATGTACCTCTCCAGCTCCTGGTAGCTCATCTCCTCGGGATTCTTGTCGACGATCTTGAAAACCGAGGGGGACTCGCTGATGAGTCCGGTCATGGTCTGATGCACGCTCTTCGATGCGATCTCGTCATTCTCGAACGTCCTTTCCGCCACATCGGTGAATTCCCAGCGTCCCCCTTTCCAGGAGCCGTGCTTCGCATCGTATCGTCTCTGCAGGGAGTAGGTATCCGAAAGCTCAAGCACGGTGAGACCCCTTATCTCATCCTTCTTCGCGTCGAAAAAATCTATATTGCAGACCGTATTCCCCCTCTTGAACCATATCTTGTCGTTCTTGAACACCACGTACGACTGATCTTCCTTGATCCTGACCCTGAAAAGGTACTCGGCAGCGGACGAGGTGAGGGGCACTACCCATTCCGAAAGGATGAAAGAGAGGAGAACGAGGACCAGGGAGAAGGAGAGCAGGGGCTTCATGAGGGAAAGGGTGCTGATACCCGCCGTCCTCACGACGATCACCTCGTTTCCCCTTATCATGATGATGATGAGGACCAGTATGGCGATGAGGAACGACAGGGGAAGGATCAGGTTGAAATAGTAAGGGATCTTCAGGGCCACGTAGGAGAGGCCCAGGCCGAACTTGGAAAAAGTCTGGGTGAAAACGTCCACGTGGTCGAAAAAGTCGATCATCGTAAAAATAACGATCCCCGCCAGCTGGCTGACGAGCAGCAATTTTATCGTATTGCCCACGAGATATCTATTTAGCCTTCGCAAGATAGATCCCCCACAACCCTTTGCATCTATCGAGGACCCCGCTCTGGTCCTCGCTGTTGAGCCGGCTTATGAGGTAGAGCCCTGCAAGGGAGAACATTATGTTCGGGGCGAAGCAGATGAGGAACGGCGACGCCTCATACATCTTTCCTATATTTTCCATGATCGCCGCCAGGATATAATAGCAGATAAAGATGAGGAGGCTGTAAACGACCCCTGAGAATTTTCCCTCCGTCTTTCTCTTGATGCCCAGAGGAACGGTGAGCAGCGTGAATGCCACGACTGAAAAGGGGACGCTGAACTTCTTGTAGATCTCCAGGATAAATTCATATCTGCTCTCCCCTTTGGCCTCCAAGAAGCCCTTTCGCAGCTCGGCGATGTCCATTTCGTAGGGCCTCTTTCTCCATTCCCTGTCGGGGAGAACGGTCGCGAGGTTGAGAGAAAAGGTATAGTCTTTGAAGGAAAGGCTCCGGTAAGCATCGACCTGCCTCTCCCATCTCTGCAGGCTGCCGTTCTTCAGCTTGAAGGAGAGGTCGAAAGTGCCGGTGTCGACGAAGACCGTCCCCATCTCCGCCGTGACGGTCTGGCGGACGTGCTCGTCCCTGTCATCCGAGATGATGATGCCCAGAAGGTTCTTGTGCTTTGCGTCCACCTTGTCGATGTAGATCACCACTCCCGGGATCGTGTCGTTGAAGATGCCCTCTTTGTCCTCGATGGAAACCCCTTTCTTGGCAATTTCGGCCAGGGTATTCCGGAAGGCGTCGCTGCTCTTGCTGAGGAAGAGGCTGTTGTTCGCGAATCCTGCAAGAAAGACCACGAAGGCGAGCATGGAAATGGGCACGAAGAGGTACATCAGGTTGACGCCGCTTGCCTTGAGCGCGAGTATCTCGTTCTCGCTCGAGAGCCTCCCCAGGACGACCACGGCGGAGAGGAGAAACGCCATGGGCAGCGTGAAGGTCAGGAAGGGGGGAGAGGAATAGAGGATCAGCAGGAGGATGTCCTTCAGGTCGACGCCCTTGTTGATCACGAGATCTGCCATTTTTCCGAGGCGGCTTATTACCAGGATGAAGGTGAATACGGAGAGAGAAAGCAAAAAGAGAAGAACGAGCTCCCTCAGCAGATAGAGGTAGAGCTTTTTGTGGAGGATGCTCACTCTTTTCATCCTTTAATCTATCACCGGGAACTCTCCCTGTCAATTTTGGAGGGTGCAGCGCGGCGGACAGGTACGGGAAACTTATCGCCTCCGGGGCCGCCTTTTCGGGCCGGGGTCGCTTAAGGCCCGGTGCCCGGACAGGTCCGGTCAGACAGGCTTCTCTTCCGCGTCCAGTTTCCTGATGTCCCTTATTCTGAGATGCTCCCTGAGGGTGAGCGCGAATCCCACGATCGTATAGGGTATGTACCACGAGGCGTGGTAGAGTATCGATACGGCGAACCCTTCATACCTGGGCACGCCGAAAATGGAGAGCAGGTACACGAGCAGGAACTGGTAGAGCCCCACGTAACCGGGCGAAGAAGGAATGGTAATGCCGATGTTGAGCAGGGCGCACACAAAGGGGATGCATCTTATGGAAACGGGGACGCCGAGGGCGCGGATGACTACCCAGAGGGCCATGCTCATGGAGAGCCAGATAAAGAAAGAGATGATCACGAAGAAGATGATCGTCAGGGGCGACCCGATCCGTTGGAGGTTCTCCTGTATCTCGACCGCCCTTCTCGCAAATTTTGAAAGGAAGGACTTCTCGATGGTGGTGAACCTTTTCGAGAGGTGGTTCGTGAAGCTTGGACGGCTCAGGAGGATGATCATAAGGACGCAGATCACGAGGACGCCGATAATGGCATAGATGCCCTCGGACACCTTGGGGGGGAGACTGGAGCCGGGGAAGAAGAGAAAGGTGATGAGGAGCAGACCCGTCAGGTCGAAGAACCGGTCGAGGAGCACGGTGGACAGGGCATAGGTGAAAGAGACCTTCATTTTGTGGGAGAGCACGTATCCCCGGGCAACCTCGCCCAAACGCGCCGGCAGCACATTGTTGATGAACATGCCTATGAGGAGGGCCGTAAAGGTATCCCTGAAGCGCACCGTGGTTCCCGCGACCTTCGACCATCTGAACGAGGAAAGCGAGATGGCGATGCCGATAAAAACGAAGGCGAGGACGGGATTGGTCCTCCCCAGGGTCGCCCAGATCTCCCGGAACGCGATGCCCTTCAGGGAGAAATAGAGGAGCACGATACTTACGGCAAAGCCAAAGACGGTGAGGAAGGTCCGCTTTTTCTTCATGGGACACGCCATTATATTTTAAACTGGAGGCTTTTTCCACCTTATTTTCCCGAGGCTGCTGAAGCGGGCGCGGACGGAGCGGACCGAGGGCGCAAAAACTGTTGAGTCCCCTCCACATTAATGGTCTAATATGGGCGGGCGTGTTTCCCGGAGGTATCCTATGTGTCAGACCGCAGCCTATGTACTCAACGAGGGGAAAGAGGTGGCCGTGCTGGAGGACGTGGTGAGCGCCGTCCCCGAGGGCGAAACCATAAGGCTCGTCAACCTTTTCGGCGAGGAGAAAGTGGTGCAAGGAAGGATAAAGCAGATCGATCTCCTCACCCACCGGATGATTATCCATCCCGGCACGACCCGGTGAGGCCGGGCTCAGCGAAAAGGGCCCCGTTTGCGACCCAAGGGAAGGTCTCATAGGTCCAGGGCAGTCATTTTATTCAATGGATTCAGCATGTTGCTCTACCCGTGGCCGGGGAACTCAGGGGACTCCAACCCCTGTTTTGCTTGACAATCGGGCCGCCTATCTGTTCTATTAGTAAAAACGTCTCATTTCCCCTGGAACGAGGTTCGAATGAAGAGGATAGCCATTGTAGGGACCGGCTCGTACGTGCCGGAAAAGGTACTGAGCAATCACGATATCGAAAAGTTCCTCGATACGTCCGACGAATGGATTTACACGAGGACGGGCATAAGAGAGAGGCGCGTCGCGGACAAGGGCACGGCGACCTCGGATCTGAGCAAAGTGGCCTGCGAGCGCGCCATGGACATGGCGGGCGTGAAGAGCGACGATATCGATCTCATCGTCCTCGCCACTATAACCCCTGATACCCATTGCCCGGCGGGGGCGAACTGGCTGGAGGCGAAGCTCGGATGTCACCACGCGGTCTCTTTCGATGTGACCGCAGCCTGCTCAGGCTTCATATTCGCGCTTCACGTAGCCGATAAGCTCATACGGTGCGGCGCGAACAAGACTGCCCTCGTGTGCGCGGGCGAGATCATGACGAGGGTGGTGAACTGGGAGGAGAGGGAGAGCTGTATCCTGTGGGGCGACGGGGCCGGGGCAGTGGTCCTCACCGAGACCGATTCGGGCCATGAAGTCCTTTCCACCCATATCCATACGGACGGGGCCAACGGTGACACCCTCCTCATGCCGGGAGGCGGTTCTCTCACCACACCCATTTCCCACGAGAGCGTTGACAAGAAGCTCCACTTTCTCAAGATGATCGAGGCGAACAAATCATTCAAAGTCGCGGTGGGCAGGTTCGCCGAGGCGGCCGAGGAGGCCGCCGCGTCTCACGGCTACACCATGGGCGATATCGACGTGATTATCCCCCATCAGGCCAATATCAGGATCATCCAGGGAGTGGCAAAGAGGCTCAAGGTGCCGATGGACAAGGTCTACATGACCATCGAGCGGTATGGCAACATCTCTTCCGCCACCGTCCCCATAGCGCTCGATGAGGCGGTCAGGGATGGGACCATCACGGAGGGCAAGCTCGTCGTGCTCACCGCATTCGGCGGAGGCCTGACGTGGGCGGGCAGCCTCTTGAAATGGTAGGGCCTTCGGGGCGTGTTGAAAACCCCGCAGGCAGATTGTAGAATAGATACCACGGAGGGATGGCTGAGCGGCCGAAAGCGGCGGTCTTGAAAACCGTTGGGCGTTTACGCGCCCCGTGGGTTCGAATCCTACTCCCTCCGCCAGTTTCTAGCATTTCGCCCTCTCTCATTTTTCCTCAATTGTACACAAAGCCATAATAGCATGGCGTCTCTTCCACACCTCCTCGCCTGCGAACCCCGTGTGCGGTGAATTGCAGACGGCATCGACAGATAGTCGTTCCCGTAATGGAGCGGCCGAATGTTCTTCTTGCAATGCACCATTACTGGCGGCTATGATTAACGCATGTGGAGGAAGCGGAGAAGGCGAGCACGGACCGAAAACGTAGCCTGTCCCCTTTTTCTTTCCCTGGCGGCCAACGGCATGTTCGGAAACGCCCATCTGCGGCGTTCTGCCGGGCCTCATGCCCTCCGACGTTTACCACCCACGTAGCAGGTGGCTGCTCTTCAATCTTTGTGGCATGTCGTGGGTACCACGGCAAACCAATCATACGAAGTGACAACGGCCTGCGGTCTAAGAGACCCGACATCCCATCCCCATCTGAACGTTCCACGACCATGCCGTCGTCCACTCAGGCCGGTATCGGCAGCCCGGGAGCTGACGATCCCGGCATTCATCGGAGCGGCGGCGCCATTGGTGCTCCTCGTTTACGTCCGGGCTGCGCCCTGGAAGATCCGTCACCCCCGCCCCTCCGTAACCTTTTGTAGTTTCTTGTTGTCTATTTCACTGGCAGTGGTAAGATCTAGATAGTAGGCCCGATAGGGCATCTCCGTATCAACGCGGTGAGCTTCCACATCTCCTAGAAAGGGGTGGGTGGCAATGATGAATACCTCTCGACGGCTGTCCCCTTCACAAATTATATGGAGGCGAATGGATCGATGTGTTTCTGAGAAGCCGATCGGAGGCTATTCGCGCGAATGGGGAAGGTTGCCTTTGATTCAGATTCGGTGTGTCTGGGCGGGTTCTGTTGCGGAGGATCGATGATGCCGGAATACTATGCCCACAGCCTTCCCGGAAGGCCGAAAGAGGAATGGCAGCGGCTGGAAGACCATCTGAAGAACGTGGCGGAAATGAGAAAGACTTTGGTATAGATGCTTGAAACGGGAGCGACGCACCGCCTTGTGATGTGATTCTTGGAAGGATCGATGAATAAACTACGCGCACATACTCCGAACGCCGGGGTGCCCTGGCAGAATGACGGAGAACTGGCGCCGCCCGTAAGGACGGCGCCGTTTTCTCCTAGCCGATTGGAATATTATTTCAATCCACAACCTTTTGAGGCTGCGGGTTCTCGACGCTTGCGACGTTCCCCCCGGGCTAAGATCAGCTATCGAGAGCCGGATATGGGATGAGTTTCGCTACAGACTTTATGGGGAAGCGGATGGTGAAGGAGAGTCAATTATGCCTGGTTAAAGCGCGTCCACCTGATGAGTGCTCCTAAGTAGGGGCGCTTAGACCGTAGTCTTGCGGAACGGGGTGGCTCCGGCGAATTCGCAGGAAAGTTCTGTATCTTCGCGCTCGTCCATGTTCGCGGCCCGTTTCACGCCCGCGCCAAGGCAGACCCCGGTTTTGGACGGTTTGAGGAGTGCTCTCGCGGCCTACACCCTGCTATGATACCCTCACCTAATCAATGACGTGAGTTTGGTTTCTTCAAGACGCAAGAGGATCAGGAAGGGCAGAAACACGGGAAGAGAAGAAGAGGATAAGAAAGGAGGTGATCCAGTATGGTAGAGAAGTCTTACGAGGTCAAGATGGAGATTTCGGGGAATACAGCCATGTGGACCCGCCCTGACACGGGCGATTGTCCGGTGAGCTATCCGGCCCCGACCTATTCGGCAGTAAAGGGCATTTTTGAGGCTTTGCTTTGGGGTCCGGCCGTACAGATTATCCCGACCAAGGTGGAAATATGCGCGCCTATCCAATATCACAACTATCAGACGAATTATGGCGGACCACTTCGAAAACCAAAAGTTATTGCAGGCGGAGGAAGTTTTCAGTTTCTTGCAACGGTGCTCATTGAGGTAAGTTACAGGCTTTACGCGAAGGTCTTGCCTGTTACAGGACCGATCAGGGACCGCGTGCCGGTCAAGGCCAAACAATGGGATGAGAAGACAACCTCACCCGGCCATGCCTATCGGGCCATCTTCGAGCGCCGATTGCAGCGCGGGCAGTGCTACACCATTCCCTTTCTCGGTTGGAAAGAGTTTGGGCCAAGTTATTTTGGACCGTTTCGTGAAAGCACCAGAGTTCAAAGCGATATCAACACAGTGATCCCTTCGATGCTGCGGGACGTTTTCCCTGACGGTTATGCTTCAAAATACGCTTTCACCTACGAGCAGGACGTGAAGATAGCCGGAGGCGTACTCGAATTCTCGAAGGAGGGAAACGACCATGTTGAATGAACTTTACCACCTCTCAACGGTATTGAAACGGGAAGGGATTTCACCGCCCGAGTGGCACAAAGATTTCAAACCCTTGCCGAATGTTTCGGCAAAAAGTCCCTGCTATCGTTTATTTATCGGTTCTGATTGTTCCGTTACCGGGGTCGAGGCTTTATCAAAGGAGCAGGCTGCGCCTCTCCGCAAATGGGAGGTCAGCAACGGCAGTTCTTTTCCCGGTTTCAATATCCAACCGCTTTACCGCGTAACCGACGAAGACGGCAAGAAACTGCTGAAGAAGTGGCGGGACGGCAAGGCTCCGGTCGATCTCGGTCTAATCAGGGCATGGTGCTCCGATGCTAACGCGAAAAACTGGGATGAAAAGCTCGGCAAGAAGATGAACAGATGTCTCGGGGTTGTTCCCCGGGAGTTCTTGGAAATCTGCTCCACCGTTCAGAGTGATTTTGAAGCGGTCAAGAGCCTCTGTGAACGAGCTATCGAATTGGGAAACGGAGGGTTGGATAAGTTCTTTCGGACTTTGGATACATTTGTCTGGGAATCCTTTGAAAGAGGAGAGCATGTCGCCCTCCTGCTTTCCATCCTGATCCATGAAGGTTCGTCGACGAGAAAACCTGAGAATGACAGAGGTTCGCTTTCGGTATTCTTTGACGTACCGGACTGGAAAGAATACCCGGTGGCGCATGAAAAGACGATCAAGTACATCAATGTGCGTCTTCTTGACCAAGCAAGGCCGAATGGCACCGGAGACGAAAGCGCCAACGAGGACGCGTTCGGCTTAGGCTTGGAGGGTCGGGAAGACAAACTACCGGAAGTTAAACTGCCCGTTCTCGGCGGGATAAAACTTCGGGCTATGTTTAGTGAAATACCGTGCCAGTATCGCTACGGGACAATCGACTCGGGTTCCTATCCCATAGGAGCGGAAAGTCGGAAGCGCGCCAAAGGAGCGTTGGAATGGCTCAAGGACGAATCGCGCGAAGGAGAGACCTGGGGTCGTGTCGATGGCAGAGAGGTGCTCTTTGCTTACCCCTCGATAGTACCGGGAAGACCCTTGAAACTAGCGTCCTGCTTCGGCGCCAGAAAGGAGGACGACATCGAGGCACGTTTCGCGGACTATGCAAAGGACGTGGTGAAATGCCTGCAAGCTATTTCGCCCTCTCTTAAAGCTATCGAGCTACGGGTGTTTTCTCTCCGCAAGATGGACAAAGCTCGCACCAAGGTTGTCTTTCATCGCAACTATTCCGCCCAGCGGTTGGCCGATGCAGCGCGGGAGTGGCAACAGGGGTGTGCCAATACCCCCCGCATTAGAATAAAGGCCTGGGGTGAAGAGAAAGGGAAGGTCATTGTGGCCGAGCCGGAAGTGCCCTTTCCCCTTCAGATCGCCGATTGCTTGAATCGCGTCTGGAAACTTGACGGCGGAAACGGGGGCGAGGTTAAATCGGTCCCCAAATCGAGCGGCATCGAGTTGTTGCTCGACGAATCGGTTGCAATACACAAGGTGCCCCACCTGCTGGCCGTCTTATTACAAAACGGCAAGGGGTTATTCTTTTCGTTAGGTAAAGTGCTCCACCTCGACAACATTGTTGATGTCAAGGGCCTCAACAAACATAAACAGTTGATGCCGGCTATACTGGGCCTTTTGCTTTGGAAAGTCGGCATCGGAAAGGAGACCTACATGGAAGATTCTTCATATCTGATCGGAAGGATGCTCAAGTTCGCCGATGAGCTTCACGCGGTCTACTGCAAAGAGGTTCGGAAGGGAAGCTTGCCACCTCAGCTACTTGGCAATGGCCTAATGGCGGCTGCCCTCGATAGCCCCGTACAGGCCATCGCCCAACTTGCGTTACGCATTGCGCCTTACTTGGGCTGGGCACGGACGAACTCGACCGACTCTGCTGGGCTTTCACGATTCTTTCTCAAGGAGTTCTCGCTCATTGAAGGCAAATTGCACAAGCTGACCTTGCCTGCACGCCTCAATGATGCGGCAAAAGCACAGTTGTTGCTGGGCTATATCTCGGCAAGCTCCCAAAACGAATAGACAAGCAAATACTGAAAAGGAGAGAACTATGGAAAACTCAATTAAGCGTTCAACAGGGCTCTTGATTATCGAAGTGGTAAATTCCAACCCTAATGGCGATCCTGACCGTGAAAGCGATCCTCGCCAGCGGCCGAATGGCTTGGGCGAGATCTCTCCGGTTTCGTTCAAGCGCAAGTTGCGCGACCTGGTTGAGGACAGCTCTGGACCTGTCTTTAGAGCTGTATGCGAGAGACTCGGCCTCAAGGAGGAGAAATTTGCGATTCTTGAATCGAGGGGGAGGGACAGAAACAGTGTCATGGCGGAAATGGGAAAAGATATCAAGGACTTTGACCAAAAAGAGTTCCTGGAAAGCGCTTTTGTCAGGAAATATTGGGACGCCCGTCTATTTGGGAATACCTTTCTCGAAGAAGGAGGCAACAAAGGTTACATCAAGACCGGAGTAGCTCAGTTCACCATGGGTTTGTCGGTAGCGCCGATTCTGGTCCAAAGACACACAAACACGAACAAGGCCGGCGTAGAAAAGGACAAAAGCCAGGGTATGGCGCCCCTTGCCTATCGTGTCGTTGAACACGGCGTTTATTCCATGCCTTTCTATGTTAACCCGAGTCATGCCCACAAGTCCGGTTGTACCCAGAAAGATATCGACTTGCTAAAGGCTTTGATTCCCTATGCCTATGACCATACTCGTTCGGCGATCCGTCCCGACGTGCGCATCCGCCATGCATGGTATATGGAGCACCAAAATTCCCTCGGAAGCTGCGCCGACTGGAGGCTGATCGATGCAATGACCCCGAAGCGTAAGGGAGACGACCCGATGCAGCCTTCAACTTCTTGGAGCGATTACGAGGTTCCCGTTGAATTGCCACCCGATTTGAAGGGGCGTGTTTCCTTTGTCAATTTGATGGATGGAATCTAATGCTCTTCGCGCATAGTCCCGACGCGAAGCGAGGGATTAAGGGGCAGGACTACTCCGCTCATGTAGACGAAGTAGTCCGCCTTGCGTGCGGGGCGGCTGATGGGGCGGCTGAATTTGCTTCCTGCGATGGAGGCGTTCTAAGAACGGTTGTACGCCTTGCGGCCGAGTATCACGATCTGGGGAAGCTGGACGAAAAGAACCAGGAGGTGTTGTCCGGCAAACAAAAGGCAAAGAGTTTGCCCATCCAGCATACCGATGCGGGAACGGCCTACCTGATGGATGCTCTTCAAGCGGTCCCCGCCGCGGTTCTCGTTCGTTCCCACCATATAGGACTGCCCGATTTTATAGAAGAAGAGAACCGGAACGAGGAAAGCATCTTCAGAGACGATGATATCCGCGAGAGAGTGGACCGTAGCCTTGAGGACCTGATCGGCCTGCACAGAGGGGCATTCACATCAGGGCGGGGCGAAGCTACCGAAGAGTGTTGCATAACCGGGGACGCATCCCTTTTCTTTCGCATCGCCCTTTCCTGTCTTGCCGACGGTGATCACACTGATACCGCGATTCATTATGGAGAGCAGACAGCTGATGAGTCAAAGGTTTTACTTCGTCCCGCTCTACGACTAGTCGCACTGGACAGATATGTGAAAGAATTGAAAAACGGTAGCGAACGTTCCCGCCTGCGCTCGGAGGTTTACTACGCCTGCCGTGACGCTGTTGTAGATTCGGACCTCGCCTCTTGCGGTAGTCCGGTTGGAACGGGCAAGACTACCGCGATCATGGCGCACCTGCTGCGGCAGGCGGAGAAAAGGCATCTTCTGCGAATCATTGTCGTCTTACCGTTCACAAATATCATCAAGCAATCCGTTGAAGTTTACCGCAAAGCGCTTACCCTTGACAATGAGAATCCCGAGTACGTCGTCGCTGAATTGCACCATCGGGCAGATTTTCAGGATGTGCAGAGCAGGCGGTTCACGGCGCTCTGGAAAGCACCCATTATCGTGACAACGGCTGTCAGCTTTTTTGAAACGCTTGCATCCAACACGCCCGCCACCCTCAGAAGGCTTCACAATCTGCCAGGAAGCGCCATCTTCGTCGACGAGTCCCATGCTGCTTTGCCCGCCAAACTCTTACCGCTTGCATGGCAATGGATGAAGAGTTTTGCTCGTGAATGGAGGTGCTATTGGGTTATGGCCTCCGGCTCGCTTAATCGTTTTTGGGAAATAGAGGAGTTCGATAAAAGCCCTCCCGATGTGCCAGAAATCATGCCGACCTCGTTGGGGGACCGGTTAGCGGCTTTCGAAAAAGGAAGGGTAAGGTATCCGTTCCATGAAACCCCTTTTGGGGTGGAAGACCTGGTGAGATGGATTGCTTCTCTGGACGGGCCGAGAATTGTGATTTTAAATACCGTGCAAAGCGCTGCGGTGGTGGCGCGTGAATACGAGCGTTCTTTTGGGCGGCCCTCTGTAGAACACCTGTCCACGGCACTTACACCGCCCGATAGAGACGTCACGTTTGAAAGGGTAAAGGCTCGTCTGGCTGATAAGGACGATACCG
>Ga0326727_10021877_pt1 | contig 12442 bp, 9 predicted proteins | sample MB2enrmetagenome_FD_207643 | JGI IMG/M metagenome (GOLD analysis project Ga0326727, IMG submission 207643) | Lab enriched peat soil microbial communities from McLean, Ithaca, NY, United States - MB29MY | ecosystem: Environmental > Terrestrial > Soil > Wetlands > Peat | place: USA: New York...
TAGAAGAGAGAATTTGCTGTAAAGTCGAGATTAGATGCTTTTTATCAAACAGAAGTTTGGGAACTGTTCCGAATGGCCCACCGTCGTGGACGAAAGGTAAAACTTTTGAGAAAACCTTCCCATTAGTGTACTGATCCAAAGCCGACAAAATGTAGAACTTTCCGACAGTTCGAAAAACAATGTCCGGGTAGACTCTTTTAGTAACCTTCCCCGACTTGAATCACACGTTGGCGTTGAGTTCAAATCCAACCCGCTAGAGCAGATTGTACGATAGATAGAACTTTTAGTTTAAACTTCAATCTCATCGGCTAGCCAAGGTACTAAGTTAAAATGAACACATTAAAGGTAAATCTGGAATCTGAGCCTTTCGGAACCAGGTCTAGAAGGCTGATCTCCCGTGAAATTTGGGCAATCACAATCATCCTTTATCATTTACTCTCCGATGGATAACGGAAGCCCAATTGTTTCCTTAAAGTATCCAAAATCTTTATGATTTTAAGAGACTCAACAAGAGGCATGACTTTACTTTCCGTCAGTCCCGCCCTCAGGCACCGCATGGCCTCCTCGCTTCGTTAATATGGCCTGTGGACCGGAAAGGTGTTCGAACTGTTCCACCTTGTCATTTTGGCACATTTCAAACCCTTTTGAATGCCAGAAATCAGGTATCCGTAGACAGCCTTCTGTCCCGATGGCCCTCGCTTCATTGGCAAGGTCTGTTCTGACGGCATCTGACAAGACGGCAAGCCTACCCTCTTCTTATTTTTCTAAGCATTTTGTAAATTATTTTCCACGACCGTTAAAGGGAATCGTGTGTTTACAGCCATCTTCATCCTGGCTGTAGTTTGTGCATCCGTAGAATCCTTTCTGATCCTTGTCTCTCTTTACAACCATATAACCATCAATACATTTTGGACATTTAAAAATGTCTTTTAAATATTTTCGATCATTGGTCATGAAATCACACATTTCAGCCTCATTTGTACATACGAAAAGGGGAAGCCCGTAGTTCTTATTGAATTCGTATCTCAACGGAAAACCACATTCTGGACATTTAAGTTTAAAGATATCAACAACATCCAGATTAACGTTCTCGGGATGAGGTAACTTATAATCTTTAATTAACTCAACCAAGAACCGCGATGGTTTCGATGTCGGCGCAGCAATGTATACGCGATTCCTTGTCCTTGTCAGGGCTACATAGAACAATCGTCTCTCTTCAGCGAATGGTACTGACGTATCTTCATAAGTCACCATTTTAATAATCGGATCGTCTTCAATTTGACATGGGAATCCGAATTTCCCATCAAGCATATTCATGATTATGACATTATCGAACCCCAATCCCTTTGCACTGTGGGCCGTCATAAATGTAATATTCGCCTTTGGATACTTTTTGCAAATTAATTGATTGTTAAAAGATTCTTCAAATTCTCCAGTCATTTTAAGTTTATAAAGATCAAAATTATACCGACCAATTAGCAGTATTGAACCAATGTCACCCTGTTCCTTGTTAATTTTGCTGATTATAGTATTTACCGCTTCTGCAAGGTTCTTAAATGTATTCTGTTCATCGTTGTAGAACTCCAATTGTATAGGATCGGGAAGACACTTTGGAGAAATTAATTGTTTTTTAATTTGGGTAGAATTCTTCTGGATGAAGTCGCCGGCGATATTGATTAATTCCTGAGAATTTCGATAGGTGTGGGTGATATGTAGTTGCGTACCAGAACCCATAAGTTCGAGGAACCTTGTGAACAAGGTGATGTCTGAGCCGGCGAAAGCGTATATGGATTGCCAATCATCACCTACAGCAACCACCTTCGCATGTGTAATATCAGAAAGACGCTTGGTGAGATTGAAGCGTTGCCTAGCGACATCTTGAAATTCATCGATAATAATATATTTGTAAGAAAGATTAACTCCCCGGGCACCCATTTCCGCTAGTAAAAAATTCGCGTCATTGATCATATCCGCAAAATCAATTTGATTTTTGGCAGTAAGAATTTTTTCATAGTAATTGTAAACTTGTTCCGCAATGTCCAAATAAAGAAGAGTACGTACGTTGTCGGTTCTTCGTCGGAGAACATTAAAACCGGCCTCATCATATCCTGATGTCTTAAACTGTTCAATAAAATGCTTTGTGAACCATACCAATTTAAATATGTATTTGTCTTTCCCCGTTTCGACAATCTTCTTATAAACCTCATCGAAATTACGAGGGTTAAGCACAAAACCATTGGATATAAGGACATCTTTCAAATGATCTAAAAGAGTCCTTTTATCATTATATATAGACCATGTTTCAATTAGCTTAGTATTATATTTCTTATGCAAACTGCGCTTGTCTGCAATACTCTTTTGGTATTTTGTTATTTCCTTTATGGTGAAGACAAAACTCCTCATCCCCTCAGTTAAACTATAGTGTTCAAGATATGATTCGTTTTCACCCTGCTTTATGAAGAAATCTGGAGTGTACTTCTTTTTAGCTTCAGGCAGGGAGTAAGAGTAAGGTTTCTCGTAGACGTAGTCAATTCCATTGAGATAAAGAAAATTAGCGATCTGTACTTCCTGGGTAGAACGTAAAAATTCGCCAGTGAGCGTACGCACTCCCTTACTGCGCTTATAAGCAACCTGTTTCACGTATTCCCCCAAACCACTCTTTAGAGTCTCATAATCTAAAGCAGATTTGTGTAAGTGATACTCATTGAGTGTTTTGAATTGGTAAATGTCATCGGGCAAATCAAAATAGTATCCCATAAATAGAACGAGATTTTTCATTAGCTGCTTATTATCGAAGATCGCTTTGGCCAACATGTCGAAAATAATGTCATAAGAGCTATAATTAACATCTGGTGAATCTTCGGAAGCTTTTCTTATGATGTCAAATGCGAAATGATGAAAAGTGGAGACCTTGGCTGGAATTTTTAGATGATCGTTTATACGCTCTTTAAGTTCGTTCACTGCTTTGTTCGTGTAGGAAATAACGATTATATCCTGAGGTGAGACATTTTGTTTCTCGACTAGGTATTTCACTTTAGCAGCCATCGTTGTCGTCTTTCCCGCCCCAGCTCCTGCCACAAGCAAACAGTGATTGTCGTCTATTATTACTGCTCGTCGTTGTTCGTCGTCTAGCTTAATATTAGGATCGATATTATCCATGATATGGTCGAAGTATTCTTTAAATTCAATAAGTTTCCTTTCCACATAAGCATTGTTGTGTCTTTCGATATCGACCTCAAGCCGACTCATCTTTAAAGTGAATTGATTTAGGCCTATATCATCTATTTGTAATGTGATAGCATTAGTTTTTAAATATTGAAGAATCAACGCATCTTTCGTTAATTGTTGATACTTTCCGTACATCGATACGAAAAGAGTCCGGTCGCTTTCAGCAATATAATGCTGGTGAGAAAATAACAACCCATAATCACGGTCGAAAGAAACCAGAATATTCTTAAACTCCCTAAGATCCAATTGTTTTTGTTCATTTTCGCTAACTCTATGATTTGAACAATCAATCTGCTTCCGGGCCATAATCTGTTTGCGATCCAAATTAGTATCAGTAATTTTGAGGTTCGATTTACCAGGACCATTTTCTTTCAATTCCCTTATTTTCGTGATAAATATTGGATCTTTTATAATGTTGCTTGGCCATCTGACATACGTATGACCTTCAAAGGTGTTATCTTTTATTCCTCCGAAATTCTTTCCATTTTCTGTTAAATCCCAACCATCAGGATATTTTTTTAATCGACCAAGATCAACAAAAATTGAATTAATTTGATGTGCTGGAACTCCATAATATTTACCTAAAGAGGAGACTTTTACTCTTCCGTCGCTATCTATTTTAAGAATTGGCTGTGCGTCTGATGCCAATTCGTTTTTAATAATTTCTGGCCAAACGATATCCCACCCATAAGTATTTACTATATAAAATCCCCCTCTCTCTTTACCTTCTTTAGTTAACTCCCATTTGTTTGCATTTTTCTTTACAAGCCCTAATCCAGCTAATTTCTGAAATACTTTTTGAGTTTTCTGATTCATTTCTCTTGCGATTAAGGTTGTACGTATCATTCTTTTGTCATTGTCAACGTTCATTCTTCCCTCTTTTGGAGTCTCAAATTAGTCAAAATGAGGTGTTGCTAAGCTCAATCGTTTAAGTGTCCAACATTCCTCTCGATGGCACTTGGTGTCCGTCATTTGATATCAAGCTGCTCCAAGAGCAGGTCGAATTTACCTGGAGTGTCAATCAAAGCATTCTACCTGACGTTCAGCAACTACAGCATTTTTAGGAATTAAAAAGCCCATCGATGTTTGCAAGAGGCTTTTTAATTTTACCGCTGTCTTTCAATTTCATTTCCGGTGTGACCGTACTTCTAATTAGCGGAAGAGATTCGGACATCGCTGGACAATGTCTCCCTAGCTTCAGTTGGGTTTTTCACTTTGATTTGCCCAACAATGTTCATGGCAACCAGTTTTGATACGTCTCTCTGATAACCGCATAGCAAACACTCTTCATACCAACCATCTGTTTCACGCTGAATATAGAGGTCACCACTGCAGCGAGGACAGCTTTTCAATTTCCAAACCGCCATACTTCTTGTGCCTCCATGCCTAATTTATTATGATATTGCGGCAATCCCTCAATAACGATAAAATACGACATTCATAATCTTAACTATAATCGAGAACGGTTGAAATAGTTCAATAGTAGAGTTTGATATGGTTATTTAGTACTTCACCATAAATGGAGGATTTCCGAAATCAAACCATAGGCTGCCAACGAATTTTCGGTATAAGCATTTTAGACATTTATCCTCTCCCACCTATGATTCATTTCCAGTCATAATTAAATATGCCATGGACACTTACATCCACTTGACGGTCACGCACTTTACAGCTAGTATTATCAGGAATAACTTTTACTATATCAATGTAAGGAGATACGATGCAACAGGATTCTTTCGATTTCCTCAAACGACTCGTTGATACCCCTAGCCCTTCCGGTTACGAGCAGAGAGCACAAGGTGTGTTCCGCGAACAAGTCATCGGATATGCAACAGACATCCGCACGGACGTACTTGGTAATGTGTATGCAGCAGTAAACCCTGGCGGATCGCCCCGTATCATGCTTGCGGGACATGCCGACGAAATAGGGTTTCAAATACGCTATATCAATGACGATGGTATGTTGTACTTCGGTTCCATCGGTGGGCATGATGCTGTCGTCACCGTAGGGCAGCGAGTTGAGGTTCATACGGTGAACGGTCCAATTCTAGGCGTTCTCGGTCGCAAGGCTATACACTTGCTGGACGCCGAAGAAAGGAACAAGGTACCCAAGCTTGATGACCTCTGGATTGATATTGGTGCCAAGGACAAGGCCGACGCTAAGTCAGTGGTAGCCATCGGGGATTGTGTGACATATGAGCACACTTTACAGCATTTACGCGGCAACCTTTGCGTCGGACGAAGTTTCGACGATAAGATGGGTGTCTTCGTAGTAGCAGAGGCACTTCGTTTACTGGCTAGGAAGTCTCTCAAGGCGGCTGTCATAGGTGTGTCCACAGTACAGGAAGAGGTTGGTCTGCGTGGTGCAAACACAAGTGCCTACGGTCTTGACCCACAGATAGGCATCGCCACAGACGTCGGGCACGCAACCGACTACCCGGACGGTGATAAAAAGAAAATTGGGGATATTAAGCTTGGAGGAGGCCCCGAAATCACACGCGGTGCCAACATTAACCCTGCCGTGTTTAAACTCCTTGAGAAGACGGCGAAAGAACTTGGAATTCCATATCAGATTCAAGCGGCGCCGGGAGGTACAGGCACCGACGCCAATGTAATCCAGCTTAACCGTGCGGGAGTTGCTACCGGGCTTATCTCGGTTCCCTTGAGGTACATGCACACACCGAACGAAATCATAAACCTTGATGACATCGAGAACGCTGCCCGGCTTATTGCCGGTTTCTGCGAACTTGTTACTGAAACAATCGACTGGACGCCAGTTTAATTGCAAAGTTTTGCATTCAGTTCTCGACATCATCCTTTTCGGTGGGCCATTCTGAACAGTTCCCGAACTCCTGTTTGAGAAGAAGGGACTGTTTCTGGTCTTCCAGCAAATGCTAACAGCTTCTCAATAAGATATTTTAATCAAATGCCAAATTGTCTACAATATACATATGAATAAGGACCTTACTACTGGATACAAGGCAGAGTTATTGGTACGTCCTTCCATATCATCCCGAGCAACTCGGGTGGCGATTAATGGAGGCTACGCTCTGGCTCCAAAATGCAAAGGGATGGGCGATTATGTTGCAGAACAAATTCAGATGCCACTCCCGAATTCCGGAACTCTAACTGCAAGTTGGACACCAAAGCAGCACATTGACGGTGGTACTTTCACTGCGACCTTTGCCGGGTATCATGAAATCAATCGCGATTTTATTCGCTACGACAATGCACATCTCCGAGATGTTCTTCACATGGATAGCAATTACCGAGGCAAAATACAAAAGCATGAATGGGATTTGGCTTTAGCAGACTTCCAAATGGTGAATCGTCGGCGGATTGCACTTACACAACTTTTACGTGTTCTTGAACAAAATGTAGCTTGGCAGATACCAGTTTGGTTCTATATGCCTTGGTGCATGTGGTGGGAAGCATATTCGGATTTCCCACACAAGTTACGTGAGCGGAAGCCCGCTAATATTCTTATCACGGACTTCTGCGAAGCTGTCATGGCATATGTCTGCTTCTTTAGCAACCTTAGACAGGGAGTTGTAACAGATAGTGGCATAGCCAAAAAGACGGCAGAAGCGATTGAGGATGCAATAGATCGTGTGGTTTTCGAATTAACTAGGACAGGTGCCTTTGAATTCAAGGTATTGGTACTTGGAAAAATGATAATACTTCCCTTTCTTATGTTCGCACCGCCGGGATCTAAGTTGGAAGGTCCTGATCAGATAATTGTCCCATTATTACAAAGCTAACGTTGTCTAATGGTACCGTTTGAGATTGATTATTGAATAACCTCCCGATTACCAAAGCCCCTATAAGACTGTGTCTGACATTAATTTAAATATGACCTATTTACTGCTCCATAATGAACAAGCTGTCATCACAAAACACTGAATTTCCTCGTTCGTCACAAGAGCACCTTGAAACCTTCTCAGCTCTGGATGCGTTGTTTCCTTCAGAAACAGATCACCTTTACCGAGAAGATCCTCAGCTCCAGGCTCATCCAAAATCACTTTCGAATCCACCCCAGTTGGTAACCTGAACGAAAGACGCGATGGGATAACAGCCTTGATGTCACCTGGTATAACCTTCACGCTTGGCCGCTGGGTGCAGATAACGATATGAATACCAGCTGCTCGGCCTTTTTGTGCAATTGCTTGAGCCATCTCAACGATATCTTTACCATTTTTGGATAGAACCAGGTCAGCAAATTCGTCAATGATAATCACTCGATAAGTCAGAGTAGTAATGCCTATAAGGTTGTTGTATTCTTTAATATTTCTTACTATACTGCCCTTTGTAATTTCCTGGCTCATCAAGTTATAACGATGGTCCATTTCTTCTCTTGCCACGTTTAAAGCATCAACCGCCTCCTCACTATTCCTGATGATCCGACCCTCATGGACATGAGGTAACGTTTCATAAGGACCAAATTCGAGCCCACCTTTCGGATCGATGAGTATGAATTGAAGACTTCCAGGGTCATTCTGAAAGGCGAGACTGACAATCATAGTATTTAGGAACACTGACTTGCCGGCTCCCGTTTGGCCAGCCACCAGCAAATGAGGCATGGAATCCAAATTAGAGAACTGGGGTTCACCGATGACATTGACACCCACCACAAAGCTCAACGCATTTTCTTGTGGAAGCTTCGAAAGCAGTGCTCCAATCGGGATTGCTTGAAAATCATCCCTTGGGACATAGATGCCAACCATACCTCTCGCCGGAACGCTTTCAATTCGCATGTTCTTAGGAACATCGTCGTCATTGCTAAAATGGAAAAGATTTCGGTTTGCAAAAAGCTTGTTCGCTATGTCAGGCGAAGCTTGCGTGACCTTGTTGATTCGTAATCCTTTGCCGAGCTTGATATTAGCTCTTACCAATCTTGGTCCAACTTCAAACCTATCCGCATCCACAATGCAATCGATTCCCAATTCGTCCAATATCAACTGCAGTGCAATTTGAAGCCCCCTGAGCCATTGAGAATCGATTGGTTTTACAGCATAACCTGTTCTGAAACAGCGTAGTAGATCCTCTCGTTTTCCCATAAGTTTTATGGGAATTGGCTGTATAGTCTGTACTTTATCAGTTGTTAAAGCACGTATCTCTGAATCTGTGGCCTTGCTCGACTTGGCGTTTGTAATCAAACGCACTTTATTGAATAGTTCGTCCACCAGAGGTTGGTGGTACGCATTCGTAACCTTTTCATAATATAAGCCAACGTTTGTGACTTTGTAACCATCTTTTTCCGGTACAAGTGCTTCTTGTTTGACCAAGTCATTGAGCATTGTCCGCACTTGGTTTACTTGCCGTGGTGAAAAAGTCTCAAATTCACGGTTTGTCTCCGGATTAATGCTGCTACCATTCGTAATTCCCCAAGGGGCAGTGAAAAGATGGAAAAGACGATGCTTCATTTCAAGCTCGCTGGAGAAAGGTTGCGCCCCTAATCCCGCAAGGTATCTTTGTAGGAAATCCACTAGTTCTGGAGCAAGTACGTAATGAAGATCTCTTGTTTCTCCTTTTGACACGTAGTCGTGGACTTTAACTACCAGTCCCCAATCAAACGCCAGGTAAAAGAATGCATTTCGTAATTCGGCCATTTTACTATTCTCCAGAAGGCAAAGATGAGACGGCCTGGGACTCGAAGACCATGAACAATGAAAACCGAAACCGCGCTCCGGATTGTATACGACTCTTCCGATACTATTATTTGAAAGAAGGCACTCTGCAATGAGAAACTGGCTGAACTTTGGGGATAAGTCGCTCAGAAGTTCTTCAAGTTTACTCTTGCCAGCTTCCATTCTTTTTACCATCAAAAGCTTGCCTTCTCTTGACCCTAAGGGAGTAGTCTGAAACAACTTCACCTTGTACCATTGATGGGTCTGAATGAGCTCTCGTCGATTCAGTGAGTCTAACTCAGGGCAAGAGGAGCAATCTCCTGGTAGTACACCAAGACCTTCATAACGGACATTCTGTCCAATATAGATCAACGCAAGTGCATCGTCGATATATTGACTCTCCATCTCATCTGGCTCCTTCAAATGTATTACTTCCTTTTGCTTGTATTATCAATCTCTCTTCATTTGAGTTGAAATACTGGCTTTTCTCATTATCGTTGATCATCCATTCGCTTCTTCGAAAAAGTGGAAGTATTTTGCTCTTGTATCTATTGGTCGATTCTCTCCTAGTTAAACCGCCAACGATTTCCCACTTTGGATGCAGTTATCCTTCCTTGCTGAGCCAATCGATAAATTAAGTCAGAACTCAGCTTAAGATACTCAGCCACTTCCTTTACGGTCATCCACTTCATACTCGTTAACCTATCCTAACTCAACCGATAATTGCGGATTATTACGGAAGCAATCATAATGTTATTAGCGCACCCAAGTCAAGCAAGCGCAAGCAAGGTTGTGGAGAATTCCCAGCCTTCTGTCCTTATCCTGATTTCCTCAATTGACTTATCCAAATAACTCCGTTATATTTGGAACAAGAAAACCGAAATACAGGAAGAACCATAAAAGCAGAGTGTCCAGCACAGATAAAAATGCGGATGGTGCATGTGCGTTTACAGAGAGTTTACACAGGAGGCTTCGAATTAGAGCCGCCGAAAGCGATACAACTCTCCAAGATTGGGTGGCCATGGCAATCAAGAATGAGCTTGACCGCCAGGAGCGTGAAAAGGGCAGGGGGGCTGTATGAAAGAGAATGTGCAGCTTGCAGAAGCATATTTCAAAGATCTTAGGGACATCCATCAAACTGGTGGCGGTGTAAAAGAAGAGTCTTACTATGGAAGCCTGTCAAATCTTTTAAACAGCATCGGTAAGAACTTGAAGCCGCAAGTCAAATGCATTATCCAATTGATTAATCGTGGTGCTGGTCACCCGGATGGCGGACTTTTCACAAAAGAGCAATGGGATCAAGGCAATGAGCAGTCACCGCTACTGGGGCAGGTGCCGTCACGTGGTGTTATTGAAATAAAAGCAACCAGCGATGATACGTGGGTTACGGCAGACGGCGAGCAGGTTTCCAAGTACTGGAAAAAGTACCAGCTTGTCTTGGTAACCAACTACCTGGATTTTGTGCTAATAGGTAAAGACCAAAAAGGCAGTCCGGTCAAGCTTGAGTCGTACCGCGTTGCCTCGTCCGAAACCGATTTCTGGATGAAAGCGGCACATCCCCTTAAATTTGCCCAGGACTATGGCGAAACTTTCATTGAATTCCTGCGGCGTGCTATGCTTCAGGCAGCACCAGTCTCATCTCCGAGAGATTTAGCTTGGTTCCTCGCCTCCTATGCTCGCACCGCCAGCGCCCGGATTGAAGATAAAGACATTCCGGCAATGAAGAGCGTCCGTTCCGCACTGGAAGCCGCCCTTGGCCTGAAGTTTGAAGGGGATAAAGGCGAGCATTTCTTCCGCTCCACGCTGGTACAGACCATCTTTTACGGCGTCTTCTCGGCGTGGGTGCTGTGGAGTAGGAAGCGTAGCTATGCAGCACCAGACATCTTTACCTGGCATGATGCTCTCTGGGAACTTAAAGTGCCTGTAATGCAAGCATTATTCGGGCAGATCGTCACACCTGCGCACGTCGGCCCACTTGAACTTGAAGATACTCTTGATTGGGCATCATCAACACTCAATCGAGTTGACCGCGCCTCTTTCTTCAGTACCTTTGAGGAGGGTAAGGCTGTCCAGTATTTCTACGAGCCATTCCTTGAAGCTGTGTTTGTGAAGTCATGCAGGTCCTGGAAATATCACAAACTCGAGCTTCTCGTAACTTGAACATATTGCTGGACGCAGGCTTCCTGAAGGTGCGAAAAGAAGGGTTGTGGGCGTATTTTTCCATTGATGCAATTGATCCTGACAACTACATATCGCTCTTTTTGAAAGCTGTAGAACGGGAACTCAAGGATAATAAGGTTGCCATATTGGATAAGGAACACCTGAAAGAAGCCAAACGTCTTGGTCCCGGATCATGTTGCCAATAAGCAGCTGGGAACAAATTTGGATTTATTGTAGATTACAACTGGAGATAACATGAAAACAGTCATATTCGTGTGTGTCCATAACTCAGGTAGGAGCCAAATGGCAGAAGCTTTCTTCAATCAAACGGCAGCAGGGAAGGCTGTTGCTCTTTCTGCCGGCACTCAACCCGGAGATAAAGTGCATCCTGTGGTAGTCGATGTAATGCGCGAAGTGGGAATTGATATTAGCGGAAACAAACCAAAGATGTTGACATTGGAGATGATAGAGAGGGCGGACAAAATGATTACCATGGGTTGCGGTGCCGATGCGGGTGGGTTATGTCCGGCCGGATTCGTTGAAACAGAAGATTGGGCATTAGAAGACCCCATGGGAAAACCCATTTCTGAAGTCAGGACAATTCGGGACGAAATTAAAAGACGCGTTAGTGATTTGCTGGCGGGAATTATAGCTAAGGAGTCTTCATGAGCACTCAAACCGCTGAAGTTTGTGCACCACGACTTTCTTTTGTCAATCGATTTTTAACGCTCTGGATATTCCTGGCGATGGGCATCGGAGTGGGATTAGGCTATTTTATCCCCAGTGTCGGCACCACCGTCAATAAATTGTCAGTCGGCACGACGTCTATTCCAATCGCCATTGGACTGATATTGATGATGTATCCGCCTCTGGCAAAGGTAAAGTTCGAAGAATTACCTAGATTTTTCCGCAACTGGCGGGTTTTGGGGTTATCTTTAGTGCTGAACTGGATTATCGGACCGATTCTAATGTTTTCACTGGCGATTATTTTCCTGCGTAACTACCCGGAATACATGGTCGGGCTCATCATGATCGGGTTGGCGCGTTGCATTGCCATGGTCATCGTCTGGTGCGAACTTGCTAGAGGAGACAACGAATATTCCGCTGGTCTCGTGGCGTTTAATGCTATTTTTCAGATGATTTTTTATTCCATTTTCGCTTTTATCTTCATCACCGTCATGCCTCCGCTATTTGGTATTAAAGGGGCGATAGTGCATATTACTATCTGGGAAGTGGCTCAGAGCGTGCTGATTTATCTGGGCATCCCGTTTTTTGGTGGGTTATTAAGCCGTTATTTCCTGCGGAAATGGAAAGGTGCCGACTGGTATGATAATAAATTCATTCCCAAAATCAGCCCGATTACACTAATCGCACTGCTCTTTACAATTATCGTAATGTTTTCCTTAAGGGGTCAGCAGATCATCAAT
>Ga0326727_10021879_pt1 | contig 12441 bp, 10 predicted proteins | sample MB2enrmetagenome_FD_207643 | JGI IMG/M metagenome (GOLD analysis project Ga0326727, IMG submission 207643) | Lab enriched peat soil microbial communities from McLean, Ithaca, NY, United States - MB29MY | ecosystem: Environmental > Terrestrial > Soil > Wetlands > Peat | place: USA: New York...
CGCGTCGAGATTGAGTATAACAGCGGGAAAATGACCTTTCCAAGCGAACCGGCCCATTCACTGCTGATTTTTAACTTCTATATTCGATAATCGGACGAAGAGCAGACGGCTGGACCGCTGCGAGCCCAGGCGCACCGCAGAAGACATTATGTGGGTGGCTGCGATACCGTTTAGGGATGCCTCGTCCGCGCCAACGACCGCGCCCACCCCGCTACGATAGTGCGCTTGCCTGCCTCGAGCTTTCTGCCGCCGATGCAAAACTGGCACGCCTGATCGCGCGCGCCGGCCCATGCACTCTACGCCTGGCCAGCGCCCAGTCGCCCTTCGAGGCGCTGGCAGAGAGCATCGTTTATCAACAACTACACGGCAAGGCCGCGGCCACTATTCATCGCCGTCTGCTGGAAGGCTTCGCACCGATCTGCGGTACGACCCGCAATGGCGAGCCGTTACACTTCTCCGCACAACACCTGATCGACTGCCCCAACGAGCAACTGCGCGCGGCGGGCCTCTCACACAATAAATCCCTTGCGCTGCGCGATCTTGCAGCCAAGACGATCGACGGCACCGTGCCCACGCTGGCGCAGATCCGCCGCATGTCGGACGAGGCAATCATCGAACACCTGACGCAGGTTCGCGGCATTGGGCGCTGGACGGTGGAGATGCTTCTGATCTTCCGCCTGGGCCGTCCCGACGTACTGCCGGTGAGCGACTATGGCGTGCGCAAGGGCTTCGCGCTGACCTTCGGCAAGCTGAAGCCCGCGGACAAAGTCACGCCCGCGGACTTGCCCAAACCATTGGAGATGGAGAAGCGGGCTAAGAAATGGCACCCCTGGTGCTCGGTCGCTAGCTGGTATCTGTGGCGCGCCTGCGACCTGGCTGCGGGCAATCTCGAAGACCGCTCCGGCGATTAGGGCGGAACCAGAGTAGGTATACCCCTGAGAACCTGTTTAACAACTCATGCGAGCGCCACGGAAACTGACCTCAGTGGCTAAAGCCAAAGTCCAAATGCAGCATCTACGGCACGGCTGAAGCCGTGCCCTTAAGCAAAACAAGTACGATTCTGTAGGGTAAACCGAGTTCTTAAAACAGGTTCTGAGGGAAGATCATCTCTTGAGGCATAAAATGGAGCCGGTTTTGAGACAGGCTATCTCATGATTGGCAAGATTCTGGCAGTGGGATTTGTTTGTGCGGGTGCGGCGTTCGGGCAAGCTTCAACTGCTCCGGCGGCGGGTGCAAAGACAAAGCCGTATGCGTTCGATGTGATTTCGATACGGCTGAACACGAATCCGCATCCGCAAGGGACGCTACAGGCCGGGGCGACGACGGATGGGTATCGAGCGACGTTCAGTCCGATGATCCTGCCGTTTATGCAGGCGTATGTTCCGCAGGTTGGTGGCGCGGTTACCTACACGATAGACCAGATTAAGGGCCTTCCGGACTGGGTTGAGAACGATCGCTACGACATCGACGCGCGTATCTCTGACGGAGACCGGGCAGAGTGGCAGAAGCCGAAGTCTCAGAAGGTGATGTTGCAGGCCATGTTGCAGGCGATGTTTGCGGAGCGATGCAAGCTGGTGGTGCATCGCGAGGTCACCGAGGGGACGGTGGACTCGCTGGTGCTGGCCAAGGGCGGCCCGAAGCTCAAGGAGACCGATCCGTCGGTGGAGCACCCTGAAGGAATAAAGATGCTAGGCGGGGACGGAGTTGTGGTTCCCACAAAGGACGGGATGAACTTTTATGGAATCTCGATGACTTTCATCGCGTCGCAACTGTCTGCACCGGGGGCTGCGGGGCGCCCAGTCCAGGACAAAACCGGCCTGACAGGGCGATATGACATAACGATTAAACGACAGCCTCCAGACGGCCCTGCAATAGACGATCAACCGCCTGGCGCAGCATCCGACCCCGGGTCCTCGTCCGGTTCAGTATTGAGCAGCCTTGGGTTGAAGCTGGAGAAGAGCAAGGGGCAGGTGGAGACGCTGGTGATCGACCATATCGAGCGACCGTCGGAGAATTAGAGCGGTTCGCCGCGCGAATGCGTCCGGCGCAGGAGACCCCTATAATTCCATAGTGAAGTCGAGAAGCTTTCTGAAGGACGCGAAACCAAACACCTCATCCTCCGCTGCAACCCAGCGGTACGTCTGCGTACATGGCCACTTCTACCAGCCGCCGCGGGAGAACCCCTGGCTGGAGACGGTGGAGGTGGAGGACTCGGCCGCGCCGTATCACGACTGGAACGAGCGCATCGAGGCGGAGTGTTACGCGCCCAACGGCGCGTCGCGCATCACCAACCGCAAGGGCGAGATCGTGCGCATCGTGGACAACTACGAGCGCATGAGCTACAACTTCGGCCCCACCCTGTTGAAGTGGATGGCGGAGAAGACCCCGCGCACCTATCGCACCATTCTGGACGCCGACCGGAGCAGCGCGCAGCGCTACGGCGGCCACGGCTCGGCGATCGCGCAGGCCTACAACCACATCATTCTGCCGCTGGCCAGCCGGCGCGATTCCATCACCCAAATACGCTGGGGCATCGCCGATTTTAAACACCGCTTTGGCCGCCGGCCGGAAGGCATGTGGCTGGCCGAGACCGCGGTCAATCGCGAAGTGCTGGATCTGATGGCCGCGGAAGGAATCAAGTTCACCATCCTGGCGCCCCATCAGTGCGCGCGGGTCCGGCCGCTGGCCACAGACAACTGGGTACCCACCGCGAATGCCACGGTCGATACCACCCGCCCCTACCTGGTTAAGCTGGACGAGGGCAGACGCATCGCGGTCTTCTTCTATGACGGCCCCGCCTCGCGCGCCATCGCCTTCGAGGGCCTTCTGAACAGCGGCGAGGCCTTTGGCAGCCGCCTGCTGGACGGCTTCCACGCTGCCTCGCCCAACGCACCCAACAAGGTCCAACTGTCGCACGTCGCCACCGATGGCGAGAGCTATGGCCACCACCACAAGTACGGCGAGATGGCGCTCTCCTTCGCGATGCACTGGATCGAAGACAATGGCCACGCAAAGCTGACCAACTACGGCGAGTTCCTGGAGATGTTTCCGCCACAGTGGGAGGCCGAGGTGGTGGAGAACACTTCCTGGAGCTGCGTGCATGGGGTGGAGCGCTGGCGTTCCAACTGCGGCTGCAACAGCGGCAAGCCCGGCACCAACCAGCTGTGGCGCACGCCCCTGCGCGAGGCGCTCGATTTTCTGCGCGACGCCGTCGCACCGCTGGCCGAAGAGCTGGCAGACCCTCTGTTGATCGACCTATGGAGTGCGCGCGACGCCTACATCGACATCGTCCTCGACCGTTCTCCCGACTCGGTCGCCCGCTTCTTCGACCGGCACGCCAAGCGTCCCATCACAGGCGAAGAGCGCACCACGTTGCTTGAGTTGCTGGAGATGCAACGCCACGCCCAGCTGATGTACACCAGTTGCGGCTGGTTCTTCGACGACATCTCCGGCATCGAGACCCTACAGGTGATCGCCTACGCCGGGCGCGTGCTGCAGCTAGCAGGCAAGCTGTTCGGACCTGCCGGTGCCGCGCTGGAAGACCGCTTCCTGGAGATTCTGGCCCACGCCAAATCCAATCTCCCCGAGATGGGGGACGGCGCATGGCTGTATCGCCGCTTCGTCACGGGATTGCGCATCGGACTGGAGCAGGTGGGCGCGCATTATGCCATCAGCTCCATCTTTCGCAACTACCCGGAGGACGGAGTTCTGTTCTGCTTCGACCTGCATCGCGTCTCGTACGAGAGCTTCACCTCCGGCCGCGGCAAGGTCGCCATCGGCCGGGCCCATCTGCGCTCGCGGATCACCGAGGAGAACGAGGAGATATGCTTCGCCGTGCTCCACCTGGGCGATCAGAACCTGTCCGCGGCGGTGCGCCGCTACTCCACCGACGGCCCGGAGAATGGAGCGGCGTATACCTCATTCTCCAACAACATCCGCAAGGCAATCCAACGCGCCGATCTTCCCGAGGTGATTCGCCTCATCGACCACTTCTTCGGCACCATCGCCTACTCGCTCACCTCGCTCTTTGCCGACGAGCAGCAACGTATTCTGCGCACCATCCTGGACAGCACGCTGGCCGAGATGGAAGACTCGCTGCGCAAGATCTACGAAGACCATGCATCGCTGCTGCACTTTTTGACCGAGTCTGGAATGGCCGCGCCGCCCGTACTGGCCATCGCCGCGAACTTCGCCATCAACGCCAGCCTGCGCCGCGCCATCGAGGCGGACAACTTCGACGCCGCCGAGATCCAAGCACTCTTTCTGCGCGCCGCCACGGACCACGTCGCTCTGGACACCGCGGCGCTCAGCTTCGCGGCGGGCAAGCGCATCCAGCGCGCCATGGTGCAGATTGAGGACGCCGTCAACGCAGGCCAGTCCCCCGAGGCTGCCATCCGCAGCTCGCTCGCCATCGCCCACGCCCTGCGCACCTTGCCCTTCGACGTCAACCTGTGGCAAGCGCAGAATATCTGGAACGAGCTCTTCCGACACACCGAACGAAGCAATTGCTCCGCGCAGTGCAAGCTCGACTTCAAAAAACTCGGAGAGGCCCTCTACATCTGTGTCGAACAGTTGGCCATCGACGAAGGCATCTCCCTCGTCTGAGCGAAGTCGCACGTCGGATGCTACGTAATTTGTGTGTGCTATCGCGCAAATCACCCATGCAGCCCGCTCCCCCCATCCCGAAGCGTCCGCTGGCCAATAGATTCGTCCTGCTTATTCTGTGGGTGATTTTCTATGGGAGCTTTACACTCTTCACCCCGGCCCTGCTGGACGACGCCGACTCGGTGCATGCCGAAGCCGCGCGCGAGATGCTTCTTCGCCACGACTGGATCACGCTGTACGCCAACGGCGTTCGCTATCTGGAAAAAGCGCCGCTTCTCTATTGGTCGATGGCTGCCAGCTTCAAGCTCTTTGGGGTCAGCGCCGCGGCAGCCCGCATTCCGCTCGCGCTGGCCGTTCTGGCGCTGGCGTTCGCGGTTGAGACATTTGCGCGGCGCGCCTTCCGCAGCGTATGGGGTGGCCTGTACGCGGCTCTGATCCTGCTCTCCAGCGCAGGCGTCTTCCTCTTTACCCGCATCCTGCTTTCCGATGCGATGGTCTGCCTATGGCTCACCCTCGCCCTTCTCTGCTATTGGCTGAGCGAAGAATGGGTTGATGGGGATTCAGCGAAGTTGAGGCCCCTGTGCTTTGCCTTCGCCGCGTGCTGCGCGCTCGGCGTCCTGACGAAGGGGCTGATCGGCGTCGTCTTCCCGGTCGCAATCGTACTGATCCACCTACTGATGATGCGCGGCCCGCGCGATGCTGCTGCTCGCATTCGCCGGCTCCATCCGTTGTCGAGCTTCGCCGTCTTCCTCGCCATCGCCGCACCCTGGCACATCGTCGCCGCTCTGGCGAACCCGGCACAGGGCCATCCCTGCGGCCTTACCCTGGCGCACGGCCATCTCTCTGTGGCGCTTCCCAGCGACGGCAATGTCCGCGGCTGGCTCTGGTTCTACTTCGTCAACGAGCAGATCCTGCGCTACGTGAACCTGCGCGTTCCACACGACTACGACACCGTCCCGCTGTGGCTCTTTTGGGGGCTGTGCCTGGTATGGCTCATGCCGTGGTCGGCCTACATCTTTCATGCTGTGGCAGACGCGCTGCGGGTCTCCGCGAAATCTACTAGCAAGAGATCCGGGGCTAAAGCCCCATTGAATCGTTTGGCGGTATTCATGGGGCTGAAGCCCCATGCTAATCCGGAAAGACAAGGCGCGAGCTTTTCATCAAACTTTGAAGGACCACCCTATCTTCTGATCGTGATTTGGGCTGTGGTCCCACTGATTTTTTTCAGCTTCTCAACTCGGCAGGAGTATTACGTACTGCCTGCATTGCCGCCGCTCGCCATGCTGATCGCGGCGTGGCTGGCTCAGCAGCATCGCGTACAGGGTCAACCAGCAACGCCGCAGGCCGACAAATATCGTCGCGCCAATCTCCGCGCAACTGCTGTGCTGCTGGCACTGGGTTCAATCTTCGCAGCGGCTACAGTCGTTTTTTTATTGCACACGCGCGCGCCTGCGCCGGACAGCAATCTCGCCCAACTGCTGCAGCAGAATCCCGCCGATTACGCGCTCAGCATGGGTCACTTTCTCGACCTCAACGCGCAGGCGTTGGACCTTTTTCGCGTGCCGTTGGCGCTGGCCGCGGCCGCGCTCTTCCTTGGGCCGCTGTGCTCGTTCGTTCTGCGTAAAAAAAATCAGCCGCACGCAGCAACTCTCTCGCTCGCTGCTGGGTCATTCGGATTTCTGCTGGCCGCACATCTTGCGCTTCAGACCTTTGCGCCGGTGCTCAGCTCGCAGCAACTGGCCGCCGCGATTGCGCCGCAGCTTCGTTCGGATGACCTCATTGTCATCCACCAGGAGTATGAATTTGCCAGCACGCTCGGCTTCTATCTCCAGCATCCCGGGTACGCGCAGCAGAACGGCCTTCCCGTCGCGGTCAATCCCATCCACATCCTGGAAGGCCGCAGTTCGAACCTCTGGTATGGCAGCTACTTTCGCGACGCGCCAGCGATCTTCGAGACGCCGCAGTCGCTCGCCGCCAAATGGACTGGCCCACAGCGCATTTTCCTGTGGCAAGACCTGGCCAACCAGCCCAGCCCCCTGCCCACGCTGCCCGGTCTGGTCTATGTCATTGCAAAATCCGGCGGCAAAGAAATCGTCAGTAACCAGTCGAACCATCCATAAATCATTGATAAATAAGAACTATCTGGCCCGCAAAAATATGTTATACTTGAATATAACTCAGGAGACTCAGATGCATACCACGAATCTTCGCAAGGTCGGCGGCTCTGTAATGTTGGCCGTTCCGCCTGTTCTTCTCAACCTGTTGCAGTTGAAGCCGGGCGCAACCGTTGCCGTAGACGTAGAGAATGGCCGTCTGATCGTTGAGCCAAAACTGCAACCGCGCTACACGATAGCTGAGTTGCTCGATGCCTCCGATTATTCCCAGCCGATGCCAGCGGAAGAGCGGGAGTGGGTCGATGCCCCGAGCACCGGCGGCGAATTGATATGAAGCGCGGCGATATCTACATGGTTTCGCTCGACCCTACCCAGGGCCATGAGCAGCGCGGGTATCGACCCGTCCTGATTATTTCGCCAACTGAATTCAACGAAGCCACAAAACTGCCCGTGGTTTTGCCCATCACCAGCGGCGGGGAGTTTGCCCGGCGAATCGGATTCGCCGTCCCGATCACCGGCATCCGCACCACAGGCGTTGTGCGATGCGATCAACCGCGCGTTCTGGATATAGCTGCACGAAGCGGGAGGAAAGTGGACGCGCTCCCGAAGGAACTTCTAGAGGATGTGCTCGCCAGGACCTCGACCCTGTTTACTTAGCCCAACAACCAGCGGAACCATCCGAGACGATTTTGCGTATCGTCGATCAGGTTTGCCATGCGAGGTTCTCTATGCGCATCCGCCTTCAATACTTTCTGATCGCCACTACCCTGACCGCTGCCCATGTGCTTGCTCAGACTCCCACTCCCGTCAAGCCCATGGCTGCCGACGCGCACCCGTCGTTTGAGGTTGCCACCATCAAGCCGCACGATCCCAACTCGAACCACCAGGGCTTCGATGCCAAGGGCGAGCGCGTCACAGCCCGCGACCAGTCTGTTGCCAGCATGATGATGTTCGCCTACGGCATCCATCCAACCCAGATCGTCGGCGCACCCGACTGGGTCAAGAACACTCAGTACGACATCGAGGGCAAGACCAACACCGCCGGCGAGCCCAACCTGCGGCAGCAGCAGGAGATGCTACAGAAGCTCCTCGCCGACCGCTTCGACCTCAAGTTTCACCGCGACAAGCGCGAGCTTCCGGTCTACGCAATCCAGATCGCCAAGGGCGGGCCGAAGCTGACACCCGCCGCCCACCCCGACGCGCAGCCCGATCAGGACGGCAGCGGGCATGGGACCGAAGCCGACTTGGGATTTACCAGCTTCTCCATGCCTGATCTAGCCATGGGCCTGCAGTTCTTCGTCCACGACCGCCCGATCGTCGATCAGACTGGCCTCCCCGGCAGCTATGACTTCAAGCTGCGCTACACCTATGACGAGGTCAATGCCACCGATCTCAACGCGCCGCCGGGCCTCTTCACCGCCGTCCAGGAGCAGCTCGGGCTGAAGTTCCTGCCCACGAAGTCGCCGGTTGACGTCTTCGTTATCGACCACGTCGAAAGGCCTTCGGCGAACTAGAACAGAGCGCTTACGCCACGCGCGAGATGCGCCCGTTGTGCAGGTGGAAGCGCTCGCCGCGCCAGATCACGGTGTCTGACGCGTAGCTCCACACCCAGAAGCCCAGCCCGATGAAGTCGCGCAGAGGCAGCAGCCAGATGTCGCGCAACACCTGATCGTCGCCCAGCACGCCGACGCCGACCGTGAGCGCGACCGCAACCCGCGCCAACACAACCAAACTCAGCAGCGAGAAGCTCCATAGGGCGAATCCGCTGGCCACGCAGTTCAATACCGCCCATGGAATGCAGTAGGTGATGCCCAGGCCCAGGTAGCCCCATCGCCGCGCGTCGCGCAGGGTGCGCGCCCAGCGAATCTGATGCTCGCAAAACGCTCTCAAGTGATACGCCGGCACGGTCGTCTCCACCACCTCGCCGCAGAGCTCGATGCGGTAGCCTGCGCGCTCGATTCGCAAGCCCATTTCGTTATCGTCGGCCAGCGTGTCGACCAGCGGCTGCAGGCCTCCGGCGCGCGTGAGCGCCTCGCGCGACATCGCAAGGGTCGCTCCCATGCCGAAGTGGACGCCACCCTCCAGCTTGCGTGCCGCCAGTACACCCGCCGCAAAATCGGTGGAGATTGCCAGCGCCTCCAAGCGCGCCCACAACGTCAGCGCTGGGCCGTCCGTCGCCGTTCGCCCAAGAAACAGAGCCGTCACCATGCCCACTTGAGGATCGGCAATACCGGTCGCGACGCCAAAGCGCGCCATCACATGCGTCAGATATCTGGGCGAGACGCGGATATCGCTGTCGTTGATGAGGATGTACGGGTACTTAGCCTCGGGCAACATCTGTATGAGGTTGCTGACCTTGCCCGAGGTTCCCAGACGCTGGGGGCACACAATGAGTCGGATCGCGCACTGGGGAAACTCCCGCTGCAGCCGGGCTATGTTTTCCACGGCGGGATCGTCCGTGCTGCTGACGCCAAACAGAACTTCGAAGCGCCCCGCATATTGCTGCCGGCAGTGGCTCGCCAGTCCCTGATACATCCGCGCATCGACGCCCTTTACCGGCTTCAGGATGGAAACATCCGGGGCAAACCCCAGCGCGTTGGCCGGGGAGGCGGCAATCCGGCGGCTGGTATGCACGAAGTCCCGCGCCCCCCACAGCGCCAGCAGCATGTAGAACAGCCCGCCCACACTGAGCAGGGTTGTAACGATCTCGACCGCGGTCGCCATGCAACCAGTCTATCGAACCAGCGCGGGGAGGAAGGCCGTAGCCGTTGCCGCTACTCGTAGCGCAGCGCCTCGATGGGGTCGAGGTTGGCGGCCTTCCAAGCGGGATAGATGCCGAAGATGAGCCCGATGGCGCAGGAAGACAGGAAGGCCGTTGCCACCCACAGCGAAGAGAGCACGGATGGAAACCAATGATTCACGGTGAGCGCAATCGCGCTGCCCAACACCAATCCGATCACGCCGCCCACCGCGCACAGGGTGATGGCCTCCAGGGTGAACTGGGCCAGGATGGTCCGCTTGGTGGCGCCGATGGCCTTGCGCACACCGATCTCGCGCGTGCGCTCGGTGACGCTGACCAGCATAATGTTCATCACGCCCACGCCGCCCACCATCAGCGCCACGGTGGAGAGCGAAAACAGAAGCAGAAAGAGTCCACCGGTAATCTCGTCCCACAGGCGCGTGATGACATCGGTGCCGAAGATGGCGAAGTTGTCCGGCTTTTCGTTGAGCACCTTGCGCCGCCGGCGCAGCAGCTCGGTCAGCTCGTCCACCACCGTCAAGCGGTTCTTGGGATCGTCGTACTTCAGCGTGATCCAGTAGTCCAGCTCCTCCGGATGCATGTAGTGAAAGGTGGTGACGGGGAAGTAGGCCTGGTTGTCCTGCGGGTTGGTGCCACCGCCAAAGGCCGTCTTCTGCTTGTCCAGCACACCCACCACGGTGAAGAGCATCCCGGCCGCCTCCACCTCGCGACCGATCGCGCTTTGCCCCGGAAACAGATGCGCCGCCGTATCGTACCCCAAGATCGTGATCTTGGCCGCTCGCTGCTGGTCCTGTTCGTTGACGAATCGGCCGTCCAGCATGTCCAGATCGGAGACATCTTTTTCTTCGTCCGAGACGCCGGTCAGGATGGTGCTCTGCATGCTCTTGCCGCCGCCCTTGATGGAGGTCACTCCGCTGCGCCCCGGGGCCGTATTGTCGGTGTACTGTAGGGCCGGCGACACGGCAACGACATGGGGCAGAGCGCGCATGGCGATGGCATCGTCGTAGTTGAGCTGCTTGCGGGTCAGCATTTCGGTGGTCGGTCGTCCTGTGAATGCGGGAAAACGGTAGATAAACAGGACGTTCGAGCCCAGCGACTGCACCAGGCCCTCCACTCCCGCGTTCAGACCATTGACCACCGACGAGATGGTAATGACCGTCATAACGCCGATCACGATGCCCAGGATGGTGAGCCCGCTGCGCATCTTGTTGGCGCGCAACGTGCCCAGCGCCATCGTTACCGTCTCTTTGAAGTCGCCGCTCCGCATAACGCTTCTCGAATCCTCGCCCTTGCTCACAACTTACAACTGTCTTTAAAGCTCTGCCCGCAACGCCACGATAGGATCCAGGTTGGCCGCCTTGCGCGCCGGATACACCCCAAAAAAGATCCCCGTGGTAGCCGCCATCACCAATCCCACCATCACACTCCAAACAGCCACGGTGGAGGGGAACCCCAGGAGCAGAGTCACCACCTGGGCAATTGCGAGGCCGAACAACACGCCAAACAACCCGCCCACCAGCGCCAGCGCGCACGACTCCACCAGGAATTGCAGCATGATGTCGTGTCCGCGCGCGCCCAGCGACTTGCGAATGCCAATCTCCCGCGTCCGTTCGGTCACGCTGGCCAGCATCATGTTCATAATCACGATGCCGCCTACCACCAGCGCGATCAGCGCAACCCCTCCCATGACGGCGCCGAACATCCCGGTTACCTTGGAGAAAAACCCCACCAGCGTATTGTTGACGTCCAGCTCAAAGGAGTCGTCCGCTCCCGGCGCGTCGTGCCGCTTGGAGCGCATCAACACGCGCACCTCGTCGCCCGCTTCCTGCAACGCCGTTCCGGCCGACCCCGCCTTCACATAGATGGTGCTCGAGTTCATGGAACCGTAGGTATTCATGTAGGCCGTTAGCGGCACCGCAACCCAGTTGTCCTGACTCTGCCCGAAGGTGCTGCCCTGTTTTTCCGCCACGCCCACCACGGTGTACGGCATGCCATCGACGCGCAGCTCCAGTCCCAGCGGATCGATCCCGGGAAATAGGTTGTCGCGTATGTCTGTCCCGATGATCGCCACTGGCGACGCGTGGTCCTCGTCGGTCTGGGTAAATCCCCGCCCCTCTGCGATGTCCAGGTTCTGCAGCATCGGCATCTGCCAGGTAAACCCGCGGATGGAGGTGTCGGTGACTGAGTTGGTGCCGCGCACTACCTTGGCCGAAGTCCCCTGCGACTCGCCAATCGCAACGCAGCGCTTGCAGTTGTCGCGAACGTAGGTATAGTCGTCGTAGAGGACGTTCTTCCTCTTCTGCAGCCGCTCATACTGCTCGGAGCTGAAGATGATGGACGGCATCCGCGACACGGTAAAAACGTCCGCGCCGTAGCGTGTGAACTTGGTGGTGACGTATGTCATGGCGCCGTTGACCAGCGTGACCACCGCGATCAGGCTGGCCACCGCGATCGTCATGCCCAGCAGGGTCAACACCGTGCGCAGCTTGTTCTGCCACAGGGACTGCAACGCCAGCTTGATCGCCTCTTTGAATTCCATCGTGTCTACGAATGATTGTACGCAGTTACAGCGCAGCAAGTTCATCCATCCAGAAGCTCGGGTGCCCCATCCATCGCGATTCTGCGATGAGTGGGCATCGCGCCAAGGCGCGACCGCTCCTACCCAATCGCACATTCACTAAAACGCAACAACCTGCCGCAGAATCCTTTTGACACGAAGACGCAGTTACTACTACATTGTAGTTCATATGAATCCCGAACGTACTCTCGGCGAATTCGAACAGATAGTCCTGCTGGCCGCCTTGCGCCTCGGCGACCAGGCCTACGGCGTCACCATCCTCGACGAGATTGCCGCCAAGACGGGCCGCAACCCCGCTCCCGGCGCGCTCTACACCACGCTGCACCGCATGGAGGACAAGGGCCTGGTCACCTTCCGCGACGGTAGCCCCACGCCCGAGCGCG
>Ga0326727_10021882_pt1 | contig 12440 bp, 17 predicted proteins | sample MB2enrmetagenome_FD_207643 | JGI IMG/M metagenome (GOLD analysis project Ga0326727, IMG submission 207643) | Lab enriched peat soil microbial communities from McLean, Ithaca, NY, United States - MB29MY | ecosystem: Environmental > Terrestrial > Soil > Wetlands > Peat | place: USA: New York...
CGGTTGTCACCATTCCCGGCAGCTCGCCAGATCCTCGGCTGTTGCCCCATGAGATCGAGGAGCTAGCGAATTTCGCCTTTCTCGTGCACAACCATGACGCTTCCCGGCCCGCGCAGCCGATCTTCTGGCTGCGGGCCGAGGAAAAGTTCGCTTCCCACTTCTGGAACTAGCCTCTAAATGTCATTCACCTACGACGTCACGACGACGACTGGAACTAGCCTCTAAATGTCATTCACCTACGACGTCACGACGACGACTGGCCAGATGCGCCTTTTGATCGGCGATACGAACTCGGCTGCGCCCTACTTTCAGGACGAAGAGCTGAACGCCATTCAGACGATCATCGCCGGCCTGGAGACGGGCTGGTCGACGGTCGCGTCCTATTCGGTCGCGGTTGGAGGCACAGAGCTGCTGCTGCTCTGCTGTGCCCAGGCGCTCGACTCGCTCGCGGCGAAGGTTGCAGCCTCAGCGGCCGGGCAGACGATCGTGCTGGGTGACTACAAGCTCACCGGGAAAGACCAGGTGCAGAAGCTGCAGGACATGGCGAAGCGCTTCCGGGATGCGGTGAATAATCTGCCAGCCTGGGGCATCGTCGAAGAGAACCTGTGCGGGTTCAACGAAATGGTGCTCATCCGCAACTGGGTGCTCAGGACGGAGATGTAATGCGGATCAACTGGGGACTCCTGGGCGCGCTCGCTCTCACGGTCGCAATCTGGGTTGTCATTTTCAAGGCGTTCTAAATGCCCACCACGCCCACATCGATCATCGCTGATCCCTTCGATCAGCAACTACAGTACGTCGCTTCGGTGCTGGTCCGCGATCTGAGCGGCACAGGTGATGCCTACGGGAAAAACAGCCCGACGTTTTCAACGATCGCGACGGGCGTGAAGTGCGCCGTCATCTTTCAGTCCGTGCCGGCCGATCGCGAGTTCCTGGCCAAATCGAAAGAGGGCATTGCCTTTCGCAAGGTGCTTTTGCGGCCCTGGTACGTGGATGCATCGCCGGACGGCTCCTGGGTGCCTCAGCATGTTTACAACGGCACAACTTACAACACCAAGCCGCTTAGCCACGCGCACTGGCTGCTGATCAACAGCGAGAACTACGACATTTACGAAGTGCGTAATCCTGGCTGGCAAAACCATCACTTTGAAGCGCTCTGCCGCCTGATCGAGGTCTAGATGGCCATTCACGCAATCGCCGATCTTCGCCTCGCACGGTTCATTCCGGCGAAGATGAGCGCGAAGGCCGCGATCCTCGAAGCCACGCAGGATGCCTTCGAACTCGACATCGTGCCCACGGCAAAAGAACTTTCGCCGGTCACGCCGGAAGGCTACCAGCGCAACGTCGAAGAGAAAAAGAAGCGCCCCGCGGGCACAGGCACAAATCGGCGCTCGATCGATTCCAGCGTGCAGCAGAGTCAGAGCGGCCCTGTGGCGCAGATCTTCACAACGTCTGGCTATGGTGGCTATCTGGAGTTGGGGACCTCGAAGATGCGTGCCCAGCCTTACATCAACCCGGCGCTGGAGATGCACATGCCGAAGCTGATCGAGCGCGTGAAGGAAAAGATTCGTGGTTGACGCGAACCTGCTCGTCCGCGATTTTCTGCTCGCGCAATCGGCGGTCACTTCCCAGCTGGGCACGAATCAGAATGGCTCGATCTATTGCGGCTATGACTTGCCGGAACGCTTTGACCCCTCTCTCGGGCCTGCCATTCAGCTCTATCGCATGGGTGGGCACTCTCACGAAGAGATTAAGTCGCTGGTCGAGGCGAAGGTCGTCATCCGCGCCTGGAGCGATGTAGAACAGGCTCTTACTGCCTCGAAGCTCTACGGCGCCATCCACGACGCGCTGCACGGCCTCTACAACACAACCGTTGCAGACGGCACGATCGTGAGCGCGCTCGAAGCCAGCGGACCGTTCGAGATGACCGACCCGGAGACTGGGTGGGTTGCGGTCTATGCCTTCTATCAGGTCATGGCTACACCGTATGTGATCACGGCCGCCGCGTTCGACTTCCTGCTGCTCGGCGATGGCACAGACTTCCTGCTGCTCGGCGATGGCGCCAGCATGCTTGAGCTGGCCCAATAGGAGCCATTCATGGCGAATAAGACGATTGCGCAGCTGACGGATGGCTCGCCCGCTCAGTCGAGCGACCAGGTTTATATCCTGCGCGCCGGAAGTCAAGATTTTAGCCTGACACTCGCAGAGCTGGCTGCCTTTGTCGGAGGAGGAAGCATGTCGGCAAGCTCGACTTACAAGGTGATCGCCGCCGCGGGAACGAATGCGGCCAACATCAAGGCTGCGGCCGGTCTCGTCACTGGTGGCTTCATCACCAACAATGCGAGCTATCCGGTTTTCGTGAAGCTTTTCAACAAGGCGACCGCGCCGGTACCTGGGACAGATACGCCCCAGGACACATTCGGAGTGCAGGCAGGAACTTCGGTTCCGATCCCAGTGCCGTCCGGAGGCCTGACTTACTCGACGGGCATCGCGATCGCGATCACGAAAAATATGGCCGACAGCGATGCAACGGCCGTCGCGGCGAATGACTGCGCGGTCAGTGTCTTCTATCAGTAGGATTCCTCAACCCAGGGGAACGGTAAGGTGAAAAGGACAAACAGCCCAATGAAACTCTCGCTCTGGAAACTCCTCGTTTTCGTTTCACTCATCTTGGTTGGATCGGCCCTCGCCCAGCAGCCGGTGAACAATGCGCAGGTTGCCGGCACGACCACGCCCACCGGCAATGGTGTCTCTGGCGCCGGCACGCAACGTGTGAACATCGCCTCCGATAACTCAGCGATCGCCGTGAATGCCACTCTGCAGTCTGGCTCCGCCACTGTTGGCAAGGTCGACGTCCTGGGCAACGCCGGCGCAACCATGGACGTCGCGATCGGCGGCGCCACCGCTGCCACTGATGCCCTGCAGGTCGCGGCCGTTTATAACTCCTCAGCTCCATCACTCAGCAACGGCCAGGGGGCGGCCCTGCAGCTCGATTCGAGTGGGAACCTGAAAGTCAACTGCACAGGATGCTCGGCGGCTTCCACGGTGAGCCTGGTGCCACAGGCTTCTGGGGGTCTGAGCGCGAAGCATTTCGTCGCCGCAGCTTCTGACAATGCCACCAACGTGAAAGCCAGCGCCGGCCAGGTCTACTCGATCGATGTTTTCAACAATGCCGCCTACCCGGTGTACTTGAAGCTTTATAACTCCGCTTCTTCTCCGACCGGTTGCGGCGCCACGGGCCTGTTTAAAGTCGTCGGCGTCCAGTCCGGTACGCAGCATATCCTGCAATCTGAGGAAGGCTGGGCTCTGGGGAGTGGGATCGGCTACTGCCTCACCAAGGGAATCGCCGATTCCGACGACACAGCAGTCCTGCTGAGTGATGCGGTGGTTGACATCGGCTACAAATGAAGCGCTTACTTTTCATCCTGCCAGTGGTTTTCATTGGGCTCGCACTGGGGCAGAAGCCTTCGAAGGCGACTGCTCCAGTTGCGGCGCCAGCGGTCACGGATACGACCGTTTATCCCCTGCCGCTCGAGGACCACGCGCGGATCCGCGATTTCCAGCATGAGTACGATCAGCTCGAAATTGAAAACCAGAAGAAGTTGTTGGAGATCGAGCAGAACAAGGCACGCCAGGCGGCGCTTCTGGATGCGATCCGGCTGCGCGCCTACAACTTCGCCCAGGCTCAGCACATCGATCTCGATCTCTACGAACTCGATCCGGCCAGAATCAGCTTCGTGAGGAAGAAGGCCAAATGATCCGAAGACTCAGACTCTCCATTCTCTGCGCGTGCCTGCTGGCTGCGACAGCCTTTGCCCAGCAACCGGTCAACGTTGCAAACACGCCTTCCGTCGGCCAGTCGGGCACCTGGAACGTGGATCTAACCGATGGCACGCACGTGATGACGGCTGCAATGTCCGCCTGGAACACCGCTCCCACCGGCACTTACGTGATGGGAGTGAACGCGGATCTGTTCATCAATGGCACGGCCTCGGCTCAGGCCGCGAGCGGTGTGCAGAAGGTTGGCATCGTCGGCAACGCTGGCGCGGCCGTCGACCAGGCTCCCGGCTCTGCCACTCCGGCGAATGCTGTCCAAATTGCAGGTACCGATGGCATAAACACGATCGTGCCTTTTATCGATCCCTGCCAGCGCGGCGGGAAGACCTACATCAACATCAACCAAACCGCGAACACTCAGCTTCTGACCGGCGTATCCAGCAAGCACTGGTACATCTGCTCGATTCTGATCCCCGAGGTGGGCACGGCGCAGAACATCGCGCTCGTCGAAGGCACGGGCACAACTTGTGGAACCTCGACTGTCGCAGTGCCAGGAGTCACGGGAGGTAGCGGCACGGCAGCGACCGGCGCAAATCTGGCCGCCAATCAAGGGTTCGCTTTCGGGGTGGGCAACTCCGCGATTGGGCAAACGGCGACTGCGGCCGACAACGTCTGCCTCTATCAGTCCGGCTCGGCGCAAATCTCTGGAGGGCTGACCGCCGTTGACTACTAAACGCTGGTTGCTCGTCACGATTCTGCTGGTTTCCCAGTTGGCTCTTGCTGCGCCTCCGACGATCCTCGGGCACAGCCAGTCCAACAATACGAGCAACACCAGCAGTGCGACGTTGAGCTATACGCCGACCTGCTCGACGCTGTCGCAGTGCGCGATCGTCATCAACCTGGCAACGGATGGAGTCCCCACAACAATTTCCTGCACAGACGGAGCCTCCCATCCTTTCACCGCCGGCACGACTTCGACAAACGGCAGCGCTCGCATTGAACAGTTTTACCTTTATCCCGAACCATCGGGAATTGGCAGCTCTTACTCATGCTCATGGACGTCGTCGAAGCCCAGTAATATCGCGCTGCTGGAACTCTCTGGCCTCGCAACTTCGGGCGGCATCAACATCCCGGCAAACAACACCTCTACCGGCAGTGGGAGCAGCCAGTCAGTAAATCCGACTTCTTCGATCGCCAACGATCTGATGATTGGGGCTTTTTATGCCGTCACTAACTCCACGACTTTCACCATCGCCAGCAGCAGTTGCGTGCCGAACGCGGGGAACTGCGCAATTGCAACGCAGCTTGCCGAAGTGACCGCAAGCGGCGGAAGTTTAGCCGTTGCCACAAACCAGAGTTCGGCCTCTGCGCAGTCGATGGCGATTGCGACCACAACGGGAGCCTCTGGCACCTGGTCTTCAGTGGCGATTGAAGCTGTCCCGCCGGCTTCTATAGCAGCGCCCTCTCAATTCACATTGCTTGGGGTTGGGAACTGAGCTTTCTGGAGACGATTCATGTCTGATCTACTTACCCGGCAGACCTACAGCGGCAGCGGCGCTCAAGCATCCGCGACCCTAGTGGCGGCTGCAAACGACAGCACCATTCTGAGCGCCCTTGCTCTGGCATCGCTCACCTCGGGCAATGTGACCATCACGCTCAACTGGACTGATCTCACGGGCACCGCGCAGACCGCCACGCTCTCGATCACCAACCCGAACGCGCTCGTCGGCTATCTCCAGCCTGGCAGCTCCGTGACCTACTCCGTTGCCGGTACCGGCAGCTGGAGCTTCGATGCCGTCTTCGGCGAGATTTCGTACAGCGGACAGCTCTAACAGACTTCCTTAACTCGCAACTTCGATTTCACCGTAACCCCACACTCGGGGAGACAAAGGAGAACCATCGCTTATGGGACAACAACCTGATGTATCACAGGTCATTGCCGGCCCCGCACTCGTTTTAGTCGCACCCGTGGGGACTGCTTTGCCAAGCCTTGCTACACTGCCGATCGTCTGGCCGGGTACGTGGTCTGCGACCGGCTATACCGACGCCGGCGTCGACTTCGCTTACAACCCGACGATCAAAGAAGAGTATGTGGACGAAGAAGCGGCCGTGGTCTTCGACATCCTCGAAAAAGAGGAAGCCCAGATTCAGTGCCACATGGCTGAGTCGGACCTCGAAAACTTGTTGCTGGCTATCTCGGCCGCGACTCAATCGGGGCAGGCAATCAGCGTCGGATCGCTGCCGCTGAACTACTATGCTGTCGCAGTCGTCGGTCCGGCTCCGAACGGCAATAGCCGCGTGATCAGCTTCCAGAAAGCGATCTCGAAGGCTGCTACCTCGCTGAAGTTCACCCGTAAAGCGAAGCAGGTCATCCCGATCACCTGGGCGGCCCGCAAGATCGCCAACCAGAACCTGTTCACGCTCACCGATGTCGGCACCGGCTACGAGAACAGCTAACCCTTTCACAACCCGCAGTTTCATTCCAGCATTTTGAGGCGACCAGATGAAACCACGCACCGAAGACGAAATTCTCGCGCGCACACCGCTCAAGGTGAAGCTCGGCGAGAAAGAGTACGACGTTCCACTGCTGGCGGTCATGGCCCAGCGCGAGTGGCGAAAGAAACTGTTCGCCGAACTCGCCCCCATCCTCGCGTCGTTCAACTTTCAAGTGAACGGCGCGAGTATGGTGCAGGGCCTGACTGCCTCCCTCCTGAATTTTCCCGACAAGCTGGCGGAGATGGTCTTCGCCTATGCTCCAGACCTGCCTAAGGACGAGATCCTCGCCCAGGCCACGGAAGAGCAGATCGCGCACGCCTTCTCGGCGATCATGGCGGTCGCTTTCCCTTTTCTGCCGCAGCTCGGGATGATGACGCAGATTCTGAAGACTGCGGCTCCGCAACCGTAGGCGAAATCTACGAGCTGTTTCTGCGTGAGTACCACATCACGCCCTTCGAGCTCAACCTCGATTGGACCGAGGAGCAGATCGTTCTCATGCTCGACAAGCGCAAAGAACATTTCAAGCGGATGGCCGAGGAGATCGAGCGCAAGCGTGAAGGCCAGGGCGACGACGAGTTTTCGTTTGGGAAAGCGAACCGCGTCGACAACACAACCCTGTTTCTTCGCATCCGCGAAATGCAAAAAAAGGGCGGGACTGGGAACGTTCCGCTCTGCTGAGTAACTCACTACCATGCCAGACACACCCGGACAAGGCATCAACGTTGGCGACGCGGTTCTAACCTTCCTCGGCGACACTACGCAACTCGATGCGGCATTCGATCGAGTCGCGACGCAAGCTGAAGTGAAGATGGGAAGAGCGCGTGATGCTCTTGGCCGTTTTACGGCAGCGACTGAGGATGCGGATGACGCGGCTACTGGACTCGGCGAAGAGCTTGATGCCACAGGAGACAACGCAGAGAACGCAGGGGAAAAGATAGAGGAGGCCGGCAAACTCTCTGCCCGGTCCCTGCGTGAGGCGAAGGGCGAAGCCGGATTGCTCGGCGAGATGTTCGGCATTCACTTGCCGCGGCATGTTCGCTCGTTCGTCGCCGAACTTCCTGGCGTCGGGTCCGCGCTGCAAGCGGCATTCGCTGCGACTGCCGTCCTGTTCCTGATCGAAGCGCTGGTAAAAGGCTCGGAAAAACTCTCGGAGTGGATCTCCAACACCTTCATCTTCACGCAGGCAATGAAAGACGGTGAGCAGGCCGTCAAAGATCAGAACAAAACCCTGCTTGCACTCGCCGAGCAGCTCGACAAAGACACCGAAGCCCTCGCCAGATTCGGGAAGACGCAAGGAGAACTGAAGAGCGACAAGGTCAAGGAACTGCGCGAAGAGATCGCCAAGAACCTCGCCGAGTTCGAAAAAGCCAGCAAGGCCGCGAAGGATTACGCCACCAATGCGAATGCCACCGTCGAAGACAAGCTCCTTGAAAAGACGGAGCAACTAGGGGGGTTCCTGGGCACTGTGGCTGAGGCTTATGTCCGCATCGCCCTCGGCGAAAAACACGTCTTCGATTCCATCGAATCGTTCTTCACCGGATCGAAGACTCCGACCGAATTAGCGGAAGAGACGCGCAAGGCTGGGCTAGCGGCGCAGGCGACGACGATCGAGACCGCACAGAAGATCAAGGACGAAAAAGTACAACTCACCCTGGCCGAAAAGGAAGCCCTCGCCCAATCGACCTCCGACCAACTGGAAGCGGCCAACCGCGCGATCGCAATTCAGCAAATGGTGGGACAGGCCCAAATCAGGCGCTGGGCGGCGCTTGCGACTTACCAGGCAATGTTTGCGAAAGACTCGGCGGCTGCTGTGATCCGAGTGCAGCAGGAAGCGGCGGAAAAGGAATATCAACTCAAGCTGCAAACCCTGCAGAAAGAGCGCGCAGCTGAAGAGCAGGCAGCGCACGGCTTTAAAGCTGCCGGGGACAACGAGAAGTACCAGAAGGAGATTCAGGCAGTTACGCAGACCAATGCGAAGATCGAAGTTCTGAACGCCGATCACGATGCGCGGCTGCTGCACCAGGCGCAAGAATTCGAAGCAAAGTTCCGGCAGATCGAGGAGCAGGTTCGCGCGATCCGGGCGCGCGCCTTTGTTGCACTGCCCGATGAAGTACAGAACTTCCAGAAACTTGCCGACGCGGCCTCGCGTCTCGGCGTGACGCTGGCGAACGATCTCGGGAAGAACGCAACGACTGCAAAGAACGATCTCGCGCTCCTGGCCAAGGAACTCGCGGCCGGACACATCGCTCTGCGCGATTACCAGCAGGCTGAGATTAAGGCCCTGGAGACCCAGATCGCTTTCGACAAGCAGATGGGCAAATCGCCGGCTCTGGTCGCGGCTGAGGAGAAGCAGCTCGAAAAACTGCGCACCGAGTTTGACAAGATGTATCCCGAGCTGAAGAAGGTCGAAGGCTTCTGGGACACGTTCACGGCGGATTTCAAAAAGAAAGCCAAGGAAGTCGAGGGAGCATCAGGACAGATGGGGCAAATGGTGGCAATGGCGGCCGCCCAGATGCAGAAATCCTTCGAATCGGCAATGGCCGGCGCTCTATTAAGCGAGCAGAGCTTCGGTGCAGCCATCGAAAAAGCTACCGCTCAGATCCTCGCGCAGATCGCGGCCCAGTCGGCGATGTGGGCTCTTTACTACCTCGCGATGGGGGTTGCCGACACCTTCTGGAATCCGGCTCGAGCTGGCGCTGACTTCACAGCCGCGGCTGAGTTCGGGGCTCTGGCTGCGATTACTGGGGCGGCGGCGGTGGGTCTGAATGGCGCAGGGGGCTCGTCTTCTGGGTCGAAGGCCGGCGCTCCCACTGCTGGCGGAGGCGGCGGCAACGTCCAACTGGGTGGCGGAGGTGGAAGCGGCGGACCTACCGGTGTCACCAAGCTCGCGGCCGGCGGCCTGGTCAGCTCTCCGACCGTGATCATGGCTGGAGACAGCCCATCGGGCGGCGCAGCTCCAGAAGCGATCATTCCCCTCTCCGATCCTTCGGCGATGTCGCAGATTGCCGATGCCCTGCTCTCAGCTTCGGCCTTGCGCCGGGTTGGGGCCTCGATGACAGTTTCTACCGCAATGGCCGCGGCGGCCTCCGTGGGCTCTTCCCTGCCCCAGGGCAGTGCCAAGCAGCAAGCAGCCTCCCTCCGCGACAACGGCCACACGTCTTCAGGAGGCGACGTTCACATCCATATGCCAAACCTGAAGGGCACGATCGGCAACGAGTCGATTAAAAAAGTAATGAAAGTCGCAGGGCGCATGGTGAAGAACCGGCAGCTCACGCTCAACGCCTCGAACTCGCAGCGCATCACGCGGAGGTCGCAGTAAGTGGCTTACCAGTTCGTCGATCCGTTCGACCACTACAACAGCGCCGCACTGCTGTATGAATACGTTTCCGGATCCTGCCCGATCTCTTCGTCTTACGTGCGCAACGCGGCGATCGCTGGCTTCCCCAACCAGGGGATCTATGTCCCAGCGAACAATGCCGTGCGCAAGAACCTGAAATCGAACCAGGGCACGCTAATCACATTTCTGACCTATGGCGCTGTTTCTTTGCCGAGCTCAGGATGGGCTCCCATCTGCGCATGGTTGGATGCTGGAACCTACCAATGCTATCTCGGGGTGAGTGCGACGGGGCAAATCGGAATTCTCAACGCGCCTGGGGGCAGTCTCCCCGGCACTGTTCTCGCTGCAAGTGCGCCTGGACTCATCGCGCCGGCGCCGACAACCGCGCCGAATCACGGGATCGAGGTGCAAATCACATTCGGGGCCTCCGGCTCGGTGAAGGTGTGGCTCGACGGCGCGGTGGTCATCGCGCTGACTGCCGGCCTGAACACAATCAACAGCGCGAATGCCTACGCAAACCAGGTGCAACTCGGGTGGCCGTTCGCTGGTGTAGGGCTCTACTGTGATTACTTGCGGGTCTGGGATTCGTCCGGCTCCTACCAGAACGCACCCGTGGGCTATGACGTGCGCAAGCTCACAAAGCTACCCTCCGGGGCGGGTGCGCTCACGCAATGGACGCCGAACGGCCTCTCCGCCAATTGGCAGAATGCTTCACAGAATCCACCGAACCCTTCCGACTACAACTCCTCAAACGGCACGCTCTACGACGCCTACGGCATGCCGGTGGCGGGCTTCGCGGGAATTCCGAGCATGACCGTCGCAAAGAGCTACGTTGAAAAAGACGACAGCAATACGCGCAGCATCCAGATCGGTGTGCGTTCAGGATCCTCGAACGGGCTAGGCGCCGCAGTCACGCTCGGCAGCTCGTACGTTTTTATCGACACTTGCATCTCGACCGACCCGGCAACCGGCGCAGTGCCAACAGCCGCGGCCGCCGATGCCTTCCAGCACCTGAAATACGAAAACGTCTAGCCCGTGCCCAGTCGCGACTCTCAAGATTTACTGATATTCGAAGTGCCGGCAGGCGGCCTTCAGCCAGGCCACGCGCGCGATGCACAAGACGCACTGATCTTCGAGCTACCCGCCGGGGGCATCAATCCCGGCCATCTTCGCGATGCGCAGGACTGCCTCATCTTCGAATACCCGTTCGTGAACGGAATGTTCGTTTACCAGGCTGCCGGCGCGAACGTGCTCACCGCCTTCACGCCGGAATTTCCGCCCGTGCGCAAGCAACCCTTGCGGCTCTGGGGACTGGAAGCGAAGCGCACAGACTCGCTGACGTCCGATGGTCTTAAGACTTCCGTGCTCGATCACCTCGACACGGTGACCACGCTGTTCTTCGATTCCGTTGCCGCGAGCGACATGGCGGCATGGAAAGCCTTCGAGACCTACGCGCTGGGCGGCGCGACGTTCGCTTATCAACCCTTGCCGGATTATCCCGGCTCGACGTGGGACAACACCGCCTTCTGCGCGGCGCAGCTGCTCTCGATGGACTGGAAGCCGGTTTTCAAGTCGTTCGGAATCTTCTCGCTGGAAATGAAGCTCAAGCTGGTCGCGGAACTCTGAGATGACCGTCCCTTACATCCAGTGCATGCTGATCTACAATCGTGGCTCGGGGAACGTGTACTTCACCCCCACCTATCCGCCCACCGGCAAGCAGCCGCTCGATGCTCTGGCAGCGATCCGGCACGACTCGATCACGAGCTCCGGGATCAAGCAAAGCGTTTTAGAGCGGCTCGACGATGTGATGACACTGACTTTCCCGGTTGTGCCGCAGAGCGACCTGGCCGCATGGAAAGCGTTCATGACCTGGGCGCTGGCGGGTGGCGTGTTTGCCTATCGTCCGAACGCGGCCGTCAACACCGTCTGGGGCGAATACACGACGGATTCGCTCGACTGGAATCCGAAGTTTGTGAGTCCGGGGATCTTCGCGTTTGAGTTTCAGTGCCGGCTGTGGGTGGGGCAGACGGAGGTCTCAGGGTCATGATCTCCGCCACTGTCAACTTTCAGGCCGCCCTCGCCGCCTACCAGAGCGGCCCCATCGTCGTGCGCGTCGTCATTGCCGGCTACTGGCGCGTGTTCACGACGACCGTTGTCGTACCTGGCGATCTGCCGTGGATCAAAGAAGGCGGCGTGGATGACCTTGACCTGACTGTGCAGGATCTCGACGGGGGCGCCGATCAGCGCAGCGGCGGCGTCACCGTTCAGGATGTGGGCGGCGCGATCACTTCAGACTTCCCCAACTTCGTTTTCGAGGGCAAGCAGATCCAGCTGCAGGTCGGCTTTCTCGGCATGGCGCAGGCAGATTTCTGCACCATTTTTACCGGCTTTATCGACACAGTCAGCAGCGCCAACGCGAACACCGAATACTATTTCCAGTTCTCCGACGCGCAAACGCAGCTCGCGGCCGTCGTCTTCCAAACCGGCGACGATGGATCTCCGACGTCGTCGACGAACGTCAAAACCGTGACCGGGCACCCGCTGAACATTCTCCTCGCGATCTGCAAACAGCTGAACGTCCCAGCCGACACGACGACGATCGAAGCCTATCGCGACGGCCCGTTCGCGGGCACCATCTTCACGTTCTCTTTGACGCAGGCGCCCGCGGCCGCCGACTTCATCAAAGCGCAACTCATGAAGCCCCTCGGCGGCTACATGTGGATCAACGCCGCGGGCCTGCTCACGGTGCGCTTCTTTTATCCGCTCAGCGCTCCGCTGCCAGTCGGCTCATTCGGTCCTTCCACCTGGCTCGATATTCCTGAAGCCGGAC
>Ga0326727_10021883_pt1 | contig 12440 bp, 7 predicted proteins | sample MB2enrmetagenome_FD_207643 | JGI IMG/M metagenome (GOLD analysis project Ga0326727, IMG submission 207643) | Lab enriched peat soil microbial communities from McLean, Ithaca, NY, United States - MB29MY | ecosystem: Environmental > Terrestrial > Soil > Wetlands > Peat | place: USA: New York...
TAGGGGAATACGGCCCCGCTCAGGTTCGTATAACTGTTAAAGTTGCCCAGCATCAGGTTGGCCAACCCATTGCCGGTATCCAGAGGCATCGAGGCGCCGCCGTTGAAATTGATGCTCCCCTCCATGCCCCACGTTCCGGTCTGCGCCTTGTCGTCGCGATTGTAAAAGACGCCGAACTTAACGGTATGGTTGCCCTTTACCCACGAGACGTTCTCGGTTGCGCCGTAGTCTTTGCCCCAGTTGTGCCATCCCGGGTCGCCCAGACCGAAGGAGATCGGGCCGGCGCCGTTAATGTCGGGAATCGAGTTGGTGATATTGGTCGCCGGGAAGATCTGTGCGAAGTTAGCGCCCAGCGTATTGCGATCGATGGGATTGGTTCCGGTAACCGATAGCGACTGCGACTGGTGGTTGTAAGTCAGAATCGTTTCCGATGCCAGTGTGGGCGTGAACGTGGTCACCAGGTTCCAGGCCCACGAGCTGCCCGGCTTCGGCCGCGTCTGGGTCTGGATCGGAAAAGGCTCCCAACCCCAGATGCCGTTGGCCTCGGTTTCCTTCTGATAATCGTTCACCCAGCGGAAGAAGCTGTTCATCTTGTTGTTGATGGCGTAATCGATGCGCAGCATGTCCTGGTTCTTCACCAGAGTGTCCGGGCTGTTGTAATAGTACCGCGCGGTGCCGGGTTGTCCGGGCGTGGGGGGGAGGCCCGTGAAGTTGGGGAGCCCAGTGTAGATCTTCAGGATGTTGGCGCTCAGCGGTTGCCATTGCGATTGCGGGACGGTGTTATTCGGGTACGGGATACCGCCGGTGATGTTGCCGGAGGAGTCGTGCGTGAGCGAACCGGGTTCAAAGACGGTGCCGTTCTTGAACGCGGGCGCATATTGCATGTTCGTGGTAAGCAGGTAGGGAGTGAAGTTCCCGCTCAGGATAGTCGCGTTCGGGATGTCCGCGTAACTGCTGCCTGGAAGGTTGCGGCGGGTCATCTCCCGGTTATAGAAGAAGAACAACCGCTTGTTCGCCTTCGTCGAGAGTTTCGGCACCGGGACCCAGCCACTGAAGTTGCCGCCGAACTGGTTGTAACGCAGTTGCGGCTGCAGCGTGTTGCACTGCACGCACTTGGCGTCGAAATAGTTGTTGCGGAGATACTCGTACAACGTCCCGTGGAACTGGTTGGCGCCCGACTTGGTTTGTACTGCGATCACCATGCCGGAGGCGCGCCCGTACTCGGCGTTGAAACCGCTCTGCAGCACCCGGAATTCCGCGATCGTATCGACACTGGCCTGGGTGTACTGCGACTGATTATCGCCGACGTCGATGTTGGGAGAGCCGTCCAGGTACATGTTGTTCTCCGAACCGCGCCCGCCGAGCGAATGGAACTGCGATACGTCATTGAAGTTCACATTGAAGTCGCTCTGCGCCGCGCTGGTCATGCCTGGAACGGTACTCATCAACGAAGTGAAGTTCCGCCCGTTCATGGGCAGCTCGGTGATCTCCGTCTTGTCGACCACATAAGCCTTGTCCATGGTGTTGGTCGTTACGACGGGCGTGGAGTCCGCTTCCACGGACACGGCCTCCGCCAAGCTGCCGACCGTCAGCTTGATCTGCCCCAGATCCAACTTGGTGTTGACATCGAGGGTGACCGTGAGTTCAGCTTTCTTAAAACCGGTTTTCTCGATACTGATCTGGAACCTGCCTGGTTCAATGTCGATGGCCAGGAATCGGCCGGCCTGATCGGTACTGGTTTGCCGCACAATCTCGGCCTTGGCCACGTCCGTGATCTTGACCGCGGCACCCGGAACGATGCCACCAGTCGCGTCTACGACGAGACCGCTGATGTTCTGCGATTGCGCCATCACTGGTTGCGCAATCAGCGTGAGCAGAAACGCCGCAAAAATCGCGATCTTCACGGCAGTCCAGCTTCTTTGTCTATCCATAAGTAACCTCTCTCAGATGTTTACACGTACATGGCCTGTAGCCATTGCCCCTCGCGGTGAGTGAACGCCCCCGATGGTCGTGACGCGGTAAAGCGACCGCGCCTGCCCCCAAAGCAACTCATATTTCTTCTGTTAACCGTAATGCAAATCAACTAGAAAAACAAGCCCTTCTGTGACAGAAAAACTACAAACGTGTTTTCCGGCACTGTTCGTCCGCGGGACAAGTGGCTGCGCATGCCTGGGGATACTCCCAGGATCGCGCTCATTCATCCGGGAAACACCTGTAAGTGATTGATTTTATAGGCACTATCCGGTAACTTCCCGATCATCACGACGAAGCCGGCGCGGGTTGGCCGTTCCGACCAAGGCAGCAGAGAATTTACAAGGGTGGTCGCATGACAGCCGGGCCAACGGCATCGGATCGTGCATGATGCACAGTTCGTTGGGGGCGGTGGATTTCAATCTCGGCGCCAAGCGCGGCTGTCGGCTGCGCGCCGCCAACGCCCTGCGGTACCAGCCTCCGGTTGAAACGATCCGTTCCTCAGTGGGCTTGCGCTCCACCGCCATCCACGGCGGCCGCCTTGAGCGCGGCTGCTCGCAAATCCTCGACCCGAAGGAACGCGCGGCGGGCTTCCGATTGCCTTCCGCAAGCTTGCAGCGCGCGCGCAAACTGGTAGTAGACGGACGCGTCGTCGGGGTTCAACTCAACGGCTTTCTGAAGCACCACGACGGCCTCCGCGGGTTTCTCCAACCGGAGTTTGGCCTTCCCTAAGTAAAAGTAGGACGCCCAAAAATCGGGCTTCGCCTTCTTGGCCTGCTCGAGGTACGGAATCCCTTCGGCGTCGCGGCCCTCCTGGACCAGCAGGCTGCCGAGGGAAAAACTCGTGTCCCCGTCGCCGGGGTTGTCCTTTAGCGCCAGTTCCAGTTCCCGGATCGCCTCGTCCGTCCGGCGAAGGCTAACGTAGACCTTCCCCAATTCGGCGTGCACTCCGGGAAAGTTCGGATCGAGCCGCAGCACTTCGAGGAAGCTCTCCTCGGCTTGGGAAAACAGATGGGCCTCGTAGTTGGCCTTGGCGAGCAGGAACTGCGCCCGCACCGGACCGGCCGCATCGAACATGAGTTGGAAAATTTCCCTCGCCTTGGCGGAGTCCTGGTTCTTCAGATAGGCAAATCCCAGCAAAAACAGAACATTCTCGTCGCGCGGAGCGGCGGCGCGAAGGTCCTCGAGATCGCGAATCGCCGGCGCCAACTGGCCGACGTAGGCGCGGCAAAGTGCGAGCAACTGCCGGGCTTGGACGTGCTGAGGATCGATCTCGACGACTCGCGCAAAGAGCGGCAGCGCCTGCACGTGGTCTTCCTTTCTGAGATAGGCAAGCCCGAGGTTGAGGAGAACCGCCTTTTCATTGGGACTCACCTGCAGGGCTTTTCGGTACACGGCGATCGCCTGATCGGTGCGGTTGGTGCGGGAGTAGATCACGCCGAGGTTGCTGAGCGCGGCGATGTTGCGCGGCTCCTCGCGCAGAACGGACTGGAATCCCCGCTCCGCAGCCGCGTAGTCTCCGGCTGCGAGGTCGCGGGCGGCCCGGTCGAAGACTTCCTTCGCCGAGTCGGCGGCACAGAGCAGGAGGGAACAGAAGCACAGGCACGCAGCGAGCCTCATGGCGAAATTTTACCTGGAATTTTCTCTTATGGCCAGCCGGGCGTGCTCAACCGTTCTGGCGGTGCCGGCCCCGCATGAAGGAGACTGGGCCGGGAAACCGCCGCGTCCCGATTGCGCGCCCGCAACCATCACCCGCAACCACCACTGCAACCACCACGGATGTCCCAAGCGCCGATGCCATGATAAAATGACGCCATCGAAGATTCTCCTGGGTGCCAGATGCGGATCGATCGGGCGCAGTATCGTTACACATTCTGGCGGGAATGGCGAGGCATTACCGCATTGACGAAATACCTGGGTCTCTTGCTCGCGTTTTCGCCGATCGCCGCGATGGCGCAGGCCCAAACCGCGACGCTCACGATCGACTATCCGCAGGACGGGTCGGTTTTCCCGCCTGAAATTACGCCTCCGACGTTTCTGTTTCACGATTCGTCGGGGCGTGCCAGCCGTTGGCGCATCGACATCGAATTCGGCGGACGCGCGCCGGCCATCCACGTGGAATCGAAGGGAGAACGCCTGCGGATTGGAGAGATCGACCCGCGATGCGTCTCTCCAAACAATGAGCCGCCGAAACTGACGCCGGCGCAGGCCTCCGCGCATACGTGGATGCCGGATGCGGCGACCTGGGCCGTCATCAAGCGGCAGTCGGTAGCGGCTCCCGCGACCGTGACCATTAGCGGCGCCGGCGAGAGCGGTCCGGTCTCCAGCGGCCGGGTCAGTATCCGGACGTCCAGCGATCCGGTGGGAGCGCCGATCTTCTATCGCGACGTGCCGCTGATGCCTTCGGCGACCGAGAAAGGGATCATCAAACCGCTGGCACAGGATGCCATCCCGCTGATCCAGTGGAGCATCCGGAACATCGGCGAAACGCGCAGCCGCGTCGTACTGACTGGCATGCCGACCTGTGCCAACTGCCATTCGTTTTCGCTCGATGGCAAGACCATGGGCATGGACCTCGACGGACCGCAGAACGACAAGGGGCTCTATGCGCTGGCCGAGGTGAAGCCGCGGATGTCCATTCGAAACCAGGACATGATCTCCTGGAATCCATCGCAGGACAAGCAGTTCGCGCTGAACCGCGTCGGGTTCATGTCGCAGGTTTCGCCGGACGGTCAGTACGTTCTGACGACGGTCTCGAGCGCCGCCAGCGCGCCGTTGAACAATTTTTACGTCGTAAATTTCCGGGACTATCGCTTCCTGCAGGTCTTTTATCCGACGCGCGGGATTCTCGCCTGGTATAGCCGCGCGACCGGCCGCCGCGAACCGCTGCCGGGCGCGGACGATCCGCGCTATGTGCAGACGGACGGGGTCTGGAGTCCCGATGGAAAGTACGTTGTGTTCGCGCGCGCCGGGGCGAAGGAACCGTATCCGGCGAACGGCCAACGCGCCAGCTACGCCAACGATCCGGCAGAGACGCGGATCCAGTACGACCTGTATCGAGTTCCCTTCAACGGCGGCAAGGGGGGAGTGCCCGAACCGGTGCGCGGGGCGTCGGCGAACGGGATGAGCAACACGTTCCCGAAGGTATCGCCCGACGGCCGCTGGATCGTCTTCGTGAAATGCAAGAACGGCCAGTTGATGCGGCCGGACAGCCAGTTGTATATCGTTCCGGCGCAGGGTGGGGAAGCGCGGCGAATGCGCTGCAACACGCTCATGAACTCGTGGCACAGCTTCTCTCCGAACGGAAGATGGCTGGTGTTTTCCTCCAAGGTCCGGTCGCCGTACACGCAAATGTACCTGACGCACATCGACGCCGCAGGCAACGACAGCCCGGCGATCCTGATCGACGATGCCACCGCGGCCAATCGCGCCGTGAACCTGCCAGAATTCGTGAACATTCAGCCCGACGGGCTCATGGAGATCGCCACGCCGGCGGTCGACATGTACAAGAAGTTCGACCGCGCCTTCGATCTCGGCGAGAAGGGGCAATACCAGGAGGCCATCGCTGCATGGCGCGAACTGGCTGCTTCGAATCCCGACGACGCCAGGATTCACAACAATCTTGGAACGGCGTTGGCCCGGATTGGCAACTTCGCCGAGGCGATCCCGCAGTTTGAAAAGGCCCTGGAACTGAACCCGCAGTTCCACGCCATCCATGGCAGTCTGGGGCTCGCGCTGATCGCAGCCGGGCAGCCGGACGAAGCTATCGCGAACTTTGAGCAGGCGCTGAAGGCTTATCCCGAGTCGGCGGATCTGCACAACAGTCTCGGGAGAGCACTGGCGATGAAGGACCGGCTCGACGACGCGATGGCGGAATTTCAGAAGGCGGCGAAGATCGATCCGAAGTCGGCCGAGGTGCGGAACAATATCGGCCGGGTTTTGGCGTCGAAAGGCAGGCTGGAGGACGCGATTCCGTACTTTCAGAGCGCGGTCGAGATCGATCCGGACTTGGCGGAGGCACATCAGTTTCTTGGAGCGGCGCTGTACTACGCGCGCGGCCAAGTGCGGCAGGCGCTGGCGCAGTGGCGCGAGGCGCTGCGGGTGCGGCCCGATTTCCTGCCCGCACTGAACGAGGCTGCGCACGTGCTGGCGGCATGCCCCGACGCGTCGGCGCGCAACGGACCGGAAGCGGTCACGCTCGCCGAACGGGCGGTGGAATTGTCCGGTGGCCACGAGGCGACGTATCTCGACACGCTGGCGGCCGCTTACGCGGAAGCAGGCCGGTTCGGGGATGCGGTCGATACGGCGCGGCGCGGCCTGGAGGCCGCCACGCGTCCGGACCAGTCGCAACTTCGGGAAGGCCTGGCGGCGAGATTGCGTCTGTACGAGGCGCGGCAGCCTTATCGGGACGCTCCGCGGCAGTAGACGCCGAACGGCCGGGCGGCTTTTAGGCATCCCGCGCCGGGGGGTACAATGGTCGCAAACATGAAACCCGTCAGGCGATACCTCTGGCTGCTCGTGGCACTGCCATGGGCTTTCTGGGCCGCTCTTTCCGGCCAGACTCCCCCCTCACCGATTCATTTCACTTACAAGCCGATCGATTTCAAGCTGGACAGTTCGGAGACGCCGCAGCGCCACGCACCGGAAACCATGGCGGGCGGGGTAGCCGTATTCGACTACAACAACGACGGCTGCCTGGATATCTATTTCGCGAACGGCGCCGACATCGCGACGCTGAAGAAGACCTCGCCTAAGTACTCCAACCGGCTCTTCGAGAACGATTGCCACGGTAACTTCAAAGATGTTACCGAAAAATCCGGACTGGCTGGCGTGGGGTTCGATAATGGCGTCGCCATCGGAGACTACGACAACGACGGGTACGAGGACATCTTCGTCGGCGGAGTTCATGGGAACCGGCTGTACCACAATAACGGCAACGGCACTTTCACCGACGTTACGGAGAAGGCTGGGATCAATCAGCCGGACAAGCAGTACGGACCTCTTTGGTCGGTCGGCGGGGCGTGGGTGGACGTGAACAACGACGGCCTGCTCGACCTCTTCGTGGTTAACTATCTTGCATGGGACATCAAGAACGAACCGGCGTGCGAAGCCGATCCCGGCCAACGCGACTACTGTCATCCGATGTACTTTAAGGGGACTCCCAATCAGTTATTCCTCAATATGGGTAACGGGACCTTCAAAGACATCTCCGCCGAAAGTGGAATCCGCGCCCATCCGGGCAAGGGCATGGGAATAGCCGTCGCGGACTTCGAGCTGAATGGTTGGATGGATTTCTTCGTCACCAACGACAGGACATACAATTCGTTCTTTCATAACAAGGGCAACGGCAAGTTCGAGGAGACTTCCTTCGATGCCGGTGTCGCGCTGGCGGCGGACGGCCGTTTTATCTCCGGCATGGGAGTGGACGCTCGCGATCTGGATAACGACGGTCTCCCCGATATCGTTTATGTGGCGCTTGACAATGAGACCTTCCCAATATTCAAGGACCTCGGGAAAGGCCTCTTCTCGGATATCACGGACAAGAGCGGCATGGCTCGTCTCACGGTAGCGATGGACGGCTACTCGCCCACGATTGCCGATTTCGATAACGACGGCTGGAAAGACATTTTCGTGTCGCGCGGCCACGTACAATCCATGGGATACCGATCGGGCGTGCCCGTGGAGCAGCCCAACACCGTGTTCCGCAATCTGGGCGGCGCAAAGTTTCAGGCGCTCACTGCCGAAGCCGGCCTGACGGTACTGCCTCCCAGCCGCCACCGGGGATCGGCCGTGGGAGATCTGAATGGCGACGGGCGCCTGGACGTGGTCGTTACGGCTCTCAGCGCACCCGCGGAAGTGTGGCTCAACGACAGCCCGGGCGGCAACCACTGGATCGAATTCGCACTCGAAGGCTCGAAAAGCAACCGCGATGGGATCGGGGCGAGAATCAAGATCGTAGCGGGCGGCACCGCGCAGTACAATCACGTTTCTTTCGCGGCCGGATACGCTTCTTCGAGCGCGGGTCCCACTCACTTCGGATTGGGCGCGAACAAGACCGTGGACGTAGTGGAAATCCGCTGGCCTTCCGGAATCGCGCAAGAGCTCAGAAACGTTGCCGCCGATCGCATCGTCAAGGTCAAGGAGCCACTGAAGTAAGGGCCGGGGATGGGCCCCAACCCGGCAGAGTTGGATCGACCCGATGCAAGCGGGAGCCTATGCGCGCCGCTCGTCAGACGGCGCGTGAGTCCAGCCCAGGTTGAAGGGCAACTCCGTCAACGGGCCGCGCCATTGCAGTTCGCGCTCGACATCGGGGTGCATGCGGTACTCCTTGCGCACATCGGCGATCTTCGCGCCGATCACGTCGATGCGGGCGGGATCGAACTGGCCCAGGCCGAGTTGGCCGCAGTACTTCACGTAGCCCAGCCACTCGGGATCCATTCCCATCGTCTCGGCGGCCACGCGGTCCGCCGCCACGTAATCGGCGGACGCGATGGCGATGCGCGACGCGACCGGGGTTCCGGAGTTCGGACCGTTGCCCTCCATGCCCTCGAACCCGTCGATCAGCGACGCTCCCCAATTCAGCCGCTGCACCGTCACTGCCATGTTGTAGTGGGTCTGCCGCAGGCCCACGTGGTACTTGCGCTTCTCGTTCCACCTGGGCCACTCGCGGCCGGGGGAATGCAACGGCGCCCCAAGGGCCATGTTCTTGATGGACAGCGAAGCGATTACGGTGTTGTGGGTTTTCAGCATCGCGGACGAAATCACGAACGCCTCGGGATCCACCAGCCGGGCGGCGATGCGGCAGGGAACGATGTGAAGGTCGGCGTCCAGCAGGGCCACCGTCTCGAACTTCGCCTCTTCGTTCAGATCGATCAGCTTCACCTGCTGCCGGGCGTACTCCTTGGTCAAAGCCTGGTATTTGAAGTTGTCGAACCCCAGATGGGTGTCTCCGGCGGCGGACTCGGCGATCGTCACCGGCCCCTGGAAGCTCTCCGACAGGTAGTCCAGAATGCCGCGCATGGCGTCGGCGTGGCTCGCCGCAAGCTGGTTGAAGGTATTGACGAAGTTGGGCTTGATGACCACATACCGCTTGCCCTTCATCTTCTCCCGCAGCTCGTTGTCGATGGCCTGGAGCGCGCCGTAGACGTTCTTCCGGCGCTCCTCGCCGTGCGCGATGGCAACCGTGGATCGCCCGTGCACGGGCGGAAACTGGCCGGTACTGGCGGCCGGCTGGCCGGCAGGCGGTGTTTGCGGAGCCCCCGCCAGGGATTGGCGGAGTGCGGCGGCCGTAGCCGCCATCTGAAACAGGTTTCTGCGCGAAAAGCGATTCGCCATAGGAGCGTCCCCCCCGGAATGATCTACAATTGGATATTATCATTCTGTAGTCCGATTTGGAGGTTTACATGGATCGCTCCGCATCTCGCAGAAAATTCCTGGCGGCTGGATTGGCTCTTCCCGCCGTCGCATCGGCAACGCGCCCGCAGGACTCTCCCGCGCGGCAACCGCAGCCGTCGTCCGCGTCGCCAGCCGCCCCCGTGTTTCAGTACCGGACGCTGGGAAGGACCAAGCTGAAGGTGACCACCGTCGGCATGGGCTGCATGATCACTTCCGACGGCAGCGTCATCGAGCACGCCGCCGACATGGGGATCACCTATTTCGACACCGCCCGCATGTATCAGAAGGGCAACAACGAACGCATGGTTGGCGCCGCCCTGAAGCGCAAGCGCAAAGACATCGTGCTCTCCACCAAAACCGAGGGCAAGGACAAGGCGGAGGCCCTGGAGCAACTCGACACCAGCCTCAAGGAACTCGGCACGGACTACCTGGATGTCTGGTATCTGCATGGCAAGGATAAGATCGAGGAGGTGAACGACGGTCTGATCGAGGCGCAGCAGATTGCCATCAAGGCGGGAAAGGTCCGTTTCGCCGGTGTGAGCACCCACCAGAGAGCCATGTTGCCGTTCCTGGCGAAGCACGAAAAGATCGACGTGGTGCTGGCGAACTACAACTTCACCATGGAACCGGAGTGGACGGCGGCGATCGAGGAGGTGGCGAAAGCGGGCAAGGGCGTGGTGGCGATGAAGGTCATGGCCGGCGGTTTGGGCCGGGGACGCGGCGGCGCAGCCAATTCCAACGCCGAGAGGTTCAAGCAACCAGGCGCCATGGCGGCCGTGTACCGCTGGGTGACGCGCAATCCCAACGTCAGCACAACCATCCCCAGCATGACGGACATCGAGCAGGTGGCCGACAACATCCGCGCCGGGTCGCAGCCGTTCTCGCCAGCCGACGCGAAACTGCTGGCGGAGCGCAGGGAACTGATCCGTCCGTTCTACTGCAACGTGTGCGGGAAGTGCGAGGGCGCCTGCCAGAAGGGCTTGCCGGTGGCCAACATGTTGCGGTTCGTGACGTATGCCGATGGCTACGGCCAGTTCGCCCTGGGTCGCGAGCGCTTCCTCGAACTGAGCGCCGAGCACGCCGCCGTGCGATGCGCCGATTGCTCGTCGTGCACGGTTAGCTGCCCGCACGGAGTCCGGGTGGTGGATCAACTGACGCGCGCGCAGGAACTGTTCGGCTGCTAATACTGTAGGCGGGCGCGGCGGGGTTAGACCCGTCTGCGCCCGCCGTTGTGCTCCCCCTCAGCCACACCCCCTCCGGACAGCTTGACAAGTGGTAACATATGCGTTACCATAATCGAGGAATGATCGAGCTCCGCGGCTATGTTGACGAGAGCGGGCGCCCGTGCTTCGCGGTCTGGTTCGAAGGGCTGGACGCGCCGGCTGCCGCCAGAGTGACCATCGCACTTACGCGGATGGAGCGGGGCAACTTCTCAAATGCCAAGGCTGTCGGCGCGGGGGTTTTCGAATATAGGATCGACTTCGGCCCCGGCTATCGGGTCTACTTCGGCAAGGACGGCGACCGCCTGATCATTCTAGTTGGCGGCGGGACCAAGAAGCGCCAGCAGAAGGATATCGAGACGGCGCAAGCGCGCTGGGCCGACTACAGACGAAGGAAGAGACAGGAGATCGTATAATGCCCCTCACCCATGATTTCAAGGAGACCGTCCGGGCACGGGCACAGCGCGACCCGGATTTCCGGCAGGCGCTGCTGCGGGAGGCTGTCGAGTGCGTCATCCACGGCGACCTTCCGACAGGCAAGGCGGTGCTTCGGGACTACGTCAACGCCACGGCGGGCTTCCAGGACCTCGAACGGCGGACGGATATTCCGGCCAAGAGTCTGATGCGAATGCTCGGGCCGGCCGGCAACCCCTCGGCGGCGAACCTGTCCAATATTCTGAGCGCGCTGCAGCAGGCGGAAGGCGTATCCTTCGAACTCGCTTTCAAGAGGTAAGTGGCACGCCCTGCCTTGCGGTTTCCGCGCACCGAGTCATTTCGCCAGTTTTCGGACCACCGCATCCCGAATTCGTTTGATTACCGACTCAAGCCACTGCGGAACCAGGTCGCCAGGATTATCGCTGGGAAGTCCGGTGCCTTGGCAGTCGGGGCAATCTCCGCTGCCGCGGCATTGGGGGCACTCCGGCGTTCTCGAGTTCAGATGAACCGAGACGCCTGTCCCGTGGCAGTCGGAGCACCGCCCGTTCCCCGGACTATCGCACGACCGGCAAATGGGGCGGCGCCGTCCTGGCATACCAGCCCCTTACTTCGCCGCACCGTTCAGCAGTCCGCGGCCGCGCAGCCACGCTTCCAGGCGTGTGGGCCACGAAGAAAGCGTCGCGTCGGTGGTTGCCAGGCCTACGCCGTGCGGGCCATTTTCGTAAATGTGCATTTCGGCAGGGACGCCCGCCTTACGCAGCGCCAGGAAAAAGTCCACGCTGTTTTCCACCGGCACGGTGCGGTCGTTGGCCGTGTGGAATAGAAACGTGGGCGGGGTTTGCGCCGTCACTTGGGATTCGTTCGACAGGTTGTCCACCAGCGCCGGGTCGGGTGTGTTGCCGAGCAGCATGACCCGCGAACCCACGTGCGCGTACGGATCGTGGAGCGTGATCACGGCGTAGCAGAGCACCAGAAAATCGGGGCGGCTGCCTAGGCGGTCGATGGGGTCGGCGGCATCGGGTTTGCCGGCGTCGAAGTGCGTGCCGGCGGTGGAGGCCAGGTGTCCGCCGGCGGAGAAACCCATGATGCCGATGCGGGCGGGATCCACGCGGAATTCCGCCGCCCGGAAGCGAACCGTGCGTATGGCGCGCTGCGCGTCTCCGAGTTCAATGGGGTGGTGGTAACGCGGGCCCAAGCGGTATTTGAGGACGAACGCCGCGACGCCGATGGAGTTGAGCCAGGCGGCCACCTGCTCGCCTTCCTTGTCCATGGAGAGGTGCTGGTATCCGCCGCCGGGACACACGATCACCGCCGTGCCGGTGCCGCGGCCGGCGGGAACCACGTGCGGGGTCAACGAGGGCTGGTCTTCATCGGCCGTGCCCAGGGCGCCGGGAGCGCCGCCGGGCCAGAGCAGTTCGG
>Ga0326727_10021886_pt1 | contig 12438 bp, 8 predicted proteins | sample MB2enrmetagenome_FD_207643 | JGI IMG/M metagenome (GOLD analysis project Ga0326727, IMG submission 207643) | Lab enriched peat soil microbial communities from McLean, Ithaca, NY, United States - MB29MY | ecosystem: Environmental > Terrestrial > Soil > Wetlands > Peat | place: USA: New York...
TGGATAAGAGTCGCGGGCGATGCCGCGCTCGACCATTTCGAGGCCGACGATCTTACGCTTCGGTCCGCCTTCCGCCTGAATTGCGAGCAACGCGTCGCGCCCAATGAATTCGCCTTTCTCCAGCTTGAGCCAGCGCGTGAGTCCAGCCTCGAAGACGTTGATCTCTTCGGAGATTTCGTGGCCGTAGAGGCTCATTCCGGCTTCGAGGCGAAGGGTGTTGCGCGCGCCCAGTCCGCAGGGGCGGATGCCGAACTCCGCGCCCGCGTCGAGCAGCGCGTTCCACGTCTTCACCGTCGTGGCCTCGTCGGAGGGAATGTAGACCTCGAATCCATCTTCGCCCGAGTAGCCGGTGCGCGCGATCATCACATTGGCATTGCCCGCGACCGTTCCCCACGCGAAGTGGTAATTCTTGATCGCGGCGAGATCGACCCTGGTCAGCTTGGCAAGGGTCTCAAGCGACCGCGGACCCTGCAGCGCCAGTTGCGAATAGTAGCTGGAGTAGTTGCTCAGGTGGATTCCCGGCCAGCCGCCCACCTGCTGCTTGATCCAGGCGAAGTCCTTGTCTGTAGTACCGGCGTTGACCACGAGAAGATAGTCGTGGGAACTGAGCCGATGCACCAGAATGTCGTCGACGAATGCGCCCGAGGGCGTGAGCAGCGCGGAGTAGTGGGCCTGCCCGTCTTCTAACTTCGCCGCATCGTTCATCGTGATGTGCTGGACGGCGGCGAGCGAGCCGGGGCCGCGGAACTGGATCTCGCCCATGTGGCTCACGTCGAACAGACCTACGCCGGTGCGAACCGCCATGTGCTCGGCAATCAAGCCACCGCCGGGGCACGGATACTCGACCGGCATCTCCCAGCCACCGAAGTCGACCATCTTGGCTTTGAGGGCGCGATGCGTGGCGTTGAGCGCGGTCTTCTTGAGGGGTGCAACAGTGGAGACAGGATCAGACATGGGGATTCCTTGAGACGCGCGTGGCTATAGCGTTACCTCTTCACCATAGGCACTGCGGCCGCTCGGGTCAATTGAGAGCGCTTGCGGATCGGATGAAAACCCAGGAGAAAGCCCCAGTCCGTCTCTTGATCAGGAAGGAGCCCTAAAATAGATGCGTTCTCCTCAGCAAGGAAAAACCCCTCGGAAAGGAAGTGCGCGTGAACCGCATTCGAGGCATCGTGATGCTGCTGGCCTGCGCCGTTGCGGTCTGGAAAGGTTGGCAGATCCATCGCGGCGAAACGGCTGTTCTGGCCTACGGTCTGGGTGCATTGGCGCTGGCGCTGGCCGTCTGGCACCTGACCCGCAAGGCACCTGCGCCTCGGCCGAGGGGCTGAACAGCCCTACCATCTTCTATCGCCAGCGCTTTTTTACCGCTAGCCACGGGAATCGGGGCTATAATTCGGCCAACTTAAACTTATGGAATATTTTCCGCTGTTCCTCACGCTCGGTTCGATCGTTGCAGCGATCCTCGCATTGCCGATTGCGGCGTTGGTGACGGCAAACTCAACTGCCCGCCGTTTGCGCGCGGAGATGGCCGAAATCATGGATCGTGTCCGCGGCCTGGAGGCGCAACTGCGCCAGTTGCATGCGGAGCGCGGCGGGGCGGTTACTGCGCCGCCTGCTCAGGCTGCGCAAGCGGCTGACGCTGGCCCGCTGTCCGCCTCTGCACCATTTTCGATCCCGGCGGACATCGAGACTCAAAGGCCTCCCGATCCAGCCCCGGTCGCGCCACCACCGAAGCCCGTTGCGCCCCCTGCGCCGCCGCCGTTCCAACGCCCGGCCGAAATCCCTCCTCCCCAATTCCTCACGTTTCAGGAAAAGGCTGCGGCCACCGACCCCGCGTCGCTCGAAAGCCGCATCGGCTCCACCTGGTTCAACCGCATCGGCATTCTGGCCGTCCTCATCGGGGTAGCGTGGTTCCTGAAGCTGGCCTTCGACAATCACTGGATCGGCCCCATCGGCCGCGTGTTTTCGGGATTGCTGGCAGGCGTGGCACTCATCGTCTGGTCGGAGCGCTTTCAAAAGCGTGGATTCGCGGCGTTTTCTTACTCCCTGAAGGCGATCGGCAGCGGCACTCTTTATCTTTCGCTTTGGGCCGCTTACCAGGTCTACGCGCTCGTGCCTGCGGGTGTGGCCTTCGCAGCCATGATCGCTGTGACCGCATTCAACGGCCTGCTGGCGTGGGCCGAGGAGAGCGAATTGCTCGCGCTCTACGCAATTGCCGGCGGACTGGCCACGCCCATGCTGATTTCAACCGGCGGCAATCACGAGATCACGCTTTTCAGCTACCTGCTTGTGCTCGATCTCGCGGTGCTGGTGCTGGTGGCGCTGCGTGCTTGGTCGCGATTGCTCTTTGTCTCCGCGGCGGGCACGGCAGTCTTTGTTCTCGCCTGGTGGTTTAGCTTTTATGGGCAGGATCAGGCGCCGCGCACGGCGATTTTTCTTGGCTGTTTCTTTCTGGTCTTTTCGTTCGCGCCGCGTCTGGTGCATGCGCCGGTCGATGAAAGCGGGTCGATGCGCGGCTGGGATGCGCTGGCCCTGGTTGTGCTGCCCCTGGCCAACGCGACGCTGAGCTTTCTGGGTTTCTATTGCCTGCTTTCTCCCGCGGTGGTCGATTGGGCCGGGCCGTGGCTCGCAGTGGCTTTTGCCGCCTATTATCTGCTTCTCATGCGGTTGCCGGAGCGGGGCATTTTGCGTGCCGGATACTCGGCGCTTCCTTCATTGCACCTGGCGATGGCCATTATTTTTCTCACCATGGCCATTCCCCTCAAAACCCAAGACCGGTGGATGACGATCGGCTGGCTTGTGGAGGGTGCGGTGCTGCTGTGGATGGCCGTCCGCGTACGGTCGTCGCTGGTGAGGGCCTTCGCGCTGATCTCGCTGGCGCTCGGCCTGGGCGCATTGCTGGCCGTCAATCCTCCCGCGGCGACGCAGCCTTTCCTGAACGAGCGCTTTGGAACCTACTGTGTGGCCATTGCCGTCTTCGCTTTCATGGCCTGGCTGTCAGCGAATACGCGCGATGAGGAGGCTCCCACTGCGGCGATGCACTGGCCCAATCTGACTGCTCTGGGTGTGCTTATCGTAAACGCACTTATCCTGCTGGCCTTCAGCCTGGAGATTCACAGCTTCTGGTGGTATCTGGTGTGGCGCGGTGAAATCCGCTTGATGCACAGCTACATGATGTACGCGCAGTTCACCTATTCGGCCTTCTTCATGCTCTATGGCGCCGTGCTACTCGCGATTGGGTTTCTCAGGCGTTCGGCATTTCTGCGCTGGCAGGCGCTGGTTTTGCTGGCCCTGACCGTCGCCAAAGTATTCTTGTTGGACGTGAGCCAGCTCAGCCGGGGATTCCGTATCTTCAGCTTCATCGGACTGGGCGTGTTGCTGCTGTGTGTCAGTTATGTCTACCAGCGTGACTGGCTCAACCTGCGCGGCCGGAAGGAAGAGAATTCATGAGGTGGCTCGCTGCTCTTTCTCTGCTTCTTTTTGCAGCTCCCTCGCCGGAGATTCGCTACTTCCAATTCGAGCGGCCGGTGGTGAGACTGGCGCAATCCGCCGGACAAACCTGCGCCGTGGTAGACCCCGGCGTTTTTGCCCACGCGTCGCCCGGCCTCGCTGATCTTAGGCTGTACCAGGGCGTCACGGAGACGCCGTATGTTCTGCGTTCCGCCGCGCCCGTCGCTTCGACCACTCAGAGCCTCTCCTTGCTCAATCTGGGCAAGAGCGGAAGCCAGATCGTCTTCGACGTCGCGATGCCCGAAGGCAGCTACAGCGATGTAGAGCTTGCCATCGCCAGACACGATTTTTTGGCCACGGTCACGGTCAGTGGCAGCCAGAACGAGACCGGCACTGCAAGGACCGGGCTCGGTGCGTTCACCATCTTCGATCTCACGCAGCAGCGGCTGGGGCGCAGCACCGTCCTGCATCTTCCGCAATCGGACTTTCGTTATCTGCACTTCCAGATTGCCGGCCCCATCGCGCCCGAGAATGTCACCGGACTTTCCGTGGTGCGGGCGCCGGCGAGCCAGCCCAAGTATGTCCTGGTGGCCCAGACTGCCACGGTCACACAGAAGGGCCGCGATTCGGTCTTCTCATTCACGGTGCCGGCGCGCACTCCAGCTGATCGCATCGTCTTCGTGCCCGGCGCACAACCGTCCAGCTTCAGCCGCGATGTGCTGGTGAAGGTGGTGCCGCTCGCGCGGCCGCCCGCCGATGACGCCAATGAGCCGCCGCAGCCGCTCACGGCCGGTGGCAACATTCTTCGTGTGCATCGCATGCAGGACGGCCACCGTATCGACGAAGAGCATCTGGCCGTCTATGCGCCGCAAGCCGATTTCGACAGCCCGGCGACGTGGACGGTGACCATCGAGAATGGCGACGACGCGCCCGTAGCAATGACTTCGGTGCGCATCGAAATGACCGAGCGCGACCTTTGCTTTGACGCAGCCGCAGGGGCCGCTTATACGCTCTACTACGGCGACTCGGTGTTGGCGGCTCCGCAATACGACTACGCGGCGCTGTTCGTTCCCGCTGCCAATGCCAGCGCGGCACAGTTGGGAGCCGAGACCACCAGTCCGGCGTATCAGCCGCGCCCCGACGAGCGCCCCTTCACGGAAAAGCATCCGGCGCTTTTGTGGATCGCACTGATTCTGGTGATGGTGCTGCTCGGCGCGGTTGCAATCCGCTCGGTAAAGGCCGCGCAGGGCAGGGTATCTTAGTTCAGGAGTTAGGAAGATAGACTTCGTCCATGCCCACTCTCTACAACCGCATCCAGGGCCGCAATCTCGACCGGCTGGCGGCGCTCAGCGACGGCATTTTTGCCGTGGCCATGACGCTGCTGGTGTTCGAATTGCACCTTCCCATCGCCGCGCAGGTACACAGTGAACGCGATCTGATGGCCGCCCTGGCCGGGCTCGGGCCGCAGTGGATCACCTACGGCATGAGTTTTCTCACGCTCGGCATCTTCTGGGCCGGCCAGCAGACGCAGCTCAATCATTTGGCCGAAGGCACGCGCGACCTGACCTGGATTCATCTCGGCTTTCTCTTCGCCGTTACGCTGCTTCCTCTCTCAACGCGGTTGCTGGCCGAGTTTTTCGCGTTCCGCGTGGCTCTGGGCCTCTATTGGCTTAACATCTTCGTGCTCGGCGCCATGCTTTTCTGGAGCTGGTCCTACGCCGTGCGCGCGAACTTGATCAAAGCCGACACGCCCGAAGAAGTGCGTGACAGCATCTGCCGGCGCATTGTGATCGCCCAGTCGCTTTACGCCGCTGGCGCGGCGCTTTGTTTCATCCACACATGGCTGAGCATCGTGGCCATCGTGCTGGTGCAATTGAATTACGCGCTGGCGCCGCGGATGTGGTGGCGTAAGCCCTGCTGATCGGCCCCGATCGCTAGCCTTTGCCGCCCTTGTGCTTCTTCGCGGATTTATCCGCTTTCTTCTCGTCTGGCTCGTGCATGAACGGAATCGGAGCCTTGTCCGGTCCAATGCGTTCGACGCGCGTGTCGATCATCTGGTAGTTGATGGTGCGCGGAGCTACGGGCCGCGTGATGCCGGTCGCGGGATCGGTGGCGACGTTGCCGTTGCCGGCGAGCTCAAAACTGAAGGCGGGAACCGCGCCGCCGGCCGTGTTCTGCGTAAATACGCGCACTGGCAGATAACCCTGGATGGGATGCAGGCGAAATGCAGTCTCGTAGTGGTGGTGCCGCGTGCTCCAGGTAAAGACGCGCACCTGGTCGAAGTCGTAGGGCAGCCCGTTGGTGGGGGCGGCAAGAATCGTCAGGTATTCGGGAATCTCGTGGTTGGGCAGGCCGGGGTCGGAATCGTGCACCTTGGTCAGCACCCATGCGCCCAGGATGCGCTGTCCCTCGGCGTACTGGGCAATTTCGTCGGGCACGTCCACATCCAGGCGGCTGGCGAGCAGCCATCCCACGTGGCCCGCGGCGTCGCGCGCCAGCCACCAGTCTTCCATTTCGGGCGGAGCGGGCTCTTCAGTGCTCGCGGCAACCGGCGGCTTCGCGGTTCCCGGCTTCGCGTTGGCGCTCGATGGCGCGCTCTTGCCTCCGGCGGTGGATTTGGCGGTGTTCGCCGGCGGCAAGGGGCCCAGAACCTCAGTGGGCTTTTTGGGAGCCGATGCCCGCGCCAGCAATTCCACTTTGCTGTTGCCGGCGATCAGATAAAACCGCTCGGTTTCGCGCCCTGGGAGCAGGTGCATGGCCAGGTCGTCGCGCAGCGTTGCCGTGGCCGCCACCGGAGCGCTCTTGTTCTCGGTGGCCAACTTCACAAACGCGCTGTAGGTCTTCTCGTCGATCGTAGCCCGCTCTTCAATCCAGCCGATCTCGTTCTTATCCGTCTTGACCTTGAGAAAACGCCGTCCGCGCTCCAGAACCGTGAGCGCCTGCCCGTTCACCACCTGGCAGACGCGGTTCGAGACCGGCGCCACGCGATCGTGAATATAGATAGGCCGCGCCGAGGAGACGTACGCGATCTCATGCCGTTCATGACGGAAGCGAGAGCAGCCGGCGAAGAGACAGAGAGAGGCCAGTGCGGCCATCGACAACGCGAAGACAGCTCCGAAGCGCCGGAGAGAAGGAAGCGAAAGAATTGGCAGATGAGTTGACACAGCTTGTTGCGTTCGCCTTGAGAATACCACCAGTTAAGAAGCAGCTTTCAGCGAACCAAGCGGTGTCCCCATGACAGGAACTTCATTAGACAACCAACAGTGGGCGACAACCAGTTTGCGGAGCGAACCTGCACGCTGACCGAAGTCGCCACGCACCATTTCTACCGGCGAGGTGCGTGATTATTGGTTGGCCGCGAGCGCGATTCCGGCGTAGGCGGTCGACGTGTTCGTCAAATCCAGTTTTCCGGCAGTGGTGGTATCGAAGATGTAAGCGCTGAGATACGGATTGCCGCCGGAGCTCTCCACCAGCACGAAGTGCCCCAAGCTGTCTTCGACGAGCGATTCAGGCTCAATCCCGGTCGTAGCCTGGTTTTTGAGCTCGGTAAGTGAGTAAGTGGAGTTGGAACTGGTGATGGAAAAACCCGTGATATTCCCGGTGTTGGTTCCATTCCAATTCGCAACGAAGACGTCATCGCCGGAGGGGTTGGGCAGGATTGCGTGGGGGCCGCTGCCGCCGCTTGCGTAAGGGGAGCCCTCTTTAGTCTGCTCGGCAAGCGCGCCGTTTGTTGTGTCGATGGTAAATACGCGCAACCCGCCGGAGCCTGAGACTGCGGCCGCTTCTCCCACGTACAGCAAGCCGTTGCTCGAGTCCACGGCCACCGCGAGAGCGGCTCCAGTCGTCGGCGTAACTGGGTTTTCCGTAACGTAGGGCCCGGAGGCGCTGCCAAACGGGTCGCTTCCCGCAGGGTTGAAGCCGAAGGCCGCGGTTCCAGACGTGCCGCAGGCAACAAACACAAATTCCGTGTTGGAGCTGATGCTGCCGTTGTCGCCGTTAGGCGCGATTGCTAGTTGATTAACGGTAGTGGGGTTGAGCGTGATAGTGCAGGCCGGACCCCGGTTGGTGACGCAGGAACTCCCGGTGTTGATGACGCCAGTCGTGCTGACAATCGGGATCGCGTTGAGCGTGCCTGTCCCCGAGGTTTCGAGCAGCCAGGTGCCGGTTGCATCCACCTGCATCGCCAAAGCGGGATCGCTTGTGATGGCCAGCTTGGAGTTGCTTTCACTTAGTACACCGCCGGAGATCGTATAGAGGTAGATGCCGCTGAGCGTGCTGACGTAGAGAAAATCGTCATTCGGGGCCACCGCGATTGCAATGGGCGCGGCAGGAAGGGCGACGGAACTCCCAAGCGTCAAAGTGCCTGCGTTGATGTAATAGGGCAGCACCTCGGAGTTGGCTTTATCCAAAACATAAAAATATCCACTCGAAAGCGTAGTCGTCGTGGTGCCGCCGCCCGAGGAGGGCGCGTCCCAAAATCCTGAGCAGCCGGCGAGAAACGCCGCGCCCGCCACCAGAACGGCGGCAATTTTGATTCTCTTCTTCACTTCCAGCGGCATCGTTTTCCCAAAACCTGCCATGCGCGGCCACTCCATCGGAATGCGTCCATGAGAATCCCTGGGTTGCTGCTCACAGGGTACTGCGCTACGGCGCATCTTGTCCCGCACGTAGATTGCCTCCACGCTGATGGAAAAGGTGCGTCATGGGATAGACGCATGGTGCGGAGAATTCGCTCCGCATGAGAGGAGATTGCGCCGATGGGAATTAATTCGGCCGGTCGCCGGATGCGGTGCGGCGGCGGAAGCGCTCGTCCACCGGCTGGCGCCCTTGAAATCCCCCGTCCATGGTATGCCAGTGTTCGATGGAGGGCTCGCCCATGCGCCAGCACAAAAGGACGATTTCGTCGTCGAGCCGGCAGGGAAAATCGAGCAGGCCCGATTCCAGGTCCTTCACCTGCACTCCGATCGAGTCAATCTCCGCAAGGCTTTCACGCACGCGCTTCAGTTGCGATTCCATTTCCGCGCGCTGCCGGGCCACGCCCGGCGCATTGACCCGCATGCCACCGGCAAAATAAATATGCTGCGCCAATTCGTTCAGATCCGACTCGACGGTTTGCGCCGAACGCTTGTCTTCCATGGCGCGTTTGAGCAGAGATTCCAGCACGGGGAGCAGCGATTGCGCCTCTTCCAGCGTGAACGTTTTCATTGGTTGCATCTCAAGTACCTGCGGATTACGACGAAGTCAAAGTAAGTTTGCACAAGCAAACCAAGGCATTCTATAAACCGCTGCGTGCGAGCAAAAAAAACAGGCATGGTGCGGCTCTATCGATCTTTGCACAGAGAACGTGGTGGCTCAGCGAAAAAACCAACGCCGGTCGTAAGTAAGAATGCGGCCGCGGAGTTTCTTCTGGCTTGCTCGAACCGGGGCGAACGGACCACGCGAAAAAGTGCGCGCGACCACCCTCACATCCAGCAATTTTAAGGTAACTTGCGCGCATCCATCCCGAAAAGCTGCCTTTGTGCCAATGCGTTGCAACTTTTGTTGCAGGATGATTGCGGTGCGTCACCGAGGGTTGCAGCCATCCGCCCTTAACGCTGTACACTCTTGCTTGCTATCTAAAGGGATCGATTCGATGAGCGAACCAGAAACTACATCTCTACCCGAAAATGCTTATCGGCCGCTAAAGCCCGGCGAGACCTACACGCCTATCGTTCAGGCCAGCATGTCGGCGCCGGAGATGACCTCGCGCGCCATCCTTTGGGGCGTCTTCTTCTGTGTGGTCTTCACTGTTGCCTCGGCCTACTCGGCGCTCAAGGTGGGCCAGGGCATGGAGGCGTCCATCCCCATCTCCATCCTCGCCATCGGATTGGCCCGCATGTACAAGCGCCGGTCGAGCCTTTTGGAAAACGTCATCCTCACCGGCATCGGCGGCGCTTCGGCCGCGGTGGTCGCGGGCGCGGTCTTTACGCTGCCCGCGCTTTACATCCTTCACCTCAGCCCCAATCCATTCGCAACCGTCTTTATCTGCCTGGCCGGCGGCTGCCTGGGCGTGCTCTTCGTCATTCCTCTGCGCCGCTTCTTTGTGCGCGAGATGCACGGCCAGTTCCCGTTCCCCGAGGCCACGGCCATCACCGAAGTCCTGGTCACCGGCGAGCGCGGCGGCTCGCAGGCCAGGCTGCTCTTGCAGGCCACCTGTATCGCCGGCGTCTACGACTTCTTCGTCACTACTTTTCACGTTTGGCGTGAATCCGTTAATCTGCAGTTCATTCCTCTCCTGCGCACCCTCGCCGATCGCGGCCGCATGGTCTTCAACTTCGACGCCATCGCATTCATCCTCGGCCTCGGCTACGTGATGGGCCTGCGCAGCGCCATGGTCTTCTGCGCCGGCGGCGTGCTGTCGAACTTCGTCCTGGTTCCGCTGATCTGGTTCCTGGGCAGCCACGTGAATATGCCCGTTTACCCCGGAACCATGCCGGTTTCCGGCATGACGGCCGCGCAAATCTATTCAAGCTATGTCCGCTACATCGGCGTGGGAGCCATCGCCACGGCGGGCATCTTCGGCGTCGCGAAATCGCTGCGCGTCATCGCGGGTTCTTTCTCGATCGCGCTGCGCGTCTTTCAGCCGCGGGCCACCAAATCCGAAGTTGCTCAATCCGAGCGCACCGATCGCGACATCTCCATGGTCACGATTCTTCTCGGCATCGTCCTCAGCGCCCTCGCCGTCGGTATCTTCTTCTCGCGTTTTCAGGTCTCCTGGACCATCCTTATCTGGGGGCTCGCGCTCACTTTGCTTTTTGCCTTTTTCTTTGCGTCGGTGGCCGCCAATGCCATCGCCACCACGGCCAACAATCCCGCCTCCGGCATGACCATGCTCACCGTCATCATTTCGTCGGTGGTTCTTGTTAGCTTCGGCCTCTCGGGCACCACGGGAATGTTCTTCGTGATGGCCATTGCCGGCATGGTGTGCACGGCTCTCTGCGTCTCTGGCCAGTTCATCACCGACCTCAAAACCGGCTACTGGCTGGGCTCGACGCCTGCGGCGCAAGAGAAGGTCAAATTCATCGGCATCATCGCCGCTGCCGCTGCCGCCGGGCTCACCATTGTTCTGCTGGCTCACACCTTCCAATTCGGCGAGATGGCCGCGGGCGACGCGCGCCCGGTTCTCGCCGCGCCGCAAGCCTCCATCATGAAGGCGCTGGTGGTGGGATTCATGAGTCATCAGCCGGTTACGTATCTGCTCTTCGGCGTGGGCGCTCTGATGACCGTGGTTCTGGAGATGCTGGGTAAATCCTCGATGGTCTTTGCGCTCGGCATGTATCTGCCGCTGAGCCTCACCACACCGATTCTTACCGGCGGCATCCTTTCGCACTTTGTGCATCGCCGCGCGGAGAAGACTGGCGGCGACGAAGGCCGCGGCATTCGCGAGCGGGGCGTGATTCTGGCTTCGGGGCTGATGGCCGGCGGCGCGCTGGGCGGCGTTCTGGGCGCGGCCTTGCGTCTGGTGCCGGGCTTCCGCGAAGATCTCATCCAAACGCCGTTCTATTTGAACGATCCCATCTCGCAATCCGTTTCCGCGTTGCTTTTCATGGGGCTTTGCGCGTACGTGTGGCTTCGAACAATGAAAAAGGAGAAGGTGCAGGCATGAACCAATTGGACCTTTATATAGCCGACGCCGTTTTGGGCATCGACACGCTCTGGGGCGGCGACGTGATGTGCCCCTCGGGCACGGGCCGCTTCATCGCCGACTCGTGGTTCTCCGACGAGCCGCTGCCGGCTGCCTATACGCATCCGGCCGCCGCGCGGCTGCGGGAGACGGGCGGCGTCGGCGGAAAGACCATTGACCGCGACGCCGTGGAAGCTTATCTGAAGGCGGTCGATCTGCCTGCGGCCATCGCCGGCCTGCGCAAGGAGGCAGCCAGTTGCCACGAACTGCGCCGCGCCTACCTCCTGGGCATCGTTGTCACACTCGACGTGATGTGGGACCTCGCCATGGAGGTTCTCGGCAAAGGCGATCCTGTTTCCTACACGCGCGCCGTCGAGGCCTCGACCGCCAAACCGCCCGAACCTTCGCGTCCCGAGTCGAAGTGCGAGCGCGTCGCTGAGCTGCTAGGCCGAGCCGGTTACTCCACATCGGAATCCGGCGGAATCCTTGCCGCCGTCGATGCCTGGCGTCGCGAGCGCGTTACGCCCATGGCCTCGGTCAAGGCGCTGGGCCAGGCCGTCATCGCTCATTTCGACGCGCTCAGCGCAAAGAACCTCGTTCCGTATCTGCCGCCCGAACTCGCCGCCGTTCCCCGCGCCAATATCGATTTCATGCCCATCAAAGACGCCTGGTTCTCTGGGTCGATGAATTATATTGGCCGCGCGCGCACCGCGACTGGCGCGCCCGAGTACGAGGCCAGCTACGAGATCAACGCGTCGCTTGAGATTTCCTATCCCGAATTCGAGCAGCTTGTCAGCCACGAAGTCGTGCCGGGCCACGTGACCACCTTTGCGTATTTGCAGGATTTATACGTGCGCGGCAAAGCCGGATTCGAGGCCACCGTGCTCACCATGAACACGCGCGCCGCCACGCTCTTTGAGGGCATCGCCAACAACGCCATCCTCATCGCCCACGGAGTGACTGAAGTCGATCAATTGCCCGACGAAGATTTGCAGATCGGCGTGCTTCTCGCGCTCCTGCAGGACGACGCCAAGAACCAGTCTTCGTATATGACCTGGGGCGAAGGCCGCGAGCAGCCGGAGGTCGCCGCTACTCTGCGCCGCGATTTCCTTGTCACCGAAGAGCGCGCCAACAAGCTCTCCGGCGCATGGGGACGCCATCCGCTGCTAGGCCGAATGTATTTGCCTGCCTACCGCGCCGGCACCGACAAAGTCGCCGAGCTGCGCCGCAAGCACCCCGCGGCACAGGTGCTTCCGGTGCTCTACGGATGCAACGGCCTGGTCGACATCGAGACCATCGATCCGTTGTTGACCAGATAACCCCGA
>Ga0326727_10021891_pt1 | contig 12435 bp, 6 predicted proteins | sample MB2enrmetagenome_FD_207643 | JGI IMG/M metagenome (GOLD analysis project Ga0326727, IMG submission 207643) | Lab enriched peat soil microbial communities from McLean, Ithaca, NY, United States - MB29MY | ecosystem: Environmental > Terrestrial > Soil > Wetlands > Peat | place: USA: New York...
TGGCCGAACGCAACGCCAACCCGACACGCTACACCTGGAACGCCAAAGGCGAGGACATCCTGCGCAAAATCCAGCGAGCGAAACAGACACTGCCTGTATAGTCATTTCGGAGACGGTAGACTAGGTGGAGCGGCGTGGACATCAAGACCGACCACGCCATCAGCGGGTAGGATTCGGCAAGAGTAGCATCATCTCGCTCTTTGCCGGTGAAACAGGATGGCGGAAAACGTGTTGTGGATACACAAACGGCGGAGATCGTCATAGATGTGGATACCTCCGTCGTAGATCAATCCCAGGTTTCAGAATCGAAACCTGGGTCACCCGTCGGCTGGCTAGGTCACCCGGTTAAATGTCCTAACAGTCCAAGCACCATCAGTTCGTTTAATGCAGTAAACCCAGATGTATCCCCCAGTGCGACCATTTGTATCGGAATACAAGTATTCGAAATCGAGCCCGCCATCGGGATCAGCTACAACATCGTCAAGAACCCAGCTACGTATAGGCGGCAAGATGTTTTCTTCGATCACGTTCTTTCCGATCAACGGGAATCGTTTCGCGGCACCGGTTGAATCGCTGGATCGAAGGAACTCTAAGAGTGACTGCGCAGCGCTATTCGCGGCACTCGAACGAATGGGATTAAGCATAAGAAGATGAGGACTCCCGGGCATAATGCTGGGATGCACCCTAAGCAATGCCGGACATGTGAATCGCCACAAAGTGACGGCCACAAGCAAAGACAACACGATGATGAGAAATATTCGCCTCATTGCTGATCCTCGTTGCTCCTTATTTCGGCTTCATATACAGAGGGCCTGTTCCCCACGCATACTTTTGGTACCACTTTCCTTCTGGACCACGATAGAAATCAACCCCTCCCGGAAATCCAGAGGTTTGTACTCCTTGAATCTTTTTGAATGCTGCTGCAAAAGTTTGAGATTCGCACCCAAAAAATCCTGCCCACGCGTTACTTTCCCAATTGACATGAAGATTTCTAAGCTGCATCATGTCGATGCCATTACCCTGTAGCATGAATTGACGGGACTCCCGGCTTGCACCCACAGCTCCAGGAAAGACAGGACCATCATCGCCACTATGAGAAAAGATAGAAAGTTCCGCGACCTTCCCATATTGTTTGTCCATGCCATTAATTATCCCAATGGCAGTTTTGAAATCTTCTTTACTGTTAACTCCAATTACTAAGACCTTGTCCTTTTTCGGATCAAAGCCCTTAGAGCCTTCAATCTCTGCTTTACGCGCTTCGGCAGCCCTCTTGAATTCATCATCGCCGCCTTTTGGATTATTGTTTAGATTCCCGGTTGCGTAGAAAAGTGCATATATGCTTTCTCCCGTTGGGTCTGTGTAGATTAAAGGATTGTTCCGCACGTACGCATACAGGTTGAAATTCTGCGGATTAGCGATGTAATCCTCGAACCGGGTACGGTCATCTTTATCCCCGTCCTGCCAAGAAATCCAAGGCAAAGGATCAGGACTCATAAAGCGGCCCATGCTGCTGGCGTAGTACCTCGCCCCGAAGTAGTCGTTGCCAGATTCGGCATCGCGTTCTTTGCCGGTGTACCGGCATCACAACAGGCACATTTTGGTTGCTCAGACGGTGGAGAGCGTCATAGTCATAGACCTTCCACCGTAGGCCTAATCCCAGGTCTCAGAAGCGAGACCTAAGACACCCGGAAAACGATGGCCCATCCGATTCAATACGGGTGGGCATCGTCTCACCTGTAAATCTCAATGCTTCGCCGCATCGGTTCCCATCGCAACCGCCGAGGTAATCCTGACGCGTACCGGCCCCAACAACCCCGATGCCATTAATGGCGAATTCGCCTTGAACTTGGTGATGTTGGTGTGCGTGAAACGCTGCGCCTCCGGCAGGCTCTGGTCTCCGATGATCCGGTTGGGCCACAGATTCGTCACCTGGATCTTCAACGCATTCTTCCCCGACACCGCCGCCGAAGTGACATCGACAACGAAAGGCCTCTTCCACGCCACGCCCATCTCTTTGCCATTCACGGTCACGCGGGCCGTTTCGCGCACCTCGCCCAGGTCGAGCACCACGCGAGCATTACCCGGCATTTGCGGCGGAATCTCGAACTCCGTCGTGTAAGCCGCCGTCCCCGAATAATGGCGCACGCCCTCGTCGCTCGACTCGGTCCACGAGCTCAGCTTGTCCATGCGAATCTCGGCCGGCGCTCCCCATCCCGGAGTAAAAGCAAGCGTCCACAGCTTCTCAAGCGGCAACACCACCGGTTCCGCCACGGTAGCCACATGCTGCCGTCCAGCGGCATCCACCGCAACATAATGTCCGCCCTGGCCGGCTCGCAGCATCATGCGCCCGCTGCGCATGTCCACATCAAACGGCGCCGTATCGGCGTTCAGCTTAGGAAAGACTTCCTGTTCGTCGCGTTCCAGTCGCACCAGGTGCGCAGCGGTCGCCCTGCGGAACACGACGATCGTCGTTCCATAAGGCCCCAGCCACACGGGCAGATTGGTGCGCTCGTTTTTTGTTTGTTCGTAAACGCCAAGCGAAGTAACAGCACCCGTCTCCGGATTCCACATCTCCGGCGCAAGCCCGCGCGCGCGAAAACTTAACACCGTCGCCACGGCGCTCGGCTTCTTGTTGCGGATAAAGTAGATTTCCGCCCCGTGACCACGGCGATGCACAAAGTCGAAGTCCTCGTCCGGCGAAGGTCCGGCGCTGGTCAGGTCCGGCGCAACCCCGGCATCTAGGAGCGCCTGGCGCGCCGACTCTCCGCAGACAATCTTCCCCGCACCAACCTTGCTCACGCCCTTTCCATCGCTTGGGCAACCGGCCCAGAGCCGGTCCGCAATCTTCTGAACATCCGCGTCCGTCTCATGCGCCGTTGGCAGTCCCGTCAGCCGCGTTGGCTTGCTGCCCACCACCGTCGCACCAGCATTCACCAGCCGGTCAAGCGCCTGAAGAGCAGGCAGCGAGATGTTGGTGAGCGGCGGCAACACCAGCTCCCGGTACTCGGTTCCATTCTTGAGCCGGATGCGATGGTTGGCGACGCTTAGCCCCTTCGTCAACACGTCCTCGTCCACGACATCGTAGTCGTAGCCCGGCATCACATGCGCCGGATCGGTCGCCTTGTACTGCACAAAGTTCGGCACCTGGTCGCCGTAGTAATACAGAACATCCGACACCGGCACGCCCTGCTGCATGAGAAACTGCACCCGCCCGATGTAATCGAAGAACGCCTTGCCGTCGTTGAACCAGGTGACCTTGGGATTGAAGTGCGTTCCCGCAAAGTACTCCTGCCCCGGAAATCCCGTTGCCGCCGGCGACGAGGTGAATGTGTGCCACACCAACAGGTTAAGCCCCTCGCACACTGCCTGATCGAAGGTCGGCTTCAGGTCCATCCCCGGCGACTCTTCCCACTGCGGCCCGAGACTCGTCAAGCCTTCTCCCGCCACGAGCGTCTTTTCGTAAATGTGCGCGGCGCTGGACGCCTCTTTCACAAAGAAACGATCAAGATCTGTGCTGCGGTGAGGCGACGGCGCCCAGAATTCAGTCTGCGGAAAAGTGCCCGCGCCCAGCATGCGCAGCGAGTCCACAGGCGCGCCGTGCGGGCCGCCCGACTCGGGATGAAATCCGAGCCCGTTCTTCGCAGCCAGTTGTCCGAAGGTTTGATAGTGGTCGGTCAGAACCAGGTCTCCGATAGTTCTGCGAAGATCGTTCAAAAAACGGTCGCTGGTGTCGCAACTGTTGACGATGCGCCCTGTAACCACGGGCAGATACGGCACCGGGTCGTAACCGCGCCCGGCGATAAAGGCTTGGCGGAAGCGGCCCGTCCAGTTCACCCCGCCCACTTCCCAACTGTCGGTGTATACATAGCGCAAAGAATCGCCAAGGTAGGGTTTCGCCGCCGTCAGCGTTGGCTGGACGTTGGTATTCCAATAGCTGGTCAGCGCGTCGCGGTCCAGGTAGTCGATCACCAGTCCCTGGAACTTCCCGCTGCTGGTGGAGACCCGCGCATCGGAACTGGTGTAGCCGATGCGAAGAATCTCCCAGTCGCCCGGCGGCACGTCCCACTCCAATTTTCCCTGGTAGGACATTTTCTTCGTGGTCAGGTCAACTTCCCGGCTGACGTCAAAGTCCTGCTCACCGAGAACGGAAGGAAAATCGCCCAGCAGCGGCTTCGAGTCCGGAACCGAAAAGCCCGCCTCGACAAAGACAGCTTTCACCTTGAGTGCGCGAATCGGCTTGCGCGTATCACCGCTTTTCACATCGCCCGGCAGCGGAGCCCCGTGTTTGAGCGGATACGCCATCACCGCGATGTCACGATAGAACCCGTTTTTGCTGGGTGGCAAATCAACCTGAAGAGGACCCGCCAGGGGACCGTGAACCACTTTACGCGACCAAGTCAGCAGCTTTGCCGATTGCTCTCCCGTCACCGTGGGCCCGCCCACATTCCAGCCACTCTGAATGGTCAGGCTGATGCGCAAATTCAGCCGCTTCGCTTCTTTCAGCGTATGCAGAAAAAGCTCCTGCCAGGCTGGGCTCCCGAACATCGGTCCCGCGGGCACATCGATATTCCCTCCCTGGTCCGACCCGTTCGCGTCCATCAAAATGGCCCCCCCGTAGCCTTGCCTGCGCATCGCTTCCAGGTCGCTGGTAATGGTTGCCTTGTCGGTATGACCGTTCAGCCACCACCAGTAGGCCAGCGGCTTGGCCGAATCCGGCGGCGCCTGAAATCCGGACACAAGCGGATCCGAATGCCTGGGCGGCGCAATCTGGGCCACGCCCCGCATTATGCTCAATCCCAGCGCGGCCACGATAATCAGTCGCCCCCATTCCGTTCTTTCTCCAGTGGTGCGGATCGATCTGATTATGGCTTGCATGCGCGACACTCTGCTTTCTTGATTCGGCCCGAATTATATAGTGGCGTGCGGCCACCACAGCAAATCGTCCGCACCGGTCGGTGCGATCTCCGCAATTTGCAGGCGAGCCGGCGCAAATCAACCCAAATCAGCGCCAGCTTCTGCCCCGAGGCAAACCCAGTTAAAGTAATAGAAGCCAACCGCCAGACCGTGCCTCAAAAAAACCGCGCACAAGGAAGCCAACTTTTGAGCCCCGCCGAAGAAACAACACGCGCAAGAACGGCCGAGGTTCCCGCCGCGGCGAAACCAGGCAAACTCGAGGGCGCTTCGCATGCCTGGCGCGCCCTGCGTCATCGGAACTTCCGGCTGTTCTTCGGCGGCCAGAGCATCTCGCTCATCGGCACCTGGATGACCCGCATTGCGACCTCATGGCTGGTCTACCGGCTGACGGGATCGGCGCTGCTGCTGGGTACGGTGAGTTTTTCGGGCCAGATCCCCACCTTTCTATTTGCGCCCTTCGCCGGTGTATGGGTCGACCGGCTCAATCGCAGGCGGGTGCTGGTGTGGACGCAGACGCTCTCAATGCTGCAATCGCTGGCCCTGGCTGCCCTCACTCTCTCAGGACACATCACCATCCACTGGATACTGGTTCTGGCTGTGTCGCAGGGCATTATCAACGCTTTCGATATGCCGGGCCGCCAGGCATTCATGGTGCAGATGGTCGAGGATCGCGCCGACCTGGGCAACGCCATCGCCATAAACTCGTCCATGGTCAATGTGGCGCGGCTGATTGGCCCTTCGCTGGCGGGCATGTTAATCGCGGCTACCAGCGAGGGTTGGTGCTTCCTCATTGACGGCATCAGTTACCTGGCAGTGATCGGCTCGCTGCTGGCGATGCGCCTTCCGGCTCCCACTGTCAAGCGCGAAACCACCTCCATGTGGCACGAGTTGAAAGAGGGTTGGACCTATGTCTCCGGGTTCCTGCCCGTCCGCACCATCCTCACGCTGTTTGCCGTTGTGAGCCTGATGGGCATGCCGTTCGTGGTGCTGATGCCGATTTTTGCGGCCCGCGTACTGCACGGGGGCCCACACACACTAGGCTTCCTGATGGGCGCAATGGGAATAGGGGCGCTGGTATCCGCGCTCTCGCTGGCGGCCCGCAAAAGCGTGCGCGGATTGATCCGCATGATTCCAATCGCCGCCGCGGTCTTCGGCCTGGGCCTGATCGGCTTCGGCCTGTCGCGCGTATTCTGGCTTTCGATGGTTATGGTGCTGGTGGCGGGCATGGGCATGATGCAGGGCATGGCCGCCAGCAACACGATCATCCAGACCCTGGTGAGCGAAGACAAGCGCGGCCGCGTGATGAGCTACTACACTATGGCCTTCATGGGCATGGCGCCCTTCGGCAGCCTGCTCGCCGGAACCATGGCCCATGGTGTTGGCGCGCCCTTTACGGTGATCGCCAGCGGATCAGTTGTTCTGCTGGGCGCAGCATGGTTCTTCACCCGCCTGCCATCGATAAGGAAAGTGATACGTCCCATCTATCGGGAGATGGGAATCCTGCCGGCAGCGGGCGAGTTGCAGTCCTGACTGCTTGTACTCACCAAGGCGACTTGTTGCCGCAATGAAACCGGGCGGCGTGCGCCCAGGTCTGGCTTTCGAGGCCTGGAAAACCACGACCACAAACCCGTCGACAAACCGGATCAACGGCCGTCCTGCGTAACCCCGCACAGATGCACGCTCACGCCGAGCTCGGCAAGCATAGCGGCCTTGGTCGCCAGCGCCTTGTCGGCCATCTCCGCGGTAGGCGCATAGGCCACATTCATGTGGTTGGCCTTGTGCCGCGCCATCAGTTGATTCTGGCTCACCCCGTGCAGAACCGCGTGTACAATCGGCCATTGCGTGGTGGTTTCCTTCCAACGGCGCTCGGTTTCTGGCGCCGGCAGACTTACCACAGTACCTCTGCCCAAGTCCGCATGAAGCGCGCCGCCCTCAACAAACACGCGGCTCCAGACGATCTCGCCCGGCTTGCCGATTCCCTTCAGCGACCCGCCGCCCAGGGGAAAATACATCGCCGGCTGCCGTTCGCTGGTCGCGCCTGCATAGCCGTCGACAAGATGGTTTGCGGGCGCAGCGCCTGAAATCTGAAGGAGCCACACAAACGCGTCAAGATCGCCGCCCTTGTAGTGTTCACCCCAGCGAACATCGTGCAGCGTCGTCGACGGGTCAAGCCCCAGCGCCTTCCAGCAGAGATTGGTAATCAGCGCGTCGGTCCCGGCGCATTCGTCCACCTCGTTGAAGTGCACCAGCGGCCCGCCCGCATACAGCTCTTCTCTCGTGCCCTCCGCAAATACCGGAGGGCGTTCCGCATTGTTCAGCATTCCTTCGGCCAGGTCCGACGCGGGCACCATGTCCTTCAATCCCTGCTGATACTGGATGCCGATCACGTCGCAACCGTAGTCCTTCGCAATGCGCACCGCAGCAATATACATCTTGCACTGTTCGAGCACCTGGTCGAGAGTCAACTCGTTCGCTGCATCCGTGCCGAAATCGAACTTCACGCCTTTCTGAACCAGCCAATCGTAAACTCCGCGCGCTTCGGCGGCGGAAACCGTCCGCATCTTCGCCACCAGCGCGGACTGGCTCAACCGCTCCTTGTAGATGCCCGCGGGATTCAGCAACTCGTCATCGACGATGGCGTTATACATGCCCATGCAGCCTTCGTCGAAGATCCCCATGATCGCCTTGCGATATTTCAAATCGTTGGCCAACTGGCCGCCAAGCGCAGCGCTCTGGGCAGGCAGTTTGCTCCTGTCGAGCTCATGCACATGCGTCAAGTCATGGCTGATCCTGCCGTCGCGCAGCCACTCATCCAGCGCGTTGAGGAAGAATTCATCCGTAAAGTCCTTGCTCCATATCGACGAATATTCTCTGCCGGCCTTGGTAAGCGATCCGTTCAGATTGAGCAGTCCCACCAGTCCCGGCCATTGTCCCGACCAGTTGGCCACGGTCAGGATGGGCCCCTTGTGGCTGCGCAGTCCCGGCAACACATGATGGCTGTACTGCCAAGCCGCCGTGGCAAACACCAGCTTCGCTTGGGGATGAATCCTCATGAACACATCCATCCCCTGGCGCTGCGACGAGATGAAGCCGTGCCTTTCTGCCTGGTTGTAAGCGTGGGCGCGGACCAGCTTGAAGCCTTTGTGCGCAAAAGCCGCGGTCAGCTTTTCTTCCATGTCTTTCTGCGCCAGCCAGCATACCTGGTTGGCGGAAAGCCGCAAATCGCCGCTGGTAATCAGCAGAACTTCATTCGCTGCCGGCTTCGCTACGCCGCTCTCTTCGACTGTCATACCCATTTCCCCCTGGTTTACGTTAACGTTTTCGTTCAAGAAGAATATACACCCTTGGCGCTGCCCCTGTACCACTGGGCGTCGGTCGCCGCTTGTCGCTTAAGAATGACCAACTGTGAGCGCCCGCGGCCAGCGCATTTAGCATGAATCTAAGCCGTTGTATCCGGCTCCAGGCGAAAGACCACGTCCATGTCGCGCAACAAGCTCCAACCCAAACCCGCATTACGCCCACCGCAAAATGCTCCCGTGCATGGCGTTGCGCGCCCGCATTCCGCGCCGACGCCGACAGTTTCAGGCCGCTGGCTGCTCACCGCGGTCGCCATCGCGCTCCCTGCCGCGGGATTCTGCGCCTGGGCCGTGCTGTGCCTGCTCTTCTGGCAGGGAAGCTGGCAGTTGCTTTATCATCCCGCGGCAACAGTTGCGCGCACGCCCGCCGGCATCGGCCTGGCCTTCGATCCGGTCGCATTCGCCACCACGGATACCGGCGCGGCCCGGCTGCAGGGCTGGTGGATTCCCGCACAACCCTCGGCTCACTACACCGTGCTTTACCTGCACGGCAAGGACGGCAACCTGGGCGACACGCTTGACGATCTGGCTGGCCTGCACGGCGCGGGCGTCGACGTGCTGGCCTTCGATTATCGCGGCTACGGCCAGAGCCAGTTCGTCCATCCCAGCGAAACCCGCTGGCGCCAGGATGCGGAGTGGGCGCTTGAGTACCTGGCCGCAACCCGCCACATCGATCCGCGCTCGATTGTCCTCGATGGCAGCGGCCTGGGCGCCAACCTCGCGCTCGAAATTGCGGCAGCCCACCCCGAACTGGCTGGAGTCGCTCTGGAGTCGCCTCTCGACGCCCCGGTCAGCGCCATCTTTGGCGATCCGCGCGCGCGCCTGGTTCCCGCTCACCTGCTGGTCAGCGACCGCTTTGACCTCGACGCGCCCGCTGCCGCCCTGCGCATCCCATCGCTGTGGTTTTTTCAGAATCCGCCGCCAGGACAGAGCGGATCGCCCCAAAGCTCTGATGCATTCCAGAGAGTGACAGCTACAAAAACGAGGGTTTGGCTTACGCCTTCTTCGAACACGGGAAATGACTTTGTGAACGCTCTTTCGCGCTGGATTGACAGCTTGCATCCATAAGAATCCGGCCCGTCAGGTTGCCGGTTCGGCAATGGCTTCGCCTACTGACTCGCTGACCCACTGGCCCGCTTACCGCACCATGTCACGATGCAGCGCCTTTACCTGGTAGCCGGCTTTCTTCAGCCGCTTGCTTATCTCCTCGGCCATCATCACGCTGCGGTGCTGGCCGCCGGTACAGCCGAAGGCGACGGTCAGGTAGCTCTTCCCCTCCTTAACGTAGTGCGGCAGCAGGTAGAGCATCAGCTTGGTAACTTTGTCAAGAAACTCCCCTGTCTGCGGGAATCCGCGCACATAGGCGGCCACCTTGGGGTCCAGGCCCGTCTTCTTGCGAAACTCCGGAACAAAATGGGGATTGGGAAGGAAACGCACATCGAAGACCATATCCGCGTCCAGCGGCACGCCGTTCTTGAAGCCGAAGCTCAGGCACGATACCAGCAGGCGATTGGTCTTTTCTCCCCGGCCAAACCGGGCCTGAATGTGCGCGCGCAACTCGTGCACGTTGAAGTTCGAGGTGTCGATGAGCGTGTCTGCGACATTGCGGATGGGATCGAGCAATTGACGCTCTTCCACGATCGAGCGCCACACCGTTTCAGAGCGGCCCAGCGGATGCGGCCGCCGCGTCTCAGAGTAGCGCTGCACCAGCGACGCGTCCTGTGCGTCCAGAAATACCACCCGCGTGTGCAGGAGCGTCTTTACGCTTTTCAGAATCTCCGGCAGACGGTCCAGCGTGGCGCCTTCGCGGACGTCCACCACAATCGCGGCCTTCTCCACTTCAGTGGATTTGCTGACCAGAACGGCGAAATCGGGTAGAAGCTCGAGCGGCAGGTTATCTACGCAATGAAATCCCAGGTCCTCAAAGGCCTTAAGCGCCGAGGCCTTGCCCGCGCCCGAAATGCCGGTCACAATCACCAGTTCCCTGGCTGGCTTGCTGAGTGACTTGGCGTGTTTGGCAGCCGCCCGCGGTGAAGCCGTGCGGGGCGCCGGCTTGAGTGATTTCATGCGCACATGCTACACCGAAGAGCGCACTTCTGGCTGCATGATCCCCGGCGGAGGCTTTTTGCTATACGGTTGATTGACTGAGCTACGCCGCCTCAGGCTCCCGGCGCGATGGTCATGTAGCCCAGTTCCGCAAGCTTGACCGCTTGCCCTGCTTCCAGCGCAGGCGACAACAGCGGACCCTGGCCCAAGTCGCAGCCCATGCGACCCAGCGCTCTGAGTTGCTCGGGAGTCTCGATCCCCTGCGCCACCACCAGTACGCCCAGCGTGCGGCCCAGGCGAAGAAGCGACTCGAGCACCGCCTGATGCCGACCTGTGGAAGTCGCGGCTGCAGTCAGCTTGGGGTCCAGCTTCACCATATCGATGGGCAGGCGCACCAGGTGGTTCAGCGGCGCAAGGCTGGAGCCAAAGTCGTCCAACGCCACGCGCACATTGCAATCCACCATGCGCTGCAGAATTGCCACCGCCGCATCAGGGTTTTCGTTCAGGGTGCTCTCCGGCACTTCAAACAACAGCCGCGAAGGATCGGCGCCGCTGGCCGAAAGCGTCCTTTGCAACTGCGCAACCAGATCGACGTTGTAGAACTGCCGGTGGGTCAAATTAATGGTCAGGGAGATGTCCACCGACGGCAGAGTATTGCGCCAGCTCCGCAACTGCCAACAGACGGCCTCCATCGTCTCCCGGCCCAGGGTAATGGAAAGGCCGGTCTCCTCGGCCACGGCCAACAGATCGGCGAAGCTGTCAATGGTTCCGTCGGCACGGCGCCATCGCAACGAACACTCGAAAGCCTCCAGCTTACCGTCCTGTAGCCGGCAAATCGGCTGATAGCGGAACTCGAGGAGCCGCTTGTCCAGCCTGTAACGCAGCTCGCGTTCGCGTTCCTGCTGGCTGGTGAGGGTGACCTCCAGGTGCTTGTCGAAGATTTCGTAGCGCCCCCCGCCCGACTGCTTGGCGCGATACATGGCAAAGTCCGCGTCCCGGATGAGCAGATCGGCAGAGGTATGCTCCGGTCCGGCCATGGCGGCGCCAATGCTGGCGCCGGCCTGAATAAAGTGCCCAAAAATATCGAAGGGCCGGGCCATCTCAGACAAAACGCGCCTCGATACCGTCTCCAGATCGCCGGCGCTCAAAATATTTTCGACCAGGATGGCGAACTCGTCGCCGCCCAGCCGTGCCGCCGAGTCGTGCGGGCGCAGCGCAGTGCGCAGCCGTTCCGACGCCGCCACCAGCACCACATCCCCCGCGGCATGGCCCAGCACGTCATTGATTTCCTTGAAGCGATCAAGATCCAGGAACAGCACCCCGCAGCTCTGGTCGGAACGGCGCAAGCGGCGGGCCAGCGACAGGTTAAGCCGGTCCATAAACAGCGCCCGGTTCGGCAATCCGGTCAGCACGTCGTGCATGGCATCGTGCTGCAGCTTGTCCTCAGTCTGCCTGCGCTCGCCAATGTCGCGAAAGGTATAAACGTAACCCACCTTCGCTCCGTCGACCAGCAGCGGCGCGCAATGCAGACTCACATCCACGAATTCGCCAGCCTTGTTGGCGCGCACCGTCTCCACCGTGGCGCGCCCTTGCTCGTCCACGGCCTTTTCCAGCGTTGCATGCTCGTTCAGGCGCGTCTCCGGCACAATCAGCTCGCGCAGACTTCCGCCGCTCGCCTCCTCGGCAGTAAATCCAAACATGCGCGTAAACGCCGGATTGGTATACAAGACGTGATTGCCATGCTCGATGGCCACGGCTTCGGGAATGCTGGCCAAAACGTCTTCCATCAGCCGCGATCTCGGCGCCTGCTCCCGGCCGCCGGGATGGGCCACGATGACCGCCTCCCGCAGTTGCGCGTCAAGTATGCTGTAGGTGCCTTCCACGGGCAGCAGCTTTCCGTTCCTGGCCGGCATGGTGGCGTGGAACGGGCTGCCTTTCCTGGTCGACTTCAACAACGTCTGCGGTTCAGCGGTGCCCGGAAACAGCCCCCACAACACGTCCTCCACGGGACGCTGAACCCACTCGCCTTCCGTGAGCCCCAGCATCTGGCGCGCCTCGGCATTGGCAAAAACGATCTTGCCCGCCCGCTCCAGGAAGACCAGAACCGGCAATGCGTCCA
>Ga0326727_10021892_pt1 | contig 12434 bp, 9 predicted proteins | sample MB2enrmetagenome_FD_207643 | JGI IMG/M metagenome (GOLD analysis project Ga0326727, IMG submission 207643) | Lab enriched peat soil microbial communities from McLean, Ithaca, NY, United States - MB29MY | ecosystem: Environmental > Terrestrial > Soil > Wetlands > Peat | place: USA: New York...
TGCTTTTAAGATGAATTTTGTGTCATTTCCTGGATTCGTTCGTACTCTGGCTCCTGGCTTCTGTCTTATTGATTCGTTTTTATAAAACAGGGAAAGCCGCTTTTCCTCAATCGAAGCTGCATGCTGACAGCTTCAGCCCGCGAACGAAACTTGCCCACTTTCAGCAGGTAAAATTGCCCCGGAGTCTGGGGTGGTTCCATCCTGCCATCGAAGCCTTTCTGACGAAGTTCTTCCGCTCTGCGCTCCAATTCGGGCTTCTGCAGAAAAGCGCCGACCTGAACGGAATAGGTAACTGGCTCGGGATTAACCTGCGGCCTTGGCTTTTCCACCGGCTTCGCCGCCGCGGCAGCCGCGGGACTTTTGGGCACGGAAGCGGAAGCAGCCTTTGCAGGGATGGGTTCGGGCTCACCTTGGCGGCGGTTTATGTTTTTGTACCAGTCCAGCGGCTGATCCCCCGAATCCCGTTTGGCAGGCTTTGCCCCTTCGTCGACAGGCCTATCGGTCTCCCCTTTCAGCACATCGGGCTTCGGCTCGGGCAGAGATTCGGCGGCGGTTTGTGCCCCCTCCTGTTTCCCCTGGCGCTTACCTTCTATGAATCCAAGCACAAAAGCAATACCGCAGATCGCGATCAACACTGCGAATGCGCCGATAAGCCTACGATTGTCCAGCACGAGTTCAAGTCCTGGTTCCGCATCGTGATTCGACATTTGTTTACACCCGCTTTATCGATTCCATCCAGGTTTTGATAATATCGATTGGCACGGGGAAGACCACGGTTGTATTTTTCTCCACACCAATTTCGGTCAGCGTCTGCAGATATCGCAGCTGAAGTGCAATCGGTTCCTTATTGATCACTCCTGCGGCTTCCGCGAGCTTGGCTGAAGCCTGGAATTCGCCTTCCGCGTGAATGATTTTGGCTCGCTTTTCCCTTTCTGCCTCGGCCTGCTTTGCCATCGCGCGCTGCATTTCCTGGGGCAAATCCACCTGTTTCACCTCCACCAGGCTGACCTTGATCCCCCACGCATCCGTATGTTGATCCAGTATTTCTTGGAGCTTCACATTCAGCTTTTCGCGGCGGCTCAGAAGATCATCCATTTCAACCTCGCCGAGAACCGAGCGAAGCGTCGTCTGCGCCAGCTGAGAGGTAGCATACAGGAAATTCTCCACCTCAACGATGGCCCGCGGCGCATTCATTACGCGGAAATAGACGATTGCATTCACTTTTACTGAAACATTGTCCCGCGTAATGATGTCTTGCGGCGGAACTTCGAGAGTGATTGTACGGAGACTGACGCGCACCATCTTGTAAATCGGCCAGAAAATGAACACAACGCCGGGCCCCATTGCGTTCGGCACCAAGCGGCCCAGTCGGAACACCACCCCGCGCTCATATTCTTTCAGGATGTTGACGGTACTCCAGATATAGAGAATAACGATCGCAATTCCCAGCAGCAGCGTGCTTTCCATGTTTTACCTCCTGGACTCGGCCGGTCTCGTGGATCCAAGGCCGAAGGCCCGATCGAGAATCACCCCTTCGGAGCTCTGGATCCGCTCGAACCGGCTTCGTGACAGAAAATAGATATCTATTCCCTCACTTCTTCGACTTTCAACGTCAAATTTTCGACCGCCAGAATTTTCACTGGTTTCCCTGCGGAGATTGGAGAGGAAGAGTAAGCCGTCCAATATTCCCCTCTGACTTTGACACGCCCTCGCTGATGGATGTCGCTGTCGGCCATACCGGTCAGCCCGATCATGCCCTGGTTGCCGGTAAAAACCTTTTGCCTGTAGGAACTGAACAGCGTCAGCAAGAGCACCAGGAATATCGCGGCAAACGGCAAAGCCAGCGCAAGTGCCGTGGTCAATCCGATCCGGGCGGCGGGATCCGGCGTGTCGATCAGGATCACCATTCCAATCACCATCGATGCCAATCCTCCAATTCCAATAATGCCGAATCCCCCGACTTTCACCTCGGCGATGAAGAGCCCTATGGCAAGGAGAATCAGAAGCACACCCACATAGTTGATCGGAAGAAAAGAAAGACCGAGAACCGCCAACAACACACAGATTCCACCGATCACTCCCGGGGCCACAAATCCCGGGTGCGTGAATTCGAAGTAGAGAAGAATGAGACCAACGACACCGAGCAGTAGCGCCAGATTGGGTTGGGAAATGGCTTCAAGAAACCTTTCGCGCGTCGTCATCGCGTAATCCACAACATTTTGGTTTCGAGTGTCGATTACCCATTCCTGACCGGAAAACAGGCGGACCCGGTAGCCCTGGAGTTTGGCGAAGAGTTCCGCGTCATCTTTCGCGATGAAGTCGATCAAATGAGCATTCAGTGCTTCCGTGTCCGTGAAAGACTTGCTTTCGGCAACACCCTTCTCGGCTTCGACGACGTTGCGGTTCCGCTTTGCCGCGATGCTGCGCAGGAAAGCCGTTGAGTTACTGGTGATTTTTTCGTCCAGAGTCTTGCTGGCCTCTCCACCGCTCACCGGGAAGCCCCCAATGGCCAGGAGCGGGTGAGCAGCGCCGGTGTTGGTCCCCGGCGCCATTGCCGCGATATCCGAGGACAGGAGGATAAAAAACCCCGCCGAGGCCGCTTTGGCTCCGCTCGGAGCCACGTACACCACGATCGGGATCTTGCTGTTCAACATTTGGGAGATGATATCCTCCATGGACGAACCGAATCCGCCCGGAGTTTGAATTCGGATGAGAAGAAATCTGGCGTGCTCATCTTCGGCCCTGGCGATGCTCCGGGTTACAAATTGCGCGGTTATCGGGTCGATGGTCCCATTCAGATCAATACGGGCAATCTCGCCTCGCGCGGGTAGGACGGAAAACAAGAAAAGAAATGCAAACGCAATGCGTCTGAGTCTCGTCATGTTATGCTCGACTATAGTATTCATGATAATCGAAAACGCAGCCGATTACACTGATTCAATGCCAAATTGATTCGGGATACAGGATACAAGATGCAGGGCAAAAACCACAGCTTACATCTTGGATCACGCATCCTGCATCGTTTTGGTCTGCTGTTCTGCGTGGTAGGAGGACCGGACCAGCGGTCCAGCTGCGACATGCCGGAAACCGAGCGAATAGGCGTAATCCCGGTAGTCCTCAAACTCTTCGGGCGCATAAAACCGCTCGACCGGCAGATGCTCGCTTGTGGGCTGCAGATATTGGCCGAGCGTCAGGATGTCCACCTCCGCCTCGCGCAAATCGTTCAGGGCCTCAAGGATTTCGTCCCGGCGTTCGCCCAAGCCCAGCATAAGACTTGATTTAGTTGCAACCGGAAAGCCAAAGGCTTTGGCGTTCCGGAGATGATCCAGCGAACGTCGGTAACGCGAGCCTGCGCGTGCTGATGGGTATAGGCGAGGCACCGTTTCGACATTGTGGGCCAAAACGTCGGGTCGGGCTTCGGCCACAGTCCGGAGAGCCGCGATGCTTCCGCGAAAATCAGGGATCAGCACTTCGATGCGAATGCCGTGACATGACTCGCGGGTGAGGCGGATGGTTTCGGCAAAGATGAATGCGCCCCCGTCCTCGAGATCATCCCGATCGACGGAAGTAATGACCGCATACCTCAAATTTAGCATCCGGATAGCCTCAGCAACCCGGCGCGGCTCGTCCGGATCATATCGCGGGGGCAATCCCGTTTTCACGGCGCAGAATTTGCAGGCACGAGTGCAGACTTCTCCGAGAATCATGAAGGTTGCCGTGCCGGCGCCCCAGCACTCACCGATATTAGGACAACGAGCATCTTCGCAGACGGTGTTGAGTTTCTGTTCACTGACCAGCTTTTTCAGCCGGAAATAGCTATCGTTTCCGGGGATCCTCACCTTCAACCATTCAGGACGACGCGGACGTTTATTTTCGGGCATATACTTGTTAATGATAAACCGGGAATGTCAAAAAATGCCGAGGAAAATTACCGATGCACGTCTGGCATGCGGGAAAGCGCCCTCCCATGGCAAGCCCCGCAGACGTACTCGCCGATCAGGTCGACGCGAAACCGCAAGTTTGTCCGGCAGTGCAATTCCTGTATTATCTTTTTTGAATCTCCGGCTTGATTCTCACAGTGCGGGCCAGGCACGTGCTTTGGAAGTCGGATGCCAGCAATGCAATCCCTTATTCCACTGAAAGGCGTCATGGGCTCTGCTGGCGAGCAGCTTCCCAAGTCGCTATCTTTTAAGGGAGCGGACCATGGGTGAAAAGATCCGGCTGGGGGTCAGCGCATGCCTCTTGGGAAAGAACGTCCGCTTTGACGGAGGGCATAAGCTGGACCGATTTCTCACGGACACACTTGGGAAATATGTGGACTATGTCCCTGTCTGCCCCGAGGTGGAATGCGGGATGCCTGTCCCCAGGGAATCGATGCATCTGGAAGGAAACCCGGAGTCTCCACGGCTTGTCACCACACGAACCAAAGTCGATATGACCGGCCAGATGGCCGGCTGGGCTGCCCGGCGCGTGGCGGAGATGGGAAAGGAGGAGCTCTTGGGATTCATATTCAAGAGCGATTCTCCCAGCAGCGGCATGGAGCGCGTGAAAGTTTACAACGATAACCAAATGGCCCATCGGAGGGGAGTCGGGATTTTTGCACGAGCCTTCATGAGGCATTTCCCCCTCCTTCCAGTGGAAGAAGAGGGGCGTCTGCATGATCCGGGGCTCCGCGAGAATTTCATTGAGCGTGTATTTACACTTGCCCGCTGGAGACTGATGCTGGGCAGGAAAGAGAGCCGCGGAAACCTGGCTGAATTTCACACGAAACATAAGTTTCTGATTCTCTCGCACAGCCGGGCCCACTACCGGCAAATGGGGCGCCTCGTTGCCAGGGCAAAAGAAATTCCCTTGAAAGAGCTTTTCGAAGAGTACCAGAAACTTCTGATGGAATGCCTGAAGCTAAGAGCGACGCCGAACAAGAATGCGGACGTCCTGATGCACATGGCAGGATACTTTAAGGATCAGATCTCGCAAGAAGAAAAACGGGAGTTGTTGGAGATCATCGGTCGCTGTTGAAAAGAGCTGGTCCCCCTCATCGTTCCCATCACTCTTATCAATCACTTTGCTCGAAGATACAACCAGAGCTATCTCAAAGATCAATGGTCTCTCAATCCGCACCCCATTGAATTGCAGTTGCGCAACCATGTATGACACCGAGAAACGACGGCGGGGGCGACACATGAGGAGGTCTCCTGTTTACGCTGCCGCGGATATGTGAAATATCTTTCGCCGTTTCCGTGAACAATTTCCCCACGGTCCGCCGTAGGCAAGGGGACAGAGTCCATGAAATTCGCCGTCTCCACCGACCGATTCCCGGTGAGGATGGCTCATTGCAAACAGGATGGTGCCGGACTTCACCTCATTACCGTATTTGGGCACGGCGGCGCATATTCATCCCGCTCGCTGTAACGAGGAAATTGTCCTTCGGATACCGGCTCGGCGTTCGTGTTCTTAGTCTCAGATCTCGGTTAATGGAATTTGCGCAACTGTAAATATTTGACTCTATTGTAGATATGCTAACACGATTTATAGATTATTTAGTTTAATCTTTCTTGCACGTCCGGTGTTCTCATGCCCCGAAAGGGAGGGACGGCGGGCCATTCGGCAATGGCGGACAATGGTTTTCGTCCGGAACACTTTTGAGGGACATACCGATAAGTTGTTCTTAATAATATATTTACTAAGCAGGCTGTTTCCAATAAAAACCGGTTTATAGCCGCGTTGTTGGGCCTGACGTTTGAGCTTGGGATCAAAGCGAGCGCCGGTCTGCGCCAGAGTTCCTCCCCCGTTTGGCCCCGCATGAGCGGGCAATTTGCTTAAAACTGAACAGGGCTGTTTTTCGCCCGGCATTCACTGAGCTCTGAGTCTTGCTTAATCGCACCTCCGATTGCGCCCCCTTTTGCTTGTCTTGTAACTTGTATCCCGTATCTTGCAACCTGCATCTTGAAAAACATGCAATAATAATAAGTTTATGTCACAGATCGAAACGCTTAGCCGGTTTGTCAGCCAGAAAATAAAAATACGCGGCAGGGAGTACTTCGAGAGAAAGGCGGTGCGCATCCTCTTTGCCGATCCCGAGTTTGTTTCCGCGCGCGTCTCCGGCTCACAGGAATATGACGTCGATCTCGAGCGAGAAAAGGAAGCCTTGATCTTTTCCTGCGACTGCCCCTACTTCGACGGCAATCTCTCGGTTTGCAAACACGTTTGGGCAACGCTCCTAGAATTGGAGAAATCCGGACATCTAAAGAAATGGCCGGCCGGGTTCCCGTCAAAATTAGTTCCCGCCGACTCAGATCCCGACGAAGAAGACGAGAACTTCGAAGACCCCGATGTCGAAGACGACTTCCCTTACGAATCGACGGTCGGCGACGGCCTCCGGCTGGTTTCGAAGCATGCTCCGGCTCCCGTACCCCGTTCCTGGAAGAACCTTCTAACCAGAATAAGCCAGCCCCGGATGATGCAGACACGAGGGAATCCATGGCCGGCAAGGCGCGAAATTCTCTACGTTCTTGAAAATACACGGCGAGCCGCGAGTCCGAGCCTGGTAGTTCAAATCGACGTCAGGGAACCTAAAAAGACCGGCGGATGGAAAAAGGCGAAACCGCTGTCCATTTCCCACGAAATGCTGCCCGAATTGCCAGAGGCGATTGATCGAGAAATCCTCACGCGTTTAATCGGAGTACAGCGTGAGACCTGGTCCTACGGTCCCTATGAATCGATTTACCGCTTTCAGCCGGGCAGCCATGAAATGGAAATGCTTCTGCCTATAATCTCACAGACCGGCCGTTTGTTTTATCGGACTCCCGAACTCGACGAATTGCGCCCGGTTCGCTGGGATGAACGCGGCTCATGGGAGTTTCGCATTGAGGTGCGCCACGATTCCGAAGGATGCCAGTACGAGATTCGCGGTGCTTTCCACCGGGGTGGGGAGCGTCTTGATGTCTCACAGCCGGAACAGATCTTCACCGAAGGAATCATCGTCAACGGCGAGTTGATCGCCCGCTTTGAGGGCTCTTATGAATGGATCTCTTTTTTCCGGCGTGAAGATTCTTTCTTCGTGCCCGAAAGGGAGGGGGATCAGTGGCTCGAAACGATGGTCAAACTCCCTTCCCTGCCGCCCATGGATTTGCCCAAGGCGCTGCGTCTGCAGGAAATTGAAGCCGCTCCTCGTTTTATCGCCCGCATCAGTACAAAAAAGGAGGTCTGGGGTGCTCCCTTTCTCCTCGGGGAGGTGTTCTTTGACTACCTCGGCCACATCGTGAACGAGGACGAACCGGCAACAAGCATCCCACTCGTATCCCAACGACAAAGAATTGCGCGCGACTCGAAATGTGAAGACATGGCCAGGCAGAAATTCGAAGGGGTGGGATTCAAAAAGCAGCGTGATTATCGAGGCATCTTCATCTGGACTATTTCCCAGACGCGCCTTCCGGGCGCCGTCAGGGACCTGGTCGCCGCCGGTTGGCATGTAGAAGCCGAAGGGAAGCTCTTCCGGAATCCCGATTCTTTCAAACTCAAGCTTTCCTCCGGCATCGACTGGTTTGAACTGCACGGCACGATCGAATTCGGAAATGCGCGTATTGCGATCCCCAAGCTCCTCGCTGCTCTCAAGCGCCGTGAGAGTACGATCCTGCTCGACGACGGCAGTTTTGGCATGGTTCCGGAGGAATGGCTGGAGAAATATGGGATGCTTGCAGGGCTTGGGACACCCGAGGCAGACCACGTGCGCTTCAGCCGGAACCAGGCAGGACTGCTTGATGCCTTGCTTGCTTCCCAACCCGAGGTAAGCTGTGATGAGTTGTTCGAGCGCGTGCGCAACGAACTCCGCACGTTCGAGGGAGTCGCGGCTGCGGATCCCCCATCCGGATTCCAGGGTTTGCTGCGCCCATATCAGCGCCAGGGGTTGGGCTGGCTCCATTTTTTGCAGGAGTTCGCTTTCGGCGGCTGTCTCGCGGATGATATGGGACTGGGCAAAACGGTGCAAGTCCTCGCGCTGATTGAAGAACGCCGCCTCCTGCGCAACGCGAATGGGTCCGCTGACCGCCCGCCGCCGTCGCTTGTGGTGATGCCCCGGTCACTCGTCTTTAATTGGCGGCAGGAGGCGGCGCGCTTCACCCCAGCCCTTCGAGTTTTGGAACATACCGGGGGAGAACGGATCCGCGGGCATGAGCACTTCGATGATTACGATGTCATCTTCACCACTTACGGAACCCTTCGCCGGGACGCGCCCTTCTTTAAGGAGAAGCTGTTCGACTATGTCGTTCTCGATGAAGCGCAGGCGATAAAAAATTCTTCGACGGAATCGGCAAAAGCGGCGCGTTTACTGAGAGCTCGTCACCGCCTGGCCCTCAGCGGCACTCCCATTGAAAATCACCTTGGCGAACTCTGGAGCCTCTTTGAATTCCTGAATCCAGGAATGCTGGGATCGGCCTCGGTTTTTCGGCTCGGCAAAGCATCCGCGGGGAACTCCGATGAGCCGCACCGCGCCCTGCTCGCACAGGCGCTGCGCCCCTTTATTCTCCGCCGAACCAAAGCTCAGGTCGCCCAGGACCTGCCGGAAAAAGTGGAACAAATCCTGTTCTGTCAGCTGAAAGCTGCGCAGCGCCAGCTCTACGACGAATTGCGCGATCACTACCGGCGCACGCTCCTGGAACGCGTCGGGCGCGACGGAATTGAAAAGTCCAAGATTCACATACTGGAGGCGCTGCTGAGGCTCCGTCAGGCGGCTATTCATCCGGGGCTCGTCGATCATGCACGTACCGGCGAACCCAGCGCGAAAATGGACATGCTGCTGCCACAGCTCATCGAAGTTCTCGAGGAAGGACACAAGGCTCTGGTCTTCTCTCAGTTTACTTCGATGCTCGGCATTCTTCGAAGCAGGCTGGATGAGGAAAAGATCCGCTATGAGTACCTGGACGGCCAGACGCGTGATCGTGCGCTCCCCGTTGAAAAATTCCAAAACGATCCGGATTCCAAGCTTTTTTTGATCAGCCTCAAGGCCGGAGGGCTTGGATTGAACCTGACAGCCGCCGAATATGTGTACCTTCTGGATCCCTGGTGGAACCCAGCGGTGGAAACCCAGGCCATAGACCGCACCCATCGCATCGGACAGACGCAATCGGTCTTTGCCTATCGCCTGATTGCCAAGGACACCGTCGAAGAAAAGGTTCTCGAGTTGCAACAGACCAAGAGGGAAATCGCCGACGCGATTATCAATCAGGAAAACAGCCTGTTGCGCAACCTCAGTCGTGAAGATTTAGCAGTTCTGCTGGACTAAGCTGATTCCTGAATGGATAGCTCCAAATTAGGAATCAGGAAAGGGGAGTCAGGAATCGAAAAGTGGCTTCCATGATCCGACACTGTGTTGTCCTATCTTGCATGCGACGCTCAATACTCGAAAGCGGAAATCCCAGACAGCAAGCCCTTGCCTGGTCGGCTCTGACCGATTCCGAGCAATTCCAGGGGGAACGCCGCCTTTTAGCGGCCATCGTTCCTTTGTCCGTTTTCCTCCGCCACAGAAATCGTTGCGTCCAAGACGCGCGCCATAAATAGGACATCCCCGGCAAACCGGTTCGTTCCGTTGGCAAGCCACGATGCAAAGACGCGAGTGCAAGCGAAGCCCGCGCCGTCGCCGGCGACCACAGGTTCAAGAAAAATTTTGAACGAAACTCGATCGACGACCTCGGGATGCGTATTGACTCGACTCTTCACTACGGGGTTGCTTACAAAAACGCCTACCCGAACGGCGACCAAGGCTTTCGACTTGATTGGCCACGAATTGACCCGTGGGATTAGGCAATCGGAAACGGGCCCGAATGATCGCGGTCAATCAAACGCGTTGAGGGAATCTTTTTCGGATGTGTTCGGATGTCCTCTCAAGAAGCACAAAAAACATGCAAGGGTGGAGGAACCGAGCTGGCTAATCGGCAACGATTTGTTCCTGCCGGGAGTCAAGGCTAGGGAGTCCGTTCCATGAAACCGCCGGCGGCCGCTTGCGGCGATCCGGTGACGGGACAAGATCCGCAACCTGGACACGGATGCCCATGTAGTCACCGACGACGACCACGGCGGAGTGCACCTGAATTCCGGGATTCCCAAGCGGGCATTTTATGAACTCGCAACCCGGTTGAAAGGATACGCCTGGGAAAAACCAGGGCAGACTCGGTGCCGATCACTGGCCGACAAACTGCGTCCCGGTTCCAAATTCCACGATGCAATGATAATGGCGGGGGGGTTGCCGGCCAACCGCATGGCGTTGACAGCCTGGAACAGAAAGCTGTCCGGGCAGGCTGGCCCGAAGTCGGCCTCTAACTCGGCGCGGGTTCGCCCCCGATTCCGAGGGAAGCTATAACCGGCTGCAGCTTTGACTGATCAAAACCGACTGAAACAGGGCGGATGTTCTCCGCGATCGCCTGCAAGGGCGCTTCCGCACCCTGGTCCAGCACAAGTAGACACATTCCCAGCGTTGGCTTCATAGTATCCACGCGCTGCTTTACCTCGTCCAAAGCACCGGAATCTCTAAACTCCTCCTGCGTTATACACTCCAACATCCAGTCCGGACTGGTAAGGGTTTGCTCATAAATATCGGCGACGATCGGAATTTTTTCCGGCACAGACATAAAGGACAGAAGCATGACACGCGAATCCAGAGCGAACGAAGTGTCCCCGGTACGTTTCTTTGGCCGGACGGCGGGCTTGATCCCGCCGGTATATGACTCGACTTCGCGCGTAATTGCCATCTTAACTGCCACATACTTGCCGAGTTTCCGCGAATGGAGGACAAATTCCGGGATTCGGATGGTTGGATGGTGCGCCTGCCGTCCGAACGAGATCTCTTTCAGCTCCGCTAAAATCGGTTTGTACTCGGGATCAAGATCAACTGCGAACGCTTGATCCGGGTCGAGAAGCTTGATCAGGACCAACCCCGCCCACCATTCGTAACCCAGCCGGAAAAGATCCGCCGATGATGTCTTCAGGTCTTCGGCACATTGCCTTTCGAAAGCATCGATTTTTGTCTTTCCCTGCAGCAGATCAAAAAGCCTGTTGTAAATGACCCTAGTCAGGCCGTCCTTGGGCGTGTGCAGGATGCTGTAAAGATCCATCGGCATGGAAATGCTCTCGATGCCCAATAACTTCCGGACCTCTTTTTCTACCTGAAGGTAATGAGTGCAGAGAGCGTCGAGATCGACGGGCAACTCAGAGTAATGCGTCTCCACGAAAGCAGACCTGATCCTGTCGAAGCGCAGATAAAACTCATCACGCAGGTTCTGCGGGATCGAAATTTCGGTTGTGCTGAGGATAATTTCGGGGTTATCTGAAATATAGCTCTTCAATCCTTCGTACTCAGTTCTCCAATCGCGGGCCATAGCTATCCTTAATCCGTTTCCCGTTTTCGCCGAAGCCGAAAACGGGAAACGTTTTTTATAATGCCATCTTGAAGATCTCGATGGCATTCTTGCTGAAAATCTTTTCCTTTTCCAGATCCGAAATGGTCATCCTCTCGATGGACTGGATGGTTCCTTCGATCATTCCCCAACGTGGTCCAAGAGGTGCATCGGTTCCAAAAAGCATGTGGTCGGCTCCATAATAATCATAGGCACACTGAAGCGCAGACGTGTTCCCATAGAGGGCGGTATCCACATAGAAATTCCGAAACTGTTCATAGATTTTCGGGTCCTTTTGCTTGAAGAGTTTCGTCGCCGAGGCGAACCATTTCAGTCGGTCTGCGAAAAATGGCACCATGGCGCCGGCATGATGCACAATGAATTTCAAATCCGGGCATTCATAAAAGAGGCCGGACTGGACTAAACGCAGCATCGCAGCCGTAGTTTCATAAGGCCAGCTGTAAAGACCGCGGTCTGCGTCGAGTGCAGGATTGGTTTCCGGGTGCAGCCATATCGGAAGATTGTATCCCGCCATTTTTGCAAACAGAGGCTTGAATTTGGGAGAGTCAATCGGTTCTCCGGCTATCCGGCTATAAATCTGGACTCCTTGAAGGCCGAGTTTCCCGATTGCCCGGTCCACCTCCTCCAAAGCCGCATCCATGTCATTCAGGGGCAGACACGCTGCGGCACCGAAAAACTTGTTGGGATATTTGACGAGGAGCTCGGCCAATTCATCGTTGGCGATCCGCGCCAGTTCCGCGGCGTCCTTCGGACCCACGAATTTTTCCAGCGGCACCTTTGCCACTGTCAAAATCTGCAACACATCCGGGAACCTGTCCATAAGCCCAAGACGCATTTGGAGATCAACAACTGGCCGCGTATAGACTTCTATCTCATTGTCTATCGCGGGCACTTTTTTCCGGTATACCGAAAGATACTTCTCCGTCATGATGTGCGAGAAAATGTCAATCTTCACTTCATCCTCCTCCCATTGATTAAGATGGTTTCCAATTATAAATGAAAAAACATCACGGATTCACTAATGGT
>Ga0326727_10021893_pt1 | contig 12433 bp, 13 predicted proteins | sample MB2enrmetagenome_FD_207643 | JGI IMG/M metagenome (GOLD analysis project Ga0326727, IMG submission 207643) | Lab enriched peat soil microbial communities from McLean, Ithaca, NY, United States - MB29MY | ecosystem: Environmental > Terrestrial > Soil > Wetlands > Peat | place: USA: New York...
CGCAGATCTTGTCCACCTCGTCCACGAAGACGATGCCGGCCTCCTCGACGTCGCGGATCGCGTCGTCGTAGACGCGGTCCATGTCGATCAACCGGTCGGTCTCCTCCTCGGCGAGCGCGGTGCGTGCGTCCGCGACCTGCATGCGCTTCATCCGCCTGCGCGGCGGCGCCATCTGGGAGAAGAAGTCGGAGAGCGAATAGCCGACCTCCTCCAGCCCGCTCCCCGCGAAACCCTCGAATGCGGGCTGGAAGGGCTCCTCGACCTCGACGTCGATGTAGCGGTCCTCGAGGTGCTTGGCCCGCAGCTGGACGGCAAGGCGCCGGCGGAGGCGCCGGCGCAGGCGCTCGAGGGCGCTGGCCGGGGGGGCCGCCGTCTCCGCGACGGCCGCGGGCGGAGCGGCGCCGGGCGCGCCCGCAAGGGGCGCTGCCGGAAGGGGCGCTGCCTCCAGCTCCGGGCCCGGGGCGGCCGAGCCGGCTGGTGGCGCCGGGGTCTCGACGGCCTGCCCACCCCCCGCGGCAAGCGGCTTCTCGGCGGCCGCTGCGGGAGTGCCGGCGGTCCCCAGGGAGCGGAGCTCTGCCTCCACCAGGATGTCGAGGATGCGGCGCTCGGCCACCTCGCGGGCGCGCTCCTCGACCTCGGCCATGCGCTCCTCGTGGACGTCGGTGATGGTCTGCTCGAGCAGGTCGCGGACGATGGCCTCGACGTCGCGGCCCACGTAGCCCACCTCGGTGAACTTGGTGGCCTCGACCTTGATGAAGGGCGAGGCGGTGAGCTTGGCGAGCCGGCGGGCGATCTCGGTCTTGCCCACCCCGGTGGGGCCGATCATCAGGATGTTCTTGGGGAGCACCTCGCGGCGCATCTCGTCGGTGAGCCGGCGCCGGCGGACCCGGTTGCGCAGCGCGATCGCCACCGCCCGCTTGGCCGCCGCCTGGCCAACGATGTAGGCGTCGAGATGGCGGACGATCTCGGTGGGCCGGAGGTCGTCGGGATCGGGCTGCTCGGTGCTCTCGGCGCTCGGCGCCACCACGCCCTCGCCGGCGGGGAGCACCACCTCGGCCGGCGGGGCGGCCGCCTCCCCCGCCTCGACCACGCCGGCCGGGGCTCCGGCGGCACCCGCCGCCGGCGCGTCCGCGGACGGGCCTCGCCCCCGACGGGGCCGGGCGCTAGAGGGGGGGATCGAGGGCAGCGGCGGGGCGGGGTTCACGTCAGCCTCCGGCCGGCTCCGGGGTGGGCGCCGTCTCGGTGGAGAGGGTCTCGACCGTGATCTGGTCGTTGGTGTAGATGCAGAGCGAGGCCGCGATGGTGAGCGCGCGGCGCGCGATCTCGGCGGCATCGAGGTCGGTGTTCTGGAGCAGTGCCTTCGCCGCCGCCAGCGCGTAGGGGCCGCCGCTGCCGATCGCTGCCAGGTCGTCGTCGGGCTCGATGATCTCGCCATCGCCGGAGAGCAGCAGCAGCTGGTCGCGGTTGGCGACGATCAGCATCGCCTCCAGGTGGCGCAGGTAGCGGTCGGTGCGCCACTCCTTGGCCAGCCCCACCGCGGCCCGGATCAGGAGCCCCTGGTGGCGATCGAGCTGCTGCTCGAACTTGTCGAAGAGCGTGAGGGCGTCGGCGACCGCTCCCGCGAAGCCGGCCAGCACGGTGTCGTGATGCAGCCGCCGCACCTTGGCGGCGCGATGCTTCATGACCACGTCGCCGATGGTCACCTGGCCGTCGCCGGCGATCGCCACGGTGTCGCCCCGGCGGACCCCGACGATGGTCGTGGCGTGCGGGCGCTCGGTCACGAGGCGACCTCGGCGCCGCGCGCGGCCGTCCGGCGCGGCGGGCGGTAGGTGCACTCCGGATAGCCGCTGCAGCTCACGAAGGGGCCGAAGCGCCCCTGGCGCCGGACCAGCGGCTTGCCGCAGTCCGGGCAGCTCTCACCGGTGGGCTCGGCGGGCGCGGCGGCAGGGCCCCGCGAGGCTCCCGCCTGGGGTTGGATGTACCGGCACTCCGGATACCCCGAGCAGCCGACGAAGCTCCCCCGGCGGCTGCGCCGATGGGCGAGCGGTTTCCCACACTCGGGGCACTGGCCCAGATCGGCCTGCGCGCCCTCCGCAGTCGAGCCGGCGCCGGCCCCGGAGGCCGCGGCCGCTGTGCCGGCCAGGTCGCGCAGGAAGCGGCACTTGGGGTAGCCGCTGCAGCCGACGAAGGGGCCGCGCTTGCCCTCCCGCTGCACCAGCGGCTTGCCGCAGCGCGGGCAGCTCTCTCCGATCGGGACGGCCGACGACTGCTTCTTGTCCTTGATGTAGTCGCATTCCGGGTAGCGCGAGCACCCCACGAAGGGCCCGAAGCGCCCCTCGCGCACCACCAGCTCGCCGGTGCCGCATTTCGGGCAGGCCTCGCCGGTGGACTTGGCGGGAACCTTGACCCGCTGCATGTCGATGTGCGCCTTCTCCACGCTCTTGTTGAAGGGTGTGTACCAGTCCCTGACCGTGGTCTCGAACTTCCGCTTGCCCGCCTCGATGGCATCGAGACGGCGCTCCAGGTCGGCGGTGAAGTCGATGTCGACGACCTCCGCGAAATGCTCGCGCAGCAGGCCATCGACGGTCTTGCCCAGCTCGGTCGGGTAGAGGCGGCGGTCCTCCTGGCGAATGTAGGCGCGCTCCTGGATCACGTCGATCGTCGGCGCGTAGGTGGACGGGCGGCCGATCCCGCGCTCCTCCATCTCCTTGACCAGAGAGGCCTCGGTGTAGCGGGCCGGTGGCTGGGTGAAGTGCTGCTCGGCGACCACCTCCCGGCAGACCAGGGCGTCCCCCGGCTCCAGGGCGGGCAGCTGGTTGTCGCGGTCACGCTCTTCGTCGCGCTTCCAGACCCGCTGGAAGCCGTCGAAGAGGAGCACCGACCCCGAGGCGCGGAAGATGAAGTCGGAGGCGCCGATGGTGGCGCGCGTGGTCAGGAAGCGGGCTGCCGCCATCTGGCTGGCGACGAACCGCCGCCAGATCAGCTCGTAGAGGCGCGCCTGGTCGCGGGGAAGCAGGTCGGCGACCTGCTCCGGGGTGCGCGTGACGTCGGTGGGCCGGATCGCCTCGTGGGCGTCCTGGACGTTCTGGCCCTGCCGCTGCCGCGCCTGGCCGGTGCGGAGGTACCGGTCGCCCATGGTCTCGGTGATATACGCGGCGGCCTCGCTGCGCGCCTGGTCGCTGATCCGGGTCGAGTCGGTGCGCATGTAGGTGATCAGGCCGACCGGCCCCGAGCTGCCCAGCTCGGCACCCTCGTAGAGCTCCTGGGCGATCGACATGGTCCGGCGGGGCGAGAAGCGCAGCCGGGTGCTGGCATCCTGCTGGAGCGTGCTGGTCGTGTACGGGAAGGGCGCCGAGCGCGAGGTCTCGGAGCTCTCCACCGCCTCCACCGCGAACGGCGGCGTGTCGACATCACGGTGGCCGGAGTCGTCGAAGTTGAGCGCCCGCATCACCTCCAGGGCGTCGACCTGGGTGGGCAGCTCCACCCTGTCGGGCTGCTCACCGCCGTCGGCGGGCGCGGCCGCGGACGCCCTGCGTGCCCGGCCCCGTTTGGCGGCCGGGGCCGCCTCCGCGAGCGCTCCGCGGCGCCCCTGGTAGCGCGCGGTGAAGCGGCTCTCATCCTTGTCCAGCACCGCGTCGAGGCTCCACGACTCGGTGGGGACGAAGGCCTCGATCTCGTTCTCGCGATCCACGACCAGGCGGACGGCAACGGATTGCACACGCCCGGCCGAGAGGCCAGTGCGCACCTTGCGCCAGAGCAGCGGGCTGAGCCGGTAGCCGACCAGGCGGTCGATGACGCGCCGTGCCTCCTGGGCGAAGACGAGGTTGCGGTCCACCTTCCGCGGCGCCCGGAGGGCGGCATCGACCGCGCTCTTGGTGATCTCGTGGACCTCGATCCGGTCGGGGTCCTTGAGCTTGAGCGCCTCGGCCAGGTGCCAGGCGATCGCCTCCCCCTCGCGGTCGGGGTCGGCAGCGAGCAGGACGTCCCCCGCCTTCCTGGCCGCGTCGCGCAGCTCCTTGATCTGCTTCTCCTTTCCGCGGATGACCACGTACTCGGGGCGGAAGCCGTGCTCCAGGTCCACCCCCAGGGTGGACTTGGGCAGATCGCGGATGTGACCCATCGAGGCCTTGACGGTGTAGCCGGCGCCCAGGAACTTGGCGAGGGTACGCGCCTTGCTGGGGGACTCAACGATGATCAGGCGGTTGGGCATTGGTGTCCTATGGCAGGTGCCGCCCGCACCCCCCGGGCGGGGCCGAGGCCGGCCGATGATAGCAGCGGCCCCGTTCACCGACCGGAGCCGTCATCCACTGTATCCCGGATCATCACCCCGGACCGCTTTCGCCCAAACCTCTATCTGGTTGGTGCGAACGCATCATCTGATCCAATCTGAACCGGCTCGACTCCGGCCCGCCACCGCCATGAACCCGACCAGCTTGTGGCGCCGGAGGAAGGTTGACCACAATGGCAACCTCCCTCCGATGACGTGCAGAGCCGGTCTCGAGCCCGCCATCCCCTCCAGGACCTGAGGTGGAGTACTGGCCATGAACTCTCGGATAGCCGTCCTGGGCACCGGCCGGATGGGCTCGGCCATCGCGGAGCGTCTCGCCGAAGCGGGAGCTCAGGTGGTCCTCTGGAACCGGACCCGGGAGCGGGCCGTCGACCTGGCGGAGCGGCTCGGCCTGGGCCCCGTTCCCCCGACGCCGCGAGAGGCCGCGGCCGGCTCCGACCTCGTCATCAGCAGCCTCACAGGACCGGAGGCGGTGCTGAGCGCATACGGAGGCCCGGACGGCGCCATCGCCGGCGCCCGCGGACAGATCCTGGTCGAGATGAGCACGGCCGGGCCGGACGTGATCGCCGAGCTGGAACCACTCGTCACCGCGAGTGGTTCGATCCTCCTCGACGCCCCGATCATGGGGCCCCCCACCGCGGTGGGTCGCGGCCAGGCCGCCGTGCTGGTCGGCGGACCCGTTGACGGCGTGGAGGCGGCGCGTGCCACGCTCGAGCTGCTCGGGGAGGTGCGCCACGTGGGACCGTCGGGCAGCGGCTCCCGTCTCAAGCTGGTCGCCAACAGCATGCTGGGCGCGATGACCCTGGCGGCGGCCGAGCTGCAGAGCGCCGGCGAGGCGGCGGGCCTCAGCTCAGAGGACGTCTTCTGGGCCTCGGCCCGGCTCTGCCCCGCGCTCCACCCGCGTCACGACGGTTATGTGCTCGGCACCCACACGCCCACGCTCTTCGCGGTGCGCGACCTGCTCAAGGACCTCGACCTGGCGCTTCAGCTGTTCCACGGCGGGGGCAGCTCGACGCCGCTCGTCGCCCTGACCCGGGAACTGGTGCACGAGGTGGAGGCGGACGCCGGCCACCTCGACATCAGCGCGGTGACCGAGCGCTACTCGCGCTCCGACTGAAAGACGGCAAGGGCTGGATGGTCGCGCCACGCGGGCATCCCCCGCATGTACTCGCGGGTCTGGCTCTCGGCCGAGGCGCGGTCCAGGCCGTCCTTGCGCATCGACCACTGGGTCATGCGCTCGAAGCGCTCCTCGAACGGCTGCAGCTCGCCGCTCTCGGTGGTGCAGTGGACGCAGTACGGGACGGCCTCGTCGCCGCGGGCGTGGTCGGCCGCCGACGTCAGGGGCATGCCACAGCTCAGGCAGGTGGTCTCCGGGGTCATGCGATCTCCTCCTCGTGATGGGACTGATCGGTGGCGTCGGCGGCCCGGAGCAGAGCACCCAGACCCTCGATGATGGCGGTGCGCGTGGCCGCCGGAAGAGCCGCCACGGCCCGGAGGAACGGGTCGTCGACGTTCTGACCGGCCAGGGCGGCGGTCTCTTCTCGACCTCTCTCGGTGAGCCACACGAACACGCGGCGCTGGTCGCGGTCGTCGCGCATCCGCTCCACCAGGCCCTTGGCCTCGAGGCGGTCGACGACCTCGGTGGCGGTGGCGCGGCCGATGCCCAGATGGCGGGCCTGCTCCCCCACCGTCAGCGGCCCGGACGCGACCAGGTGTCGCAGGTAGGCGAGCATCCTCGGGGTGATCGCCGAACCGCTGATGGCATGGCGCTGGGGCTGGAAGCGGCGCCACATCTCCCCGTACAGGCGCGCGATCTCCATCCCGTCGTCGACGGCGCCGGGGTCAGGGTCGGTGCCGGGGCGCGGGGCAGGGCCTCCGCCGGGACCGGACAGGCGGCTGGCGCGGCTCATGGCAGCGCCCCGGGGGGGTGTGGCAAAGGCCGGGTCGGGCGGTAGTTCGTCACGAACATTTCGTGACGAACAATATCGAAACGGGCCCCAAACGTCAAGCTCCCGGGCGCTCCCCCCGGTACCCCCACCGGCTAGCCCCGGAGGTCAGCGGGCCGCCAGGGGTGGGTCGTCGCTCCGGTCACCAGCGGGTGCGCGCGACGAGCCCCCCGGGCAGGCTTCGGATCGTGCCCGCCAGCTCCATCTCACCCAGGAGCACGCTGATCCGGCTGGGGCTGAGGTCGAGTGCCCGGCCGATCAGCTCGCGCTGCACCGGCTCACCCCCCAGCAGGGCGAGCAGGCGCGACGCCTCGCCGCTGTCGGGGGTTGGCCCGCCCGGCTCCTCCTCTCCGTCCGTGCGCGGCCGGTGCGCGCCCGCTTTCGAGCCTGGAGCGGCGCATTCGGGGAGGAGGTCGGCCAGGTCGGAGACGTCGAGGTAGGGGCGGGCCCCGTCGCGCAGCAGCCGGTTGGAGCCCACACTGGCCGGTCCGATGATGGAGCCGGGAACGGCGAGCACCTCGCGGCCGAGGTCGGCCGCCCAGCGGGCGGTGCTGAGGGCTCCGCTCTTCTCCCCCGCCTCCACCACAACCACTGCCCGGGTCAGCGCGGCGATGATTCGGTTGCGATGCGGAAAGCGCCAAGCGCGCGGAGCGTCCCACGCGGTGTACTCCGACACCAGTGCACCCCTTAAGGACACTTCTGTCCTTAAGCCCCTGTGAGAGCGTGGGTACTCCACCGCCAGCCCACATCCGAGCACGGCGACGGTCTTCCCCCCCGCCCCCAGGCAGCCGCGGTGGGCGGCCGCGTCCACTCCGAGGGCAAAGCCGCTCACAACCGTCACGCCGCGCCGGCCGAGGTCCGCGCCGATCCGCCGCGCCGCCTCCAGGCCGGCGAAGGTTGCCTGCCGGGAGCCGACCACGGCCACGCCCGGCAGTGGCGGGAGCTCTCCCTCCACCCAGATGGATCGGACGCCGCAGGCCCCGTCGATCTGATCCAGATCGGCCAGCTCCGGCGGCCAGCGTGGGTCGGCGGCGTCCAGCCGGAACCGGCTCACTCCGACTGACCGCGAAGCTGGAAGGCCTCGAGCACCGCCTCCCGCGTCACCCGTTCCTCTCCGGCCAGATCGGCGATGGTCCGGCTCACGCGGAGAACGCGGTGGTACCCACGAGCCGAGAGCCGCAACCTCTCCCCCGCCGTGGTGAGGAGGTCGCGGGCCCGGGCGTCGAGGCGGCAGACCGCGACCAGATGCTCACCCTCGAGCAGGGCGTTGGCGGCGACCCCGCTGCTGCCCGCCCGCTGCGCCTGGCGGGCGCGAGCCCCGGTCACACGCTCCCGCACCGTGGCGGTGGGCTCCTCGGCGCATGAGCCGAAGAGCGCCTCTCCGTCCAGGCGGGGCACGTCGACCACCATGTCGATGCGGTCGCGCATCGGCCCGGAGAGGCGGGCCTGGTAACGGACCACCGCATCGTCGGGGCAGCGGCAGGCCGGACCCTCGCGCTGGCCGAGCCTGCCGCAGGGGCACGGGTTGGCGGCGGCCACCAGGACGAAGTCGGCCGGGAAGGTGACCGTGCCGCGCACCCGGGTGACCCCGACCCGGCGCTCCTCCAGCGGCTGCCGGAGCGCCTCGAGGTGGGCTCGCGAGAACTCGCAGACCTCGTCCAAGAAGAGCACGCCCCGATGGGCGAGGCTGACCTCCCCGGGTTGGGCGAGCCCGCTGCCACCTCCGACCAGACCCGCCCGTGAGACGGAGTGGTGGGGGGCTCGGAAGGGGGGCCGCAGGCTGGTGGGCGGGCGATCGCCGAGCCGGCCGCGCAGCGAGTAGAGCCCGGCCACCTCGAGCGCCTCGTCCGATCCCAGATCGGGGAGCAGCCCGGCGAGGGCGCGCGCCAGCATCGTCTTCCCGGCCCCGGGTGGTCCCAGCATCAGCAGGTTGTGGCGCCCGGCCGCGGCGATCTCCAGGGCGCGCTTGGCCAGATGCTGGCCGCGGACGGCGGCGAGGTCCACCCCATCCCGCACCGCCGCCTCCCCCATCGGCGGCGCCACCGCGGGCTCCAGACGGAGGCGTCCCTCGAGGTGGGCCACCGCCACACCGAGGCTCTCCACGCCGACGACGGTGGTGCCCTCGACCAGCGCCGCCTCGGCGGCATTCTCGAGGGGGACGATCAGGCGGCGGAAGCCCGATGCGAGCAGCTGGCGCGCCATCGGCAGCACGCCGACGACGCCCCGCACCCCACCGTCGAGGGCCAGCTCACCGATGCAGGCGACGTCGTCGAGGGGCAGCTCGCGCTCGGTGCGGAGCAGCGCCACGGCGATGGCCAGGTCGAAGCCACTCCCCTCCTTGGGCACCTCAGCGGGGGCCAGGTTGACGGTTACCCGGCGCTGCGGGAACTCGAAGCCGGCGTTGCGCACGGCGGCGCGAACCCGTTCACGCGCCTCCTGGATGGCCCGGTCGGTGAGGCCCACGATCGTGAAGCTGGGCAGCCCGTTGGCCACGTCGACCTCCACGGTGACCGGCACCCCGGAGAGACCCTGGATGGCGCAGCTTATGGCGGTCGCTACCATACAAGTCTGTAGCATACCAGAGGGGCGGTGCCTCTTCGCACAGGACGGCGGACGCCCTCAGCGCCGGGTCAGGAGCCGGTGGCCATCACGCAGACCCAGCCCTCCGCGGCGTTCTCGGTGGTGCCGTTGCTCGAGTCGTCGTGGAGGTTGGTCACGGTCACCGACCCGGAGCCATCCGGGTTCAGCTGGGCGATGAAGGTGGCCGCACTGGTGGCGTTGGTCGACCAGCTGAGGCTCTCCCCCACGCTCACGCTCTGGGCCACATTGATGCTCGTGTAGGTGCCGGGACCGGTGTAGGGGTCGATGGCCAGGTCGAAGCCGAGCGCCTGCCCGTTGACCTCGACCTGCGCGTCGCCCGGGTCGGGCGCCTGGAGCGCGTGGATCGCGGAGCCCGCGGCCTCCTCTCCGTTCTCCGCCCAGTCGGCGCAGCTGAGAGCCGCCGGCCCCTGATCCTCGTCGATGAAACCCCCGCTGGCGCTCACCGTCCCGCTGATCGTGTAGCAGACGTAGAGGGCCAGCCCGTGGGGGGGCGACGCCGGTGCCGCAATGGTGCACCCGCCGGGACCCGTGGTCGGTTCGGCGAGTCCCAGTGCGGGTGTCGGTGTCGAGGCCGGCGTCGCCGTCGGTGTGGCAACGATGCTGGCGGTCGGGGTGGACGAGATGGACGCGCTGCTCGCACGTGGAGCGCTCGACGCCCCCAGCGCCCCGAGGGCGCACGCGATCACCGCGACGGCGATGCCGGCGACCACAGAGACGCGTCCGGGTCTCATCCGCCGGGGATCATACGGTCACGCGGTCACCCCCGCCCCGACCCCGCGGCCGCACCCGGGGAGCCGGGCTCAGCCCCCGACGGCGTTGCGGATGTGCTCGCAGCGGACCGGCTGGAGATGGCGGTCCAGGCGCACCGCGACGACGTCGATGCGGCAGGCCTGGTCGAGCCGCCCCGTGGACAGCCGGAAGGCCTCGAGGAGGGCCCGCAGCTTGGCCCGCTTGCGCCCGTCAACCGCCTCCTGGGGAGGTCCGAACCGGTCGCCGCGGCGGGCCTTGACCTCGACGGCGACGAGCACGCCGTCCTCCTCGCAGACCAGATCGAGCTGGCCGAGCCGGCACCGCCAGTCGCGCGCGATCACGCGCAACCCGCTCGCCTCCAGGTGGGCCAGGGCGGCCGCCTCGCCGGCGGCGCCCACCTCCTGACGGGACGACGCCGCGGGGGCGCGACCCGTCAGGCCTGGGTCCGGAGGGTCAGACGTTCCCCGGCTCCGGCTCCTCGGACGTGTCGCCCGCCGCAGTCAGAGCCGTCTCCGGCTCCTCGCCGGCCCCGAGCTCGAGGTCGTCCTCCGGGTACCCGGGCGACTCCGCCTCCAGCTCGGTACCCGCGGCCCGGCGCACGGCGCCGCTCTCGCCGCCCAGGGGTTGACGGCGCTCCCGGATCCGGGCGCGCTTGCCGACCTTCTCGCGCAGGTAGAAGAGCTTGCCCCGGCGCACGTCACCGTGGCGGAGCACCTCGATCCGGTCGATGCGCGGTGAGTGCAGCAGGAACGTCCTCTCCACCCCCACGCCGTGCGAGGCGATCCGGCGCACCGTGAAGCTGGCGCCGATCCCGGTCTTGCCATGGAGGGAGATCACCACTCCCTCGAATACCTGGATGCGCTCGCGGGTGCCCTCGACGACCTTGACGTGCACCCTCACGGTGTCCCCGCTGCGGAGCACCGGAACCTCCGTCTTCTCCTGCTCCCGCTCCAGGAGCTCGACCACGTTCACTTCGCACCTCCAGAAATCGCGCCCGACGACCCTAGCAGGTCGGGCCTCCGGCGCCGAGTTGCCGCCCGGCTCTCACGGCGGCGCCAGGCTGCGATCTCGGCGTGGTTGCCGCCGCGCAGCACCTCGGGCACCACCTTACCCTCGAAGTCGGCGGGACGGGTGTAGAGGGGAGCCTCGAGACCACCCTCGGCAGCGGCCGAGAAGGTCTCGTCGGCCAGCGAGTCCGCCGAGCCGACGACGCCCGGCACCAGGCGCGCCACCGCCTCGATGACCGCCATGGCCCCGATCTCGCCCCCGCTCAGGACGTAGTCCCCCATCGACAGCTCCTCGCCGATCTCGGCGCGGGCGCGCTCGTCGACCCCCTGGTAGCGGCCGCAGACGAGGAGCAGCGCGGACTCCGCGGCGAGCTCCCGGGCCACCCCCTGGTCGAATCGCCTGCCCTGGGGCGAGAGCAGGATCGACCTCAACCCGGGCACCTGGGCGCGCAGCCCGCGCACCGCCCGGACCAGCGGCTCCGGCTTGAGCACCATGCCGGGCCCACCTCCGAAGGCGATGTCGTCGACCTGGCGGTGGCGACCGGTGGTGAAGTCGCGCAGATCGTGGACGTGCAGCGAGAGGTCGCCGCGCTCCAGGGCACGCCCGACCACCCCGACGCCGAGGGGCCCGGGGAAGACCTCGGGAAAGATGGTGAGCACCAGGAAGAGCATCTCTGGGCAGGCCGGCTCAGGCCTCCTCCTCGTCCCACGGGGTGAGCACGACCCGGCCGCCGGCCACATCCACCTCGCGGACGAAGGCGGCGACCATCGGGAACCTCCGCTCACCGGTGTCGGTCCCGACCACCAGCACGTCGTGGGCGGGGCCGGCCTCGACGTCGGCGACGACGCCCAGGGCGCGTCCCTCCGGGTCGACGGCGGCGAGCCCGACCACCTGCCAGACGAACCACTCGCCGGGGGGCAGCTCGCGGGCCCGCTCCGGCTCCACACAGAGGTAGGCGCCGCGGAGCAGCGCCGCCGCCTCGGGAGTGTCGACCCCGGTGAAGCCGAGCAGCAGGTCGCCGTCGCCCAGATCGCGTGCCGAGCGCATGCTCAGCATCTCGCCGCTGCTCTCCACCACCACCTTGATGCCCCGGCGGAAGCGGCGGGCGTCGCCGCCCAGGCTCTCCGCCCGCACCTCGCCGAGCACGCCGTGCGGCCTGCGCACGCGCGCGGCGCGGAGCAGGGTGGGCTGCCCATCGGGCCGGCGAGAAGCGGCGGCGCGGCTCATCGCTGGTCGGCCAGCTCCACCTGGACGCGGTCGTGGGCGCGCAGACCGGCGGCCCGCACCACGGCCCGGACGGCGTCGATGTTGCGCCCGCCCTTGCCGATCAGCTTGCCCATGTCGGTCTCGGCGACCCCCACCTCGATGATCGTGGTCCGCCCCTTCGCCACCGACCGGACGGTGACCGCCTCGGGTGCGCCGACCATCCGCTCGACGATGAACCGGGTGAGGTCCGCGTAGTCGGTCACCTACTCGTCCTCGCTGACCGATTCCGTCTCTGCTCCGGCTGCCTCCCCGTCCGGTCCGTCCGCCACCGCGGCCGCGGCGGCCTCGGGCTCGGCCGGCGCTGCCGGCGCGGCGGGCTCGGCCACCGCCTCGGGCTCGGCCACCGCCGCGCTGGAGGGCCGCTCGCGGTGGGGCCCGGCGGCCAGGATGCCCTGGGCTACCAGCAGGTCGCGGGCACTGTCGCTGGGGCGCGCACCCCGGCGCAGCCACTCCCGGACGCGATCGGCGTCGATCCTCACCGACGCGGGCTGGGGCAGCGGGTCGTAGAAGCCCAGGGCCTCGATGAAGCGGCCGTCGCGGGGGCTGCGCGAGTCGGCGACCACCAGCCGGTAGA
>Ga0326727_10021895_pt1 | contig 12433 bp, 14 predicted proteins | sample MB2enrmetagenome_FD_207643 | JGI IMG/M metagenome (GOLD analysis project Ga0326727, IMG submission 207643) | Lab enriched peat soil microbial communities from McLean, Ithaca, NY, United States - MB29MY | ecosystem: Environmental > Terrestrial > Soil > Wetlands > Peat | place: USA: New York...
AAATTGCCCGAAGATAGCGGGGAAGCCTTGGGCCTCGCCTGCGGACAATTATACAGGGGTCAGTGGATCATGTCGCAGCAGACAACGCGAATGCAGGATTCTCTTACACTTGCTGTTTTTTCGCGATCCGCTTCCATAATTGCTGAATTTTTTGGTATAACAACTTTCCTGGCGCGATCCGGCCATTTCGCCGGTTCCCATCCATATGGAGGAATGCTTTGATTGAAGTTCAGGATCTGACAAAAGCGTATGGTTCGGTCACGGCGGTGGACCACGTTTCGTTCACCGTGAATAAGGGCGAAATTCTCGGATTTCTCGGCCCCAACGGCGCCGGCAAAACAACCACGATGCGCATTCTGACCGGATTCATGCCCGCGACTTCCGGCACGGCGCGGATCGGCGGGTTTGACGTTTTCAACGACTCGATCCAGGTGCGCCGCCGCATCGGATATCTTCCGGAAGTTCCGCCTCTCTATCCTGACATGTCCGTCGGGGCGTACCTCGATTTCGTTGCGCGCATCAAGGATGTCCCGTCGGAAAAACGAGCCGATCGGGTTGCGGACGCCTTGAAAAAGGCGAACATCGAAGACAAGCGCACCGAGTTGATTAAGCGCCTTTCTCGCGGATACAAGCAGCGCGTGGGGCTTGCGCAGGCGCTGGTGCACGATCCCGACGTCATCATTCTCGACGAGCCGACGGTGGGCCTGGACCCCAAGCAAATCATCGAGGTGCGCAATCTGATCAAGGGCCTCGCGGGAACACACACGATCATTCTTTCCACGCACATCCTGCCGGAAGTGAGCGCGACGTGCGACCGCGTGGTCATCATCAACAAAGGGAAGATTGCGGCCGTGGACACTCCGCAGAATCTGACCACGCAACTCAAGGGAGGGCAGAGAATCCGCATCGAGGCCCAGGCGCCGGAAAAGCCCCTGCAACAACTGCTGGCGCAAGTTCCCGGAGCCAGCCGCGTGGATGTCGAACCGGCGCGGGCAAGCGGGCACGTGGCGGCGACCATCGAAGTTGCCCCGGGGAAGGACATTCGCAGCGAAATCGCGGCGAAAATCGTTGCGGCAGGGTGGGCGCTTTTTGAGCTACGGGGCGTGAGCATGAGTCTCGAGGAAATCTTCCTGCAACTGACGACCGACGACGCGGACCACGCGCAGAAGGCCAATTAAAGGAGCCAAGCACACGATGCGAAGTTTTTATGCAATCTATCGCAAAGAGATGGGCCACTACTTCGTTTCGCCCATCGCCTATGTTTTTATCGGTCTTTTCCTGGCGTTGAACGCGTTTGTCTTTACAATAATCCTCAACGGGGCAATCCAGCGTTCGTTTGAGATAGAAATGCAGAGTATGCGTTACGGTATGCCGCCGGAAATCGACGTTCCGAGTGAGGTCATGCGCAGTTTTCTTAGCTGGCTCCCGTTCTTCATTCTCTTCCTCACGCCGATCCTTTCGATGGGCCTGTACTCTGAGGAACGCAAGCGCGGCACCATCGAATTACTGATGACGTCACCGATCACGGAATCTCAGATTGTTCTTGGCAAGTTTTTTTCTGTACTCACTCTATTTGCCATTGCGGTGCTGCCGACCGCCAGCTATTTGGTCTTCATGTATTTCCGCAGCGAGCCGAGGCCGCCTTGGGGGATGTTGCTGGCCGGATATGCAGGGGTGCTGCTTTTCGGTGGAGCGCTGCTGGCACTGGGCACATTCATCTCCTCATTGACGGAGAATCAGATCATCGCGGCTGTTCTTGCATTTGTAGCAAGCTTCATGATCTGGATTCTCGATGCGGGGAGCAGGGCATCAGGCGCCGTTGGCGAAGTCTTGTCATATCTCTCGGTGATTCACCACTATGAGGATTTCACGAGGGGCGTGGTGGATACGTCGAGTGTGATCTATTACGTGAGCTTCATTTTTTTGTTCGTTTTCCTGACCATCCGCTCAGTGGATTCCATGCGCTGGCGGCGGGCATAACTTGGTCCTCATCGGCAGTTCGCGGATCGGGGAGGGATTCATAGAATGAAGTGGAATCGGCAAAAGACGACTGAGTTTCTCGCAAGCGTCGGGGCGGCACTTCTCATCGCCGGCTACTTGCGCTATTCGATTCAAGGAGAATTGCTGCTCTTCAGCAAAATCCTCCTGATCGCAGGCGGAGTGCTTTTGCTCGGCGGCATCGTCCTTGGCTTTGGGAGGATTGTAGGCTTTTTCTCGAAACGCTCCTCGAAGCTTGGAACGAACACCGCCATTCTGACTCTCGCGGTTCTGGCGATCCTTGGCATTTTGAATTTTGTCGGGTATCGCCATCACAAGCGCTTCGACCTCACTAGCGAGAAGCTCTATTCGCTCTCCGACCAAACAAAAAAAATAGTGGGAGGCCTCAAAACCGATGTGACCATTTTACGGTTCTCCAAGACCTCCGAAGCTTCACTGGATGACTTGATGACGGAGTACAAATATTTGAGTCCTCATCTGAAATTTCAGAACGTGGACCCGCAGGAGAAGCCCGAGGTCGCCAAGGAATACGGCGCGAGGCGCGTGGGCGACGTGATCGTTGCTTCCGGACTGCACAGAGAAAACGTGGAACCGGGTATGCAAGGCGGATACTCGGAGGAAGACATCACAAGCGCCATCCTGAAGGCCACGCGAGACAAGGTCAGGACGGTCTGCTTCGTCACTGGACATGGAGAGAAATCGTTAACGGACGATCAGGCGGGCGGTTACAGCCAGGTAGATCAAGGGCTGAAGAAGGAAAACTTCGCCACGAATTCGATCAACCTCGTCTCGGAGAACGGTGTGCCCTCCACGTGTGATGTCGTCGTTATTGCCGGCCCCACGCAGGGCTACTTCGCCCAGGAAGCCGCGTTGATGGGGAAGTACCTCGACGGGGGAGGGAAGGCGCTGATTGAGGTGGATCCTGAAAAAGATCCAAAGCTCGACGACTTGTTCAAAGCATGGAATGTTGGCGTCGGGAAGAACGTTGTCATAGATGCGAGCGGCGTTGGCCGACTTGTTGGAACTGGCCCTGTTGTGCCACTCGTCATGGAATACGGCGAAAGCCCGATCACAAAGAACCTTCAGGGTAAAATGACGTTTTTCCCGCTTGCGCGAACCGCATCCATCGCTGATAAATCGAAGACGGATACTCAGTCTGTCGAGTTGCTGAAGACTTCCGCGCGCAGTTTCACAATTCCGAACCTCAACCAGAAAGAGGTCAAGTTCGATCCCAAGACGGCAGGGCCTCTCTCTCTTGGCGTGGCCGCTAGCCGCAAGTCAGGCGACAATGAAACTCGCTTGGTTGTCATCGGCAATTCCGAGTTCGCCTCGAATCAGGCGGTCGGCCAGGCGGGCAATGGCGACCTCTTCTTCAACACGATCGACTGGCTGGCGCAGGATGAGAATCTGATCTCGATCCGGCCGAAATCGGCGGCAAATCGCCGGGTCACGATGACCAAATCTCAGGGGATGGCGCTCTTTTGGCTCGACCAGATCTTCCTGCCTGGAATCGTGATCTTTTCGGGGATTTACATCTGGTGGAAACGCCGGTAGGGAATCGCGACCGACAACCATGATTAAGAAACCGACACTGATTGTTCTCGCTTGCGCGATTATTTTGGCAGCGGCCGTCTATTATTTCGATTGGAAGCGCGGCCAAAAAGAACCCTCGACATCGGACACGAGCAAGCCTGCGTTTTCGATTCAGGCGGAGGACGTCACTTCTCTCACTTTTTCGCATCCTGCAAAGGGAAACGAACCTGCCATCCAGATGGAGAAGCGTGACGGCGCATGGCGGATTACTCAGCCGATCGTAACCGATGCGGACGATAGCGTGATCCAAGGGATCGTCGATGGAATTGCCAGGGCGCACGTCACTCAGACGGAACCTGGCGGTCCCGATCGACTGAAAGCTTATGGTCTCGATCCGCCTGAACTATCCATCGAGTTCTCACTCAAAAATGGCGCGAAACATAAACTCCTGATGGGCAGCGAGGATTTCACGTCGCTGTACGCGTACAGCATTGTGGACGGCGCGAAGGACGTCTCCTTGCTGCCGAAATCGCTTCTTTCCACCGCCGACAAGCCGCTCGACGATTTGCGCGACCGCGCTGTGCTGCATATAAACCCCAGCCCCGCTCACGTGAGTTCATTTGACCTCAAGAATCCCGCTGGCGAAATCGCTGCGGCCAAGGAAGCGGATGAGTGGAAATTCACCAAGCCCGGCTCCTCATCGGCCGATTCAGACGGCGTTGACACGCTCATGAGTTCGGTGAGGAATGCCAAGGTGACCGCCATTGTTAGCGAGAAACCGGAAAACCTCTCCAAATACGGACTCACGAATCCGAGCATCATGTTCACGGTTGCGGATGACACTGGAAAAAAATCGACGCTGCTTGTTGGCAAAAAGGAAGGCGACGACTACTTTGCAAGGGACGCGTCACGGCCGATGGTTTTCCGCATCAACGCGGACTTGTACAAGAAACTTGCCGAGAAATATGGGGACCTTCGCGACAAGCGGGTCGTCCATCTTGCCGAATCCGATATCAACCGCATCGAATTGCGCAACGATAACGGAACGATGGCTGCGACCCGCAAGAGCGGGGAGGATTGGACTGCGGACGCGCCCAATGACATAAAGGGAAAGTCCGCGGAAGCCTGGAAAATCCTGAGCCCGCTCAGTCAAGCGCGCGCAGAGGAAGTGCTGGACCATCCTGCCGCTGAGCTTCTTGCCAAGCTGGCCAAGCCCGCCATCGAAGTTAGCTTGACGGACAAAGCCGGCAAGAAACTGACGCTGCGAATTTCAAAGGAATCCGGCGAATTCGTATACGCGCAGACGAGCGAAAATCCCGCTCTCTACAAGCTCAAGAAACAGATCCTCGAAGACTTGAGTTTCAAGCCCTCTGAATTTGCTTTTTGAAGTTGTGCGTGATGGATTGCTGGAGCGCTATGCGGCTTCGTCCGCGCCTTCCAGAGCGGCTTCTTTCGGCCAAGTGGCAAGCAAAAGGATTTTCCCGGTCGCGGGAGACACGTGGATGTAATAGACCAGCGAGCCGCTTTCGACCTCGAAGAAGTCGGGGCGCTTCGGGTCGGGGTTGACTTTCGCACCTCCGGCCAAAAGGCTGCGGAGCGTCAGCACCATTTCCTCAGGGTGGTTCCGCAGGTCCTCAATTTGGAGTTCACGTTTCAGCGTCATTACCATGATTTCCCCCAATCCTTGCTTGTCTGTAATTACGCATCGCCGGCCGAAAAAGTTCCACGCGAAGCGATTTTCCCGGTAGAATTTTGTCTTCCTTGATTAGACGTTGCGGCGAGGGAAAGGTCGCACGCAAACGCCGGGCAGTATCGCAAAGTTAACCCCTAAATTGTTACTTGCGCGGCAGCGCCAAACTTGCCATATTCCAATGGATACGAGGCCACCTAACGTGAAAAAGCGAGCAGGCAAGAGAACCAACAGAATGAGCCAGGATCGGCGGCGCAAGCATCGCCACTGGCAGGTCACTGTTTTTTACGCCGACGGCGAGAAATTTGCGCGTGTTTACATTGACCGCGATCGAGCGGAGCATTTCGCGGAGCGGCAGAAGAGGTCGCCCGTTGTGAAATCCACCCGTATCCTGGAAGTGGATTAGGAGCGCTCAGATCTGCTCCTCTTTGTGCGCGCATTCGCGGCACGGAGGTCGTCTGCACGCGTGATTGTGTTGGCGAGGCGAGCTTGGGGCCTTGTCCGTGTGTAGTTGGCGTGCTATAAGAGGAAAGCGCGCGCGAAGCGTTCAAGCGGCCGTAGTATAGGGGTAGTACGACAGCTTGCCAAGCTGTAGGCGGGGGTTCGAGTCCCCTCGGCCGCTCCAGTCTTTCCGATTTTTCCTGCCTTGCGTTTGTGACTCTGGCCAGTTACTGGGCGCCGTGCTAGAGTCTTCCCGGTTCGACTTTCATGCTTGCCTATCTTTGCGGTCCGATCGAATATGCCGAGGACGGTGGACGCCTTTGGCGGCTCAAGCTGGCCCCTTTTCTCCGCGACCAACTCGGCCATCGGGTCTACGATCCGGCCGAAGACGAACGGAAAAACCTCACCGAAGAGGAAGCCGCGGGCTTTCGAATCTGGAAAACGACGAACATGGACCGTTTCCGCCGCGTCATTCGGAAGATCATCGCCTTCGACCTCGACTTAATCGAGCACAAAGCGGATTACCTGATCTGTTACTGGGATGGAGCCGGTGTGCAGGGCGGAGGAACTCCTGCGGAAATGACCGTCGCGCATCGTAAGGGAATTCCCGTTTACCTGGTCACGCCGCTCTCCGTTGACCAAATCAGCGGATGGATGCTCGGCTGTTCCGACCACGTTTTCCCTTCCATCGAAGATTTGAAAGGTTTTCTCACCGCACGTTTTGCCCGTGAGAAGCAGACCCAACTCTGGAAAGAGTAGTCTCGCTTCCCAAAATCCGAAGCAATCGGTTGATAATGAAGGCCCGCCTGCTGATAGAATCCTACCTCGATGGACAAAATTATCGTTGCAGTGGGAAGTACGCGGCGACCGAAAGTGGATGCGGTCAAGGAAGCATTGGACGCGCTTGGCGCAAGCCTGGGCAAAGGCAAATTGTGTGATGTCGTTGCCGTGGAAGTGGAGAGCAGCGTTCGCCACACCCCACTTACTCGCGAGGATTTGATGAAGGGCGCGCGGAATCGCGCCGAAGAGCTGGTGAAAATCGCACTCGACAAGAATGAGCCTCGGACTTACTTTGTCGGACTCGAAGGAGGGTTCGACGTTGTCTACGAAGGCGGCGCCCGCTGGGTATTCCTTGAAAACTGGGCTTACGTTACCGACGGCAATGCGCGCGCATCATTTGGTCAATCGGGGGCCATCCTGGTGCCTGAAGCGCTCGCGAAGCGCGTTGTGGACGAGGGAGTTGAACTTGCGGAGGCGATTGACTCCTTCGCCGGCGGCCACGGCATTCGGGATGCGCAAGGAACATGGGGTGTGCTTACGCGCGGTCTGATTACGCGGCAGGAAGCGTTTCGCGTCGCTGTGGTTAACGCATTCGCTCCGTTTGTGAACTCGGCGCTCTACTCAGATGTGCGAAAGACTGCAGGCGAGTGAATTTTCCACCGCACGGTATGATAAGTTAGCTCTGCCAGGAGGCGCATCGTGGACATCGTCAAGGGCAATATGGGCTGGATTGAAGTGATCGTAGGACCGATGTTCTCCGGCAAGAGCGAGGAGCTGATTCGCCGGTTGCGGCGCGCGGAAATCGGCAAGCAACGCGTGCAGATTTTCAAGCCGGAGATCGACAAGCGCTACGCAAAAAATGGAATCGTCTCGCACTCGGGTCTCGAAATCGCTTCAGACATTGTCAGCAGCGGAAGCGACATTCTGGAAAAAGTCGCGCCCCGGACGGAAGTTGTGGGAATCGATGAGGCGCAGTTCCTCGGAGAAACGGTCGTCGATGCGTGCGTGAAGCTGGCCGACCTCGGCAAGCGTGTATTAGTCGCCGGGCTGGATACCGATTTCATGGGCCGGCCATTTGAGCCGATGCCACGTTTGCTCGCGGTCGCGGAGGAAATCACCAAACTGCTCGCCATCTGCATGCAATGCGGGAATCCGGCGGTGCATACACAGCGATTGGTGGCCTCGGGAGAATTGATCGTGGTCGGCGCAGGAGGAATGTACGAAGCCCGCTGCCGCCGTTGCTTCGAGCCTCAACTCGCGCAGCAGAAAATCGAAGAGGGAAAACAGCAGTCTGCAACTCCAATAAAGGCCCGCGCCGCCTCGAATTAGCGCTCCTCTCCAGAGCTGTTCAAGAGGCCCCCGTGAATCGATGTTCTCTGCCGCTGCGGAATCACCCCTTGAGTCCACTCTGATTCCGGATGCCAACAGGCCATGGAAAGCTATAGAATGGAACCAGCGGGGCAATCATGCGCGCAGGCTCAACACTTGCACTCGTAGCATCGTTCGTTCTTTGCGCGGACGTTTCTGGTTTGTACACCACACAGTCGCACTTTACGAATGGGCTGCTTCCGAATTCGACTTCTGGTTCGGAAGCCTTCCGGGAAGTTTCTTCTGGCGGCGTTGACCAAAGTACGGCACATCACAGGGAGTTGACACCTGAATCGCGCCTCTTGCTAATCCGCTATGTGGACGGGGAATTTGCCAAGACTGTGGTGCCGCTTCCGCGAGGGAAGAAGGGACTCAAAATAGTTCCGGGCAAGCCGTTGGATCCAAACGCCTTGAAGGACACGATTCGTCTTGCGGGTGGTCCAGCGGCCAACTCCGGAGAGACCGTTCAAATCACCAAAATTGAGTTTCGCGCCCACGAAATAGCAATTGAGATCAACGGTGGGCCGAGCAAGCATTTTCACTTGATGGATCATCTTCAAGTGGGGGTCGGTACACTTCCAGACGCTTCACCGCAGAATACTCACCCGAATGAGGGGGTGGGGGCCGCAATCATCGTGGATTATCGGCGCCCCGTTCCCGATATGAGCCCAGACGACCTGAAACGCGATCTTTCCGTCCTGCTCGATTTCACGAAACAACATTCGGCCACGGTCAATTGGGTTGATTCGCTTCCGCCGGAGTTTCAGCAAGCCATCAAAGACAACAAGGCGATTGTTGGCATGGACCACGAAATGGTGGTCGCGGCCCTTGGCCGGCCGGACAAGAAGGTCCGCGAGCGCACTCCAGAGGGTGACGAAACGGAAGACTGGATTTACGGCACGCCCCCGGGGAAGACGATCTTTGTGACCTTCCTGGGGGACAAGGTTATCCGTGTGAAAGAATTCAACTGACCTTCATTGATTTTTTCACGCGTACATCCTATGATGGTCTGTCTGATATAGGGTCTGCAACCAGTTGTACGCGGGTGTATTCCCCTTCTAATCCAAACTCTACGGAGGAATTATGCCAGTAAAGGTAGGTATCAACGGCTTCGGACGAATCGGCCGAAACATATATCGCGCGGTGATGGGCGATCCTTCGATCGAGATCGTGGCCGTCAACGACATCACGGATGCGAAAACGCTCGCGCACCTGCTGAAATATGATTCGATCCTCGGCAATCTTCCCAATAAGGTAACCCATACGGACGATTCGATTTCTGTTGACGGGAAGACCTTCAAGGTTTTCAAAGTGAAGGACCCCGCGGAACTCGATTGGTCGTCCGTTGGAGCGTCCATCGTCGTTGAGTCCACCGGATTGTTCACGAAAGGTCCCGACGCCCGCAAGCACATCCGCGGCACAGTGAAGAAGGTGATTATCTCGGCGCCGGCAACCGATCCGGACGCAACAATTGTCCTCGGCGTCAACGACAAGACCTACGACCCTGCGAAGCACCACGTGGTTTCGAACGCATCCTGCACCACAAACTGCCTCGCGCCAGTGGCAAAGGTGATTTACGATAATTTTGGCATCACCATCGGCACGATGACCACGATTCACTCTTACACGAACGACCAGAGGCTGCTCGACCTGCCCCACAAGGACCTCCGCCGTTCACGCGCCGCCGCAATTTCGATGATTCCAACGTCAACCGGCGCGGCCAAGGCGCTGAAACTCGTGATTCCGGAGCTGGCGGGAAAACTCGATGGCTTCTCGATGCGCGTTCCGACGCCGAACGTCAGCGTGGTGGACCTGACCGTGATCACGGAAAAGCCCGTCACAGCCGAATCGGTGAATGCAGCGCTCAAGGCTGCGGCCGAAGGTCCCTTGAAGGGAATCCTTGAATTCACGCAGGAAGAATTGGTCTCCGCCGACTTCAAAGGCAACCCGAACTCCTCCATCGTGGACTCCGGGTACACGCGGGTTGTGGGCACGAACTGCCTCAAGGTTCTGGCCTGGTACGACAACGAATGGGCTTATTCCTGCCGTTGCCGCGACCTCATCAAACTGTTTGCGGCGAAGTTGTAGCCAGCGCCCAATCGACCAAGCACCGGTCACGACAATGAATAAACTATCGATTCGCGATTTGGAAATGACGGGGAAGCGTGTGTTTGTTCGAGTGGACTTCAACGTTCCACTCGACGGCACGAGAGTGACGGACGACACGCGTATCCGTGCAACCCTGCCCACCTTGCGCCTCGCACTCGAGCGCGGCGCAAGGCTTGTCCTGGCCTCGCATCTCGGCCGGCCAAAGGGCAAAGTGAACCTCAAATACAGCATGGCGCCGGTTGCCGGGAAGCTCCAGGAACTCCTTGGCAAGCCAGTCGGTTTTGCCGCCGATTGCATCGGCGCTGAAACGGAAGCGAAGAGCAAGGCGCTTAAAGACGGAGAGGTTCTGCTCCTCGAAAACGTCCGGTTTTACGCGGAGGAGGAGGCAAACGACACGGAGTTTTCGAAGAAGCTGGCTGCGTTGTGCGATCAGCTATTCGTTTGCGATGCATTCGGTTCCGCGCACCGCGCTCATGCCTCGGTTGTCGGCATCACTCAATTCGTTCGCCAGGCTGCAGCCGGATTACTGATGGAGAAAGAGCTGGCCTACTTGGGCAAAGCAATCTCCAATCCGGACCGGCCGTTCATTGCCGTGCTTGGCGGCGCAAAAGTGTCCGACAAGATTGAAGTCGTTCAGAACCTCATGAAACTCGCCGATGCCATGTTAATCGGCGGCGCCATGGCGTACACGTTCCTGAAGGCCCAGGGATTGCCGGTGGGGAATTCGCTCGTCGAAAACGACAAGCTCGACCTCGCCCGCACGCTGATGGATGAAGCGCGTCGCCGCCAATTCCGGCTGCGTCTGCCGGTGGATCACGTGCTGGCGGAGTCGCCCGATTCCACAGTAACGAAGGTCATGGACATCGCGCACACTCCCGATGGATGGATGGGGCTCGATGTCGGTCCAAAGACGATCGAGCAATTCGGCGCGGAGATTGCTGCCGCGCGTACCATCGTTTGGAACGGCCCGCTCGGAATGTTCGAGAAACCCGCGTTCGCGCAGGGAACTCTTGGAATCGCGCGCGCGGTGGCTGCGGCAACGCAGAAGGGCGCCGTGTCCATCATCGGCGGCGGAGATTCCGTTGCTGCCGTTGAGCAGGCGGGAGTCGCTTCTCAAATTTCACATATCTCGACGGGTGGCGGCGCTTCGCTTGAATTCCTAGCGGGCGAGAAGCTGCCCGGCGTGGAAGCCCTCACCAATCGGCCGGATGGCCGGAAGGAGAATTGAATGCGCCGCCCGGTAATTGCTGGCAATTGGAAGATGTTCAAGACAGTCGCGGAAACGCGAGCCTTTTTCGAGGCGTTCAAGCCGCTTGTCGCCGCTTCAAAACACTGCGACATCGTGGTCGCACCGCCCTTCTCGGCGCTGACCGCAGCAGTGGAATCCGCCAAGGGCAGCGCCATCACGGTCTCCGCGCAGAACGTCCACTGGGAAAAAGAGGGCGCCTTCACGGGTGAAGTCTCCACGCGAATGCTGGTCGAGGCGGGGTGCAAGAGCGTCATTATCGGGCACTCTGAGCGACGCCAATTTTTCGGCGATACGGACGAATGGGTGCAGCGCAAGACGAAGGCCGCTCTGGCAGCCGCGCTCGCTCCCATTGTTTGCGTCGGCGAAACCCTTGCCGAGAGAGAAGGCAATCTTACCCACGCTATTTTGAAGCGGCAATTTGAAGGCGGAGTAGGCGCGTTGACCCCCGAGGAGTTCTCACGTATTGTGATTGCTTACGAGCCGGTTTGGGCGATTGGAACCGGTCGCACGGCGACTCCGGAAATGGCGGCGGATGCTCATCGCTATATTCGTGAGCTTGCCGCGGCGCATTTCAAGCCCGAACGGGCCTCCGCGCTTAGAATCCTCTACGGCGGCAGCGTCAAGCCCGACAACGTGAAAGGACTGATGGCGCAAGAGGAGATCGATGGCGCCCTCGTCGGCGGAGCAAGCCTGGATCCAAAGTCTTTTTCCGCCATCGTGAACTATTAAGCATCTGCGCGCGAGAAATTGGACGGTTGCGCAGGCTGGGAGCTGGGAATGTCATCTTGGACGAAGTGGGGCTTGTCCCTTCTGATCGCGATCGGGCTGATTTACGTCGGCTGGCGCTATATGTTTGTGCTGGTGACGCTGCACGTGCTTGTGTGCTTCGTGCTCATTCTCGTCATCATGCTGCAGAGCGGGTCTGCGGCGGATTTGGCCGGCGCATTCGGCGGCGCAGGAAGCCAGACGGCATTCGGGCCGCGCGGCGCCGCAACATTCCTCTCGCGCGCTACAACGTGGTGCGCCATTGTGTTCATGATGACTTCGCTCGCGCTGTCGGTGAAACGCGAACCCACCGGACCCGCCAGCGTGGGATCGATGTTCGAGCAGACGCAAACGGCGCCTCCGGCAAAGCCGGCCCCAAAGGTGCCCGCGCAGACGCCTGCTCAATCGCCCGCTCCTGCTCCGAGCCAGCCGTCTCCGGCGCAGAACCCGGCGCCCCCAAGGTAGTGTTATTGCTGGCGATTTGACAAACCAAATCGGCG
>Ga0326727_10021897_pt1 | contig 12431 bp, 8 predicted proteins | sample MB2enrmetagenome_FD_207643 | JGI IMG/M metagenome (GOLD analysis project Ga0326727, IMG submission 207643) | Lab enriched peat soil microbial communities from McLean, Ithaca, NY, United States - MB29MY | ecosystem: Environmental > Terrestrial > Soil > Wetlands > Peat | place: USA: New York...
GGGACCGGCCCAACGCCACGGCCGTCGCGGCCCTGGATACACTGGACAGAAACGGCCAATGGTGCCAAGTCTGGCCAAACGCCCGCTACGCCCAGACTTAAGGCCGCCCAGAACGCTGGTCACACACCCGGGTGTTGACGCCAAGTCAGTTCATCGAGAGTCTCTGAGACGAGAAATTCACGCAGGGCGGAGGCGGTTCAAGACGGCCGCAGCGGCGGCATGTTGCGATTCCAAGTCTCGCAGGCCGTCGCGCTCCGCCTGCACCACGGCGGCGGGGGCGCGATCCACGAAGTTCTTGTTCTCCAGCTTCTTTCGCTTCGCGGCGATCAGGCCGTTCAGGCGGACCATTTCTTGCTCTTGCCGGCGAGTTTCCACCTCGACATCGATCAGGCCCGCCAGGTCGACGAACACCTCCAGCCCCGGCAGGGCAACATTGGCCGCCAGGGCCGGGGCCGCGACATCCGGCCCCCAGCCGATCGGCCGGGCCGCCGCCATCGCCCGGAAGTACGGCTCCATCGGCCGCAGCAGCTCGGCGGTGGCCGCATCCGAGCGGACCAGGAATTCGATGGGCTTCCGCGGCGGCACGTTCTGCCGGCCGCGAATGTCCCGCACCGCGCGGAGCACTTCCTGGAAGCGGGCGAAGCGGGCCTCGATCTGGGCGTCCTGCCGGGCCGGGTCGCACTCCGGCCAGGGGGCGATCATGATGCTCCGCGCCGCCGGCCCGACCTCCGCCAGGCCCCGCTCGGGCGCGACCGCCGCCAAAAGCTGCCACACCTCCTCGGTCACGAACGGCACGAGCGGGTGCAACAGCCGCAGCAACACGTCCAGCGTATGGGCCAGGACCCGCTGGGCCACAGCCCGATCCGAGGTCCCCTCTCCCTCCGGGAGAGGGTAGGGTGAGGGCGGGTGGCCGAGCGCCGCGCTCGTTGCCTCCGCCCCCCTCACCCCCGGGTACCCACTCGTGGGTGCCTCTCCCGCAAGGGGAGAGGGGAGGTCTTGTGGCGCCAGCCGCGACTTGACCATCTCCACGTAGAAACTGCAAAACTCGTCCCAGGCGAAACCGTAAAGCACGCGGGCGGCGTCGGCGTAGCGGTACTCGTCCAGGGCGCGGGTCGTCTCGCGGGTCACGCTCGCCAGCCGGCCGAGGATCCAGCGGTCCTCCACGCACAGTTCTCCCTCGGCCACCGGCTGCGGCGTGTAGCCTTCGAGGTTCATCAGGGCGAACCGCGCGGCGTTCCAGAGCTTGTTGCAAAAGTTGCGGGCCAGCTCGAAGCGGTCGCTGACCACCGCCCCGCGCGGCAGGGCCTTGTCCGCCGGCTTCTCGGCCCACTGCGTGGAAAACTCCTTGCCGCAATGGCTGCACTTGATCCGCGGCCGCGTGCGGTTCTCCTTGGTCTGCTCCACCAGGGCCCGGCAGTGCGGGCACTCGAACTCGACCGGCATGCGGATGTCCTGCGTCTCCGTGGTCAGGTACGCCAGGCCGAAGCGGAGCGAGTCGGCCCCGAACTTCTCGATCACGTCGATCGGGTCCACGCCATTGCCCTTGGACTTCGACATGCCCTCGCCGTAGGCGTCGAGAATCTTCGGATGGATGAACACGTCATGGAACGGGATGTCGCCCACGTTGTACAGGCCGGTCAGAACCATTCGCGCGACCCAGAGCGTGATGATGTCGCGGCTGGTGATCAGGACGCTAGTGGGGTAGTAGTAGGCCAGCTCGGGCGTCTTTTCCGGCCAGCCGAGGGTCGAGTGCGGCCAGAGCGCGGAGCTGAACCAGGTGTCCAGCACGTCGGGGTCTCGCACAAAGAAGCCGTCTTTCTCGAGCTCCGCAACGATTTCCGTGTCCTCCTCGTCAGCGACGCAAAGGTAGTAGGCGGCAACAGACGGCGGCGCCGACAACGCCCTTGACAGGCTCCCCTCGTAGAAACCCTCGGCAACGCGGCCCCGGCGCATCCATTCCCGGATCCTCGATGCCAGTTGTCTCTCTTGCTCGCTAGTTGCCGCGCGCGCCTTGTGCCACACCGGGATCTGGTGTCCCCACCAGAGCTGCCGCCCAATCGGCCAGTCGCGCTTTTCGCTGAGCCAATCGAGGTAGCCCTTGGCATAGCGCTCCGGGATGATCCGCACCCGGCCGGACGTGACCGCCTCTATCGCCGTTTGGGCCAGCTGGCCCATCTTAATGAACCACTGGTCGGTCAAGTATGGCTCGATGGGCGTCTTCGAGCGGTCGGAATGGCCCAAGTCGATCTCGCGGTCCTCCTTCTCCAGGACCAAGGCGGCCGCGTCCAGATCAGCCTCGACTGCGTTACGGGCCGCTTTTACCGTCATGCCGCGATACTTTTCGGGCACGTTGTTATTGAGTGTGCCGTCGGGATTGAGGATGTTGACGGCGCCGATTTCCAGGTGCCGCTGCCACACGTCGTAGTCGTTTTGATCGTGTGCCGGGGTAATTTTTACGCAGCCGGAGCCCAGCTCGGGTTTTGCCCACCGGTCGGCAATCAGCGGAATCTTCCGGCCCGTCAACGGCAATTCCAACATGACGCCAGCCAGCGCCATGTCGCGGAGCTTTTCCAGTTGCGGCAGCATCTTGCGCTGCCGGCGCTCGACCTCGTCGATCTGAGCCTGAAGGTCCAGCTTGTCCTTGGCCGGCGCGTCGGCCAACCGCCGGCGGAGATCCTCTTGCGCCCGCGAGAGCGCGCCGGCCGGATCGGGATGCACGGCCACAGCCGTGTCACCAAGCATGGTTTCGGGACGCGTCGTGGCAACTGTGACGTGTTCCGGCCAGCCTGGCTTCCGATGCTCCGGCGCGACCGGATACTTGATGTGCCAGAAATGGCCCTTCACCGCTTCATGGAACACCTCGTCGTCGCTGACGGCCGTTTGCAAAAACGTATCCCAATTGACCAGCCGCTTGCCGCGGTAGATCAGCCCGTCGCGGAACATCTTGAAGAACGTGTGCCGCACCGCCCGGGCGCAGACCGGGTCGAGCGTGAAGCGGGTCCGCTGCCAGTCGCAGCTACAGCCCATTTCCTTCAGTTGGCCGAGGATGCGGGCTTCGTAGGCGTCCTTCCACTGCCAGATGCGGGCCACCAGGCCCTGGCGGCCCAGCTCGTGCCGGCTGAGCTTTTCTTCCTCCAAGAGCCGCCGCTCGACCACCGCCTGCGTGGCGATGCCGGCGTGGTCGGTGCCGGGCACCCACAGCGCCTCGAAGCCCTGCATCCGCTTCTGCCGGATGAGAATGTCCTGGAGAGTGTTGTTCAGGGCATGGCCCAGGTGCAACGCCCCGGTGACGTTCGGCGGCGGGATAACGATGCAATACGGCTGCTTGGCGGGGTTCGGCCGGCTGTGAAAATAGCCGTTTTCTTCCCAGAAGCGGTACCAGCGCTCCTGGGCCGCCGCGTGGTCGTATTGCTTGGGGAGGTCGGCGGGTGCTGTGGGCATGATGGTGTGGTCAATTACGTCCCGGAGGGAGAGGGGGACCGGGTTTCATCCTTGTGCAGTTTGTATTCGAAACTGTCGATCAGGGCGATCCAACTGGCCTCGATGATGTTCTCGTCGACGCCGACGGTGCCCCACACGTCGTCTTCGTCCTGGCTCTGGATCAGCACGCGGACCCCGGCGGCAGTGGCGGCTTCGGAGTTGATCACGCGGACCTTGTAATCGACGAGGTGCAGCCGGTTCAGGTTGGGGAACTTGCCGTTCAGTGCTTTTCGCAAGGCCGCGTTGAGGGCATCGACGGGGCCGTGCCCCTCGGCGGCTTCGAACTGCGTCTTGCCGTCGATGCGGATCTTGACGATGGCTTCAGCCGTGACGCTTTCGCCTCCCGCTTTGTTGTCCACCGTCACGTCGTAGTGCAGGGTCTCGAAGTGCGGGCGGAAGGTGCCCGCACACTTCCGCACCAAGAGGTCGAACGAGGCGTCGGCCGCCTCGAACTGGTAGCCGGAGTTCTCCATCGACGCTACTTTGGCCAGGAGCAGGTCCACGAGCTTGGGATCCTGGGGGATCTTGTGCCGCCCGGTCAGGGCGCGGAGGTTCGACCGGCCGCTGAGCTCGCTCACGAGCACGCGGCGCTCGTTGCCCACCCGCTGGGGATCGACGTGCTCGTAGCTGGTGGTGATGCGGCTGACGCCGCTGACGTGCATGCCGCCCTTGTGCGCAAACGCGCTGCGGCCCACAAACGGCTGGTGCGTGCGGAAACTCATGTTGACCGTCTCGTAGACGAACCGCGACAGCTCCGTGAGGTGTTCCACTCCGCCGGGGCGGAGCACCTCGTAGCCGGGCTGCTTCAGGGCGAGGTTGGCGATCACCGAGATCAGGTCGGCGTTGCCGCAGCGCTCACCGAAGCCGTTGATCGTGCCCTGGACGTGGCATGCCCCGGCCTGCACGGCCGCGAGCGAATTGGCCACGGCCAGATCGCAGTCGTTGTGGCAGTGGATGCCCACCGGCAGGTCGGGCTGCGATTCGACCACGGCCCGGGTGCTCGCGGCAATCTCGTCCGGCATGCTGCCGCCGTTGGTGTCGCAGAGCACCAGCAGCCGGGCACCGGCCCCGGCAGCAGCGGCGAGCGCGGAGAGCACATACTCCGCATCCTGTTTCCAGCCGTCGAAAAAATGCTCGGCGTCGAAGAGCACTTCCCGGCCGGCGCCGACGAGCCGGGCCACGCTCTCGGCGATCATGGCCAGGTTTTCCTTGGGGCTGGTGCGCAGCACCTCGACGGCCTGGAACCGCGAAGCCTTGCCGACGATCGTGATCGTCTTCGCCCCGGAGGCCAAGAGCGCTTGCAACCCTTGGTCGTCGTCGGCCCGAACTCCCTTCCGCCGCGTCATCCCGAACGCGCAGACCTTGACATGCTGGAGCACAAGCCCGCCGACCTGCTGAAAGTATTGGGCGTCTTTCTCGTTGGACGCCGGATAGCCCCCCTCGACGTAGTCGAACCCGAGGGTGTCCAGCCGCGCGGTCAGAGCCAGCTTGTCCTGGAGCGAGAAGCTGACGCCCTCGCCCTGGGCGCCGTCGCGGAGCGTGGTGTCGTAGATTTCGATGCGGGGCATGCGGAAAGTGGTCAGTGATCAGTAGTGAGGAAAATAGCCGCGGATGGATATCCGCGCGGAGCGCAGCTTCGCATATCGTTGACGGAACCTCCTGAAAACGCAACAGGCCCTCAGGCCGCTTTCGGCCTTGGGGCCCGCTTCTGGTCGGCACTTGGCCGCAAGCCCTAAGGCCGCCGCTGGCGAATAATAATCGCTACCGCCAGCTGCGCGCCCTTGCTGGCGGCACGGCGGCGATTCGGGCTGGCGACCTGGGCCAACATCGGCCTGATCCATTTCAACACATGATCACAAACAATTAACTTTACCCCACGCCGCAGGCTGCGTCAAGGCCCGCAAATCCTCGAGTTCACCCAGGGTTGCATCCGCCGGGACTTCTCTGTTCGCAAGGACTTACGGCGATTCACGACATCTCATGCGGTGCTTCTTGCAACGCCAAGACGCAAAGCCTCCAAGGCGCAAAGGAAAAAAGGAAGAAGGCAGGTAGCGGGGCATGCGGGGGCAGCCGTTCGTGCCACGACGCGATGGCATAACACCTGCCCTGTCCTCGTTTTGCGTCTCTGCGGCTTGGCCCCTTTGCGTGAAAAGCCCGCGTCACGAAGTTTTCCACACCACTGACGCGGTGGCGAGGGCGGCCTACACCGCCCTTTTCCCGCGTGTTGACTCGCACGCCCTCCTCGGCTCTGATAGGAGAGCCTCCACACGTTCTTCCGCAAGCTAAACGTTGTTGAATCTACTTTCCAGGAGCCGGATCATGCATCGTCGCACCTTCTTGAAGAGTTCGCTGGCCGCTGCCGGAGTTGTGGCCGGAATTTCGAAATTGAACCTGGCCGCCGACCCGCTGCGTGGGTGCCCCGCCGGCGAGGAAACCCCCGGCAAGCAAGCCGTGCTGAAGTTGTGCAGCCAGGAGTGGAACATCCCGGGCCGCAGCGTCAAGGAGAAGGCCGAGAAGATCCTGAAATGGGGCGGCTGCGGCCTGGAGTTCGGCGGGATCGACGTTCGCCGGGCCGAAGAGATCAAGAAAGAGCTGGAAGGCAGCGGCGTGAGCCCGGCCGCCCTGTGCTACGGCAGCCACGGCGGCGGCTACATCTCGCCCGACCCGGCGACCCGCAAGAAGGCCCGCGCGGATTTCAAGAAAGTCTTGGACGCAGCCGCCGCGCTCGGCTCAACCGGCGTGATCTGGGTGCCCTGCTTCAACGGCGAGACCAAGCTCACTCCCCCGGAACTGGACAAGATCATGACCGAGGACCTCTTGCCGGAGCTGGGCGACTACGCCGCGAAGGTCGGCAGCCGCACGATCCTGGAGCCGCTCACCAACGGCGAGACGTTCTACATCAATCGCCTCGAGCAGGCGGCCGCCTTCTGCAAGAAGTTCAATCACCCGGGCATCTGCATGATGGGCGACTTCTACCACATGGCCCACGAGGAGTCCGACCAGGAAGCGGCCTTCGTGAGCGGCGGGAAATGGGTCCACCACGTCCACCTGGCCACCGGCAAGAGCCGCATCCTGCCCGGCCAGGAGCCGCACAGCTACGTGGCGGGCTTCAAGGGTCTGAAACGGATCGGCTACCAGGATTTCTGCAGCCTGGAATGCGGCATCAAGCCCACCAAGCAGAGCACGGACGACAAGGGCAAACCCAAAATGGTGGCAGATCCCGACGCGGAAATCCCCAAGGCCTTCGCCTTCCTCAAGCGGCAATGGGCCGAGGCTGTCATCTGACGCGGCCCTGGCACCCCGGCATGTAACGCACCGCGCGAATACCCCACGTCATAGTTGGCTCGATCCCCTCGCAGATAGCAATCTGGTGGCGCGGAACTGGCCAGATGCAACACAAGTCCTTGCAACGCTTTCCGCTCGGGGGCCACCGCCAAGCCAAGAGAGTGCGCCACGGGATTGTTGCCCTTCATCAGACGGCGTCGAAATGGTAAAGTGTGGCCGCGGGTGCCACATGGCAGGGCCCAAACGGCCCACCGCCCATCCGCATCGAGGCCAGGAAGGAACCCATTGCCCGGGAGGACTACCCGATGTCCGTTCGCGTATGCAAGCTAAGGATCAGTAGTTTCGCCGTCGTGGTTGGATGCTGTCTGGCACAGGCCGCGGTCTACGGTGCGTCGGTTGAGCAGGCCCTGCGCTTGGCCCCCACGCAGGAAGGCGTCGAATATGATCGTCCCACGCCTGCGGAGGCGGCCCGCGCGAAGATCTCCGCCTACAAGGCCGACGGGAATTCCGGCTGGATTGTCGAAAGCCCGGAGGGCGTCATCCTGCGGAAGTTCGTCGATACCAATAACGACAACATCGTGGACCAGTGGAGTTATTACAAGGACGGCGTGGAGGTGTATCGCGACATCGACTCGAAGTTCACCGGCAAGGCGGACCAATTCCGCTGGTTCCACACGGCGGGCAGCCGCTGGGGCGTCGATACCAACGGCAGCGGGAAGATAAGCACTTGGAAGGTCCTCTCGGCAGAGGAGGCGACGGCCGAGATCGTCGCGGCCCTGGCCAAGAGCGACGCCGACCGCTTCGCCCCGGTATTGCTCGACCCCGCGGAGCTGCCTTCGCTCGGGCTGGGCAAGGCCAAGGCCGCAGTGCTGGCGGCAAAGATCGGCAAGGCCCTGTCCGACTTCCGCGGACTCTCGGGCCGGCAGAAGGCGATCGGTCCGGACAGCAAGTGGCTGCAGTTCAGCGGGCTGCGACCGGGCACGGTCCCGGCCGGCACCGACGGCTCCACCAAGGACCTCGACGTGTACGAGAACGTCGTGGCCATCGTGCAGAGCGGCACGCGGCACGTGCAGGTCGAGATCGGCACGATGGTGCGGGTCGGCAGCGTCTGGAAGGCAGTCGACGCCCCGCTGATAGCGGACGAGGGGCAGGCGGAAACCGCCGCGGCCGGCATCTTCTTCCAGGCCGCGCCGGCCAGCCGCAGCGTGCCGGCCGCCGGCGGGGCCAGCGAAAAGACACAGAAGCTGCTGGCCGCGCTGGAGGGCATCGATCCCGCCGATCCGCGGCGGGCGGCCGTCCTCGAGGAGTTGGCCGACCAGGCGGGCTCGCCCGAGGACCGCGCCACCTGGGTCCGCCAACTGGCCGACACACTGAGCGCGGCCGCTCAATCGGGCAAGTCCAACGACGGAGATAAGCGGCTGCAGGCCCTGCTGGAGAAACTCCAAAAGAGCGCGGCCGACACGAACCTCGCCGCCTACGTCAAGATGCGGCAGCTTATGGCCGCTTACGCCCTGAGCCTCCAGGCCCCGAAGGCCGACGTGGCCAAGATTCAAACGGAGTGGCTCAAGAGCCTCGAGCAGTACGTCGCCGACTACCCGGCCAGCCCGGACGCCGCCGAGGCCATGCTGCAACTAGGCATCGCCCGGGAGTATGCCGGCCAGGAGGACGACGCCCGCAAGTGGTACGCGCGGATCGTCCACGATTTCGGCAAGTCGCAGCAGGCGAAGAAGGCCTCCGGGGCGGTCACGCGGCTGGACAGCGTCGGCCGCCAGATCGCCATCAGCGGCAAGAGCCCCGCCGGCGGCGCCGTCGATTTGGCCGGCTACCGCGGAAAGGTCGTGCTCGTGCAGTACTGGGCCACCTGGAGCGCCCCGGCGAAGAACGACATGGCCACGCTCAAGCAGCTCGCCGCCAAGTACGGGCCGAAGTTCACTATCCTCAGCATCAGCCTCGACACCGACCCCAAGGCCCTGGCCGCCTACCTGGCCGAGAACAAGCTCACCTGGCCGCAGATCTTCGAGGAGGGGGGACCCGACAGCCGCTTGGCCAACCTCCTGGGCATTATCACCGTGCCGACGATGATCCTGGTCGACCAGGAGGGCAAAGTGGTCAACCGCAGCGTGCAGACCTCCGAAATCGAGGCCGAGCTGAAGAAACTGATTCCCTAGCCCGGCAACGCCCATGACATTCGCGGAAAAAACGGCCGGCGCGTCTGCGCCCCCGGCTGCCTCCCGCCGGCTCGTTTCGATCGACGCCTTCCGCGGCCTGGTGATGTTCTTGATGATGGCCGAAGTGCTGGAGTTCGCCGCGGTGGCCAGAGCGGTGCCGGGCAGCGCCTGCTGGGCCTTTCTGGCCCGGCAGCAAACCCATGTCCAATGGGTCGGCTGCGTACTGCACGATTTCATCCAGCCGTCCTTCACCTTTCTGGTGGGCGTGGCCTTGCCGCTGTCGATCGCCGCCCGCAGCGCCCGGGGGCAATCGCTCTCCAAGATGACGGCCCACGCCTTTTGGCGCGCCGGCCTTCTGGTCGGATTGGGGATCTTTCTTCGCAGCATCGGCCAGCCGCAAACCAACTTCACGTTCACGGACACGCTCAGCCAGATCGGCCTGGGCTATGGACTACTGTTCCTGCTGGGACTCCGCCCCGTGCGCGATCATTGGATCGCCTTGGGGCTGATTCTGCTCGGCTACTGGGCGGCGTTCGCGCTCTGGCCGCTGCCGGGGCCGGACTTCGACTACGCCCGCCACGGCGTCCCCCCTGGCTGGCTGGCCGAGCACGGCCTGTCGGGCTTTGCCGCCCATTGGAACAAGAACAGCAACTTTGCCTCGGCCTGCGACACCTGGTGGCTGAACCTGTTCCCGCGGCCATCGCCTTTCACCTACGAGGGCGGCGGTTACGCCACCCTCAATTTCATCCCCACGCTGGGAACGATGATCCTCGGCATGCTGGCCGGCGGCGTGCTCCGCAGCCAGCGCACCGCCTGGGGCAAGGTTCGCTGGCTGGCGGCGGCCGGGGTGCTGACGCTGGCCGCCGGCTGGCTCTTGGGCTGGCTCGGCATCTGCCCGGTCGTCAAGCGGATCTGGACCCCAAGCTGGACCCTCTACAGCGGCGGCCTGTGCTTGCTGACGCTGGCGGCGTTCTACGCCGCGATGGACATCCGGCAGCGGGGGCGGGCCTGGGTCTTCCCGCTCTTGGTCATCGGCATGAACTCGATTGCGGCGTACTGCATGGCCCACCTCTTCGTAGATTTCATCCGCGGTGCGCTGCTGTGCCACCTGGGCACGCGCTTCTTTGCCGCCCTGGGCCAAGCCTACGAGCCGTTTCTGCTGGGCACGGGCATTCTCTTAGTCCTCTGGCTACTGCTCCTTTGGATGTACCGCAAGGGACTGTTCTTGCGAATCTGACCCGGCTGGCACCCCCCGGAGATGGGATGCCTGTCGCGGCTTGCCGGAGTGGTTGCGTGCAACTGACGCATAACAGTCATAATCAGTCATCTCTCTGGCGTAAACTGCTTGCGTTATTTCACACGGTATGGCATAATTTGATCGGATGGGTTCTTCAGTCCAGCCGAGGGTCTTGCCCATGCTCGCCGAAGAGCGCCGTACCCGCCTTCTGGAATTGGTCCGCACGCGGCGGTTTGCGTCGCTGCCGGAGCTGGTCGATGGTTTGGGGGTCTCGGAATCTACGGTGCGCAGAGACTTGGATTACCTGGAAGATCAGGGGGCTGCGAAGCGTATTCATGGGGGGGTGCTGTATGCGGGCGTGTCGCCGAAACTGCCGCACTTCGACGTGCGACAGCCGGCCCAGTGGAATCTGAAGAAGGCCATCGCCGCCTGTGCGGTGGCGCTCGTCGAGGACGGGGATGCCGTCATCTTGGACGGTGGCAGCACCACCTACGAGGTGGCCCGGCTGCTGGTCGGCCGGCCGCTGCACGTAGTCACCAACTCGCTGCCGGTGGCCAATCTCCTGGCCTCTGACGCCAACAGCGACCTAGTATTGATCGGCGGGAACATCTGCCCCCGGACCGGCGTTGCGCGGGGACCGTATGCCGACCGCATGCTCGCCGAGGTGCGGGTCCGCAAGACGATCCTCAGCACGGCGGCGGTCAGCGAGGAGGGGTTCTTCAACAACAACCTGTTGTTGGTCGAAACGGAGCGGGCGATGATGCGGGCCGCCGGCGAGGTCATCGTGCTGGCCGACAGCACGAAGTTCGGCCACCAGAGTCTCGGCCACGTCTGCCCACTGGGGGCGGTGCGGCGCCTGGTGGTGGACAATCGGCTTTCCGCGGAGTGGCGAAGCAAGATCCTGGCCGCGGGCGTGAACCTGCTGCTGGCGGAGGTGACGGACTGAAAAGTTCCCCTCTCCCTCCGGGAGAGGGGCAGGGGATGTGCGACGGAGACTGCCGGGGAGCTGGCCGTTTTTCCTGCCAAGCGCCCTCACCACAACCCTCTCCCGGGGGGAGAGGGGAGATGCACATGAGCATTGTTGCGGCGATAGACCGAACCCTGGTCGAGCAGATTGTTCGCCAGATGGTGCTGGCCCAGCGAGGTGGGCCGCCGGACAAGCCGAACCTCGTGGTGAGCGTTTCCGCCCGGCACTGCCACCTGACGGACCGGGATACCGAGACCCTGTTCGGCGCCGGCCACAAGCTGACAGTCCAGAAGGAGCTCTACCAGGACGGCTATTTTGCGGCGGAGGAGACGGTGATGATCGTGGGGCCGAAGCGGCGGATGCTGCCGACGGTCCGCGTGCTGGGGCCGACGCGGCCCGAGACCCAAGTCGAGCTGGCGTTCACGGACGGCATCTCGCTGGGGATCGATCTGCCGGTGCGTCCCAGCGGGAGCATCCGCGGGACGCCCGGCTGCGTGCTGGTCGGACCCAAGGGCGTTGTGGAGCTGAAGCAGGGGGTGATTCGAGCGGAGCGGCACGTACACATGGGCCCGGCGGACGCCGCCTTCTACGGAGTGGCCGACGGCGACCGCCTGTCCTTGCGGGTCCGCTCGCCTTGTGCGGCCGTGTTTGACGACCTGCTGGTGCGGGTCGGCAAGAAGATCAAGCTCGAGGTCCACCTGGACACGGACGAGGCCAACGCATGCGACATCGATCACGCCACGAGCGTGGAGTTGAAAAAGCCGTGAGGGGCGCCAAGTCACCCTCCCCCCCCGGGAGAGAGCAGGGTGAGGGTGCCCCGCGGAGAGTCCCTCACCCCGGGGTACCCGGGTACCATGCGAAGCATCGTCGCGGGTCCCTCTCCCAGAGAGAGAGGGGAGGAAGGCGTCGTATTCCCGATTCGTTACCTGAAAGTTCCTCACAGAGGGAGAAAAGCACCATGGCAAAGGCGATGGAAGCGTTGGGCATGATCGAGACCAAGGGCTTCGTGGTCCTGGTCGAGGCCACCGACGCGATGTTGAAGGCCGCCAACGTCCAGTTTCTCGGCTGGGACAAGGTGGGCAGCGGGCTGGTCAGCGCGTTCGTGACCGGCGACGTGGCCGCAGTAAAGGCCGCCACCGACGCGGGCGCCGCGGCCGGCGGACGGCTGGGCGAAGTGGTCAGCGTGCAGGTCATTCCGCGACCGCACGAGGACCTGGCCATCGTCCTGCCCCCGCCCCTCGCCGGCGGCGCGAGCAACTGACCCGAACACCTGGTAGAGGCTGCCAGCCTCTGC
>Ga0326727_10021898_pt1 | contig 12431 bp, 12 predicted proteins | sample MB2enrmetagenome_FD_207643 | JGI IMG/M metagenome (GOLD analysis project Ga0326727, IMG submission 207643) | Lab enriched peat soil microbial communities from McLean, Ithaca, NY, United States - MB29MY | ecosystem: Environmental > Terrestrial > Soil > Wetlands > Peat | place: USA: New York...
GAAGGTGAGGTAGTCGCGCAGCATCAGCACGAAGCGTTCCCAGGGCGGCTTGTCGAAGCCGAACATGCGGCGGATGTCGGCCACAATGCGCGGATCGAGGCCCTGCGCCCCGCGATAGACGCTCTCGCCGGAGGCGCTGGGGAGGGCCACCTCGGGGCCGCCCTGGCCGCTGACCCGGCCGATGGAGGACCCCCCGCGGCCGCGCAACTCGGCGATCATCTGCTCGACCGGGCCGCCGGGCGCGAACTGCACCACCACGAAATTGATGGCGATGATGCCGAACAGCGTCGGGATTACCAGCAACAGACGACGGACGAGATAGGCGCCCATCAGCTCTGGCCGCGGCGGGCCGCCTCGAGGGCTGCGAGTTTCTGCTGGTCGATCCACCAGGAATCGAACACCACGCCCGGCCGCACCGGCGCGGTGGGCCGGCCGAACTTGTCCCAATAGGCGATGCGGACCGCGTTCAGGTACCAGTTCGGCACCATGTACCAGCCCCACAGCAGCACCCGGTCGAGCGCGTGGGTGGCCACCAGCAGGTGCGCGCGGTCCGGCGCCTGCACGACCAGCGGCAGCAGCGCTTCCACCACCGGATTGCACACGCCCATCAGGTTGTCGCCGCCCTCCAGCTTGGCCGAGGCGCAGCTCCAGTAGCCCATCTGCTCGTTGCCGGGGCTGTCGGATTCGGGAAGCACCGCCATCACCATGTCGAAATCATAGGTGTCCAGGCGGCGCTGGTACTGGGCGACATCCACCGTGCGCACCTCGGCGTCGATGCCGAGCCGCGCCAGCCACTGCTTGTACGGCAGGGCGACGCGTTCGAAGCTCGGTTCGTTGAGCAGGATCTCGAAGCGGAACGGCGTCCCCTCGGCGTTCACCAGCCGGAAATCCTTGACCTGCCAGCCGGCCTCGCGAAGCAGGTGCATGCCACGCATCAACCCGGCGCGGTTGTTGCCGGAGCCGTCGGTCTCCGGCAGCGTGAACGGCTGGGTGAACAGCTCCGGCGGCAACTGCGCGCGCCAGGGCTCGAGCAGGGCCAGCTCGGCGCCCTCGGGGATCGAGGAGCAGGCCAGGTCGCTGTTGCTGAAATAGCTCTCGGTGCGGGTGTAGGCGTCGTAGAACAGGTTCTTGTTGGCCCATTCGAAGTCGAAGGCCAGCGCGAGCGCCTGCCGCACGCGGCGGTCGGCGAACAGGCTGCGCCGTGTGTTCATCGCCCAGCCCTGCATGCCGGCCGGCAGGCGGTCGGGGATTCTCCCCTTGCGCACCCAGCCCTTTTGCACCGCGGGGAAGTCGTAGGCGGTGGCCCAGTCCTTGGCGACGTTCTCGACGCGGTAGTCGATCTGGCCGGCCTTGAATGCCTCCATGGCGACGGTGCCGTCGCGGAAATATTCGGTGCGGATGCGGTCGAAGTTGTACAGGCCCTTGGCGGTGGGCAGGTCGCGGCCCCACCAGTCCGGGACCCGTTCCATGGTGATGGTGCGGCCGAACTCGAAGTGGCCGACGCGGTAAGGGCCGGAGCCGACCGGCGGGTCGGTCAGCGGGCGTTCGAAATCGCGGCCTTCCCACCAGTGTTTGGGAAGGATCGGCAACTCGCCGACGATCATCGGCAGCTCGCGGTTGGTGTTGGTGCGGAAGCGGAAGGTGATCCGCCGCGGACCCTCGATGACCGCCGCGGTGATGTCGGCATAGTACTGACGATAGTTGGGCCGGCCCTTCTGGCGCAGGATGTCGAGACTCCAGGCGACGTCCTCGGCCGTGACCGGCTCGCCATTGCTGAACCGCGCCTCGGGGTGCAGCTCGAAGGTCACGCTCATGCGGTCGGCGGCGATTTCGATGCTGTTCGCGGTCCGGCAGTACTCGGTCTCGGCCTCGTCAATGTTGCGGGCGAGCAACGAGTCGAAAGCGCGGCCGGCACTGGCGGCGGCCTGGCCGCGCACGATGAAGGGGTTGAAGTTGTCGAACGTGCCGATCTCGCTGAGCACCGCCTCGCCGCCCTTGGGCGCGCCGGGATTGACCCAGGGGAAGTGGCTGAAGTCCGGCCCCAGCGAGGGGGTGCCAAGCATCGAGATGCCGTAGATCGGCACGGCTTCGCCCGCGCGTGCCGTGGTGGTGGCGGCGGCGGCGAACAGGCCCAGGAGGTGGCGGCGGCGGAGGATCAAGGCCGCCCACCAAGCAGGCGGATCGCCTGCGGCTGCAAGGCCGGGTCCCCGAGCGCCAGCACGTGGCCGTCGCAGCCGGGCCTGAGCGTCCCGCCGTGCCAGTCGGTGAGGCGGCCGCCGGCACCCTCGATGACGGGCACCAGCGCCGCCCAGTCCCAGACCTTGAGATCGGCTTCGGCGATGATGTCGATCTGGCCGAGCGCCAGCAGCCCGTAGGCGTAGCAGTCGCCGCCGAAGGACGTGCGGCGGGCGGCGGCGGACAGCCGTTCGAAGGCGGGCAGGTCGGCGCCGAACATCTGCGGGTTGGTGGCCGACAACTCGGCCTCGCCGACCGAGCGGCACGGGCGGCAGCCGGCGGCGCCGCCGAAGGGGCCACGGAAGCTGGTGGCGCGGCCGGCGGCGCCGATCCAGCGCTCACCGGTCACGCACTGCTCGATCAGGCCGAGGATCGGCACCTCGCCGTCGAGCAGGGCGATCAGCGTGCCGAAGACCGGGCGGCCGGTGATGAAGGCACGGGTGCCGTCGATCGGGTCGAGCACCCAGCGCAGCGGGGCGGTGGGATTGTCGAGCCCGAACTCCTCGCCGAGGATGCCGTGCGTGGGGAAACGCTGCGCCAGCACCGCCCGCATGGCCGCCTCCGCGGTGCGGTCGGCCAGTGTCACCGGGCTCTGGTCGGCCTTCAGGGCGGCGTCGAGGGGGCTGCGGAACAACGGCCGGATGACCGCGCCGGCGACGTCGGCCGCCGCCTCGGCGGCACGGATCAGGACATCCATGGACGGAGGTTGCACGGGTGCCTCAGGGCTTCGGCAGCGGCTCGGGGTGGGACGACAGCGTGCGCAGCCAGGCGATCACGTCCGCGCGCTGCTGATCGTTGTTGATGCCGGCGAAGGTCATCTTGGTGCCGGGGACGAAGGCGGACGGCTTCTTCAGCCATTCGTTGAGCTCATCGTAGGTCCAGGTGCCCGGCTTGCCTTTCATGGCGGCGGAATAGCTGTAGCCCTGCTCGTGGTCGTGCGGGTCGCCGACGATGCCCCAGAGGTTGGGGCCGATCGCGGGGTGGCCGCCCTCGTTGAAGGTGTGGCAGACGGCGCAGACCTGCTTGGCGAAGGCCTCGCCCTTGGCCACGTCGGCCTTGGCCAGCAGCGGCGCGATCGGCGGCAGGGCCTGCGCGGCCTTGGGCGCGGCGGCGGTCGGCGCGGCGGCGCCTTCGATCTTGATCACCGGATGGGCCAGGCGGGTCGGGTGGACCACGACGTCCCCGATGAGCCCGGCGACCATGAAGACGATGCCGCCCACCAGGACGGAGGCGATTGCCTTGTTGACCTCCAAGCTATCCATCGGTTCCCCTGCGGAACATTGTCGCCGCCGGCCTCCGTTGCGCCCGGACCGGCGGTTACCCTAAGGTGCGCGGCACCATAGGGAACCGTTTCAGTCGCTTCAACCCCAGCCACCATCACCTGCCCGAGCATGAACCCGATCATCGTCATCCCGTCGCGTATGGCCTCCACCCGGCTTCCCGGCAAGCCACTGGCCATGATCCATGGCCGGCCGATGATCCTGCACGTGCTCGACCGCGCCCGCGAGGCCGATATCGGCCCGATCGCGGTGGCCTGCGCCGATGCCGAGATCGCCGCGGCGGTGCGCGCCGAGGGGGCGGTCGCGGTGTTGACCGACCCGTCACTGCCAAGGGGATCGGACCGCGTGCACGTGGCGCTGGCCGAGCTCGACCCGCAGGGGCACCACGACGTGGTGATCAACCTGCAGGGCGACCTGCCGACCATCCCGCCGGTCTACCTGCGCACGGTGCTGACGCCGCTGGCCGACCCGCAATTCGACATCGCGACCCTGGTGGCGCCGATCACCACCCCGGAGGAGAAGGCCTCGCCGTCGGTGGTGAAGGCGGCCTGCGCGTTCGACTCCGGGCGGGCGGTGTCGCCGGCCTTGTATTTCTCACGGGTGGCGATCCCCTCCGGCGAGGGGCCGCTGTGGCACCACATCGGCATCTACGCGTTCCGCCGGGTAGCGCTGGCGCGGTTCGTGGCGCTGCCCGAGAGCCCGCTGGAGCGGCGGGAGGCGCTGGAGCAACTGCGCGCGCTGGAGGCCGGCATGCGGATCGCCTGCGCGCGGGTGGAGCGGGCGCCGTTTGGCGTGGATACCTTCCTCGACCTGGAGCGGGCCCGCCGCGAACTCGATCCGGCGCTGAGGACCCCGGCATGAGCGCCGCGATCGCCTTCCAGGGGCGGCCGGGCGCCTACTCGGACCTGGCCTGTCGCACCGCCTATCCCGACTTGTCTCCGCTGCCGTGCGAGAGCTTCGAGGCGGCGATGGAGGCGGTGCGCGACGGCACCGCGGAGCTGGCCATGATCGCCTGCGAGAACAGCCTCGCGGGCCGGGTGGGCGACGTGCACCAGTTGCTGCCGGAGTCCGGCCTGTTCGTGGTGGGCGAGCATTTCCAGCGGGTCGAGCACTGCCTGATGGCGCCGAAGGGGGCGCGCATCGACGGCTTGAAGCGGGCGCATTCGCACGAGGTGGCGCTCGGCCAGGTGCGCCGGATTCTGCGCGAGCTCGGCCTGCAGGCGGTGGTGCAGGCCGACACCGCGGGCTCGGCGGAGCTGGTGGCGCAGTGGAACAATCCGGAGGATTGCGCGGTCGCCTCCGAGCTGGCGGCGCAGCTGTTCGGGCTCGAGATCCTGCGCCGCAACGTCGAGGACGCGGCGCACAACACCACCCGGTTCTACGTGATGTCGCGCACCCAGCAGGCGCAGCCGGTGGATGGCGCGGCGCTGATGACGACGTTTGTGTTCCGCGTTCGCAACGTGCCGGCCGCGCTGTTCAAGGCGCTCGGCGGGTTCGCGACCAACGGCGTGAACATGACCAAGCTGGAGAGCTACATGATCGGCGGCCAGTTCGCGGCCACGCAGTTCCTGTGCGATGTGGAGGGCCATCCCGAGCAGCCGGCGGTGCGCCGGGCGCTGGAGGAACTGGGGTTCTTCTCGCGTGAGCTCAGCATCCTGGGCGTCTACCTGGCCTCGCCGTTCCGGGCGGCACAGAACGGCGGGGACGATTAGGCCAGGGCTCCGCCCTGGACCCGCCAAGGGCCGAGAGGCCCTTGGAACCCGTTCTGTCTGGGCGCTTCGCGCCATCCTTGCATCCGACGGCCCTGCTGCGTAGGCTGTCGGTGAGAAATGGCCGTTTGGACAGTTTCGACAAACAGCCCGTCAACGCCCACAAGAGAAGGGAATCTTTATGTCGCTCATGCTCGTTAGCCCGCGCGCCATCATCGTCGGCGGTGGCGCGGTTGCCGAGATCGCCGGCCTGTTGGGCAAATTCGGGTTGTCACGTCCGCTGGTCGTCACCGAACCCAACCAGGTTTCCTCGGGCCGGGTGCAGCGGTGTCTCAATCCGCTCGAGAAGGCCGGCGTGAAGTATTCGGTGTTCAGCGGCGCCGTGTGCGAGCCGACCGACACCTCGGTCGAGACGGGCGTCAAGGTGCTCCTGGCCGGCCAGTACGACTGCCTGATCGGCTTCGGCGGCGGCTCCTCGATCGACACGGCGAAGGCGATGGCGATCGTGTCGACCGGCCCGGAGGGAACCAAGACGCGCACGTTCAAGGTGCCGTTCGTGGCTGACGCCGCCAGGCTGCCGATCATCGCCATCCCCACCACGGCCGGCACCGGCAGCGAAGTCACGCGGAACACCATCATCACCGACACCGAGCGCACCGAGAAGATGGTGATCGCCGGGCTCGGCGCGGTGCCGCTGGGCTCCATCGTCGATTTCCAACTGAGCATGTCGGTGCCCCAGCGCACCACCGCCGATACCGGCATCGACACACTCTGTCACGCGCTGGAGGGTTACATCACCCGCCGCCACCACACCTACAGCGACGCCCTGGCCCTGCGGGCGATGGAAATGATCGGCCCCAGCCTGCGCACCGTCTATGCCCAGCCGGACAATGAGGCGGCACGCGAGACCATGATGCTGAGCGCCACCATCGCCGGCCTGGCGTTCGGCAACAGCTCGGTGGCGCTCGTGCACGGCATGGCGCGGCCGCTCGGCGCCCACTTCCACGTGCCGCACGGGCTGTCGAACGCCATGCTGATGCCGGCGGTCACGCGCTTTACTCTGGCGTCGGCGTTGCCGCGCTATGCCGCGGCGTCCAGGGCTGTTGGGTTCTCCAGCAGCCAGAACGACTCGGTGGCCGCCGAGGCGCTCGCCGAGGGGCTGGCTGCGCTCAACGTCGAGCTGACCGTGCCGACGCCGAAGGCCTACGGCATCGACAAAACGGCGTGGGACGCCAAGCTCGACCTGATGGCCGACCAGGCGATAGCCTCCGGCAGTCACGCCTTCAACCCGCGGGTGCCGGAGAAGGCGGAGATCCTGGAACTCTATCACGCGGTTTACGCCGGCTGAGCAGGCCAAGCTTCGCCCCGGACGGGCCGGGGCGAACGAATGGGACCCGCGGGCCTCTCGGCCCTTTGCGGGGTCCAGGGGCAGCGCCCCTGGCCTTCCGCTTGCCCCTGCATTGAACGCTCCCTCGCAACGGCGTTAACCTGCCGTCGAACACAGGCGGGCAGGCGCCACGACATGGATAGCGCAAGACGACTGGTGAGCATCGAGCGCCACGCCGAGGTGGCGGTCATCGTCATCGACAGCCCGCCGGTGAATGCCCTGAGCATTCCGCTGCGCTGCCAGTTGCTGGCCGCGGTCGAGGAGGTGGTGGCGGACAGGGCCCTGCGCGCCGCGGTCATCGCCTGCGCCGGGCGAACCTTCGTGGCCGGAGCGGATATCCGCGAGTTCGATGCGCCGCCGCCGAAGGTCACCACCGGCATGGTGAACGCCGCCATCGAAGGGGCGGGCAAGCCGTTTGTCGCGGCGCTGCACGGCACCGCGCTGGGCGCCGGTTTCGAGGTCGCGTTGGCCTGCCACGCGCGCATCATGGCGCCCGACGGGCGGGTGGGGCTCCCGGAGAGCCGCATCGGCCTGATCCCGGGAGCCGGCGGCACGCAACGCGCGCCGCGCCTGGCCGGCGCCATGGCGGCGCTCGACATGGTGAGCAGCGGGCGGCAACTGGCGGCTGACGAAGCGCTGAAGCTGGGCCTGGTGGATGCGGTGGCCAACGATCCACGCCGGGCGGCGATCGAGCGGGCGCGCGAGATGGCGGGGGGTGGCGTGTTGCCGCGGGCGCGCGACCGTGGCGTTGCGGACATCACCACCGCCGAGGCGCGCGCTGCCTTCGACGCGGCGGTCAAGGCCGCGGCGCGGCGGGCACGCGGCGCCATCGCACCCGGCAAGGCGGCCGAGGCGGTGGGCTGGGCGATCGACCTGCCCTTCGAGGAGGGGCTCGCGCGGGAGCAGGCCAGCTTCCTCGAGCTGCGATCGGGGCCGCAATGCCGGGCGCTGCGCCACCTGTTCCACGCCGAGCGGGTGGCCGGGCGGATGCCCGCCGGCGCCGGCCAGGACGCGCGCAGTTGGCCGGTGCAACGCTGTGGGCTCATCGGCGGCGGCACCATGGGCTCCGGCATCGCGGTGGCGCTGGCCGATGCCGGGCTGGACGTGACCCTGGTCGAGGTGTCGGCGGAGGCGCTGGGCGCCGCCGAGGCGCGGATCAACCTGATCTACGAGCGCCAGGTGAAGAGCGGGCGGATGGGCGCCAAAGCGCGCAGAGAGAGGATGGCGCGCATCGCGTTCACCACCGAGCTCGCCATGCTGGCCGACGCCGCGCTGGTGATCGAAGCGGTGGTCGAGGAACTCGACGTCAAACTCGACCTCTTCCGCCGCCTCTCGGCGATCGTGCGGCGCGACTGCGTGCTGGCCAGCAACACCTCCTATCTCGACATCAACCTGCTGGCCGACGTGGTGGACGCGCCCGAGCGGGTGCTGGGGCTGCATTTCTTCAGCCCGCCCCACATCATGAAGCTGCTGGAAATCGTGCGCTGCGGGCGCACCGCGCCGGAGGTGCTGGCGACCGCGCTGGCACTCGGGCGCCGGCTCGGCAAGGTGGCGGTGATCGCCGGCGTGTGCGACGGCTTCATCGGCAACCGCATTCTCGCGCGCTGGCGCATGCAGTCCGAGTTCCTGCTGGAGGACGGCGCGCTGGTGCAGGAGGTCGACGCGGCGCTGGAAGCGCATGGCTTTGCCATGGGGCCGTTCGCGGTTTCCGACCTGGCCGGGCTCGACATTGCCTGGGCGCGGCGCAAGCGCCTGGCGCCCACCCGCGACCGCCGCGCGCGCACCGTTCCGGTTGCCGACTGGCTGTGCGAGATGGGCCGGTTCGGGCAGAAGGCCGGCGCCGGCTGGTATCGCTACGCCGGCGGCAAGCGCGAGCCGGATCCCGAGGTGACGGCGCTGATCGAACGCGCCTCCGCCGAGCGCGGCATCGCGCGCCGGGCGGTGGGGCCGGCGGAGATCGTCGAGCGCGTGCACGCCGCGATGGTGAACGAAGGCGCGAAGATTCTGGCCGAGGCGATCGCTCAGCGGCCGTCCGACATCGACGTGGTGCTGGTCAACGGCTACGGCTATCCGCCGTGGCGCGGCGGCCCGATGCATGAGGCGGATGTGGTGGGCCTGGCCGAGATGCTGCGGCGGGCGGAGGCGACGGCGGCGCGCGACGGCATCGGCTGGGAAGTGGCGCCGCTGCTAAGGGAGCTGGCGCAAACCGGGAAGCGGTTCGGCGACCTGAACGGGTAATGCCAATCGGCCGAATTGCTGACCCATCGATAGCGAGGCGCTGCCTCGCGCTCCGCCAGGCCCGGCGCGCGCCTTCGCGCGACGGCTCCGCCCTGGACCCCAATTTATTTGGCGCTTCGCGCCGAATCGTGCCGCGGCGAGGATGGCGCGAAGCGCCCAAAAAGATTGGGATCAAAGGGCCTCTCGGCCCTCTGCGGGGTCCAGGGGCGGAGCCCCTGGCCTTCAGCGACTGAGGAGAGCTTCGATGACGTCAGAGAGGTTGCGTCTCGCGCTGATCGGCCTGGGGTTCATCGGCCGGCGGCGCCACATCCCGATCATAGCGGGCCACCCGCGTTTCGAATTGGTCGCCGCCGCGCGGCCGCGGGGCGGCTTTGCCATCGATGATGTGCGCCTCTATGCCGATTATCATGACCTGCTGGAGCAGGAAGGCGAGATCGACGCGGTCAGCATCTGCACCCAGCCGAGGATCCGCTATGACATCGCCATGGCGGCCATCCGCGCGGGGAGGCATGTGCTGATGGAGAAGCCGCCGACCACGACGCTCGGCGAACTGGATGCGCTGAGCGCCGCCGGCGCCGAGCGCGGGGTCACGCTGATGGTCGGCTGGCACTCGCAGTTCAACGTCGCCGTCGAGCGCGCCGCTGCGTTGCTGGCCGGCAAGCAGGTGGCGAGCCTGGAGCTGGTGTGGGAGGAGGATCCCGGCTTCTGGCATCCCAACCAGTCCTGGATCTGGGAGCCTGGCGGGTTCGGCGTTTTCGATGCGGGGGTCAACGCGCTGTCGATCCTTTGCAAGATCTGGCCCGGGCCCCTGATCGTCGAGGCGGCGACGCTCACGGTGGCGGCTGGCGCGGCGACCCCGGTCGCCGCCGAGATCGCGTTCCGCCCGACGATTCCAGGCGGGGCGTTGCATGCCACGATGGACTGGCGGGCGAAGGCGGATCGCCGCTTCATCAGCATCGAAACCACCGATGGATTGCGCATCGGGCTCACCGAATCCGGGCGGCATCTCAGCGTCGACGGCGCCAGGGTCGTCGAGGAGGACAACCATGAATACGAGCGGATCTATGACCGCTTTGCCGAGCTGATCGAGGGGCGGCAGTCGGCTGTGGACCAGCGGCCGCTGCGGCTGGTATCGGACATCTGCCTCATTGCGAAACGGCAGTTGGCATGACCTTCGATCCCGCCGCATGCGGCGGTCAGGGGCCCCTTGAGGTCGCGACGGGCCGCGGCGCCACTTCGGCGCGGATGCGGGCGCCCGCCTCGCGTTCCGCCACGTCGAGCTCGTAGGCTTTCTGCAGATTGAGCCAGAATCCGGGGCTAGTACCGAAATGGCGGGCCAGGCGGAGGGCAGATTCGGCAGTGACGGCACGGCTACCGGCGAGAATGGCGGTGATACGATTGGGCGGCACGCGCAGCGCAAGCGCCAGCGCGTGCGGCGTAAGACCGAGCGGGTTCAGGAACTCATGGCGCAGCACCTCGCCCGGATGCACGGGAGGCAGCTGCTCACCCTCGGCGGCCTCCGCCAGATCCACGCGGCCCGCATTGAGATCGTCACGGGAAATCAGTCTACGCGTTGCCATGGCGCCCTCCCCCTAATGGTAGTCCACGATCCCGGCCTCATGGGCGCCGTCGTCCCGCCAGATGAAGACGACGCGCCACTGGGCGTTGACCCGAATCGAATACTGTCCCTCCCGATCGCCGCGCAGGGCCTCCAGCCGATTGCCGGGCGGCACGCGCAGGTCCTCCAGGTGCTCGGCGGCATCCAGCATCGCCAGCTTGCGCCGCGCCGCAACCGCCAGCTCCCGCGCCATGCCGCGCGGCACGTTGCCCTTGAAGACCATCGCCGTGGCCTTGTCGCGGAAGCTACGAATCACGACGTTACGTAGCGCGTATTGCGCATGGCGTCAAACATCGGGCTGCGGCACCAGCACCGCGGGGAGCACGGGCCGCCACGATGCCGCTTGTCCCGCGGCCCGGGGCGGTTTAGCTGGGCCGCCGTGCACCACCGGATGGATGCGGGAGAAAACCATGAGCGAACAGAGCGACCTGCTGCGGACCATCGGCGAACGGGAGGCGGCATTCTACGCCGCGCTGTCCGCCTCCGATTGCGACGCGCTGGCCGAAATTTTCTCCGATGACCTGCTCTACGTGCATTCCCCCGGCATCGCCGAGACCAAGGCCGAGAACCTGGCCGGGCAGCGCAGCGGCCTGTACAAAAAGGGCCCGATCACGCGCCTCTCCGGGCACACCGACGTGCTGGGCGACGTCGCCGTCAGCAGTTGCGTGATCGACATGGTGAACACCACCGGCACCCTGAAGGGCACGGTGCACCTACTGGACGCGCTGGTATGGGTCCGCGAAGGCGACGCCTGGCGCCTGCTGGTGCGTCAGGCGACGCGCCTGCCGCAGTAACGTGGGGTACCGGCCGGAGTAAATCCACCGCGGGTTGAATACTCGCGCGCTCGTTATTTTGCGCTTTACAGGGACGAGGCGCCGTGTATCCTCCCACTCACGAATACGTGATGGGATCTCGATGGCGGAATATATGGATGCCTTGAGCGGGATCACGCAGGAAGCCCCGGACGATTGCGATGCATCCTTCTCGCCGGAGCGGCGCGGCATCTATGCCTACCTCAAGGTGGGCGCCATGCACGGGGTGACGATCGGCTTCGAGCGCCGCTACGGCGCCGACGGCCGGATCCCCGGGCTGGCGAGGGACGGCGTCGTCATGCGCTTCGTGCTCCCGATCGGCGTCGGGCTGGCCGATCTGGCGGCCGGGCTCGGCGAGGGGGGCAGCCTGGCCGGCCTCATCGAGCGCCTGCTGGGGGGCCATCTGCTGACGCTTGCGGCCGATCACGCCAGCGGCCGCCTGGGTGCCGACGCCGAGGCAGCCCGCGACCGACTGCTCGAGGAGATCGCCGCGCTGGGATCGGCCTGGCACGCCACCGCCGGGCGGGCGCTGGCGCTCGATCTCGCCGCCTAGGGTCCGAACCCAATCGGGAACCGCCGGATTGGGTGGAGTGCGGCCATCCTTACGCATCGTGGGCGCCGCATGGATTTGCGTCCGCGCTATGCGACAGCCACGGCGCTGCTGACTTCTTCGCTACAAACTAGCCCTAAATAGGAGACCCGACTGGCCGACGTGCGATGCCGGTCAGAACTGGTGCGTGGGCCCAGCGGAGCCTGCCTCACGACGCAACTTTTCGCGCAATAGAGACATCTGCTCCCAGAGAGCAAGCACGTTCAACTCGCTGCGCGCGCCTCGGTATTCCTCGAACAGCGTGTGGACGTTCACAGCCAGGCGCTCGGGATCGCCCCATGCCGCATACTGGCCGAGCCGGATGTCGAAGGCGGCGTCCTGCACGGCCATGCCTGCATCGAAGCGCATCCGTGCCTCGTCGGCGATGAATTTCAGATAGCTCCGCATGTTGCGCACGCCTCCCTTATCGGTGATCGGGCCATGCCCGGGCACGACGATATCGATGTCCATTGCTAAAATGCGGTCGCACGCCGCAATCCAGTTCAAGACGCTGACCCAGGCGACGGGTGTTGCTTCGTTGAACAGGATATCACCGGTGAACA
>Ga0326727_10021900_pt1 | contig 12429 bp, 12 predicted proteins | sample MB2enrmetagenome_FD_207643 | JGI IMG/M metagenome (GOLD analysis project Ga0326727, IMG submission 207643) | Lab enriched peat soil microbial communities from McLean, Ithaca, NY, United States - MB29MY | ecosystem: Environmental > Terrestrial > Soil > Wetlands > Peat | place: USA: New York...
TGAAGGTTGTACCAATTTGCTTTTTCGCCGCGTTTGCGGTCCATGGGATAAAAGCAGAGGTACTTTGCCTCGGGGACGGCGGGGAAGAGGCGCGCGGCCGCGGCCGTGGACTGGCGGGCGAGTGTGGCGGCGATCTCGGCCTTCCACTCAGGCGAGTACGGGTCAAAACCCTTGGCCGCGGCGGCCTGGTAGGTTTGACGGCTGGACTCGTAGAGGCCAAGTTCGACGACCGACAGATAGGAGTGGGTGAGCGAGAGGAAGTCGTAAAGCCTGGTCTGGGCCAGATCCAGTTCGACCTGGTTGAGGGCTTCGAGCGAAGAGCGGAAGTGGGTGAGGATCAGATCGCCCTTGTGGCCAATTTGCGAAAAAAGCGCGGTCTGGACGGAGGGGCAGGGGCTGGACTCAGGATTGGCCCCAGGATTGGACTCGGGATTAGCCCTCGTATTGGCCCCAGCCGGATTGGCTTCGGCCGGGCTTTTACATTCCAGGCGCCGAAGCGCGGCCTCGGCCTCGGCGGCGATCTTCTGGCGTTCGCCCTCCGCGCAGGAGCGCCACGCCTTCCAGTCGAAGCGGAAGAACTGGTGGAGCAGGAAGGAGCCTTCAAGAGTCAGCGGGACAAGCGGGAGATCGGCCAATGCGTTCACCTCCAAAACTTTTCTCAATTTACCCCATCATGGTAGCAAAAGCTGAGCGTAGAAGAGGTTGAGGCCTCTGCAGGCGAGCGAATGGCAGAGTTTTAACCCTCCGTCCCGGCGCGGGCCTATATACTGAATGGACGCATGAGCGAAAAGATTATTACTTTTATAGTCCACTTCGTAACCCACGTGATCAGCCTTGGCGGTTATGCCGGTATTGTGGCGCTGATGGGAATCAACTCGGCCTGCATTCCGCTGCCCTCCGAGCTGATTATGCCGTTTTCCGGCTATCTGGTGTACCTGGGCCGCTTCAGCCTGATTGGAGTGGCGGCAGCGGGAACGGTGGGCAGCAATCTGGGCTCGGCGCTAGCCTACTGGATCGGCGCCAGGGGCGGACGGCCGCTGGTAGAGCGGTACGGCAAGTGGGTGCTGATGAGCCACCGCGATCTGGAACGCATGAACTGGTTCTTTGGCAAGTACGGATCGATCACGGTGCTGCTGGCGCGGATGATGCCGGTGGCGCAGTCCTTCATCGCCTTTCCGGCGGGCATTGCGCGGATGCCGCGGCTGCGCTTTCACGTTTACACCTCGATCGGTTCGTTCGCGTGGTACCTTTGCCTGGCCTACGCGGGCATGAAGCTGGGCGTGGCCTGGCACACGGACCCTCGCTTTCAGGCGGCATTTCACCGTTTTCACCTCGGGGTCGAGGTGGCGCTGGTGGCCGGGATCGTCTGGTTTGTCTGGTCTCACCTGAGGCGCGGCAGGCAGGCGGAGGCCGCGTTGGCGAGTGAACGGGATGCAGTAAGCGTTGCGAACAAAGCGGAGTAAGACGAGACGGAATAAGACGAAGGCGCAGGGCAAGGCGTACACTGTTTCGGTTGCCTGAAAAGGCTTGAACGGCCGGAAAATCCGGAGCAATCAAAGTGAGGTTAGGAGAAATAATGGGAACTGAAAAGCAAGGCGGCCAGACAGCCGGAGCATCGAAGATTGCACCCGCCACGGGCAAACTGGGAGTGATGGTGGTGGGCCTGGGCGCCGTCGCCACTACATTTATTGCCGGGGTCGAGGCGGTGCGCCGCGGACTGGCCAAGCCGATCGGGTCGATGACGCAGATGGGCACCATCCGCTTGGGCAAGCGCACCGACAACAACACTCCGCGGGTCAAGGATTTTGTGCCGCTGGCCGATCTGAAGGACGTCGTCTTCACCGGCTGGGACATCTTCGAGGACAACGTCTACGAGTCGGCCGCGCACGCCAAGGTGCTGGACGAGAAGCTGCTCGACCAACTGAAGCCCTACCTGGAGACGATCAAGCCTCTGCCGGCGGTCTTCGACCAGTATTACGTGAAGCGCCTGCACGGCACCCACGTCAAGAAGGGCAAGAACAAGCGCGACCTGGTCAATCAGCTGCGGGCCGACATTCAGGCCTTCAAGAAGACCGTGGACCGGGTGGTGGTGATCTGGTGCGCCTCGACCGAAATCTACATCAAGGCTACGGATGTGCATCAGTCGATCGAGGCCTTCGAGAAGGGGCTTGATAACGACGACATCGCCATTGCGCCTTCGCAGCTCTACGCCTACGCGGCGCTGAGCGAGGGCGTGCCCTTCGCCAATGGCGCACCGAACCTGACGGTGGACTTCCCGGCCATGGTCGAGCTCTCGAAGCGCAACGCGGCGCCCATCTGCGGCCGCGACTTCAAGACCGGCCAGACGATGATGAAGACGGTGCTGGCGCCGGCCTTCAAGGCGCGCCTGCTGGGCGTCTCCGGCTGGTTCTCGACCAACATTCTGGGTAACCGCGACGGCGAGGTTCTGGACGATCCCGAGTCGTTCAAGACCAAAGAAGAATCGAAGCTCGGTTCGCTCGATTACATCTTCCAGCCGGAGCTCTACCCCGACCTCTACAAGGATCTCTATCACAAGATCCGCATCAACTACTACCCGCCTCGCGGCGATGATAAAGAGGCCTGGGACAACATCGACATCTTCGGCTGGCTGGGCTACCCGATGCAGATCAAGGTGAACTTCCTCTGCCGCGATTCGATTCTGGCCGCGCCGATTGCGCTCGACCTGGTGCTCTTCCTCGACCTGGCCAAGCGCACCCCGGAGCTGCGCTCGCTGGGCGTTCAGGAGTGGCTGAGCTTCTATCTGAAGTCGCCCCAGACCGCCGAGGGGCTCTACCCCGAGCACGACCTCTTCATCCAGTCGATGAAGCTGAAGAACACCCTGCGCCACATCATGGGCGCGGAGCTGATCACCCACCTGGGCCTCGAGTACTACGACTGAGCCACCTGCGGTGGGGCAGCCGCTCCCTACGGTCGCAAAAGCAAAAACGCCTCACCCGCAAGGGTGGGGCTTTTGCTTTTGTCAAAATCCGGGTGCCCCAGGTCCGGATTTTCGGACCTGGAATAGCAGGGACCTCGTTCATGTCCCCATCCAGCTTGGGTGCCCCATCCTTGCGACGTTTTTGTCGCAAGGGTGGGATCGCACGAAGCTCGTCAGCCTGCAAGGTAACGGAAGGGTTCACGGCAGGGCGGCAAGCTGCGAGAATGGAAGTGGTGCCGGAGGTGAGGCCGTGCGGGCAATTCGGATCGGTTTCCAAGCCGCGGCTGGGCTGTTAATTTTTGCGGCTCTGGCGCTGACCTCACTGGCGTGGGCGCAGCCCTCTCCTGCGGAGACGACGCAGCCGGAGAGGCCCACGGTCCAAACCGGGCCGGCTGTTGGCGATACGCCAGTTGCTCCCGTCCAGCCTGGGAAGGCCGTCGAGCCGGGGAATGCAAGCGAGCCGGGTAGCCAGAAGATGAATGTGAAGCCGGGCTCGATCGACGATGTGAACGCCGTGGGCCATCGCCGGATTGGCGGTCCTGGCCTGGGCAACTGGTACTCGGCCGGGGCAGAGACCAGGATGGGCAGGCTCTACGCCCTGGAGATTGAAAAGAGCGCCCCTTTGATTACCGATCCGGCGGTGACGGGGTACGTGAACCGCATCGGCCAGAAGATTGTGATGAACTCCGATTGCCAGCAACCGTTCACCATCAAGGTGATCGATTCGGACCAGATCAACGCCTTTGCGCTGCCCGGTGGCTTCTTGTTCGTCAACTCCGGCCTGATTCTGGAGGCCGGCAACGAGGCGGAGCTGGCCGGGGTGATGGCCCATGAGATCGCCCATGTCTGCGCCCACCACGCGGCGCGCGAGATGACCCGCCTAGGCTACACCCAGTTGGGCGCCATTCCGCTGATCATGGTGGGCGGCTGGGCCGGCTGCGGCCTCTCGGCGGCCTCGGGAATTGCCGTGCCCGCCGTCTTTATGCAGTATTCCCGTGAATTCGAGGAGCAGGCCGACTACCTGGGCGTGCAATACCTCTATCGGGCCGGCTACGACCCGTGGGCTTACATCAGCTTCTTCGAGAGGGTTCAGGCTCTGGAAAAGCAGAATCCTGGCGCGGTGGCCAAGCTCTTCGCCGGCCATCCCCAGACCCCGGAGCGCATTCTGCGCACCCGGCAGGAGATTGCCCGCATCCTGCCCCCGCGGGCGGAGTACACAACGGCCACCCCGGAGTTCATTGCGGTCAAGGCGCGTCTGGAGAGCCTCGAAAACCAGCGCCGTCCAGACAGCTTGACAGGCTCCCCGGCAGGCTTGACCGGTTCCGGGGTTGGACCGAGCAGTGACTCTGGAGACGGCAAGCAGCCCTCGCTGCCTCGCCCAGACGGCCAGAAGTAGCACGAAAGCGCACCATCTGTCGTAACAACCCAACCCCTTGCGGCGGATGGCCGCCAAAACGCAACCCGCTGCATCCACCGCCGGTTTCCTCACCTTCAGAGCGCCCCATCGGGGTTCTGGAACCCGGTAAATTTTCTGCAAATGCCGGAAAAACCTTGAAAGGCCGGGCAAATCCGCGTTATATACAAGACTACCGGCGGAACTGCCGGAGTTTTTCTCTGAGGCTATTTCCTTTTCCGTCTCGGGAGGTTTTAGTGCGCAACGCCACTGCCCGCTCCAATCTGCTGGTTCCCGAGGTGCGCGAGGTCATGGACATTCGTCAGGCCTCGGAGTACCTCGGCATTTCGCCCGACACGCTCTACAAGTACGCCTCCGAGGGTTTTGTGCCCGCCTTCAAACTGGGCAATCGCTGGCGCTTCAAGCGCTCGCGCCTGGACGAGTGGATGGACCGCCAGTCCGACCTTTACGCCGCCGAAGCTGAACTCGATCCGCAGCAGAAGAAGCCGGTCCGGCCGGCGGTCTGAAGCGCGGCTTTCAGGGCATTCGCCTCAAATCACCCGGGAATACTGGCCTTATTGATTCGGCCCGATTGCGTGAGATCATACTGTCCCACCCATTCCGCAAAGAACGCGGAATGGATGGGGCACCCAGATCTTACTCTTGAGGGCCTAATCAATAAACCAGTGTTGGACTCTCAGTCTGCCTACCAGGCGAGCAACTCGTCGCCGGAGGTGGGCGAGAGGAAGGAGACCGGCGCAGCGCAGGGCTGCGTGCAGTCGCCGACGCACTGGATGGTCTCCGGGCCGGTGGCCTTGGCCAATTGCAGCGCCTGCTCGGCGTCGCGTAGCACGACGACCGGGGAGCGGCCCAGGCTGGAGGCAATGCCGAAGCAGGCCGAAAGGCGAATGGCCTCGCGGCCCACACGAAAGGGCGTCGAGAAGACGTCGGCGCGCAGCCGCTCGGTCATCATCATGGCGTCGATGCTGCTGCAGCCGGGTAGCGCCACCAGAAACTCATCCTTGCCGGCGCGGCCCAGCAGGTCGTAGCTGCGCAGCAGGCGCGTGGTGCGGGCCACTACTTGGCAGAGCAGATCGTCGCAGGCCGCCGAGCCCAGCCGGGCATTCCAGTGGCCGAAGTCGTCGATGTCGAACAGCACCATGCAGAGCGAGCTGTTCATGCGCTGTACGCGGTCGGTTTCGCGAAAGAGCATGGAAAGAATGGTTTTGCGGTTGAAGACGCCGGTCAGCAGATCGGTTTGGGAGTTGAGCGCAGCATTTTCGCGCAGCCGTTCGAGTTCGCGCGATTTGCTGTGGTTGCGCAGCGCGGCATCGACCCGCAGCCGCAGAAAAGCGGGCTCGGTCGCGCGCGGCACCAGATCGTCGATGACGTTCTCGGCCAGCCGGTCAATCCACTCCTGGTTCACGGTGTTGGAGATCAGCAGGATTGGAAAGTGCCTTCCGCAGGCCTCGGCGCGCGCGGCTGCCAGCAACTGACCCATCTCAATACCCGGCAGCGCAACGTCGAGCAGGGCTAGCGTGGGCGCATGGGGCGCGGTGAGCGCGGGCAGTGCGGCCTCGGCGGAAAGATAGATTTCCACGTGCGCTCCGCCAGTGGAAAGCGCGGGCTCAAAGGCGGCCAGCAGAGCGGGATCATCCGAGGCGATCAGAAAGACGGGGGTGGAGTGGGCGAGCATCCGGGAAGGCCTCCATGTTGGATGCATCGGCAAAGATTAGAAATTGTTTAGAGAGCAAACCAAGATTCTTGTCTATATTCAATGACTTTCAAGGACAAATGAGGGTTCCCAAAGTACTGCGCCTGGTTCCCACCCTGGCCGCAAAAGTTGCAAGAAACAGATCCCCTTCGACTCCGCTCAGGGCGGGCTTTCGACTCCGCTACGCTCCGCTCAGGATGACGGTGGCGAGGGGCGGCCAGCCAGCACAGCACTTTTAGGATTTGTATTAGGCGGGATACAACGGTCGAGTGGATTTTTCCTTGAGAAAAAATCCACTCTGAATGCACTTGGCGACTCTACGGTAATCCTGAAAATGCTCTAATCGGGGCGGTTTCAATCGACGAAGTCGACCTGGGGCTTGATGGGGATAATGCCGCGTTCGTAGCCCAGGTCGAGCAGCTTGCGGATGGCCTCGCGGCCGTCGGCGCCGTAGTCCAGGGTGCGCTCGTTGACGTACATGCTGACAAAGCGGTTGGCCAGCCGCGAGTCCAGGTCGCGGGCAAATTGAAGGGCGTATTCCAGAGCCTGTTCGCGGTGGTCCAGAGCGTGCTGGATCGAGTCGCGCAGGGCCTTGGAGATGATCTTGTGGGCCTCGGCACCCAGCGAGCGGCGGATGGCGTTGCCGCCCAGGGGCAGCATCATGCCGGTGGTCTCGCGCCACCAGGCGCCCAGGTCGAGAACCTTCTTGAGCCCGCTCGAGGAGTAGCTGAGCTGGCCCTCATGGATGATCAGCCCGGCCTCGTAGGTTCCGGCCTGAATCGCCGGGATGATCTTGTCGAAGGGCACGATCTCGGTCTTGAGCTCGGGGTTGAAGATTTTCAGGGCCAGAAAGGCGGTGGTGAGGGTTCCGGGAACGGCTATCTTGACGCGACCCAGATCTTCCAGAGCCAGCGGCTTGCTGGAGACGATCATGGGGCCGTAGCCTTCGCCCACGCTGCCACCGCAGCCCATCAGCGTGTAGTTCTGTTGCAGGTAGGGGTAGGCGTGGAAGCTGATGGCGGTTACGTCGAAGAAGGCCTCATCCTGGGCGCGGCGGTTGAGGGTTTCGATGTCGCACAGGGTGTGAGAGAACTTATAGCCGGGGACGCGGACCTTGTTGGTGGCCAGGCCATAGAACATGAAGGCGTCGTCGGAGTCGGGACTGTGGGCGATGGAGATTTCGCGCACTTCGGACGGGTTGGCGACTGCGGGATTCTGATTACTCACGTGGAAAAACGTCCTTTCGACGAATAAAGCTGCGATCCAAGGCCAAGAGGCGGCGGGAAGGCCTTAAATCTCTCTATCCACGCCGGTTTTCTCTGCCGGACCGGAAGCCGAGTCAGGGGCTTCTCCGGCGCCCGCGGCGGGCTTGGAGCGGGTTCGCTCATGCTGGACCCAGATGTGACGCGCCAGCCCGGCGGCTGCCATCAGCAGGGCCACTAGCGAGACGAGAAGGACAATCATTAACCAGCGCATGAGAAGCAGACTTGCCCAGAATACCAGACAAGCCGGCCGCCGTGCGGGAAGGGGCGCGGGGCAGAGCGGGAAGCCGGCCGTGTGCTCAGGGCAGGGAAGCGAAGGTCAGGGCTGGCCGAGGCTCGATTGTAGCCAGTCGAGGTAGGGCTGGCTGGCGGCCTCGACCACTAAAACCAGGAACTCCGGGGTCTGGTAGCTGTGCAGCTCGCGCAACCGGGCTTCGAGAGCCACCAATTGCCCGGTGCCGGTCTTGAGCAGTAACAGCGTTTCGGCAGCGGACTCGACCGCGCCCTGCCAGCGGTAGATCGACTGGACGGCCGGGATCAAGGTGGCGCAGGCAGCGAGCCGCTCCTCGACCAGTGCGCGGCCCAGCCGGGCAGCCTCCTCGGGGTTGGCCGTGGTAGTCAGGACGATGCGGGCTGGAGTCGCGGGTGAGGGCATGGAGACTTCCAAAGTCAGTGTACGAGGATTCCTGAATGTTGGGGCAGTCTGAATGGGGTGCGTGGCCCAAATCCCGCAGTAATTCAACGAGAGTTTGAACGGCGGCGGCCTGCCCTGCTCGCCCGGGCCGGACCCTGTGAAGTTACAATCGATGCAAACGGCGCAAGTGGAGTGAAACGATGACGACAGCGATCAAGTTTGGCACCTCGGGTTGGCGGGCAGTTGTGGCCGATGAGTTTACCGTGGCCAATATACGGCTGGCGGTGGCGGGCATTGCTGCCTTCGTGAAGACGCAGCCGGAGCCGCATCGCGTGCTGGTGGGCCGCGATCCGCGCTTCCTGGGCGAGAGCTTTGTGGCCGAGGCGGCGCGCGTGCTGGCCGGGGCTGGCGTCGGGCCAATCGAGATTCCCGAGGCCGCGCCGACACCGGCCATCGCTTACGCGGTGCGGGAGCTGAAGGCCTCCGGGGCGATAAACTTCACTGCCTCGCACAATCCGCCCGAGTATAACGGCATCAAGTTCTCGAGCTCGGACGGCGCTCCCTCGCTGCCCGAAGTGACCGGGCAAATCGAGGCGGCGATTGCGGCCTTGCAGACGAGTGGCGCGGTGATTCCCATGGTAAATCCCCCCGCAGGGGGATTCGAGACGGCCGATGTGAAGCCGGCCTTCCTGAAGCGGCTGGCCGAGCTGGTGGATTTGAAGGCGATTGCGAAGTCGAAGATCAAGGTAGTCTACGACCCCTTCTGGGGCGCGGGGCGCGGCTACAGCTCCGATATTCTGCGCGAGGCCGGGGTCGCGGTAGAAACGGTGCATGATTACCGCGACGTGCTCTTCGGCGGCCATGCGCCGGAGCCCGCCGATGAGCTGCTGGGCGAGGCCAAGGCCAAGATGAGGGAGATGGGCGCGCAGCTCGGCATCGCCACCGACGGCGACGCCGACCGCTTTGGCATTGTGGATGCGGACGGAACCTTTATTCAGCCGAACTACATCATCGCGCTGCTGTTCGATTACCTGGTGGAGACGCGCGGCTGGAAGAACGGCGTGGCCAAGAGCGTGGCGACGACCAACCTGATCAACGCCCTGGCCGATTATCACCAGGTCCCGCTTTACGAGACGCCGGTGGGTTTCAAGTACATTGGCGAGCTGATCAACGGCGACAAGATCGCTATCGGCGGCGAGGAGTCGGCGGGGCTGACGATTCGCGGCCACGTGCCGGAAAAAGACGGCGTGCTGGCGGGCCTCTTGGTGGCCGAGATGGTGGCCACGCGCGGCAAAAGCCTGGGCGCGCAATTGAAGGAGCTATTTGCCAAGGTTGGTTCCTTCTACCCGGTCCGGGAGAACTTCCGCTTGACCCCAGAGGGGATGGCCGCTTTCACTGAGAAGTTGAAGGCCGATCCGGCGGAGTTGAGCGGGCGCAAGGTGGCCAGCGTGGTGCGTACCGACGGGCTGAAGCTGATTCTGGCCGATGGCTCCTGGGTCTGCTACCGGCTGTCGGGAACCGAGCCGGTGGTGCGGGCCTACACCGAGGCGCGCAGCGAACAGGACATGGAGGCGCTCAGCGCCGCGGCTAGGCAGTTTGTGCTCCAGTAGGAGCGGACGGGATTTTATGCCAGAGAGAAAGACGCAGGCTGGAAAGAGTGCCGTGGGCGGCGAGGCTGAGAGCCTTCCCGTCCCGCTGCCCAGGCGGGCGATGGAGTTTGCCCGGCGGATCTGGCGTCCGGCGGCCACAGCGGTGGTGGTGGCGCTGGCGCTGCTGTTGGGCTGGCATGTGTTCAACGGCCGGAACGGGATTTCGGTCTGGCAGCAAAAACGGGCCGAGGAGCGGCAGTTGCGCAAGGAGATTGACGATCTCGGCCAGGAGAACGCACACCTGCACCAGCGCGTCGAGCAGCTCAAGTCCGACCCGGACGCCATCGCGCGCGTGGCGCGGGAGAAGCTGCATTACGCCAAGCCCAACGAGGTGATCGTGACCCTGCCCCCGGACCCGCCAAAGCAGACGCCGCCAGCTGGGACGGCGAAGTAGGCAAAGCTTCAAGCTCCTCGCTCTCAGCTTGAAGCTGGAAGCCGGGCTGCAATCCCTGTCCCTGCCTCAAAAGTCCCTGTTTTTGCCTTAAAAATCAATGTGCGCGCGCACGGCACCCACCCAGACAGGGCCGCGGTCGCGGTTGTAGCCGGGGTTGTTGATGTGCTGCACGTCGACCGAGTAGGACAGTCCCCGCCAGGCGTGCAGGGTGTAGTAGCTTTCGACGGTGGTTTCGCGGCTGTAGTTGAGTCTGCCGTCACCCAGCAGGAACCCGAGGCCGCCCAATTCCAGATACTTCTGGTGATCGCGCTTGATGGCGTTCGTGACCACGGCCAGGCCGATCTTGTCCGCCGCCCGATGCCAGCGCGTGCCGGAGTAATCGCCGCCCGCCTCGACGGTCTGGTCGATTTCGCTGTAGGCAAACGACTCGTTCGCGCCGTCGTTCCAGCCGACGCGGCCGAAGGCGCGCAGATTCTGTGTCAGCCCCTGCTCAAAGTTGTAGCCAAAGCCGTACTTCAGCGCGCCAAAGTGCTCATGAAGCGTGATCGTGGGCACGGTGACGCCGTAGTTGGTGGTGTCCGATCCGTTCAGAAAGTTCTCGACCGCCTCGCGGTAGGAGCCCATGTGGGCGCGGTTGGCGTAGAACAGCAGCCGTTCGACGCCTGCGCGCCCAGGCACGAAGCTGTGGCGCAGCTCGAACTCGCCGTCTTGGGCGTGGGCGCGGCTGAGGGCCCAGTCCAGGTCGATGCCGTTGGCCACCGTGGGCATGGCGAAGAAGCCATAGCGCAGGCTCCACGCCCGGTCGTCGTACTCGGCCATGCCGCCCACCGTGTAGCCGCGCGTGTCGGCGGCGTAGTCCCAGGCGCCGTTGTTGTCGACCGCCCAGTTCATGAACTGTAAATGGCTGTCGGAACCGATCGAGTTCACGTCGAAGAAATCCGGCAGGGTCATCTTGCCGATGCGGAACTCGATGCGGCGAGCCGGCACGAGGGGCGCCACGGCAAAAAATCCCGGCTCCTGGGGAACGTTCTTGGCGGTCAGGCCGAAGACCTGGTGAACCTGGTAGCGGGACAGATAGGGCGCCGAGCCCAGGTTGGGATTGCGCACCACGTCCAGATTGGTGAAGCTGGCCAGGCCGAGCGCCTGGTTGAGGCCGCGCCCACTCGAGTCCTCTACGTCCAGAATCAAATCCGTCGAATAGCGGATGGAGCGCGTGGGCCGCAGCGCGGTGTAGAACGTCTCCAACTCAGAGGTTTTGTATTCGGCCGCGTTGCGAAAGCTGTTCGTGCCCTCATAGGGCGAGTGAAAGGGCAGATCGCCCGGAAGATGACGTTGGCCTGGCCGGAGAGCCACCAGCGGTCCGTGCCGTGGCGGGGAAACATCGTGGTGAGCGGAGTTTCCGCCACTGGCGCGCTGGGGACGGCAGGGGTCGGCGCGCAAGGTGGCTTCTGGCAGCCTCCATGCAGGGGATTTCCCCCATGCTGGGGATCGGGCAGAGGCCGCGCGGAAGCGGCCTCGGAGAACTCTGACGCAGGCTGCGATGGCGGCTCTGGGGCCGAAGGAAATGCATCGGGCACCTAGGCGCGGACGGCTACCGCGGCCAGTGCGAGCGCGAGTGGGGCCAGCCGGCGAAGACGGGCGCATGGGGGCGAAGGAGCATAAAGCCTTTGCGGCGGATTGCGAACATCATCAGTGAAGCCTTTTAATCGTAGCGCGTAACCAGCGGGATTCGGGATAAAATGAAGATGAAACCATACCCCTACCCCGTAGATACAATACCGGGGGTGGGTATTGTCAAGGGGGAAATATCATGTCCCAGCCTGAGCGGGAAAAAGTGAAACTGCTGCACCGGCTGCGCAAGCTCCGCGGCCAGTTAGATGCGGTCGAGCGCTCCTTGGCCGGCGATGAGGATTGTAGCGGCCAATTGATGCTGCTGGCCGCCGTGCATGGCGGCGTCAACGGACTGATGGGCGAGATTCTGGAGGACCACATCCGCTTTCACCTGACCGATGGCGCCAAGGAGCGGATTGCCCCCGAACTAGCCGAGGATCTGATCGAACTGATTCGCGCTTACGTGAAGTGACTTTTCCAGCCGCGGTCCCATGCTCTGTCTCCCGGCTATCGCAGTTGGCGTAGCGCGCCGGCCAAGTCGAGCACATGATAGCCGAGCATGAGCGTCATCAGGATCAGGTAGCCGCGCAGCACGGTCAGCGAGACGCGAACCGCCGGAGTCATGGCGATGTGGCCCAGTCCCTCACTGGAGCATTTCTCCTCGGGCGCATCGTCGAGCGGATGGATGACGCGGAAGTACTCGGAATTAAGGGAGTTCTGCATGGTTGCCATAAGTCACCTCGCGCTTTCAGTTAAAGAGATTGGGTAGCATCACCTGCGCGGCCAGCAGCAGCGACAGGGCAAAGAGGACGG
>Ga0326727_10021901_pt1 | contig 12429 bp, 6 predicted proteins | sample MB2enrmetagenome_FD_207643 | JGI IMG/M metagenome (GOLD analysis project Ga0326727, IMG submission 207643) | Lab enriched peat soil microbial communities from McLean, Ithaca, NY, United States - MB29MY | ecosystem: Environmental > Terrestrial > Soil > Wetlands > Peat | place: USA: New York...
CAAAATGAGAGGACTCGATCATAATTTCTCCTGTCATGGATGAGACCCCAACACTCCAGCCCGGAAGTTCAGAGAGGAGTACAACCACGGTTGGTCCCGTGGGGAGCAATGCACAACGTTACGACGCGGTCGTTCGCATCAGCGAAGCCCTTGCTGAATGCCGCAAGCCTGAGGAATTGGCCAGAACTCTCGCGAGATCACTGGAAGATGTTCTCTCTTTTGAGTATCTCGACATGCTGACCTTCAAGGAAAATTCGACAGAAATCGAATACCACGAGTGGGGCAAAGGATCGGATCCATTCCTGGATCTCCAAGTCGAAGATTTGCCAAGATGGCACGTCTACAAGACCCAAGAACCTCTCTACATTGCTGACTGGGGTACGGAGGAACGATTCCCGCACGCGAAGGCATTTGCCGCAGCGAACGGTTTGAACTTTGGCTCGGTAATTTGTGTCCCGCTGACGACGCCGCATCGTTGGGTGGGTACTCTGGGTATTACCAGCGCTCCCGGAGTAAAGTATGGGGACGAAGACGTCGAGTTTGTGCGTCTGATCGCACGTGTCGTCGCCTTCGCCATCGATATGCGGCGAGCGCAGGATACACAGTCGCGTTTGCAGTTGCTTCTGAACCTGACGAACCAGATCACCTCGAACCTTGAACTTCGGGAGGTGCTGCGCGCCATTTCGAGCAACATCCGTGAGGTCATGCAGTGCGATGGTGTCGCCGTTACGATAGTCGATCCCGCGACCAGCGAGTATAAGGTATACGCCGTCGATTTCCCGCGCAGCCGGGGAATCATGAGGGAAGCGTTAGTCGTGAGGCCAACCGGTATAGGTAAGCAAGCGGTCGAATCATCGAAGCCGTATATTGTGAGTCCCATCACTCAAGACGCTCTTAGCCCAGTTCTTTATGACACAGTCATCGCTGAGGGTCTGAAGAGCCTCTGTTCCATTCCGATCATGAGCCGCGATCGTGTGCTGGGTAGGCTCATCATTCTGCGCGCCACTGAGTTCTCCTTCAATCCTGATGATCTCGATTTCTTCAGCCATGCCGCGGGCCAGATTGGCATCGCCATCGAAAATGCGTTGGCGTATGAGCAGATCTCCGAACTCAAAGACAAACTCGCGCAAGAGAAGCTCTATCTCGAAGAAGAAATTCGAAGTGACATGAATTTTGGGCAGATCATTGGCACGAGCCCAGCCTTGAAGCACGTTTTGCAACTGGTCGAGACAGTGGCTCCCAGCGATTCCACTGTATTACTGCTCGGAGATACCGGTACGGGAAAAGAGTTGATCGCCCGTGCGATTCACGACCACAGCCACCGCAAAGAGCGCACATTTGTGAAGCTTAATTGTGCGGCGATCCCAACCGGTCTTCTGGAGAGCGAACTCTTTGGACATGAAAAGGGAGCTTTCACTGGCGCCATCCGCCAGAAGGTCGGACGAATGGAGCTGGCCGATCGCGGAACGCTTTTTCTGGACGAAGTCGGCGACATTCCCATCGATATCCAGCCGAAGCTGCTGCGGGCCTTGCAAGAGCGGGAGTTTGAGCGGCTGGGCAGCACTCACACGCGAAAGGTGAATATTCGCCTGATTGCGGCTACCAACCGAGATCTCGATCAGATGGTTACCGACAAGGAGTTTCGCAGCGATTTGTACTATCGACTGCACGTGTTTCCGATTCGGATCCCGCCCCTGCGAGAACGCAGAGAAGATATTCCGGTGCTGGTCAGTTATTTCGTTCAGAAGTTCGCCAAGCGGATGCAGAAGAAGATCGAATCCATTCCTGCCACGGTGATGAAGGGACTGACGACCTGGGACTGGCCGGGAAATATCCGCGAACTGGAAAACTTCATCGAGCGTGCCGTGATTCTCACTCGCGGCAGATCGCTTGAGGCCCCTTTGTCTGAATTGCGAAAAACCAGCGCGGAGAGACCGGCGGTTAGGCAGGAACCCGAGCGAAACCTTCTCACAGGGAAAGACGCAAAAAACATTGTTGACGAGTATGAAAGGCGGAAGCACGATGAGATCGTCAACGCGCTTATCGAGTGCAAGGGGCGCGTCGGCGGCGAGGATGGAGCTGCGGCCCGACTGGGGCTCAATCGTTCAACCCTTCTCTCTCGCATGAGAAAACTCGGCCTTCACCCGAAGCAGTTCGCATGAGTTCTTGGCCCTCCTTGTAGCGGGAGCCCTTTCACCACTTTCACCACCTTCACCATCGGCATATTCACCTGCTGAAACATCTGTTCAACCTTGCCCTGACAATTCATAGCCTTACGGCTCTGCACGATTGGCACGGCTCTTGCCCTCCACCCGGTGCAAGGGGAAAAGCCGTGCTGAAGATCTCGATAGTCGATAGCTCAAAGAAGCGCAGATTGGTATTGGAAGGCGCGCTCGTTCCGCCCTGGACGGCTGAGGTGAACACGGCGTGCGAACGCGCACGAGCAGACCTCGATGGCCGTGCTCTCGTGGTCGATCTCAAACACGTGGATGCCATCAGCGACGAGGGAGAAGACATCCTCATGGCGTTGATGAACGACGGAGTCGAGTTGCGTTGTGAGGGTGTATTCACCAAACACGTGTTGAGGCAAATCGCCTGCAGGATTCGCAGGAAGCTTTGAGTAGATAAAAAAATGGGCAAGTCGGGTTCTGGTGATGCTCTGGACGGGTTAATCCCTACTGCCCTTCGCCGATTTCAGCAGAGATGAACCTGGACGGCGGGTCAGCTACTATGGCGAACGCGATCGCGGCGCGCTCGAAGCAAAGGTTTTCCCTCGCGCAGGCGGTCTGACAGCTCCGTCCCCGCGCATCACACCGGAGAGACGAGGAAAGCGGCACCTCCACGGATTTCTGGCCGATGACGAGCAATCCTTTAGCTGGCCGCGCCAGATCAGTACCGAGACACGCCCCAGTATCCTGTATCGCGCATGGATTCGTGGGGTCCGGGTGTGTGTTCGGCGACTCTTCCCGAACCGAACTGTGGAAGAGTTGTCACTGGAGCATCGCGGACACTCATTCCATGACATTAACCCCATGCTGTTGCTACGTTAGTAACCATTGCTGAGGTCTGTCTGTCCGAGCTTTGGGCGTCTCTGGGGGCGTGTTTGAAAATAGTTCCCCTCTGAATTCGGCATTTTGGCTGTGAAACTCCATACTAAGCCGGGGATTTTGTCCCCGGGTTACCCCGGTGGTGGTCGAAAAGTATCGGTGCTCACCCGGGAAAACACTGTTCCCCGCCTTTTTGATGCTGTTTACTTCGACCGACCGTCAGGGGTCGGGAGAGGGGGCGGCGCGGCAGGAGAAAGATTGCCAGAAGGTAACCATCTGAAGCCTGCGGCGGGCGATGGTGGAGTTTACGTTTAGTGGCCATCTTTACGGGGAATACGATTTTCGATCTGTTCGACCTTCTGCCGCAGCGCTCACAGCGTCAACATGAACATGATCTGTTCATGCTCGATGCGCAGATGGTCTTAGCGCCGTTCCAATCGCCGGCCGAGCTCGGATTCAAACATCTCCAGCCGGTTATTCAGCCCGGAAAAATCTGCCCGAACCTCCTTGAGGCTGGGCGTGATCAGCTCCGAGATCACCTTTCGTAAATCCTCGGCGCGATGCATGATTGCGTCCCCCAATCCAGAAAATCTACCGCAAGCGCCGGGCACCTCGAGGATCTTCAGCACGGCATCATCGAAGACGACCAGCAGAAGACTGCCGCCTAGCGCCGCCGGTTTCTCTGGCGCGCGTTACTCATAACCGTTTATGCTCACCTCTGGAGATCCTGTCGATCGAAGGAGGTGAGCCAGCTGAAAGAGCAGAAAGTGAAGAGAATGAACCTGAATGTTCCCGAGGAGCTGCACAACGCCTTCAAGGCCGCCACCGCTGCCAAGGGGCTGAACATGACCGATGTGCTGATGGACTTCATCCAGCAGTACGTCGGCAAGCACGCATCCCAACCGAAGCGGGGCCGCCGGGGATGAAACGAGCGGCCCTGTACATGAGGGTCTCGACCGTAGATCAGCATCCCGAGACCCAGCTCCACGACCTCCGAGCCCTGGCCGCCCAGCGCGGCTTCCAGATCGTCGAGGAGTACACGGACAAGATCTCCGGCGCCAAAGCCAAACGCCCCGGCCTGGACCAGATGATGAAGGATGCCCGCCGCGGCCGCTTCGACGTCGTCCTGGTCTGGGCCTTCGATCGCCTGGCCCGGTCGGTGAAGCACCTGATCGAAGTCCTCGATGAGCTCAACAATCTCAACATCGAGTTCGTCTCGTTCCGCGAGAACATCGACACCGGCGGGCCGCTCGGCCGCGCCGTCATCGTGATCGCCAGGCCGTGCAGCGCGACCGGGCCAGTGGCATGAGTCTCTCCCAGGTCGCCCAGGCCCACCGGATCTCGAAGGCCAGCGTCTGCCGTGTGCTCAAACAGGCCCAGCAGATGACCGCCTGACTCCCTGTCTCAAAAGGGGTGCCGCAGCCGCCCCGCTAACCCCAACAAAACAGGCGGCCGAAATCGGCCGCCTGACCTGTCTCCAAGACTCTGGGTTTAGAACCGTGGGCCCAATCCAATTCACAGTGCCGCTGGGCGTGGTGGAAGCAGTGAATGGAAACATCAAAGCGCTGCTACGCCGTGGCCGAGGCTACAGCAACATCAACTACCTGCTACTCAAGGCACAAGGATTGGCCGCTACCAAGACCGAATTCGTTGCGTGTCAGAAAGCCGCTTAAAATGCTCCTTTCCACAGATTCTCGCTCAGAGCCCAATAACCTCGCCGGGTGAAACGGAGGCGGGCACTGCAGGGATGCAACCATGCTGAGGGATAACCTGGTGGGCTCATCGAGCCGATGGCTGGCAGCGCAGGGAACTCATGTTCTTCTCGCGCTCTGCATCGGTAAGCCCAGATCGCCATCGGACGATAGACCCCAATGCCTTAAAAATCCTCGCCCCGAAGGGGCGGAATCTACACTAACGGAGAACGTCGCTTCTCCATTTCACGCTGAGCCAAGACACGCTCTCTGGTGTCAAGCGTCAGATTCGGCATAGTAAGCATTTTCCTCCAGCCCTTTGTTCGCCCCGCGCCGGAGGCGAGGGCATGGTCGGGACGCCCTTCGTCCCGACACCTTCATAACGCCAGAGAGCGCAGCGCCCGTCACCCCCTGCCGAAGGCAGCCGCGCAGCTCGTAGAGCGAGCATGGCGAGCGGGGTTGACGGTCGAAGCTGCGGGATGAGTTTCTGAATGGCGAGATCTTCTACTCTATGAAGGAGCTGCGAGTGCTGGCGGAGCGCTGGAGAGTCCACTACAACACGGTGCGCCGCACTCTTCGCTGGGCTACCGGCACCAGCACCACAGGCGTGCCCGGGCACAAACACCCAAGGGCATGGAGAATTGGAAAGCACAAACCGCTTTCCACTTCTCCACACCCCGACTGCGGCGGCGACGGATTTACAATCCAAGCCGCTGCGCTACACTAACAATTGAAGTGGTGCAAAAAATCGGGCAGGCCACCTTAACCGTTTGTGTCAGCCGCGGGGACAAGCGCATCGCGGAACAAAGAACAGACGGGAATTCGGAGTTGACAGCGCAGGTGAACCGCGCGCCTCAACCACATCTTTAATCTTTCCCCCCTTGTACGATTTATGGACGGTCCTTTTTCCGTCTCTGGAGTGAGCCGATGATCACCTTGCTGATCGAATTGGGTCGAAGCCTCACAATCCTAGTGGCGCTGAGCATAGCATCGGGACTTCTCCCCCGCGACCCAGAGCGCAAAATTCGTGCAGCCGTGCTTCAGGGAGTGTTCTTCGGCTGCGCATCCCTGATTGGGATGAAGTTCCCCTTGATCCTCGGACCAGGGCTTATCTTTGACGGCCGCTCGATCATGATCAGCCTCTGCGGTCTGTTTTTCGGGCCGTTGGCCGGAGCCATCGCCGGAGTTATCACCATTATTTACCGGGTCAGTCTGGGGGGCGCGGGCCTCTACATGGGGATTGGCGTGATCATCTCCTCCACCCTATTCGGCGCCACCGCATACTTTCGCTGGCGGCGTAGAGGCTTGCCGATCACCGCGAAACGCCTCTTGCTGCTGGGTGTGGTGGTTCATGCGGCGATGGTGTTGCTGATGTTCACGGTGCGCGGCGGCCTGGGGATGCAGACCTTCAAGCAACTCGGCCTGCCAGTGCTGACCATCTATCCCCTGGTTACCCTGCTGATCGGCACCGTCCTGACCAATCAAGAACTGCAGATCCTTACCGCCAAAGCGCTGCGCAAAAGCGAGGCGAAGTACCGCTGCATCGTGGACACCTCCAATGAAGGAATCTGGATGTTGGGTGAGGACCTGTTGACCACTTTCGTCAACGCCAGGATGGCCGAGATGCTCGGCTATCGGCAGGAGGAAATGCTCGGCCGGCCGCAGAGCGACTTCATGTTCGAGGAGGACATTCCCGACCACCGGCAGAAGATCGACAACCGTCGCCAGGGATTGTCCGAACAGTATGAACGCCGGTTCCGCCGCAAAGATGGTCAAACCGTCTGGATGCTGGTCTCCGCCTCGCCGATCTTCGAGGAACACCAGCAGCATCGGGGTTCGATTGTTGCGATGCTCAGCGACATCACCGAGCGCAAGCACGCGGAGCAGACGCTGGTCGGCAGCGAAAAGCTCTTTCGGGCGATTGCCGAAACCGTCCCCATGATGATCATCATGTGGACGGGCTACGACAGAACTAATGCTTACTTCAATCCCGGCATCTACCGGCTCTCTGGCTACTCGCCAGAGGAGCTACCGAACGTGGCCGCATGGTGGCCGCTGGCCTATCCAGACCCGGCATACCGGAAGTCACTCTGGAATGAGTGGCGCTCCCGGACTGCGCGCGCCATTGCGACCCGCGGCAGCATCGAACCCATGGAAGCGGAGGTGACCTGCAAAGACGGATCGAAGAAGTACGTTTCCTGGGGCTTTGTCAGTACCGGCGAACAGAACATCAGCTTCGGGATCGACCTCACCGAACGCAAGCGCGCGGAGGAGGCATTGCGCCGCTTGAACCGCGAGTTGTGTGCAATTAGCTATTGCAATCAGACGCTCCTGCGGGCAACCGACGAGCAGACGCTGGTCAGCGAAATCTGCAGGATCGTTTGCGAGGAGGCCGGCTACCGTATGGCTTGGGTTGGATACGCCGAACAGGACGAGGCCAAGACTGTACGTCCAGTCGCGTGGGCTGGAATCGAAGACGGCTATCTTGACACGGCCGACATCAGTTGGTCGGAGGAAACGGAGGGCGGGCGCGGCCCGACTGGCCACGCCATCCGGAGCAGAAAAAGTTGCTACAACCAGGATTCCGCGAGTGATGATCGAAGCTCACCTTGGCGTGAGCTCGCTTTGCAACGCGGTTATCGTTCGAGCATCGCCCTGCCGCTCAAGGACGAACACGCCAGCGCTTTCGGTGCCCTGACAATTTACTCCAGCGAGCCCAACGCTTTTTCTCCCGAGGAGATCCGTCTTTTGGAAGAACTGGCGGCTGATCTGGCGTTCGGCATCACCGTCATACGGGCCCGCATCGAGCGCGAACGGGCCGAGGAAATGCTGGCTCTGAGAAGTTTCGCGCTGAACTCCGTTCGCGAAGCGGCCCTTTTGATTGACGAACAGGGGCGGCTTCGGGACGTAAACGACTGGTGTTGTCGCTTACTCGGGTACAGTCGCGACCAACTACTCGAAGCGGGCGTACCGGATTTTGATCCTGAAATGCCGGCAGAGCGCTGGCAGGAGCACTGGGCCGATCTCAAGGCGCACCGTTCTCTCACTTTCGAGCGGGAGCTCCGTTCCAAAGAAGGGCGGATCGCCAGCGTCGAGGTCAACGCCAACTATTTCGAATACGACGGTATCGCCTACAACATCGCCCTTGTTCGCGATATTACAGAGCGCAAGCGGGCTGAAGAGGAAAAGGCAAAACTGCAGCAGGATCTTCATCAGGCGCAGAAGATGGAAGCCATAGGCCAACTCGCCGGGGGCGTGGCGCACGACTTCAACAACATTCTCGGAATCATCAACGGGTACAGCGAGATCCTGCTGAACGAGCGGGATCTGAAGGAAGCGCAAAGAGCGTCGCTCGAAGAGATACTCGCAGCGGGACAACGCGCCGCCTCCCTTACGCGGCAATTGTTGGCTTTCAGCCGCAAACTGGTACTCCAACCCAAAGTGCTCAGTTTGAATTCGGTCATTGAGGGCTTCGACAAGATGTTGCGCCGCTTGATCGGCGATGAGATCGAGGTCCGGACCGTGCTCGACCCGACTCTCAGCGCCGTGAACGCCGACCCGAATCAGATCGAACAGGTGTTGCTGAACTTCTGCATCAACGCGCGAGATGCAATGCCCGAGGGCGGCAGGATCACGATTGAAACCGCCAATTGGGAACTCGATGAGGCAATGGCCACGCACCATCTCAAAGACCATACTGGCGGTTTCCCTTGCCCCATCTGCGGAGCAGAGTTTCTGCCGGGGCGCTACGTCACACTGAGTGTGAGCGACACCGGAATCGGAATGAACCAAGAAACCATGTCGCACATCTTCGAGCCCTTCTTCACGACCAAGGAGACGGAACACGGCACAGGCTTGGGCCTGACGACCGTGTACGGCATTGTGAAGCAGAGCGGCGGCCATGTGTCGGTGTACAGCGAGCCGGGCCAGGGCACCACGTTCCGCGTCTATCTGCCAGCAGTCAGCCAGGAAACGAGAGAGCGCGAGCAGATTACGGCACCGCTGGAGTTGCTGCGGGGGACAGAGACCATCCTCCTCGTTGAAGACGCTGCGCCACTACGTACGCTCTATCTCAAGCTTCTTGAGGACAGAGGCTATACAGTGCTGGAAGCCGGCGACGGCGAACGCGCCATTCAGATCGCCGAACGATATCGAGGCGAGATCGCGTTGTTGTTAACCGATGTTTCGCTGCCGAAAATCAAGGGCCCTGCTTTGGCCAAGATTCTCTCGCAGCAACGGCCCACGATAAAAGTGCTCTTCATGTCGGGACACGGCGATGAAGTCGTCTCCGGCCCCAACCATCTGCTGCCGGCAGGGACTGGCTTTCTCCAAAAGCCATTTGGTGCCGAAGAGTTGTTCAGAAGGATCCGCGAGATACTGGATCGTCAAAAACCTAGCATAGCTGCATGACTGCAGCCATGCTCAGCACCAGAGTCGCGAGAAAGGGCTCGGTCGCATCCTTGCGTCGGAGGATCAGCGATTCCTTCCCGAGGGTTGTAGACTATTGGTCGATCTCCCGTTCTCTCAACCATGTGAAGATTACGGGCGTGACTACTAGAACGTGGAGCAGTGAACTCACCATGCCTCCGAGCACCGGCGCGGCGAGCGGCTTCATGAATTCGGCCCCGGTCCGAGTTGACCACATAAGCGGAAGAAGGCCTGCGACCACCGTTGCGACGGTCATGACTTTCGGCCGAAGTCGAAGCAGTGCTCCTTCCATAACGGCTGCATGCAGCCCATCGCGAGTGAGCATGCCATCTACGGCGATGCGTCGCGCCACCGCCTCTTCGAGGTAGATGACCATCACCACGCCAGTTTGGACGGCAGTACCGAACAGAGCGATGAAGCCGACCCACACTGCAACAGAAAAGTTGTATCCAAGCAGCTTCACAAGGAAGACTCCGCCCGTGAGAGCGAATGGCACGGCCAGCAGGACGTGCGCGGCTTCTCTCCAGGAGTTATAGGTTCGGTAGAGCAAGACGAAGATGATCAGCAGCACGGCCGGGATCACCATTTCGAGGCGCTTCTTCGCGCTGATCTGGTTTTCGAACTGGCCGCTCCATTGCACGTAGTAGCCCTGGGGCATGCTGACGTGGGTCGCCACGGCGCGCCTGGCTTCCTCCACAAAGCCGCCCACATCGCGTCCACGGACATTCATCAGGACTGTCCCGTGCAGCAGGCCGTTCTCACTGCTGATCATCGACGGCCCCATTACCATCTGGATGGAGGAAATCTCCTTCAACGGAATCTGTGTACCTGTGCTGCCGGTCACGAGCACGTTCTTTAACTCATCCACATCCTGCCGGAAGTCTCTGGCATAGCGTACCCGCACCGGGAACCGTTGGCGTCCCTCGATGGTCGTCGTCATGGCCTTGCCGCCGATTGCCGCTTCGATGACGTCTTGCGCATCCGCAACGCTAATTCCATATCGGGCCGCCGCCTCTCGATTCACTTTGATCTCCAGATAAGGGGCGCCGGTAATTCGCTCTGCGTAGAGATCGACTGCGCCAGGAACTCTCCGCAGGACGCGCTCGATCTCCTCGGACTTCTGCTCGGTGATTTTCAGGTCGGGCCCGAACACCTTCACTCCGACCTGGGTGCGGATGCCGGTGGAGAGCATGTCGATACGGTTACGGATGGGCTGCGTCCAGATGTTCGAGACGCCGGGTATGTGAAGTTTGGCATCAAGACGCTGGACAATCCCGTCTTTCGTGGTGCCCGCCGGCCACTGATCCTTGGGCTTTAGGATTATCGTCGTTTCCGCCATGTTAGTCGGCGCTGGATCGGTCGCTGTCTCCGCCCGCCCGATCTTCCCCACCACCATTGCGACCGCGGGATCAGCGGAGATGACGCGATCCTGCTGGCGCATGATCTCGGTGGCCTCGGTCAGGGAGATGCGCGGATCGGTGATCGGCATGAACAACGCGGTCTCCTCGTCGAGCGGAGGCATGAACTCCGAACCGATGGTTGTTGCCGTGTAAAGAGCCGCTCCGAACAGGAGCGCAGCAATCGCGATGGTTGCCCAGCGGAAGCGCAATGCCCAGCGCAGCACGGGCTGATAGATCGCCCGCAACAACCTCATCACCGGATTTTCCTCTTCGCGGTGCAGCTTGCCCCGGATGAGGAAGCTGCACAGCACGGGCACCAGAGTAATGGCAAGTATGGTGGAACTGACCATGGCAAACGTCTTGGTGAAGGCGAGCGGATGGAACATCTTGCCCTCCATGCCGCTGAGCGCAAACACCGGCACGAAGGCAAGGATGATGATCACCATAGCGAAGAAGATCGGCCGTCCGACGAGCTTCGCAGCGTTCAGAGTGATCTCCCAAATGTGCTCGCGGTAGTCGCCATGCTCTTCGGAGTACTTCTCGGCTTGCCGTATGACGTTCTCGGTCATTACGATCCCGGCATCCACAAGCACGCCTATGGCGATCGCGATTCCTCCCAGGGACATAATGTTGGAAGAGATGCCGGCGCCATGCATGAATAAGAACGCCCCAAGCACGGCAAGGGGGAGCGGTATGGTGACGACAAGAATCGAGCGGAAGTGCCAGAGAAAAAGGACGTGGGCGAGCGTCACCAGGATGATCTCTTCGATGAGCGCGTGTTTCAGCGTGTCTACTGCGTGATAGATGAGTGTACTGCGGTCATAGAACGGAACCAGCTTTACTCCTTTAGGCAGGCCGGGGCCGATCTCCTGCATCTTCTGCTTCACGGCGTTAATGACATCGAGCGCGTTGGTTCCGTAGCGGGTCACAACCACTCCGCCGACCGCTTCTTTGCCGCCTTTGTCGAGCACGCCCCTCCGGAATGCAGGGCCCAGTTGCACGCTGGCTATGTTGCGCACGTAGACCGGCGTGCCGTTTGAGACGGAGATCGGGATGTCTTCGATGTCCTTCATCTTCTCGATGAGGCCGAGGCCGCGAACCATGTACTCGCTGCTGCTGACCTCAACTACCTTCGCTCCAACATTGTTATTGCTGCGCTCCACGGCCATCAGCACATCGCGCAGCGGAATGTTGTAGGCACGCAGTTTCACCGGGTCCACATCAACCTGGTATTCGCGGACGAAACCTCCGATGCTGCCAACCTCGGCAACACCGGGCACGGAGTTGAGTTGGTATTTCACGTACCAGTCTTGAATGGAGTGGAGGGTTCCGCTGTCGTACGGGCCTTCGACGGTGTACCAGAACACCTGCCCCACGCCGGTGGCGTCTGGCCCGAGCACAGGTGTGACACCTGCGGGCAGGAAGCTCGATGCCAGATTCAGCCGTTCGAGCACGCGGGTTCGTGCGAAGTACACGTCCACGTTGTCATCGAAGATGAGATTGACCATCGAGAAGCCGAAGGCCGACGAAGAGCGCACCGTCTTCACGCCTGACAGTCCCTGCATGTTGACGGTCAACGGATAGGTGATCTGGTCTTCGACCTCCTGCGGGCTCCGGCCCGGCCAGTCGGTAAAGACAATCACCTGGTTCTCGCTGAGGTCAGGGATCGCGTCGATTGGCGTGTGCAGCAGCGCCCAGTATCCCCACGCCGCCAGAGCAACATAGACCGCTAAAACCAGCCAGCGGTTGCGCAGTGAAAATTCTATGATTCTGTCGATCATGGCTATTACTCCGCGTTGAAGCGCGTGCGATAGGTGGCGATGACCTGCCCATTGCGTTTCGCTTCAACTGACACATTCCAAG
>Ga0326727_10021902_pt1 | contig 12427 bp, 10 predicted proteins | sample MB2enrmetagenome_FD_207643 | JGI IMG/M metagenome (GOLD analysis project Ga0326727, IMG submission 207643) | Lab enriched peat soil microbial communities from McLean, Ithaca, NY, United States - MB29MY | ecosystem: Environmental > Terrestrial > Soil > Wetlands > Peat | place: USA: New York...
CGGACCCTACGATGATGCCAACAAAGCGCGGGAAGCCGCCAAGCGCCTGAAGGTCGATCTGGAGATCGAGGGCATACTGGTCGAGCCTGTTCGATGAAAGGTGCGAAACTGTGCAGGGGAAAAAGGCGCCAGGTTGAACGGGCCCGGGCGGTCGTGAAACAAGCGCATTCTTCGTGAAGGTGCTAAGCTGTTCATAAACTATCTTTGTCACGACTGTCTGCCGCATGATGTGCGAACTGTGCCAGACTTTTCCCCATCCAGAAAACGAGATCGGCCATATTCATGCGTGAGCGAACAAAGGGAGAGAACCGAACGGCCCAGCCATACTCCTCCGTGGAAGTTGGGGGTGTCGTCTCCCCGGGCAGGAGGGGAAGTCCGGCAGACGCAACGAGCCGTGCAATTTCAGCGCTCCGTGAGGTAATTTGCTCAAGACGCCTCTTTATCTCCGGCCAATTCCCGATAAAGCTGTCTTTGCTTCCCCGCCGAAGCTCCTCTTTCCATCTTCTCGCCTTGTCCGTGTAGTCCTTAATGAATCCCTGTCGGGCTTGCTCTATCTCGCCCGGATGGGAAGGAATGGGCGCCGCGTCGATCAAGTCGTTAAGGGCTCTTAGGCCGTCGCCCTCCGGATCATCGATCCAGCCACGGGAATCAATGGTCTCGTGTCCGAGCAACCAGTCGACGGTTTGGGCGCTCGTCAGGCACGCGAGAGCCACCTGTTCTCCGTGGAGCACAAGTTCCCTTCCGGAGTGATATCTCACAAAATCCAGCCCGTGGCTTATGACGTGCTCGAATCCCGACAGAGGGGTTGTCTCGCCGCTCACGGACATGGCAATACCTGCCATGGCGAGGGACGCACTTATGCACCTGAGCGTTTCTTCAGGGAGAGGAAAGTTTTGAAATGTGCCGGCCCCTCCCTTGATGCCGTCGGCGAAGGGCTCCATGAGGTCGAGGGCACATTCATCGTACCTGTCCATTACATGAAGGCATGTTCCGAGATACCAGTCTCCGTAAGCGAGAAACCGTGCGAGCAGATCGCCGTATCCTGCACGGGACATGCGGGGTGGAGCGCATTCCAGGATAGACTCGATCCAGAAGGTGGCGCTTATATTGCGGGAAATCCGGGTTCGTTTAGCACCGTGCCAGTCAATGATGGAAAAGGCGGACGTAAAGGCTGTCACAGTCAGAGCTGTAGGCACAGACAGGAAAGGCGCACCAATACCTTCAAGAAAGAGCGAATGCTTCACCACATCCGTGATGCTGCCTGAACCCAGAACCAGATAGAAATCGTAAGTGGAGGTACGAAGGATCTCGCGAACCTTCTCAACATATGTGTGTGAGGCGTGAAACTCCGTAGGCGAGATGCCGAGCCGTTCAGACAGAACGATCATATCCACAGAAAAACCCGCTCCTGAAAGGGCGTCACGGAAAAGGGCGTCAACAGTGACTCCCTTTTTGTCCGAACAGGCCTTAGGGGTGCCGTCCACAAAAAGAGCGATTCGTCGCTCGCGGACGCCGGTCGCTTCGGCGAAGGATCGCAGTTGGCCTACAAACTCACTCAGGTCGTCAGCGTAATGCTGACGGGGCACCAAGCCCGCCAACGCCGGATTGGACAGAATACCTTTCGCCCTGAGGCTGTCGTTCAATACAGCGAACCAGACATTCATCTTACAGCCGTTCCAAGGGGGATATGCCGAATGGAAATGATCAACACAAGAAACAAGTTTAACAGTGTTCTATCTTGAACGCCACAGATATTTACCTTTCTCTGAAGGTACTCCGAAGATCATATTTCTTGACAGAAAAGGGGCAGCCCCCTAAGATATTGGCGAGTAACGGACACAACCTGAAGGAGGAAAATACCATGAGGCCCTTAGCGGTTGTCACCTGCTTGGCGGTTCTGCTTTCTTTCGGTCTGCCGGGCAGCGCTTTTCCTCAAGCTGTCGAAGGTGAGCTCTACCTTATTACCCCCGTCTCGAAAGATGTTCACGACCCGATGTTAAACGCCTTCGCCGCCTATGTCAAAAAGAGATGGAATGTGGGCCTGAAGACAAGCGCCATGCCCCAGGGGACACCCGTCGCATACGGCCAGATCCTCGAATGGAAGGGAAAACCGAGGGCGGACGTTTTCTGGGGTGGAGAAGGCACCCTCTTCGACAACCTTGCGAGAGAGGGCCTTCTCGACAAATTGCAGGTTCCCGAGAAAACGTGGCACGAAATCCCGGCGGAGATCGGGAAACCCGTGGGCCTGCCCCTCAAGGATCCGAAAAGATTCTGGGTAGGAACAATGCTGGAGCCTTACGGCATCATTTATCAGCCGAAACTTCTGAAACGCCTCGGAGTGGAGATCAAGGGTTGGGACGATCTTCTCAATCCGAAACTCAGGGGTCAGATCGCCCAGTGCACCCCCGACCGCTCCAGCAGCAGCCACGCATCCTATGAGGTGATGCTCCAGACCTACGGCTGGGAGAAGGGCTGGGAGTGGCTCAAGAAACTAGCCGCCAATACCGGAATCTTCACGACACGCTCGCGGGACGTGCCGAACGTCGTCGCCAAAGGTGAGTTTGCGGTGGGCTTTGCCGTGCCGAGCTACATGGCCTTCGCCGAGGTGCTGAACGGCTACGATGTGAAATATGTCTATCCGAAAAACGCTTACGTCACGCCTGAGCCGATGGCGGTCCTGAAAGGGGCTCCCCATCCCAAGGCGGCCCAAGCCTTCGTGGAATTTATGTTGAGTGAGGAGGGCCAGAAACTCGTCGCTTCAATGGGGGTTTACCCCGTCACGCCCAGATACAAGGTGCAGGGGCGGCCGGGGTCGAATCAGGAGAAGGCGGTGGCCTTTACCGGCGGCGTGCGCTCTTTCTTCGATTTCCCCGTAGGCAATGTTTACAACGACGACGTTGCCGGGCCGAAAAAGAGGATTGAAGAGGTGAATTCTTACTTCCGCAAGGAGATCGCGGAGAAACACAAGGACATTGTGAAGAAATAGGCGATGTACATCCACCTGAAAAACATAGTAAAGAGGTTTGGCACCCTTGAGGCTGTGAGCAATGTGTCGCTGGAGATCAAGGACGGGGAGCTTTTTACCCTCTTAGGCCCGTCCGGCTGCGGTAAGACGACCATTCTGCGCCTTATAGGCGGCTTCTACAAGCCTGACGACGGAGAGGTCTGGTTCGGCGACAGGGAGGTGTCATCCGTTCCTCCGTATCAGCGAAACATCGGCATGGTCTTCCAAAACTATGCGCTTTGGCCGCACATGAGCATTGGCGACAATGTCGCCTACGGACTGAGAATCAAGAAGACGCGAAGGAAAGAAATACAGGAGAGGGTGAACAGGGTCTTCTCTACGGTCAACCTTACGGGGTTGGAAAAGCGGTATCCGGGCCAGCTTTCGGGTGGCCAGCAGCAGCGGGTGGCCCTGGCCCGCGCCCTGGTCCTCAATCCCGATGTTCTGCTTCTCGACGAGCCCTTGTCGAACCTGGATGCAAAAATACGTCAGCAGGTTCGCGCCGAGATCCGAAAGCTCCAGAAGGAGTTGGCTATTACGTCCATATACGTAACGCATGACCAGGAAGAAGCCTTGACGATTTCGGACCGTATTGCGGTCCTGGACCGCGGCAAAATCCTTCAAATCGGGGCGCCCAGAGACCTTTACGAAAGCCCGGAGAATCCATTTGTGGCCGACTTTATCGGCATCAACAACCTCATTCCGGGCAAGGTCGAGGAGGCCGATGAGAGGAGCGGGCGGATCACGGTCCAGACGACCTTTGGCTCGATCAGATGCCTCTACGATGGCCGCCTTCGACCGGGAGACCTATGCAAGATATCAGTCCGTCCCGAGAAAGCCTCCATATGCGGCCCGGGTGATGGGCAGGACGGCATGAATCTGATCAACGGGAAGGTAAGTTTTGCCTCCTATATCGGCAACGCCATACGCTATGACATCGAGCTTGACGGAGGGACTATTTTTAAAGTGGACGTACAAAATCCCTGGAACCAGCCGACGTTCTTGACAGACGAAAATGTGTATGTCCGTTTTCCCGTTCAGATGACCCTTGGCATCCCTACTTAAGAGGTGAAATCCCAGAGCGTGAAAAATGGGACGCTGACTATCACGACAGGATCGCGCATCTGGCCCGACGTACGTGGAGGCGGCCTGGCGGGCTACACGGCCCTCTGGGCCTTTTTTGCAGTCTTTCTCATCTATCCTCTCATTCGTCTTTTTTATGATAGCTTCACGACCGAGGATGGTCTGCTTACACTGACTAACTACTATCGTTTCTTCACCGACGCCTTCTACCTGAGGTCCCTTTGCAACTCCATGATCCTCGGCATAGCCACCGTAATAATGACATCCATCCTCGGTATCGCTGTGGCGTTTCTTCTGCTCCGCTACGAGTTTCCCGGCAGAAGACTCTTCTCCTATCTGACCATTATTCCCATGATCATGCCTCCGCTGGTCGGTGTCATGGGTTTCACCTTTATCCTGGGCCGCGCAGGCACAGTCAACATTCTTCTTCAGGATTATTTCGGTTTTCAGCAGCCTGTCAACTTCATGTATGGAATCCACGGCGTTCTCCTCGTGGAGACGCTCCATCTCTTTCCCCTGATGACCCTGAGCATTGTGGACGCCATGGGGAAGATATCGCCCTCCCTGGATGAGGCGGCCGAGAGCGTCGGGTCCCGGGGGCTTCGCAAGTTCTGGGATATCACCCTTCCGCTCACCACGCCGGGATATATCACAGGGGCGCTCCTTGTCTTCATCTGGACCTTTGCCGACTTTGCGACGCCCCTGGTGGTGGGTGTCGATGACCTCCTTGCCTCGCAGGCTTATCTGAATATCGTGCAGTTCGTTGATCGCGGGCTTTTCAAGATGGGCATAGTGATCTCGGCTATCATGGTGATGCTGGCCATCGTTTTCCTTCTCGTTGCGAAAAAGTATGTTGCACTCAAGGATTACAGCTCCCTCTCCTATGCGCAGATCGAGCGAAAAAGGCTCTCACCCATGTCCCGAGCGGGCATTGTCGCTCTTTTCATACTTCTTCTGGTATTCGCCTTCATCCCTTATGTGGGGATTGCCCTCGATTCCTTCGGGAAGGGCTGGGCTTTGACGCCGATACCCGTTAAGTATACCCTTCACTACTTTGAGCGGGTCTCTGTCGAGACGCCCAAGTTCATCCTCAACAGCCTCCTCTATTCGGCTATTTCCGTTGCCGTCTGTATCTCCGTGGGAGTTCCCGCGGCCTGGGTAATGTCACGCACGACGCTTCCCGGCAGAGGAATCCTTGATTCATTGACGACGCTGATCCTGGCCCTACCCGGGACAGGGATCGGTATCGCCTACATGCGTGCTTTTCGCGATCCTCTGCCTTATATAGGCATTCCACTTATCGGTCTATGGATAGTCATACCCATTGTCCTTGGGGTGAGGCGTCTCCCTTATACCGTGCGTGGGACGTTCGCGTCCCTTCTGATCGTTCATCGTTCCTTCGAGGAGGCGGCGGAAAGCGTTGGGGCAACCAAGATAAGGACCTTTAAGGACGTGACGCTCCCTCTCATCTGGAAAGGCGTTCTTACCGGTTGCCTGTATTCCTTTATCCTCGCCCTCCAGGAGGCCTCTGCCACCCTGCTGCTTGTTGTGCCCGGACACGAGATGATGACCGTAGGCATTTTCAACTTTTACATCGGCGGGTCCGTGAATGAAGCAGCGGCTTTGGGATTTATTCTCATCATTCTGGGCGCTGCATGTCTTTTGGTTATCAACCGCCTTGCAGGGTCCAGGATGGGAGGGATTTTCGGCTAATGCTTAACGGGTTTATCTTCGACCTCGACGGTACGGTTTATCTGGGTGAGCGGCTCATCCCGGGCGCCGGGCGCGTTATCCGTCGCTTAAGGGAAAAAGGGCGGAAGGTCGTCTTCGTCTCCAACAAGCCCCTCTTCACGCGACAGGAATACGCCGCAAAACTCACGCGCCTGGGAATTCCTACTTCCCCGCAAGAAATCATTAATTCAACCCTCGTCATGACTCGCTACCTGAGAGAGGCGGCTCCGCGGGCCAGGGTATTTGTCATCGGCGAGTCCCCCTTCCTTCGCGAGATGGTCGAAGCCGGCTTCCACCTGACGGAAGACCCGGAAGAAGTCGACTATGTAATCGCCGCCTTTGACCGGACCTTCGATTACCAAAAGCTACTTATCGCTTTCAAGGCCGTCATCAGAGGGGCTCATTTTATCGCCACTAATCCGGACAGAACGTGCCCCTTTCCCGAAGGTGAGCTTCCCGACTGCGCCGCCATAATCGCCGCCATTGAAGCGGTGACGCAGAGACAAGTAGAGGTTGTGGTGGGTAAGCCCTCCCCGATCACCGCCCGGGTGGTCCTTGATCTAGTGGGACTGAGACCTGAAGAATGCGTCCTGGTGGGCGACCGTTTGGAAACCGACGTCCGAATGGGCCTGGATGCGGGGATGACAACCGCCCTCGTCATGACAGGTGTCACGACGGATGAGATCCTAAAGACATCCTCCATAAAGCCCCATTACGTATTCCGCAGCATCGCCGACGTAGAAGGCCTGGTGGATTGACATAGATGGCTTGAAGGCCGCCGGCCGATACCCGGCCCGCAAAAAACGAAAGGTTGCGGCAACGTCTGATGCAACAGTTAGACCGGACCGGCAGACTCTCCACTACTCGCAACCGTCTTTCTTATCTCGGTTCCTGGCCCAGGCCAAGCGCATTTGGGCCTGAGACCCGGTAGAGAAGAAAGGGTGCGAGCAAAGGGGCTGCCATTGCCGCGACGCTGTGGCGAAAGCTGAACTACTGTCGGACTCCTCCGGGCTTGGACTCGCGCCTCTGCGGAATCGCGATCTGCGGCGCCCTGATCGACGTGTGGCCTCCGACGTACCGACGTACAGTCTCCGGCCAACACGTCTCACATGGCATCCACATCTCATCGATTCCTTGAGGCGCTCCTCCGGAGCCGGCCGCCGCTAACGGAATAAAGAGCATAATGGAAGGCGGCGGCAAGAGCGGGCTGTACTACGGCCAATGTGATATTCGTAAATGCGTTTGCCCTGGCTAGCTAGAGTCCAAATGCGCTTGCCCTGGTTGCTGGCCGCCTTTTCATTGACATGACCTGGAGTTTTTTCTATAATCCCTTCGGTGAAAAGGGATTTTTGTTAAATTTCAGTGAAGCTAAGCTCAATCGAGGGTCCTTACAGGGGGTCTGACATGCTGAAACGTTGCAGTCTCACGGTGTTACCACTGATTATGTGTCTATTGCTTGGCGCCGCATCACTTAAGGCCGATCCGAACATCCCCAATCCGCAACCTATGTACAAATACACCCTGATCGACAGCTTCCAGGTCAAAGGACGCCAGGGCGTTGCCTGTGACGGCAATTACTACTATGTCAGCGGCAGCAAGGCGCTGTACAAGTACGACAAGAGCGGCAAGCTGCTGACGGCCAACGAAAACCCCTTTGAAGGCTATCCCATTGCAGCGAACCATATTGGAGGCATCGATGTCTTCAATGGCGAGATTTTTGTCAGCGCGGAAAACTTCATGGACGGCGTTGGCAAAGATATCCAGATCGCCATCCATGACGCCGGCACCTTGAAGCTCAAACGGGCGTTCAAGTTCGAGCCGTCAAGCGGCCAGGAAGAGGTTTCCGCGATCTGTGTCGACACCGATAAACGCACGGTGTGGATGACTTCGTGGGTAGGTGAGGAGAGTGGCCGTTACATCTATGCATACAGCCTCGACTCTGGCAAGTATCTGCGCAAGGTCCACCTGCAGCCGGTTCCGCAATGGCTTCAGGGAATCCACTACTGGAAAGGCAAGCTGTTTGTGACCGCCGACGATGGTACTGCCGATCTCGACGAGCCGGATAACCTCTACCGGATTGACGTGACCGACAAGTCGTACGCCTACGTCGTACGCGAAAGAGCATTCTCCGATGTAAAGCGTCAGGGCGAAATCGAAGGCAGCGCCGTCGACCCAAAAACCGGCGAGCTCCTGGTGCTCTACAATCGGGGGGCTCGTATCGTGCTGGGTATGCCCAAGGGCTTTTACCCCGGATATGATCATGAAATTTCCGAAGTCTACCGTTACAAGATGGAGCCGGTTGGAAGAGAAAAGGTCACGAAGTAGGAAGTAGCAAGCTCCGGGGGCGTGCAGTCGCGCCCCCTTTCCTCAGCCCGGAGCTACGACCAGGCGATAGCCAAGGTCGATCTCCTCCAGCCGGCGCAGATAGCCGTTCCGGCGTTCCCATTCCCCGGTCTCAAGGTCGCGGCCGAGCCGATCCATGGCCTCTGTCGTTTCTTGCCGATTAAGGCGAGCGAAGCCCGAGATGCCGTCGCGCACCCGCTCGTCGAGGTAGGCCTCGGGCCGTCGCCAGAAAGCACCCAGGAAACCGTCGCTGCAGTCGTGGGGTATAGGAACGACGCTCGTGCGGAGGCGGCCGAGAGCCTCGCTCAACAGGGCAAGTGACGGAAAGCCTATACGGTCGCGCTCACGGATGCGCAGCACATACTGTTGTGTGAGCCAGGGGGCGTCGTCGAACTGGGGATCCCACGTGAAGAGCACTACGCGTCCGCAAGCGACCCGGCGCATCTCGCGCAGGCCGGCCCGCATGTCGGCCCAGTGGTGTACGGTCAGCAACGCCATGGCCGCATCGAAGCTCCCATCGGCGAACGGCAGCGATTCCGCGTATGCTTGCACTGCCGGCGCTGCCCCCGGAGGGCGAGCAGCCAGCAGTGGGCCGGAAGGCTCGACGGCTACAACCGCAATGCCGGCCGGCTCGTAGGCGCCGGTGCCCGCGCCGACATTCAGAACAGACGCCGCATCACCCAGAGAGTGTTCGATAAGCCGGCCGATCCGTGGGTCAGGCACCCTCGTACGACGGTATCCGGCGCCAAGCTTGTCGTAGTCCATATCCGCGGCTGTCAGCGCTGCCATAGAGTTATCGCCGCTGGGTCTCTTCCGGTCGGCACGCGGCACTCCTTCTGCGGCCAGCCAAACATGTCTCTTATGCTTATTTCGCGTACATCTTCATTTTATAACTGTAGGCGGCTCCCGCTCAAGACATTCCTTTTAAAAAGTTGTTACCAATGTTCTCTAGGGGAGTGATAGCTTCGACCGGCCATTGCCTGATTGATTCATTTCTCCGGCCTTCAACGTGGGTCGTTCGGCCATTGCCGTTCGTTCCGCTTGGCAGTCGCGGACCGGCTTGAGTCCCTTTACCCGGGCCGAGGCGACTTCCTTTTTGGCCGCCTCCAGGTCCGCTCGGAAAGTGGGATCGGCGTGAAGCCGCGCCACTACCGCTGCCCCTATGACACGTCCCTCCGTTACGTCGCTCTGCCAGTGGACGTTGCACACCAGACGACTATCCCCGAATGCCCGGCCCCGTACAAGGATCGAATCGGTCCGTTCGGGGGCAACCTCTACGAGGATGAGCGCCAGGGCCCAGCCTGTGGCGGAATGCCCGGAAGGATAGGAGCCGTTCGTCCTGAGATACTTTTCGTCCTCCGGCCTGCACGTCGGCTCCTTATTCATTACAAAAGGGCGGGTGCGATTATAGCGATTCTTGACGGCTCTGGTCGAAAGAGAGACGTCGCCCATAACCCGGCGCAACAAGTTGTAGAGCCTCGGTGTCTCCTGTTCTGTGACCTGTACATCCAACGCACACGAGAAAGCGCCTGCCATGTGCGGAAATGTCAGGTCGGCATCCTCGGCCGCGAGTCTCCAGTGAGGAGTGCCGCGCAGCATGAGGTACCTCCGGCTGGTCTCTTCGTCGAGGGCGAAAGCAACTGTTCCTGCGGAAGGAGGAGGCGGGATCAGGACAAGGCCGTCAGGAAGTGCATCCCGCGACAGGTAGCCCGTCGGAATAGCCGTCTGATCTCTTGGCGCTCCGTGAATAGCGCAACCGGCACTCCAGGCAAACACCAGAACAACCAGAAGCATGAATCGTTTTGCATTCTTCGCGAAGCCAGACATTATCTCCTCCCCGGCACGATGCAGACCTTTCAACCTCGTCGGCTGCCCGACGGATGGAAACATAAGCAACAGTTTTAATTAATTATACGTAGCTTTAGGCCGGGGTACCAACAAGAAAACGCACTGAATTGCATTGCGTGGTACTTTTATGGGCGCATACCGTATGCCGCCGGTAATCTTCAACCCTCTTAAGACGGGCAAAGGCACCCTTACGGAAGGAAGGGTGGGGTCGGGGGTGGACCATGCTTCACGTGGACCGCACGTGGACCGATTTTGGACTATAAAACCGCATGAAATAAGGGGACAAATGGCGGAGGGAGAGGGATTCGAACCCCCCGCCCGTAAAGCACCGGCGCGCTAATTCGGCGCGCACTGTGCCACCTTTGCACCATCATGTTTTTTTACCCTCCTCGATTGTTATGACTTTTCGCGGGCGCCCGCGCTGGTTTACCGCAGCGCGCAGCCGGTCCTCGCTCGGATGAATGTAACGCATGGTACTCCGCACGTCGCCGTGGCCCATCAGCTCCTGCAGGTGCCGCGGGCTTCCTCAACAGCCGAAAACTTCTGCCCGGATAATCGCATAACCTGCAGGGAAAGGCGGGAATCGTTCACCTTTACCATTCTCTCACTTATAATAACACAAGAGAAAGCAGGATATGTTGCGTATAGCACCTACGAGTCGCGCCTGCCGTCGTACCACCTGGCCAAGGACCTTCCTGAAGTCGTCGGCACCGGCCGAAAAAATCCTCCCTCATTCTCCCTGTCAAATAACCGCCTTCTCTTTCAGCGAAGCTATTTCTTCTTGTGTGTAGCCCAGATCCTTCAGGACTTCCAGCGTATGCTGTCCCAGCCGGGGCGGAGCGGTATAGATCTCCTCCATTCCGGAAAACTTAATCGGATTCCCGGACTGGTACAGTCTCCCTTCCTCTTGATGGTAGAGCTCCAAGACCATTTGCCTTTCCGCAACCTGCAAATCCGAAAACACGTCTTGCAGACTCCGTACCGGTTCGCAGCAGACCTCTCGTCCCGCGAAACATTCTTTCCATTCGGCCTCGGTCTTTTCGGCAAAGACCACCTTGAGCTCCGACAGAATCTGCTCCCTCTCCCGATTGACCGCCCATTGTTTGTCTGCCCATTCCGGATGGCCGATAAGCACGCACAAATGCCTCCAAAACTGAGGTTCCATGGCTGCGACCGTTATGAAATGGTGATCTTTTGTTTCGTAGATGTTGTAGCAGGGGAGATCGCCGCAGAAGTCCGTTTCCCCCCCAGCGGATTGGCCCATGCCAAAAGCAGTAACATTGTAGCAGAGTAGCGAGATTATGCTATCCATCATTGAAACGTCTATATGGCGCCCTTTGCCTGTCGCCTTTGTTTCAAGAAGGGCTGTGAGTATCCCTATGCAGGCCAGAAGTCCGCTTGCGAGGTCTGCCATAAGCACCGGCGGGATCGTCGGAACCGATCCACGTTTAGTGAGCAGACCGAGAAAACCGGACAAGGCGAGGTAGTTGAGATCATGGCCGGGCTTCTGCGCACGCGGTCCTTGTTGACCGAATCCAGAAATGGAGCAGAGGACCAGGGCAGGATTCACCATACAAAGGGCCGAATAACCGAGGCCCAAAGCGTCCATCGTCCCCGGGCGGAAATTTTCGAGCACCACGTCATACGTGCCACAGAGGCGACGGAAAATCATCTTCCCTTCGTCCATGGACAGATTGATGCCGATGCTACGCTTGTTGCGATTGACCGCGAGAAAATAGATGCTGTCCTTCTTGCAGACCGGTCCCATCCATCTCGCAGGGTCACCCTTTATCGGTTCTTCAACCCTGAGCACCTCCATGCCCATGTCCGCAAGCATCATAGAGCAATAGGGGCCGGGCAGATAGCGTGAGAGGTCCAACATCTTGTAACCCTTGAGGGGTCTTTCCTCAGACATTACGGTCTCTTCCCTTCCAGTATGCTTCTCTTACCGCCCTTTTGAGAATCTTACCCCCTGTGCCTATGGGAAACTGTTCTGTGAAATCGACTGACTTCGGTTTCTTGTAGCTCGCCAGATTCTTCTTACAGAATTCGATAATCTCTTCCTCGGTTGCCGCCATTCCGTCCTTAAGCTGTACGACCGCTTTCACGACTTCACCCCATTGTTCATCAGGGACCCCGATTACGATCGCTTCTTTCACAGCAGGATGACTATAAAGAACGTTCTCTATTTCGCGGGGATAAATATTGATGGCCCCGCTGATGATCATGTCGATCTTCCTGTCAACGATGTAAATGTACCCTTCGTCGTCCACCTTCGCCATATCACCTGAATGCCACCAGCCGTCTCTTATCGTTGCTCTTGTCTTCTCAGGATCCTTCCAATATTCTTTGATAACTCCTTCGCCCTTGATGATGATCTCTCCCACCCGGTCCCCTTTCACATCGTGACCCTCTCCA